>Ga0183095_10380_pt2 | contig 94229 bp, 77 predicted proteins | sample BioMet4_FD_130346 | JGI IMG/M metagenome (GOLD analysis project Ga0183095, IMG submission 130346) | Microbial communities from bioreactor (seeded with sewage sludge) at LBNL, California, USA - Biofuel metagenome 4 (v2) (version 3) | ecosystem: Engineered > Bioreactor > Anaerobic > Unclassified ...
TAGTTGGAATTTTCCCCAGTATGGATTCATACGTCCGGCTTGTCACAAGCTATCTCATTGAGTACAGCGAAGATTGGTCCAGCGGGCGTTCTTACATTAACCCTAAAATTATTACCGAGCTTCAACTTCAATTAGCAAAGACTGCTTAATCCCATTCGGAGATTGATGGTTTTTGCGAACATTGCTTGACACTATCTATACTAATCATTGAGATATTATGAAAATATTTAATACGACAAAAAGCAAACGAATTTACAATTCGTTTGCTTTTTGTTGTGATGGTTTTTGACAATTGTAAATGGACTAAATATGTCATCTGACAGCTTTATTATAGAGCGATAGTCATTTATTGTCAATGAGACATCATACAACTATATAAAAATACAGAGTATTTTATTCTATAACATTGTTATTTTTGATTATACCATTCAATTGTATGAAGCATGTGTAATTTCATTGCGTTTCGAGCACCTTCGGCATTACGGAGTTTTAAAAATTCAATGATTAAACGATGGTATTGATTATTTTTGGGAATAACATTTCTATCCTTAAATAAAAGGTTGAATCCTTTTAAAACTCCTTGATAAAGAATTGGAATAATTTCCTTCATATATTCATTATGGGAAGCTTGCGCAATTGTTTGATGGAATAAATATTCATCTTTGAAATGGATATGATGCTTTTTTTGGTTTTCTTCAATAATATTTTGTAATTCTTCAATCCGTTTGATTTCGGCGTCTGTGCCGCGTAATGCCGCCCAGTATGCAGCTTCAGGTTCAATAATAAGGCGCATTTCGAATAAATCCGTACTATTTCCTTTTATTCCTGTGAGCGGTTCTAGATTACGTCTTAAGTCTGCAGCATCACTAGTGACAAAGGTTCCGCATCCGCGACGCACTTCGAGAACGCCATAAGCAATAAGAACTCGAATAGCTTCTCGTAGTGTTGTACGGCTTACATTTAATTCCCGAGCTAACTCTAACTCATTGGGCAATTGATCACCTATGGCAAAACGTTTATCAACGGTAATCATGGCAAGAATATTTTCAATTACATTTTCGGAAAGTTTTTTATGATTTTTCATAGGTAAAGATTCCTTTGTTCTTATTTTTTACGGCAATTTACTTTATTACAGTATAGCGCTAATTAATTGATAATAGAAGAGAAAATGGAAAATTCAACACATTATAGATAAAAGGAATATACGTATGATATAATATTTTTTGACACTTATATGTATGAATATTGATCAATATAAACAGAAATGAGGATATTTTATGTTAAAGATAGTAGTTATAAGCATTTTTTCAACTATATGGATGACCGGACTGATGTTTGCGGCTAATACACTGTCGGTATCTCCATCAAAAGAAAATAAACCATCAGCTCTAATGATGAATGAAATCTCCGTGGCAGCCTCATTGTTGCCGGATTCGCAAGTTCAAGGGATGAAAGTTACACTTAACTTAGCCAGTCGATTATTGACAGTATATGAGGGAAATGTCAAAGTACACATATATCCTGTAGGAGTTGGAAAAATTTCAACTCCCACCCCGATTGGATATTATAAAGTTACAGATAAAGAAATAAATCCCGAGTGGATCGATCCAGATAACACCAATTTTCGTATTGAATCAGGAGAAGAAAATCCATTAGGATATCGATGGATTGGACTTTTCGGGAACTATGGTATTCATGGTACTAATAAGCCGGAGTCTATTGGGGGTTATGTTTCTAATGGATGTATACGGATGTATGAAAAAGATGTGGAAAATTTGTATAATGTAATTCCGTTGGGTACGCCGGTTGAAATTTATTATGATCGAATTGTCATTGATCGTAATGTAGATCATACTATTTCTTATTATATTTATCCAGATGGATACAAAAGACAACCCTTGGATATATATACTGTTAGAAAGGCTTTAGCCGGCTATGGTGTTGATAATTTTGAAAGCAATGAGAATATATCTGAAAAAATCAATAACTCGGATGGGCAGCCTACGTTTATTGCTAAGGCATATACATTAATAGTAAATGGTAAGCGTATAAACTTAAAAGCAGTTGGAAAAGATGATAGTGTGTATTTGCCGGCGGTAGCTGTGGCAGCTGCCGTGAAATCTGATTTAATTTGGAATGCTGAAAAAGGTATCTTGATAAGTCCATATGGAGAAGTGAAGGGAATTGTGAAAAACAATGTGTTGTATTTTCATGGATCTGATGCAGATACATTATTTCATTTACATGGAATTCTTACAGACCAATTAATATATGAATTAAATACGGTACAATCGGAACCGATATCGTCTACACAGCAGACGGTAACAGACAAGAAAAACAATATAAAACCTATATCGACGGGGAAAATGTTAAAAATTACCTATAAATAGAGACGATAGGATTACTATTTTTGTTCATATACAATAAATATTTTTTTAGCTGTTTTTTTGAGATAAATAAAAAAACAGCTTTTTTTATTTATGTTTTTTTAGTATATAAAACAACTTTTATTTGTTTTTTTAGAAAGTATTTTATTCCTAAAAATATTTTTGTAAAAAAGATAAAGTGTATTAAACTATGCAATGATGTGAATACATAAATGAACAATATACGACATATTTATTGAAAAATTTATATTTTTAAAAGAAAAATTACAGATTATTGTTATAATGGTCAATAATACATAGATATCATATAAAATACAATAATAAACAAATAAATACAAAAGAATACTATGTAAAAATACTATGTTATTTGCTTTATTCCCCTATCTTGAAATATAATATCCTAAGTTCAAGGGTAATGCATTCAGGCCATGTGCCCGGATGCACAAGACAGGTATTTCAGAAAGGGAAAGGTGAAAGAATGAGTAAAGGCAGTTTAGAGGGTATTGTAGTATTGGATTTGACAAGAGTACTGGCCGGACCGTTCAGCGGCCAGATTTTGGCGGATATGGGGGCTCATGTAATCAAGATCGAACAGCCCGTCAAGGGAGACGATGCCAGACATATGGGACCGTTCCAGAATGAAGAAAGTATCTATTATATTACCAATAACCGCAATAAAAAAGGGGTTACCTTAAACCTTAAAGCACCGGAAGGCAAGCAGATCTTCCTGGAAATGGTAAAAAAAGCGGATGTCGTTATGGAAAATTATCGGCCCGGTACCATGGAAAAATTAGGGCTGGGATATGACGTGCTGAAACAGACGAATCCCCGCATCATATATGGCAGCGTATCCGGTTTCGGCCATGTCGGCCGATACAGCCGGCGTCCGGGATATGATATCATCGCACAGGCCATGAGCGGCATCATGAGTACTACCGGCTGGCCGCAGACGGGACCGACAAGAACCGGTACCCCATTAGGCGACGTTCTGGGCGGACTGTGGCTGACCATCGGTATTCTGGGAGCTATTCAAGGGCGCAGCGTAACCGGGCAGGGACAAAAGGTCGACATTGCCCTGATCGATGCGGCGGTGGCAACCATGGCTAATATCAGCATGATCTATCTGACAGAAGGCCGCATCCCGAAAATGATCGGGAACCGGTATGAATCGACTTATCCCTATGATTCCTTTGTCTGCTGCGACGGCAGCTGTGTCATCGGAGTCGGCAACAATAAGCTCTGGGGACTGTTTTGCAAGGCCACGGGCCATGAAGATATCGAAACACTGGATATCTATAAAGATACACCGGACCGGGTCGAACATCATGAAGAATTGAAAGTGATCGTCGAAGAATGGACAAAACAGCGTACCGTAGCCGATGTCGTAAAGACGCTGCTGGATGCCGGCGTACCGGCGGCACCGATCAACAATATTGAACAGGTAGTCCAGGATCCGCATATTGCCGAAGACCGGCAGATGTTCATTACCCAGCATCATCCGAAGGCCGGCGATATAAAGATCACAGGCTCGCCGCTTAAGATGTCCGGTACCCCCGTAGACCTTTCAACGCCGGCGCCTACCCTGGGCCAGGACAACGAAGAAATATACGGCCGGCTCCTGGGACTGGATGCTGCCGGCATAGAAGCGCTGAAAGAGAAGAAGATCATATAAAGAGAGGCACAGCAATGAAAACAATAGATATGTATGAAGTCGGTCCGCGCGACGGCTTCCAGAACATCAAGGAATATATTCCGGCCGAAACAAAAATGGCGATTATCGACGGCCTGGTCCAAGCTGGAATCCGGCATATAGAAGTCACCTCCTTCGTATCCCCTAAGGCGATCCCGCAATTGAAGGATGCCAGGGAAATCGTGACAGCCTGCCTGCGGCAGTATCCGGAAGTGGACTTCATGGCGCTTATACCGAATCTGCGCGGTGCGGAAACGGCGGTCGCCGTCGGCATGACCCGCGTAGCATATGTGGTATCCCTGAGTGCCAGCCATAATAAAGCCAATATCAACCGGACCCATGAACAGTCCTACCAGGCACTGAAGGAAATCCGGGAAACGTATCCGCAGCTCGATGTCATCGTCGATTTGGCGACTACGTTCGGCTGTCCGTTCGAAGGGAAATTCCCGGCCTCCCGGGTCGTGGAATTCTTAAAGGACTATGTAGATCTGGGTATCCGGGAAGTCTGCCTGTGCGATACGATCGGGATCGCCAATCCCGGACAGGTGCGGGACATCCTGCGGGCCGTACAGCAGGCCTATCCGCAGCTGGAGCTGCAGGTGCACATCCATGATACACGCAATATGGGAGCAGCCTGCTCGCTGGCAGCCATCGAAGCCGGTGTTACCAAGATCCAGTCTACGCTCGGCGGGCTGGGCGGCTGTCCGTTCGCCCCGGGAGCTTCGGGGAATCTGGCAACCGAAGACATGGTCTATATGCTGAACGAAATGGGATATGATACAGGGGTTGATTTCCCCCGGGTGCTGGCCCTGGCAAAGAAAGAGGTGCAGCTCATTCCGACCGGAGTGTACAGCGGACACCACATCCGAATCGACGCGGCGTCGCGTTGTTTCCGGTAAGCCGTATTTGGCAATAAGGAGATGGTATTATGGCACAGCACGTAAATTTTATTGAAGTCGGTCCACGGGACGGCTTCCAGAATGTGAAGGACTATATCCCGGTGGATATCAAGGTGAAACTCATCGACGACTTGCTGGCAGCCGGCGTCCGACGGATGGAAATGACCTCCTTCGTCTCGCCGAAAGCGATCCCGCAGATGCGGGATGCCGCAGAGGTAGTCTGCCGGACACTGGAAACGCATGGCGATGAAGGCGTAGAACTGTATGCACTGGTTCCCAACACCTACGGGGCTAAGGCTGCCGCTGCTGCCGGACTGAGTGAAGTTGCGACGGTTATCTCTGTCAGTGAATCGCATAATAAGGCCAATATCAACCGGACGGTCGAAGAATCGCTGCAGGGATTGGAAAAAATGCGGCAGGCCCTGCCGGACCTGAATATCAATCTGTCCATGGCAACGGCTTTTACCTGTCCATTTGAAGGGGTAACACCGATAGAAAATGTATTAAAGGTTATCCGGCGGGCGGCCGGGCTGGGAATCACCCGGTTCTGCCTGGCAGATACGATTGGGGAAGCCGATCCGAAGATGGTGCGGGATACGCTGACCATCGTACAGCAGGTATTTCCGGATATTACGCTGGACGTGCATATTCACGATACGCGCAACATGGGAATTGCCTGTACCCTGGCAGCCTTGGAGGCGGGTGTTGTCAACGTGCAGGCCGCACTGGGAGGATTGGGCGGCTGCCCCTTTGCCCCAGGTGCCTCCGGCAATGTCGCATCGGAGGATTTGATTTTCATGCTGAACAAAATGGGTTTTGAAACGGGGATCGACTTTGACAAGATGCTGGCTGCCGCTAAATACGAACGGTCCGTCATTACGGGCAACTTCAGCGGCCACCAGGTACATATCGGGGAACCCTGCAACTAATATTATAATCCGTATATATTGAAAGGAAGTGTCTTTATGCAAAAGAAAACCAACTATCGCTGGATAGTTATGGCAATCTTATTTATTCTTTATACGGTAGCGAATGCCGACCGTGCGAATTTGGGCTTTGCCCTTCCCTATATCCGCCAAGAATTTAATATGACGAATACAGAAGCAGGGGCTATTATTAGCTTTTTCTTCTTCGCATATGCGTTTTTCCAAATTCCGTCGGGTTTTTTGGTAAAAAAGTTTGGCAATAAAATTATGTTTTGTTTAGGAATGGCGGTTACCTCTATTTGTACGGGATTAATGGCAATTGCACCTAATGCATTAGCTTTTAAACTTTGCTGTCTCGGTGTTGGAATTGGTGAAGCACCGGTAGCTATTTCCAGTTCTGGTACTATAAATAACTGGTTTCCTCCTAAAGAAAAAGGTACGGCAACGGGGATTTTTTTGGCGGGTTCCAAAATGGGACCTTTAGTCGTTCCTTTTATCTGTGCATGGATCATACAAATGTGGAGCTGGCATATGATTTTTGTTGGATTTATGATCCCGGGTCTGATGTTGGCAGTGGTCTGGTATTTTCTTGTAGCCAATCGCCCACGTGAAAGCCGTTTTTGTAATGATGCAGAAGCGGATTATGTTGAACAAGGGGAAGCCGTTGTAAAAGAAGAAATAAAAAGTTCTTATAATATGAAATGGCTGGATAAAATTGTTCGTGCTAAGAAAGTAGTACCCCTTAGTTCGGCTAAAGAAGTATTTCGCTGCAAAGACATGTGGGCTATTGCAATAGGTTATTTCTTTGTTGTTGGGTTATCTAGTGTATTTATGTCTTGGCTGCCTTCTTATCTAGTTAATGTGAAGCATTTTGCTATTATGAAAACTGCATTTGTTGCTGCCGCACCATTTGCGGGTACGGTCGTAGGAAATTTCTTTGGCGGCTGGGCATCGGATCATATTTTTGGCAAACGCCGTAAACCGATGATGATGATTACAGCACTTTCGACTAGCGTATTTATGTATGCCATGCTTTCCGCTCCGGAAAGTCCGGTGCTTTTGGGACTGTTGCTCTTTGGAGCTGGTGTATTTTTGGCATTTGGTTATTCTATGTATATGGCATATGGCATGGGACGTGCTGATCATAATACCTATCCCGTTGCTTTTTCTCTTGTTAATACAGGCGGTCAAATTGGCGGAGCTATCATGCCGCTGGTTGTTGGAGTTATTTTGGATAACTTTAGCTGGGATGCAGTTTGGCTGACGATTGCGATTGGATCTCTGATTTGTTTTGCTGTAGTGTGTACGGCAGTTGAACCGGTAGATGATCCACTGGTATAAATTTTGCAATAATATCAATTCATTGTAATATACAACAACCGCAGTAACAGCGTATAGAATTTCTGTTACTGCGGTTGTTGTATATATAAAATGTTATATTCTTTATGATAAATTTGTGGTAAAATTTATTTGTATATAATCGGGATGATAGTTGATATAAGGGAGACTATGGACATGAAACAGATATTGCTGATCGCGCCCTCGGAATTATTTGCATTGCGGGCTCAAGAAATTATTGATGAACGGGGTATGGAGGTTGATGTGCAGATTGCTGTACTGGAAGATGCTTTGGAGGTAGCACAGAAGGGCATCAGCCGGGGGGTTAAAGTTGTTATTAGCCGCGGCGGGACAAGCAGTTTTATCCAGCAGCATGTCCAGGTTCCGGTTATTGGTGTAAAATTAAACAGTGGCTGTTATATTGATGCCTTCGAAAAAGCTAAGGATATAGAGGGTACTGTAGCCTTTTTTTCTTTTGACAAAATGGCAGATAGTGTGGAAACATTATGCTATTTATTAGATGTTAAAAGTCGGTATTATCGTATTACTAATTATGAAAGCTGCCAGCATATTGTACAGCAAGCAATCAAAGATGGTGCAAAATTAGGGATAGGCGGTTCTGTAACTAAAATATATGCTGAACAAAGCGGGTTGGATTATATTATGGTAGAAAACACGCGCGATGATATTGAACAAGCATTGGACTCGGCACAGCAAACACTAAATTCTTTACTTTTAGAAGAAAAGCGCAAGCGTGATTTACAATTGCGCCTGCATCGGTATGAAGCTATTTTTAATTATACACATGACGGTATTATTGCTGTAGATAAGCAGGGCAAAGTAGAAATTGTCAATAAACAGGCTGAAGAAATTCTTCCTTTGAAAAATAAACCGTATGAAGGGAAGTATATTGAAGAAATTTTACCGAATACAAAACTTCCCGCTGTACTCCGGAATGGAGAAATGGAAACAGATGAACTGATGAAAGTACAAAATGTGATTATTAATACAAACCGCATTCCGATTATGATTGATGGACATGTAGAAGGTGTTGTGGCTACTTTCCGGGATATTGAATCTATTCGTCTTAGTGAACAAAAAATCCGCAGTAATATGCATAAAAAAGGTCTTATTTCCAGATATCGTTTTCATGATATTATTGGAGAATCGAAAGCTATTAAACGGACGGTACGAATGGCAAAAGGATATGCGAAATCACAATCTAACATTCTGCTTTTAGGTGAAATAGGAACAGGAAAAGAAATGTTTGCTCACTGTATTCATCATGAAAGCAATCGTAAAAAAGCCCCATTTGTAACCGTTAATTGTGCGGATATATCTTCGTTGGCATTAAAAACCGAACTTTCCGGATTTGAAGAAGGATCATCTCCCTATGGTGTTTCGGGAAGTAAAGAGGGTGCCTTTGAAATGGCTCATGGTGGGACGATATTTCTTGATAAAATTGGAGATGCTTCTTTGGAAACACAAACCATGATTTTACGTGTTTTGGAAGAGCAGGAGGTTCGCCGTATTGGTGGAGATCATGTCATTCCTGTAGATGTAAGAGTTATTGCATCTACAAATAAAAATTTGCGGGATGAAATCTTATCAGGAACTTTTTTGGAAGAACTGTTTTATCGTCTTAGTGTGTTGACATTAGCGATTCCACCGTTACGAGATCGTGGCGATGACTATATGTTGTTCAGTGATGATTGGTTTCGTCGCTACTTTAGTGCTGATTATTATAAATATGAACGTTCTATTCATATTATTATGGAACAATTGAAAGATTATTCTTGGAAAGGTAATATGCGTGAATTGTCTAATGTGGTTGAACGGATTAGTGTTTTACTGCAAAATGATATTACTATTGAGGAAATTTTTTCGGCATTGCCGTTGAATACAAAAGATATAGAACAAAAAGAAGATGTTATGTTAGGAAAATGGACACGAGCATCTATATTAGAAGCATTGACCGTCAGCAAATTAAATATTTCTCGGACAGCACGCCTGCTTAACTGCAGCCGCAGTACTCTTTATAAAAAAATGAATGAATTTAATATTAAGATTACTAATATGAATCAGTAAGATAAATTTCCATTTCATTCACATTAATATACAAAAATATTCGAAAAAAGCTAGACATTTTCAGATAAATTATTTATAATTATACCAAGTTATAAATATACTGAAGATGTCTTTTTTTATGTAAGAGTACCGGATGAGTCTTAGGGTGAGCATGTAGGGAGAAAATATCTTTGGTTATGGGGTAAAATGAGGAGGATATAGTATGGGTCGAAAAAGGAAGATAATATGTTTATTGTCGGCAGTTCTGGCAGTGATTGTTATTACTGGCTGTGGACAGCAAAAAAGTGCAGAAAAAACGTCGAATCAGGACAATGCACCGCTTAAAGTTGCAACAAATGCTACCTTTGTGCCATTTGAATTTAAAAGTGAAGAAAATGGTGATTTTGCTGGATATGAAATGGATTTGATTCGAGCTGTTGGCAAAAAACTTAATCGAGATGTACAAATTCAAGATATGGCTTTTAACGGACTGATTCCGGCATTGCAATCGGGTGAACTGGATGTAGCTGCTTCTGGTATGGCTATTACTAAGGAACGAACAGATAAAGTATTGTTTTCTTCACCATTTTATGAAACGCGATTGGTAATTTTAGCTAAAAAGGGAAGCGGGATCCAATCAGAGGCTGATTTAAATACTCATCGGATAGCGTGTCAAATGGGAACAATTGCTACAGATTATATTCAGCAGATGGGGTTAAAAGCGAAACAATTTGACCATAATGCGGATGCGTTAATGGATTTAAAAGTTGGCGGTTCGGATGCTGTTGTTGCCGCAAAACCGGTACTTGATTATTTTGCTGCTAATAATGGAAAAGATGATTTTGTAGTTATTCCTATAAAAGATACACCGAAACAATATGTAGCATTTGCTCTTAATAAACAAAATACAAAATTACAAAAAGAAATTGATGAAGCATTAGCAGAAATGAAAAAATCAGGGGAATTTCAGCAAATTTATAAAAAATGGTTTGGACATGAGCCAGAAACATTGCCGGTTACAACGGAAGATGCTCTTCAGGCAAAATAATTATTTTATCATATTAGGGAGGATATACTTATGAAATTAAAGAAACTTATGACTATTTTGTTAACTACTGTTATAACAACTGCTGTACTTACCGGCTGTGGGCAACAGGAAAATGCAAAAGATGCGCAGAAAAAACCATTAAAGGTTGCAACGAATGCTACGTTTGTTCCATTTGAATTTAAAGGAGATGGCGATTCGGATTATAAAGGATATGAAGTGGATATGATTCGTGCTGTGGGCCGTGTTATGGGACGTGACATTGAATTTAATAATATACCTTTTAGTGGAATTATTCCTATTATTCAATCAGGTGATATGGATGTAGCGGCTTCGGGTATGACTATTACAAAAGAACGAGCAGGAAAAGTTTTATTTGCGGCTCCATTTTATGAATCTAAATTAGTTATTTTAACAAATAAAAATAGTGGGATTAAATCAGTTGAAGATTTAAAAAATCATAGCGTTGCGGTGCAAATGGGAACAACGGCTGCTGATTATGCTCAAAATTTGGGCCTTAAGACAAAACAGTTTGATCATAATGCGGAAGCTCTTATGGAATTGAAAATTGGTGGATCGGATGCTGTTATTGCGGATAAACCTGTTGCGGACTATTATGTCGCGACGGAAGGCAAGGGGGAAGATGTTGTTATTCCTATTCCAGATTCAAAAAAGGAATATTTAGCGTTTGCTATGAATGCTAAAAATAAAGATCTGCAGAAAGAAATTAATGCAGCTATTGCAAAATTAAAGGAAACGGGTGAGTTCCAGCAAATTTATAAAAAATGGTTTAATGTTGACCCCGGTGATTTACCGAAAACAGCAGAAGAAACATTGCAATAAAGTTACAAGGAATAAAAATTTTGTGTTCTTAATGTTGTAAAAAAAAGTTATGAGTATATGGAAGTGTATGATAGTAATAATATTTTTATCGCCATCCAATCATGGATGGCGATTTTTATATCAATAATAAAAACGAAACGACATAAATTTTCAAGGAATTATCTTACTTACCGGAAATTTATGTCGTTTCATTTTTTGTGTTTTATTAATTTATGTCATTATTTTTTTTAGGGGGAATAATAGGTGTATGGTCTAGTATGCGGACGAGTAACAAAGTAATAATACAAATAACCCATTCAAAATAAATTACGTGTGGTAAAAATCGTATTGCTGGGCAAATCTGCCAAAGAAATAAACCTAAGATTCCAATCAAAGTTGTATAAAAAGCTGTGTTTTTACGACAAAGACCAGGAAAAAATAAAGTGCATAGAAAAACTAATGTAAATGCAGTAGTTAGACTTAAACCAATCATCATTACTTTAACAATACCTACCGCGTTAAAAGCTAGCCATAAGGTCCCTATCCCAATAAGAAGGATAACAAGCCGATTGATTTTTAAAAACTTTTCATTTGTTACATTAGGGTTGAAAAAACGTTTATATATATCTTGAGAAATCAGTGTTCCTGCACCTAAAAGTATTGTGCAAGCTGTTGATACATCAGCGGCCCATAAAGCAGCAAGAGTGATTCCGGAAGAAAAAGGATCAAGGCTCATAATGATTTGTGGTAAGGCTAATGTAGGATTTAATTCAGGAAATTGTGCTTTTGCAGCGAGACCGAGTATGGCAGAAAAAAAACCAATTGGAAATATCATAATGCCACCTAAAATAAATCCGTTTCGAGCTGACTTAGAATTTTTGGCACCACATGCGATCTGGACAGGTCCTTGCGCTGTAATAGCTTGGGAAACCATAACTAGAATCCAACCAAGAAGGACGGCAACTCCTAATCCACCCATTGGACTAAACCAATCGAAAGGAGCAGCTGGTAGTTTTGATTCAATGCCGCTAAGTCCGCCGTCCCGAATTAGAATCATGATCATAGAGTAAAGAATTCCAATGTAAATAAGAGAAACGCTGAGTACATTAGATAGTCCGGAAGACCAAAGCCCACCAATGGCCGTTATGCCAATAAATACGATAGCACTGGTAATCATGCCACCATGCATAGAAAATATATTGGGCATCAGAGTTGAAAGAATAGAACCGCCAGCGACATATTGCAGGGAAGTAATACAAATCATGATAAGGGCTAGGCCAACGACACTAATGACACGTGCTTTTTGATCATAACTTCGTTCAAATAGTTCAGGAATGGTAGTGCAATTTAATTCACGGTATTTTCCTGCCGCTAAAATTCCCATAACAATGGCTCCGATAGACCAAGCCCCATTATACCATCCTGCGGCAAAACCGATTTTAGTGGCACTTTCGGCAACTCCAACCGTTGAAGCAGCACCAACTGCGAGTCCGGTAACACTTACAGCAACAAGTCCGGTACTTAATTTGCGGCCGGCAAAAAGATATTCTGTTGGATTTTTATCGGCTCTTTTTTTTACGTAAAATGATATAGCGAATAATAAGATAATATATAGTATTACAATTGCTAATTGAATAGACATGCTATATCGACCTCCTTTTTTTTTTACAAATTTAGCACTAAACACTTTCACACTGTAAAGCTTGTTAGCACTAAAGTGCATTACTTATATTTTAGAATGAATTTAAAATAATTACAACTGTTTATAAATATTATTTTTAAATGTTTCACGTGAAACATTTAATTTATATAAAGACTACTCATATAAATTAAAATGAGTATAGTCTTTAAATTAATTAAAGCTCGCATAAATCTGATATATTTTCAGATCCTGCGAGCTTTAAGCAATAGATATTACAAGATGTTCAATTAAATAAATTGTAGTTGCATTGTTATTGTACTAATTCATACCCAGCATTTATGATGCTTTTTTCAAACTCTGCAGTAGTTATTTCACGAGTACTTGTAACATCAGCTTTATTTCCTTCTAAATCGACGCTTACTGTTACAACTCCGTCAATTGCTTGCAGTGCTTCCTGAACATGTTTTTGACAATGAGTACACATCATACCTTTAATTTTTAATGTTGTTTTTATCATAGTAGCCTCTTCTTTCTTTTGAATTTGTGAGAATGTTTCACGTGAAACATTCTGATTTATATGATCCGTTTTAAAAAAACGTAATCGTAACGCATTAAGGACAACACATACACTGCTCATACTCATTGCGGCAGCTCCAATCATAGGACTTAATTTAATACCAAACGAAGGATATAACAATCCGGCAGCTAATGGAATGCCAATAATATTATAAAAAAAGGCCCAAAATAAATTTTCTTTTATGTTTTTAATAACTGCTTTGCTTAAACGTATTGTTGTGACAGCATCAAGCAAATCATTTCTCATAAGAACCGCATCAGCACTGTCAATAGCGATGTCGGTACCGGCTCCAATCGCAATTCCTAAATCAGCTTTTGCTAAAGCTGGGGCGTCATTAATACCATCGCCAATCATTGCAACTTTATGTCCTTGACTTTGTAAAACTGTAATTTGCTTTTCTTTATCCTGCGGTAAGACTTCGGCAATAACTTGTGGTATTTGAAGACGTTTGCGCAGTGCGTCTGCAGTGCGTATATTGTCACCGGTGAGCATAACAACAGATATATTCATTTTTTTAAACAAAGAAATAGCACGAGCACTTGTCGGTTTTTCAATATCAGCTACAGCTAAAATGCCAATAATATCTTTTTCACAAGCAAATAATAGTGGCGTTTTTCCTTCATCTGCCAATTGGTTCAGTGTAGAAGAGACAAAAGAAATATTTGTTCCTTGTTTTTCCATAAAAGCGGCATTACCAGCATAATATGTACTGTTTTTATGAATTCCCTGTATTCCTTGTCCAAATGAAGCTTTGAAATTATTAAATACATAAGGCATAATATTTTGCGAATCGGCATATTTTACAATTGCTTCAGCTAAAGGATGTTCACTGTTTTTTTCTAGCCCAGCTGCGATAGCTAATAATGTTTTAGAATCCATATTAATCGGCAGACAATTTGTTACTACTGGATGACCTTCGGTAATAGTTCCAGTCTTGTCAATAACGACAGTGTCAATTGTATGGGCTATTTCCAGTGCTTCACCGGATTTAATTAATATTCCATTTTCTGCCCCTTTTCCGGTTCCGACCATAATTGCTACCGGGGTCGCTAATCCTAATGCACAAGGACAAGAAATTACTAAAATTGCAATACCAATAGAAAATGCAAATTCGATAGAACTTCCTATGAAAAGCCAAATACAAGTAGCAATTACTGCTATTGTTATTACTACAGGAACAAAAATACCAGATATTTTATCGGCAAGTTTAGCAATGGGAGCTTTACTGCTGCTAGCTTCATCAACTAATTGGATAATTTGATTAATGGTTGTATCAGACCCTACTTTTTGAGCAATAAAATGGATAGAACCATTTTTATTCAGCGTAGCAGATATAACAGTATCACCTATTTGTTTTTCAACAGGAATACTTTCACCAGTAATAGCTGATTCATCGATACTTGTATTGCCTGTAGAAATGATTCCGTCGACAGGAATAGCTTCTCCTGGACGAACAATGATTTCATCGCCTACCTTTAAAGAGTCTATTGGAACGATAATTTCTTGATTATTTTTTAATATTGTTGCTCGTTTTGGTACTATATTAATCAGTTTTTCAATAGCTTCACTGGTTTTTCCTTTTGATTTACTTTCTAAAAACTTACCTAAAGTAATCAGTGTGATAATCATGCCGGCTGATTCAAAATATAAATTGGAACTATAGTCTATTACTAAATTCCAATTTTCATGACCTAATCCCCAACCTATACGAAATATAGAAAAAATTCCGAATAATACAGAGGCGCCAGCACCTATAGCAACAAGACTATCCATATTCGGAAATCCTTGGAAAAGGTTTCGGAAGCCATTTTGAAAGTATTTCCGATTAAAATATAAAATAGGTAAAACTAGTAAAAATTGTGTAAAAGAAAAAGTCAGCGCATTTTCTGGTCCATGAAAAATACTGGCAATCCATATAGGAACAGGTAATCCTAGCCACCTAAAAAACATATGGTGCATAGCAATATATATAATAGGTATTAAAAAAATAAGGGAAGTAATTAATCGATATTTTATCTGCTGTGTTTCATTTTTTGTGCTAACAGGGGTATTGGAAGATTCTTGCTTTTCTATAGATCCTTTTTTTGTGATAGAAGCTCCGTATCCAGTACGAATGACTGTTTGTATTATCTTTTCAGGAGTTAAACATGTCTCGTCATAGTCAACCTGCATACTGTTTGTCAATAAATTAACATTAATTTTTTTTATTCCTTCTAATTTAGCAATTGATTTTTCAATTCTGGCTGCACACGCTGAGCAACTCATTCCTGAAATATTATATTTTTCATGTTTCATATACAACCCTTCTTATTTCATTAATTTTTGTAATGTACAAACTAATTCATCAACGACTTCATCGTTACCCTTTCGAATATCATGGACAACACAACTTTTGATATGTTGCGCAAGTAATTCTTTATTAAATGAATTTAAAGCAGATTGAACAGCACTGACTTGTGTTAAAATATCAACACAATATCGATCATCTTCAACCATATTTTTAATTCCGCGAATTTGTCCTTCAATTCTATTTAAGCGACTGATAAGATTTTTATATTCTTTGCCATTTTTATCACGATGTTTTATTTTCATGTTTGAACAACATCCACCATAATTATTAGTATCCATATATAACTCCTTAGTTAGTGTTTCTTGACATATATACCCCACGTAGGTATATTATACCCGTATGGGGTATATATGTCAAGAAACGAAAAAGTAGATATGCCTAAATTTGTGTGTATTTTTGATTTTAAGCGCATTTGTCCGTTCTTTATATAAAACTATTAAAAATAAATAAAACGAGCTTACATGGCGACTGAAGAACGTATAAATAATATTTTTATAAGAATTAATATTCACATAAATAATATATATTTTTATAATAAAAAAACATTGTGATAACGTACCGTCACAATGTTTTTTAAATAAAATACAGTATATTTTCCTATTTAATTTTTTCTAATTTATTATTATAATATTTAATTGATTCAAAAACATTTTTTACACGCTGTTGTAAAATAGCAGGAACAAATGGCTTTACAATATAATCTTTTATACCCATTTCCAACAAGCGATTTTGCTGCTGAGGAGAATCATCAGCTGTAATAACAATAACGGGAATTCCGGCAATTTCGGGAATTGTAAGCTTTCTTTCCAGAAAAGTAATGCCATCCATTTCTGGCATTACTAAATCCAGCATGATTAAATCTATCAGACTATTGTGGTTTTTTAATATACATAAAGCACCTTTTGAATCAGTGGCTTGAAGAACGTGAAAATCACCTTTAAAAATATTACTTAAAATTGTACGATTTACCTCTGCATCATCAATAATTAAAATTGTTTGTGGTGTGTTTTCTTTTGAAGCAAGAGCTGTACGATATTTTAATACTTCCATTTCCATGATTTTTTGTGAAGTAATATCACAAAGATTTACAAGTATGATATCTTTTTTTGCCATTTTTCTGATATATTTTAATTTCATATTGATCCATTTAGGGTTTCCATTTTTTGGTTTTCGACAAAATTCGCATTCAGCTTTTTGATGATTGGAAGCTACTTTATGAAACGCATTCCAAATATTTTCATAGTCGGAATCACTAATAACGTCTATAAAAATATGACGAATAGTAGCAGCTTCCTGATACCCAAACATTGCATGATAAGTATCATTTCCGCGTAGAACTTCAATATTAGTGCCATCAAATTCATATAAAGCCATAGCTTGAAGCATATTAGAAAACAAAGATTCCAATTGAGAGGTTGTATTCCAAACATCATCTGCACTGATGGTTTGATTTGTATCAGGTGGTGGCGGGATAAACGTACTTTTTTTAGCAATTAGTGTTTCAAAGTCTCCAATAGAAATTGGTTTGGAAAAGTAATATCCTTGGACATATTCACAACCAATACTGCGAAGAAAATTCACTTGTTCTGCTGTTTCTACACCTTCTACAATAACGAGTAAATCAAGCCATTTTGCCATTCGGACGATAGAACCTAAAATATTTTCTCCACGTCCGGGTATTTCACAATCGGAAAGAAAACGCATATCTATTTTTAATATATCTACGATGATATCTTTTAGCATATTTAGTGAAGAATATCCAGTGCCAAAGTCATCCATCAATATAGTAAATCCTTTTTCCCGCAGTGAAGCCATTCGTTTTTTTATTAACTGTGGGTTACTTGTGTAAGCACTTTCGGTTAGTTCTAATTGCAATAGCTTGGGTGACAAATTATATTTGTTTACAAGCGCGCAAATGGTATCGACAAGTTTTGGATTAAATAAGTCTACGCGAGATATATTAACCGAAATTGGATAAATGGGACGACCTTCATCAAGCCAGCGGCGTAATAATTTACAAACTTGATCCCATATGTAAAAATCTAAATTTACAATAAAGCCATTGTGTTCAAATATAGGAATAAAAACATTGGGGGAAATGAGGCCTTGTTCTGGATTATTCCACCGTACTAATGCTTCGGCTCCATCAATGGTATTTGTTCGCAAATCATATTTTGGCTGTAGATAAATAATAAATTGGTCATTTTCCAATGCCTCTTTCATATTATTTACGACATATTGCTCTTCTATGGATTTATCATTCATAGAATTTTCATAAAAACAAAAATGTTGTAAATAATTTGTACTGCAGTTTTTACTTGCAAGAACGGCTTGATCAAAAAGGATATTAATATCTGTTTTATTATCTTCAATGAGTGAGATGCCAATCCGTGGCTGAATGGCAAATGGAAGGGGATACGTTTCTAAGTTGTTGTACAATTTATTGCTTAAAGCGACAAGTTGATCGTGGGTATTAAAAGATACACAGAAAGAAAAAACATCTCCGGACATATGACCGTAGGAAAAATATGGAAATATCATTTGGTACTGTTGTAAATGTGCGGCAATATATTTAATAACGTTATCCCCTTCACGCCTTCCAAAAAAAGCATTTATCAAGCGAAAACGTTGTATGTCAAAATAAAAAATGGCAAAATTTTTGTTAGGATGGTCATTTAATAATTTTCGAGTTACTGCAAAAAAGTGACGTTTATTATAAATTCCGGATACAGGGTCATAATTAGATAAATATAGAAGTTTGTCAGTCAGTGTAAAATTACTATGCTGTATTGCATTTTTTACACGAAGTTGAAATACACAGTTTTTTATAGGCTTGGCGATGAAATCCCATACGCTGTAATTTAAATATGATTCCTCTTCCTGCCAATTACTAGTTGTAATAATTAATGGAATAGATTTATATTCTATTGCGTTATTATATAAGGTAAGAAATGGTGTAAGCTCTGTAATGGATTTATCCGTATCTATAATGATTAATATAATTTGAGTGACAGTATGCTTGAGGAATTCCGGGGCTTGAGAAATACATACTAAGTATGGGATAAAACCATCTTTTATGATATTTTCTAATATAATTGATTTTATAGAGGTATCTGTTATTAGCATGACAATATCTTTTTTCATATAGTACTCCATTTTTTAACGAACAAACACATTGCTGATAAGGTATATTTCTAATTATAATTTTTTTAAGAAGAATATGCAACTTACAAGTAATCAACACAGTGGTTACACTAATTTATAATAAAAAAAGACTCTGTTTTTGACCAGAGTCTCAATAATAAAATTATTACTGCAGTAATTTACTTACTTCATTTGTTTCGTCTACGGCATTATCAGCACCAGCAATAATAGCTCCCTGGGCTACGATACAGTCTAGATTCTTGTCTACTCGTACTTGTTCTACTTTTGCAACAACGTCTTTTTCAATTGGCGTAATTAATGTATTTTCCAGCGTGTTTAAGCGCTGTGCAAGTTGTTTCCCCAAATCTTGTTTTTCTTGATCTGTTTTTAAAGAAGGTGCTTTTTTAGTAAATTCTTCATTGGCAGATTTGATGGCGGATTGCATTTGAGCACTTACCTTTGGGAAATCCTTATGGGCTTGTACTAATGCGTCAAAATTAACATATCCCACACCCGAAGCAAAAGCAGATGTTGTTGCAATAATGCTCATCATACCTGCTATAGTCAAAGATGCTAATTGTTTTTTTAATTTCATGCTATATTCCTCCTGAATTTATTTCAATAATTTTTATTGTTATTGTGACTATGATTATAACAAACTTAGTATAAAAAAACAACTAAACGAAACCTATTTCCGACTGTTTTTGTCTGTCTTTAAAGCGGTGTATTTTTTTTAGATGCTAACGTGTCCGTGTCAATATCATCTAATTCTTCATCTTTAATATAAATGTATTTATCCTTTTTCATTTTATCAATGATTTCCGGTGCCATGGTAATTAATTTTTCAAAAGCCGATGCTTGATAACCGCCCTTTTTGATGGAAAACATTTCTACACGGTCGCCCTTGATGACCAAAATTGCTGTTGGCTCCAATTTGGCTCCACCGCCACTACCAGCACTGTTGCGGCCTGTTTCACATTTTCCGTTATACCCGCCGGAAGCAAAGCCTAAGGTCACGTCAACAAAAGGAATAAGAATTGCGTCGCCGATATGTACTGCTTCACCAACAACGGTTTCTACTTTAATCATACGCTGGAAGTTTTCAAAAATTGTTTCCAAATTGTTTTTTATGTAGCTATTATCCATGTGAGTGTTCCCTTCCTTTTTTTAGCCAGTGAAACAAAAATAAACGGACTGGCTTAGATAATATAAAGTTGATAGAATATGTAAGCAACACCGCTGGATATACACGGCCCGCGGCATATCCTTGACAGTCGTATTCTTCTTCAACAAAATTAAAACGGAGTTCGTTAATATTTGAAGGTATTGCAGCATATAATATGCCTGCGAATATGCCTGTTTCGTAAGGTTCGGGGAATCCTAATGAACCTTTTAAATAAAAAGAACGCATACGGGAATGTCGTAATATTTGCAGCAGATAAGCAGTTCCTGTTTCAATAAATGGCTCATTTAATACATAGGGCCGCCACCAAGATATGGGCGGTTTTTCTTTGGGTGGGAGCGTATTTTTGTTGGATATTTTAATTTTCTCATAGGTTGTCTGGCGGCTTTCCTGCTCTAATTTATGCCAGACTGATTGTGCATCATTTTGAATTGAATCAGCAGTATCGCTGGATTTTGATGGGGGAGTAGATACGGCACTTTTGCATGTGTGCCAGCGTATATACAGGATAGTTTGCAGGGGTTTTCCATATTGGTAATCTAATTCACAGTATAATGCATGTCCTAACCAATGCACTTTCCAATTAAAATGAAATGGATTATGAATATATATTCGGCTCTCATATACTACAGGGATGCAAAGGCATATGATGAGGAGCATGAAGAATAGTACCGGAATAATGGTTAACCCATTCATACAATCACTCCTTGTTTATAATGTAATAGCATAGTTATATTATTCTGCATTATATGGTTTGAATCCTTTTTTTATACACCTATATTACTCTTGTTTGTTAAAAATACAATTAACATTTTCTGAACCAAAACAGCGTGAACAGGAAATACAAAGAGACGGCTCCGTATTTCCTGTTTTCCAGATTTTAGGAAGATCGGGTTGGCGTAATAAAGGGCGGCACATAGAAATAAATGCAACGGGACTTTGTTTTAAATATTGCTCCATATCAGTGGCAGAACGAAAACCACCTACAACGCCTATATCTATTTTGTTTTTGAGTAAGGTCGAAATATCAGCCGCATATTTTGAAAAGTACATCGGCTCTTTTGTACGGCGTATAGCACGAATAGGACCTTGACGAGGTAAGGAAGATGTATTTCCTCCGCTAATTTCAACAGCATTGATACCGATACGGGATATCCACAGAATGACTTGTTTGCTTTCTTCAAAAGTCATACCGCTCTCTTTCATAAAATCAGAACTATTGATTTTGACCCAAATCGGAAAATCCGGACCCACAGCTTGACGGATAGCTCTTAAAGAAAATAAAAGAAAACGAGCTCTGTTTTCTAAAGTTCCACCATAGTCGTCAGTACGAGTATTATAATACGGTGTTAAAAATTTGCTGGCCAAATATCCATGAGCACCATGGAATTGAACACCATCAAAACCCGCTTTTTTTACTCGAATCGCAGCTTTTGCAGCATCTTCAATCAGTTTTTCAATTTCTTTTATTGTTAAGGCGTGAGATTCTTTGCTTCCGGCATTCATCTCTGGAATTCCGCTCGGACTGACAATAATTCGGTTTTCTCCCTCAGGAACTAAGATTGCCGAACCCATGATGACAATTTGAGCAATAATTTTCCCACCTTTATCATGCACACGTTTTGTCAGCGCTTGTAAGGGCGCAATACAGTCATCTGTGTCAATGCAAACTTGGCAATGTTGATGAGGTTCCATGGGACTGATAGCCATCATCCCCGTAATAATAATACCCACACCGCCGTCTACCAGTGTTTCATACATCTGGATCAGGCTTTCCGTAGGGTATCCGTTTCTATCAGCTCTTCCTTCAAACGTTGCGGAACGGACAATGCGGCAAATTGTGTTGATACCGCCGATGGTTGTATTATCAAATAACATAAAATCTCTCCTTAAAAAACTAAATAATGCAAAAAAGTTTTTTGCATTACCACTATTATATGATAAAACTAGTAAAAACGCTACAATTATTATTAATAATTCAGGTAATTTTCCTAAATCAACTTAGACATAACTTTTGTCTTTTCTAGTTAGACAAATGACATTTAGCAGATACAGTATAATGTGTAGATTTCGTTGTATTAAGTAAAGATTTCGTGTATAATAAGGGTGTTTGTTAAAAGATGTTATACGAAGGGATGTTATGATCAATGGCTACTAGCATGGTAATAGGAACCCAATGGGGCGATGAAGGTAAAGGTAAGATTGTTGATTATTTAGCCCAAAAGGCCGATGTTGTTGTACGCTCTCAAGGCGGAAATAATGCGGGACACACGGTTGTTGTGGATGATAAAGCTTTTGCACTGCGGTTACTGCCTTCGGGAATTCTTTTTGCTGATAAAACGTGTATTATAGGAAGCGGCGTTGTTGTTAGTCCCAAAGTGCTTTTGCAGGAAATAGAAAATATTACCTCGCAGGGAGTTGAAATCAGTAAAATAGAACTATCCACTCGGGCCCATGTTATTATGCCTTATCATATTCGGATAGATGAAGCAGATGAAAATTTGAAAGATACTTCCAAAAAAATTGGGACTACCAAAAATGGAATCGGTCCTTGTTATGCTGATAAAGTTAATCGGGTCGGCATCCGTGTAATTGACTTAATGGATGAAGCTGTATTTAAGGAAAAACTCCGCTATAATATTGATACGAAAAATCGTCTTTTTGAAAAATATTATGGGGTACAAGGTTTTGATTATGATGAGGTGTTAAAAGAGTATTTAATGTATGCTGAACAACTTCGTCCGTTTGTCAAGGATACAGATTATTCGGTAAATACATATATATTAGAAGGAAAAAAAGTGCTTTTTGAAGGAGCACAAGCATCTATGCTGGATTTAGATCATGGGACGTATCCGTTTGTAACCAGTTCCAATCCAACTGCGGGGGGCGCATGTACGGGTTCTGGTGTAGGACCGCGCCGTATGCAGAATATTTTTGGTGTTGTAAAAGCATATACGACACGTGTGGGCGCGGGGCCATTCCCGGCGGAACAAAAAAATGAAATAGGAGACTTGCTGCGTAATACAGGACATGAATTTGGTACTGTTACAGGTCGGCCTCGGCGTTGTGGCTGGCTGGATACGGCAGTTGTCCGGTATGCTGCTATGTTAAATAGTTTAGATTATTTGGCAATTACCCGCTTAGATATATTAGATGGTTTGGATAAAATTAAAATTTGCAAGGGATATACATATGAAGGAAAAGAACTAAAGGAATATCCGGCAAGTTTAAAAGTTTTAGAAGCAGTAGAACCAATTTACGAAGAATTGGATGGCTGGAATACGGACATCTCACAATGCAAAAATTATGAAGAATTGCCAGCGAATGCTCGGTATTATGTGGAACGTATCAGTCAACTGGTTGGCGTGCCGCTAGGCATAGTTTCAGTTGGTCCTAATCGTTCGCAGACGATTGTATTGCATGACGTTTTTTAAGATACCATTTGGATAACACCATAACATAAACACAAAGAGCAGCTTTCTTCCTGAAGGCTGCTCTTTGTATTTATGCTTTTACGATTTCGTTTATGATATCAATGTGATTCATTGGCATAATATGTACACCTGCAGAAAGCTTGCGAATTTCTGTATACTGTTCACGAGCAATTTCAATTCCCGCTTCTAAACCGCCTTTGCGGAGACGATCCATTATACTCATGGGAATGGAAATACCTGGAACATTGTTTTCTAAATAGGTTGCCATTTTGATTCCTCGTAATGGCATAAGACCAAGCAGTATGGGAATATTGAATCGAGATGCATTATCTATAAAGCGTTTGGCTACTTCTAGATCATATATTGGTTGGGTTTGAATAAATTCTGCACCAGAAGAGACTTTATTTGCTAGTTTTGCCATTTCAAGCGATTGGTCAGATATCCCGGGATTTGCTGCGGCACCAATGTAGAAATGAGTAGCAGCTCCCAATGCGTTTTCGTTTATGTCTGTGCCTGTATTGAGGGTATGGGCTAAGCGAATCAAACCACAAGTATCTGTATCAAAAACAGCTTTCGCCTGGGGAGTATCACCATTTTGTGGATTATCACCGGTTAGAGTTAGTATATTATGTACACCTAGTCCGGCAGCTCCAAGCAGTTCTGCCTGCAAGCCGATATAGTTACGATCACGGCAGGTAAGGTGAAAAATAGTTTCAATGCCGCAGTCTTCTTGAATAATGTGAGCTAAAGCGATAGGACTCATGCGCATTTTTGCCATAGGACAGTCTGCAATATTAATACCGTCTACCAATCCTTTTAATGTGGATGCTTGTTCTTCGGTAATTTTAGCAGAAGCACTTTTTGGCGGATCTAATTCTACTGTGATTGTGAATTTTCCATCCTTGTGTTTTTCTTTTAATGTGTTCATTGGTTTTCTCCCATTAATATATTTGCCAAACGGACAGTATCTGTGGCATTGCTGGCGTAAGCATCAGCACCTGCTTTTTGTGCGTATTCTGAGGTGAGTACTGCTCCGCCGACAATAATTTTAACTGTTAAATTTTCTTTTTTTAATGCCTGTATAGTTATATCAATTTGCGGCATTGTTGTTGTCATAAGAGCACTGAGTCCCACTAGCGGAGCTTTTGATTGATGAACGGCAGATACAATTTTTTCTGGGGAAACATCTTTTCCTAAATCAATGACTTCATAACCACTGTTTTCTAAAAGTGCGATGACAATATTTTTCCCTAAATCATGAACATCTCCTTTTACTGTTGCGATAACAAATGGACCTTTTCTTGTAATATTAAATTTTCCTGGCAGTGCTTTTTTTAAAGCTATAAAAGCTGCTTGCATTGTTTCTGCCGCTATCATTACTTGCGGTAAGTAACAGCGTCCTTTGCCATACTCTTCTCCAATTGCTGTCATAGCAGCAGTGAGGCCATCGTTTGTAATAACCATGGGATCTATACCGGCATTCAAAGCCTCATTTAATAAGGAACCAATTTCTTCTTTTGAACCATCTCGTACGGCTTGTTGAATTTTTTTTAAAGGAGAAAGGGTTTCATTGTTTTTGAGTTGATGCTGATTTTCGATAGGCTGATTTTGAAAACGAGTAATATAATTATGGGCGGCGGAATCATAACCGAGTAATAGAAGAGAACGAACATACGCATCTATTAAATCGGACTGCAATGGATTCATAATTGGAGCGTTGAGACCAAAAGCTAGTGCCATAGCTAAAAAATTGGCATTTAAACCAGCGCGGCCGGGCAATCCAAAGGATATATTGCTTAATCCCATGACAGTAGGTATTTTTAAGGTTTCTTTGTAAGTGCGTAATGTCTGCAGCGTTTCTTTTGGTGCGTTAGTTGAGGCGGCTGCTGTAAGAACCAAGGGGTCTGCTAATAGATCTTCATGGCGCAAGCCTGTTTGCAAAGCTGCGTTGTATATTTTTTTGATCAATGTGAGACGGTCAGCTGCTGATTCCGGAATTCCTTTAGCGCCTATGGGCAGACAAAGAAGGGCAGCGCCGTATTTTTTTGCAATGGGAAAAATAGCGGACATTTGTGCGGAATCGGCATTAACAGAGTTTATTAAGGTTCGTCCAGGATATATACGAAGTGCTTTTTCTAAAACCGAAGGACTCGTTGCATCAATAATTAACGGGGTATCTACAAGCATAGAGAGTTCTTTAACGACATTTTCCATAAGTGCGGCTTGGTCAACGTCAGGAACACCCATATTGATATCCAAAAGATGTGCACCTGCTTTTACTTGATTCAGTGCTTCGGTCTTAATTGGAACTAAATTTTTCTCTTGCAAATCTTTTTGCAGTATTTTTCGTCCTGTAGGATTAATGCGTTCACCGATAATGACGGGAGGATGACCCTCGCCGATATATACAATGCTGGTTCGGGAAGTAAGTGCTGTAGGAGGTGTAATTACTTTTCGCTTGTATGGTACCGCACGATCTAAAGCCTGTCTCATGGCGGCTAGGTGTTCAGGTGATGTGCCGCAGCAACCGCCAATATATGTAGCACCAGAATTAACCATGGCTTGGACATACTCGGCCATGTCATTGGGATGTAAGGGAAAAACAGTTTTACCGTCAATTAGTTTGGGCAATCCTGCATTAGGCTGAATAACAAGCGGCAAATTACTTACGGCGGACATACGAGAAATAAGAGGAATTAATTTATCCGGACCGAGGGAACAGTTTGCTCCAATAATAGAGGCACCTAAGCTTTCCAGAAGCACCGCAGCTGCTTCTGGTGTTGTGCCCGTAATAGTTCGACCATCTTCGCTGAAAGAAAATTCACACATAATGGGGATGTTTGGAGCTGCCTCTTTAGCGGCCAATATGGCTGCACGCATTTCCTGAATATCAATAATAGTTTGAATAAGTAATAAATCGACACCCGATTCAGCTAATATACTGGCTTGCTCATAATAGGCTTGGTATACGTCTTCAAAATCAGTGTCCCCTAAAGGGGAAATAAACTTACCGGTAGGCCCCATGTCACCTAAAATTCTAGTATTTGTCCCATCAACAGCTTTTTTTGCATTAAACACAGCGGCCCTGCATATTTCTTTTACTTTATCAGCACATCCGTATTCATTCAATTTGATGCGATTAGCTCCAAACGTATTGGTTTGAATCAAGTCACTACCAGCTTTTATGTAACTACGATGAATATTTTCAATAGCTTGTGGATGTTCTATATTTGATAATTCAGGACAATCTCTAGGCCGTAAATAACCTTGTTGCTGCAATAAGGTCCCCATAGCGCCATCTAATAAAAACATAGTATAATCATTCCTTTCTAGAAGAACACGTATTGTGCATAGAACAATTACGGCAACCAGATGGGATGCCGCTTTCGACAACCGAACGAGCCATACCGATAATTGCAGTAATAGATTTTTGGGGTACCAGCATGCAACCGGAAGTTAGATGAATATCAATTTGATCCGCGTGTACCGCTTTAATTAAATTCATCTGCTGCGTCAAAGGCCAATCTCCATATCCGGGACTATAGCGCCAGGTGGTTTCATAGCCATGTTTAGCCGCCATTTCATCAATATAATGATTTAATTGATCGGCAATCATTTCAGTAGCAGTTGTGGCGGCTGCATCCAGCATAAGTCCTTTGGAATATTCTTTTTTTGAAAATAGGGTATTAACTTCTTTTTCTATGTCACCGCCAATCGTTACGGCCATGATAATTGCGATTTCTGAATTTTTTAAATGTTCGCGAATTTTAGAGCCTTCAATAGTAAACGGCTCTTCGCATAGGAGTTGGCAAGAATCGGAGTCATAGCAACATTGTTGAAAAATACCCCGTGGTTTGGCAATAGCTTGTGCAGCCATACAAGCGTCTGCCACAATTTTATCAGAAAAATTTTCAGATGTGCGCAAACCAGCATATCGCTTTGTTTCTGCGATGTCTATTTTTTGAAGAAAGCCATTAAATATAGGCATAATATATTTCCCTTCATATAACAAAAAAAGGCTCTTTCACAAATGAAAGAGCCGAATCTACGTGCTATTCTCTCATCTGTCAGATAATATCTGCAGGAATTGGCACCGCTTTTGCGGTTGCCGGATTTCATCGGGCCTGTCCCTCCATCGCTCTTGATAAGAGTTATCTTTATTAATATATCAGGTTTACGTGTATTTGTAAAGATTTATAAGCGTTTTATACTGTTTTAGTAATCTATGAAGTATAAACTAAAAATATAAACACAGGTCAATATCGTATTATGCATAAAAGTAATATTGATAATTCCAAAATAATATGATATTGTAATTGGTATAAAAGTATGTTGTAAAACGATGCTGTATTATGTGTAAACAATGGAAAAGGAAGTGGCAAAATATGTCTTTAGTAGAAAAAAAATTAGCTTATAGAGACGATAGTGTTCCTAAACAGTCTTGTATTGATGAAATTTTGAATACCTACAAAGATGAAAAAGGGGCATTGATTCCTATTCTGCAACACACACAAAACTTGTTTAATTATTTGCCAAAATCGGCGCTGCTGTATATTGCAGATAAGACAGATATCCCTATTTCTACCATTTACGGCGTGGTAACTTTTTACTCGCAATTTCATTTACAGCCTCGCGGACGTAATATTATTTGTGTCTGCCAAGGAACAGCATGCCATGTACGCGGCGGTAAAATCATTTTAAATGCTGTAGAAAAAGAGTTGGGAATTAAGGCCGGCCATACGACAGAAAATTTACGGTTTACATTGGAGACAATTGCCTGTTTGGGGGCATGTGGATTGGCACCGGTTATGAAAGTCAATGAGGATACACATGGCCGTATGACGGAAGAAGAAATTGCCAAGGTGCTGGCACAATATAAATAAATACAGTTGTACTTTTGGAGAATCTAAAACACGGGCATATGTTCGGGAAAGTATTGTCATATTGTCTACAGGAACAGTATACCCAGAAAAAAACTATAGGAGAAGAGGATCGCGTATGATGATTACAGCAGAAAAATTAAAGGAAATGCAAGATGTATATAAAACTGCGGTTTCCCTTCGGCTGGAAAAAAATGATAGAAATGAACAGCCGACAGTGTTTGATGTACTGATTTGCGGAGGCACAGGCTGTAAATCCTCCGGGTCCAAAGAAATCCAAAGACAATTAGAATACGAATTGGCAGCGAGGGGAATGCTAGATAAAGTACACGTAGTACAAACAGGCTGTCATGGTTTTTGCGAAAATGGTCCCTTGATGATTATTTACCCGGGGCAGTTTTTTTACTGTCGAGTAAAGCCGGACGATGCAGGAGAAATTGTAGAGAGTCATTTATGTAACGGCCAGCCTGTTGAGCACCTGCTCTATCACGATCCCGTTGATGGAAAGCCGGCATTAACGGCGGCGGATGTTTCGTTTTATAAAAAGCAGAAGCGTATTGTATTGGAACATTGCGGTCGGATTGATCCAGAAAAAATAGAGGAGTATATTGCAGTTGGCGGATATGCTGCGTTAGTTAAGGCTCTTACGGAAATGACACAAGATAAAGTCATCGAGGAAGTGATTGATTCCGGTCTGCGGGGACGAGGCGGAGCCGGATTTCCGACGGGTAAAAAATGGAGTTTTGCAAAAAATGCAGAAAGCGATAAAAAATATATTATCTGTAATGCGGATGAAGGAGATCCGGGAGCCTTTATGGACCGAAGTGTTCTCGAAGGAGATCCGCATCGGGTACTGGAAGGAATGGCAATAGCCGCTTATGCTATTGGTGCAGATGAAGGCTATATTTATGTACGGGCGGAATACCCGTTGGCGGTGCAGCGGTTAAAAATAGCAATTCAGCAGGCAGAGGAAAGAGGTTTTTTGGGAAAAAACATTTTTGGCAGCGGGAAAGATATTATGCTGCATATTAAAGAAGGGGCGGGAGCCTTTGTTTGTGGAGAAGAAACAGCACTTATCGCATCCATTGAAGGGCGGCGGGGTATGCCGCGTCCGCGTCCGCCATTTCCTGCAAACGAAGGATTGTGGGGAAAGCCGACAAATAATAATAATGTTGAAACTTATGCCAATGTTGCACAGATTATCAATAAAGGCGCTGCGTGGTATCGGCATTTTGGTACAGCAGAATCGCCGGGTACGAAAGTATTTGCTCTTACCGGTAAGATAAATCATACGGGATTGGCCGAAGTGCCGATGGGGATTACCATGCGTGAAATTATTTATGATATCGGAGGCGGTATCTTAGACGGGAAAAAATTTAAGGCAGTGCAGATAGGCGGTCCGTCCGGAGCTTGCCTGCCGGAAGAACTGCTGGATTTACCGGTGACGTATGATTCTTTGACGGAAGTAGGGGCCATGATGGGATCAGGCGGGTTGGTAGTCATGGATGAAACAACCTGTATGGTGGACGTAGCTAAGTTTTTCATTAATTTCACACAATCTGAATCGTGTGGGCAGTGTACCCCCTGTCGGGAAGGTACTAAGCGTATGCTGGAGATATTGACACGAATTACAGAAGGCGGCGGATCCGAAAGTGATTTGGAATTATTAGAGATATTGGCGAGGAATATAAAGCAGGCTTCTTTGTGTGGATTGGGGCAGACAGCACCGAATCCGGTTCTTAGCACGATCAAATATTTTCGGGATGAATATGAGGCACATATCAAAGAAAAACATTGTCCGGCGGGTGCGTGTGAAAGCCTGGCCAGTTATATCATTACGGATGCGTGCAAAGGATGTGGGTTATGTGCACGAAACTGTCCGGTACATGTTATAACGGGAAAGGTAAAAGAAAAACATTGCATTGATCAAGAAAGATGCATTAAATGCGGCACCTGTTATACGAATTGTCCGTTTGACGCAATTATCAAAGAGTAAAGGGGGCTTGAGTATGAAAACAGTATCTTTGACAATTAACGGAATCGTTGTTAAAGCACCACAAGGCTTTAGCATATTGGAAGCAGCCCGTTCAGCCGGTATTTATATTCCGACACTCTGTTATCATCCGGATCTGGTACCGGAAGGAGCTTGCCGCATGTGCATTGTGGAGGCCAGCGGGGCAAAAACATTAGTGGCATCCTGTATGTATCCAGTAGAAGAAGGGATGATCGTAAAAACAAATACGGCAAAAGTGCGGGAGGCACGGCGCATGGTGATAGAACTTCTGTTGGCAAATCATCCGAAGAATTGTTTGACGTGCCGTAAAAACGGAGATTGTGAATTACAAACAATGGCGGCTGATATGGGAGTCCGGACGCATCGGTTTGACTGGGGAGAACGGAAAATACATACGTTTGATGCGTCTAATCCTTGTTTGGTTCGCGATCAGGAAAAGTGCATCTTATGCGGGCGATGTATTCGTGTGTGCCGAGATATACAGCAAATGAATGTATACAGTTTTGCCAACCGGGGATTTAATTCTATCGTTTCAACAGCATTTGAACAAGATTTAAGCAAAGTAGCCTGTACCTATTGCGGACAATGTGCCAGTCTTTGTCCGACGGGAGCCATCGTTGAAAAAGATGATACAGAACGCGTATGGGAGGCGATAAACGATCCGGAAAAAGTGGTAGTTGTCCAAGTTGCTCCCTCTGTACGGGTAGCATTGGGAGAAGAAATGGGGATGGAGGCGGGCAGTATTGTAACAGGGAAAATGGTGGCGGCGCTTCGAAACTTAGGGTTTGATAAAGTATTTGATACAAATTTTAGTGCTGATTTGACGATCATGGAAGAAGGATATGAATTTCTCGATCGACTGACAAAAGGCAAAGTGCTGCCGATGATAACCTCATGCAGTCCGGGATGGGTAAATATGTGTGAGCTGAAATATCCGGATTTATTGAACCATTTATCTACGGCGAAGTCTCCGCAGGGAATGTTCGGCACCGTCATAAAAACCTACTTTGCCCATCAAGCAGAAATTGATCCGGCGCATATAGTCAGTGTTTCTGTTATGCCGTGCACTGCGAAAAAAGCGGAATGTGTGCGGCCGCAATTACGTGATTCGGGATATCAGGATGTCGATATTGTGATTACGACGCGCGAATTGGGACGGATGCTTCGCGAAGCCGGCATTGATTTCAGGAGCATCCGATCTGTGGATTTTGATTCACCCTTAGGGTATGGAACCGGAGCCGGAGCTATTTTTGGAAGCAGCGGCGGCGTCATGGAAGCAGCGCTTCGCACGGTAGCGGATATTGTGACAGGACAGGATTTATGGGATATAGAGTATACGGAAGTACGGGGATTAGATCGTACAAAAGAGGCGCAGATACAGATGGGAGATAAGGAAATTCGGATTGCGGTGTGTAATTCCCTGGGAGCAGCGCAAAAAATGATGGATAGGGTGCGAAATGGTACGGCATCGTATCATTTCATTGAAATCATGGCCTGTCCCGGAGGCTGTATCGGAGGCGGCGGACAGCCGGTTCCAACCAATATGGATATTAAGAAAAAACGTGCGGAAGCATTGTATAAAATTGATGAGTATTCTCAATTTCGAAAGTCCCATGAAAATCCCGATATTAAAACTATTTATAAGGAATGGCTGGAACAGCCATTAAGTAAAAAATCCCATCAATATCTGCATACTACATATGGCAGGCAGAAACGCTGAAAGTACCCTTGATCAAGTTAAATAAAAACGGCTGTAGACGAATTTTAAGGACGATATCTATACGCCGTTTTTGTTTTTTTATTAGTTTAACTCCATGATTTATCAAGAAGAAATACCTGTTTTTTCGTGAAATTCATAAAGACCTATGATATACTATAAGATAGCAAAACTTTTATGTGAAATGAGGTGGCTTTGGTGGCACATATCATTGCCGTAACGAACCAAAAAGGGGGCGTCGGAAAAACAACGACTGCCGTTAATTTAAGTGCCTGTCTGGCGGCAGCGGGAAAACGGACGCTTTTGATAGATCTTGATCCACAAGGAAATGCTACGAGTGGACTAGGAATAGATAAAGAAAGATTGGAAGGCAATTTGTATGATTGCATTATTGAGAAAGTCCCCATGACGGAGGTTTTGCAAAAAACTGCAGTAAAGAAACTCCATATTGTTCCGGCAACAATGGATTTAGCTGGAGCAGCAGTTGAACTGGTTAATATGGAAGGGCGTGAAACCGTTTTACGGCAAGTAATTCAATCTATCCGGGATATGTATGAGTTTGTTGTTATTGATTGTCCGCCTTCATTGGGATTATTAACTATTAATGCGTTGGTGGCGTCTGATTCCGTAATTATTCCCGTGCAGTGTGAATTTTATGCATTGGAAGGTTTGGCACAACTGATGCAGACGGTAGAAATGGTACGGGACAGCATGAATAAAAGTTTGCGGTTATTGGGGTTGGTTCTTACTATGTTTGATGGAAGAACTAATTTATCAATTCAAGTTACGGAAGAAGTTAAAAAATATTTTAGCGGACAGGTTTTTAATACTATTATTCCAAGGAATGTCCGCTTGGGAGAAGCGCCAAGCCATGGCGAACCAATTACTACCTATGATCCCCATTCTCGGGGAGCGGAAGTATATAAGAAATTGGCAAGAGAGGTGATTGACCGTGTCGGTTAAAAAAAAAGGACTGGGTTCAGGAACTGGATTAGGAAAACGGCTGGAAGCCTTAGGACTTACAGAAAGCCATCTGGATGATGTCAGGAAACCTGCACTGGAAATAGAAGTTACCGATATTATACCCAATCCTCGACAGGCACGTAAAATCTTTCATAAAGAAGCGCTGCAAGCATTGGCAGATTCTATTAACCAATATGGAATCGTACAACCGGTGGTAGTTCAAAAAAAAGAAAATGGAAAATATGAACTTATTGCAGGCGAACGTCGGTGGCGGGCGGCTCAGTTATGTCATTTAAAAACGGTTCCGGCTATTATTAAGGAATACACCGTTGATGTAGCTACGGAAATTTCTTTAATTGAAAATTTACAGCGCGAGGATCTTGATGTGATTGAAGAAGCGGCTGCCTATCAGATGTTGATTCAAGAGTTTGAACTGACACAAGAACAGGTATCGGCAAAGGTTGGTAAAAGTCGTTCTCATGTAGCTAATATGGTGCGTCTTCTGCAGCTTCCGCAGCGTATTCAGGAAATGCTTTCTGATGGACGGCTTACTATGGGGCAGGCACGTCCGTTACTTATGCTGAAGAATGAAACACAGCAGCTGAATTTGGCAGAGCGGATTGTTCGAGATGGTTTGTCAGCACGTCAAGTAGAAATATTGGCTAAAACAATAATAGAACGTGAAGGAAAAGAAGAAAAAAAACCGGCAGAAAAAGATGTATATTTGGAATCACTTCAAGATAAATTAAAAATGCATTTAGGTACCGGTGTTTCTATTCATTTGAACCATAAAAAAAATGCCGGAAAAATTGAAATTTCTTTTACATCTGAAAAGGAATTTGAACGATTGTTAGCAATGCTTACAGATGAAGAGCAGAAACGAGAATATGCTATTTCTGATTTTAGTGTTTGAAAAAAATTATAATTAATTTACAATATAGATTGTTTTTTTGGCTTTTTTTAGTGTATTATAAAGTACGGACTTTAAATAGATACTTCAGCAGGAGGAAAACATGTGGGATGGAATGAATATGGGGATGATGTATCTGGTTGCTGCTGGCGCAGTGGGGATTTTGCTATTGCTCTTGCTTATATATATAGTAGTGTTGAATTATCGTGTTAATAAATTAACAAGGAAATATAGTTTTTTTATGCAGGATGAAACAGGGAAAAGCGTAGAAACCAAGTTGCGTGAAGATGTAGTACAGTTGCGTGAATTGTCGGACACGTTAGATTCTCTTTACGGCACACAAGCGGAAATGCTGACAATACAGAATCATTGTTTTCGAAAAATTGGGTTTGTAAAGTATAACGCGTTTGATAATATTGGAAATCATCTAAGTTTTGCCTTTACTATTTTAGATGGTAAAAATGATGGTTTTTGTCTTTCCAGTGTGTACGGAAGGAATGAGTCACGTATTTTTGCGAAACCTATTGTTAATGGACGAAGCTTATACAGTATGAGCGAAGAGGAAAAAGAAAGTTTGGAAAATGCATTACATTATACGGGAGAAGTAACTGCCGTTAACAAAGAATGAAGAAGGGACCCATAATTGAATATCCAGACATATAAGCGTCAGTGTCAGTGTGAAGTAAAGAAATTAACTAAACAATTTCACGCACTTCGTAACAATCGAACAGGACCTATTTTAATTACGCCAAGGCAATATAGACGTGCAGTTATAACAGCTGCAGCGGCAGCGCTATTAATTGTAATCGGATTTGTTGTAGGTATATTTGAATATGTAGAATTACAGAATGTGCGGGAAAAAGAAGTGCTGCATGAGCAGCAACTTGAGATTATGAGGGATAAAACTGCATCGTTGCAGGAAAAAATGGATAAGTTAGATTCGCTGGATCAGGAATTGCGCCAGATGGTGAAAGGAGCTGAAACTGGCGACAGCCCAAAAGGTGATGGTGGGGTAATAGATAAGCCGAAGAAATCTCCGGACATTTCTAAAGCAAGTTTTAATGATTTATTACTTACCACCTCGCGTATGGAAACCAGGGTGAATGCTCGTGTTGTAAGCTTCATCACGTTAAAAACAGTTTTAAGTGACACTGCGGGTGAACAAGTCCGGGAAATGCAGCAATCTCATAAAAAATATGAATCGTCCAATTATCCATCTATATGGCCGGTTAAAGGGACTATTACGTCTAAATTTGGATATCGTGGAAACCCCATCGGTGGAGGTACGGGTTTTCATGAAGGTGTTGATATTGCAGCAGACTATGGTACCCCTATAAGAGCAACGGCCTCAGGAACAGTAACAATTGCCGGTTGGACTGGTGGGTATGGCAATTTGGTAGAAATTGATCATGGCGGTGGATTTGTAACACGATATGGTCACAATTCGATGTTGTTGGTTGTTCAAGGACAAACAGTTAAGACTGGGGATATTATTGCTTTGGCTGGCAGTACAGGAAATAGTACAGGGCCGCATTGTCATTATGAAGTTCGTGTAAATGGCACACCGACGGATCCGATGTTGTTTTTACCATAATATAACAGGGAGAAGCGTTATCTGAAAAGATGACACTTACTCCTTGTTTTTTTAGTTGAGGCCTATATTGGAAGATAGACAGAATGGGGAGAAGTTAGTGAAAAATTAATAAAAATCAAATAGATTTTAGATAGAGTACAATTAAGTTCGCAAAAGTAAAAAAAGGAAAAAGCCATCAAAACTCCGAAAAGGTAAGTAGCGAGCAAACCAATAAGGAGTGAACAAATGATGGCTTACCTAAATTCTACCGTATCTTTTGAAAAAATGCTAATGAAATTTATATCAGAGGAAGATCCGATGCAATCTATGCTCAAATGGCTCTGTGAACGTCTAATGGAAGCTGAAGTAGAAAGTAAGCTTTGTGCCGAGAAATCAGAACGGAACAAGGAACGCCAGGGATACCGATCAGGCTACCGCGTTCGCCGGTTTGACACAAGAATGGGAACAATGTATCTCATGGTTCCTAAAATCAGAAATGGCGGATACATTCCCTTCTTTGTAGAAGCAAAAAAACGTTCCGAAGCCGCTCTAATGAATGTAATTCAGGAAGCCTACGTCACTGGCGTCTCAACCCGCAAAATCGATAAATTAACCAAAACGCTAGGCATCGAATCGATTTCACGCAGCCAAGTTTCAGCAATTACTAAGGATTTAAACGAACAAGTAGAAGCGTTCCGAAGTCGAAAACTAGAAGCCACCTATCCGGTCCTTTGGGTAGATGCTTTATATGAGCGAATTCGTGATAATCAAAGGGTTAAAAATATGGCCGTACTAGTCGTCACTGGCATTAATTTAGAGGGCAAACGTGATATTTTAGCGGTAGAGCCCATGTATGAAGAGTCTGCCGCAACTTATACGAAAGTATTTGATCAGCTAAAAGAACGAGGTTTAGAGAAAGTATGGCTGGTCGTATCTGACGCCCATAAAGGCCTAGTAAAAGCTGCCCGAGAAGCTTTTCTCGGCTGCTCCTGGCAACGGTGCAAGGTTCATTTTATGCGAAATATATTGGCGCATGTTTCTGGTAAAAACAAAAAATCGTTTGCCGAAAAGCTCAAGCAAATCTGGCTACAGCCGGACTACGAGAGTGCTCAAAAATATGCTAATACATTCATGAATGACCATGAAGTTCAGTATCCTCAGGCCATATCCATGTTAGAAGAGGGCCTCGAAGAATCGCTTCAATTTTTCAGTTTCCAAGAAATTGATGCTAGAAAAATCTCATCTACAAATCTACTGGAACGATTAAATAGGGAAATCCGGCGCCGGACGAGAGTAGTTGGAATTTTCCCCAGTATGGATTCATACGTCCGGCTTGTCACAAGCTATCTCATTGAGTACAGCGAAGATTGGTCCAGCGGGCGTTCTTACATTAACCCTAAAATTATTACCGAGCTTCAACTACAATTAGCAAAGACTGCTTAATCCCATTCGGAGGTTGATGGTTTTTGCGAACATTGCTTGACACTATCAGATTTTATATTTTACTAGTTATTATTTTTGATATCCATGCTGTCTAGATAGATTGCGTTGGAAACCAATGCATTAAAAAAATATGGATAAGATTTTACAAATGGATTCATTGGGACTTGGCGTGATGATGAGCGGGACTGTTGTAGAACAAAATGGTTCTATTTTTTCAGAAGGAATAGCGGACGCTTTCATGAGAATGTCTGATTTTCCGAAGTAATAAACATATTAGCATGGTAAATGAGAAAATAACAGCCTTATTCTCATTTACGTGTTTACAAATGAGAATAAAAGTGGTATTATTAGTTCTACCGGACAGATTACATCTTGTAATCGGGCGAAAGCAACAGGTCAGCCTGTGGGAATATAGGTAAGTTCCCACAGGCTGTTTTTATATTTTAATTTGAAAGAAGATATATATATGCTGCAACAAGAAATTCAATTGAAACGCAATACTGCAAGGTTATCCGTAATTAGCAATATAATTTTAGTGATATGTAAGCTCTTTGTTGGAATGTTAACTGGTACTGTCAGTATTCTTTCAGAGGCGGTTCATTCAGGAGTCGATCTTCTGGCAGCGGCAATTGCTTTTATGGCAGTTAAAAAAGCATCATTGCCTCCCGATCAAGATCATGATTATGGACATGGAAAAGTAGAAAATATATCCGCTGCATTTGAATCCTTATTGATTATTTTGGCGGCCGTGTTCATTTTATCAGAAGCAATTACTAAGTTGACGGTACCACAGAAACCACAATCATTAAATTTAGCGCTTATTGTTATGTTAGGGTCTAGCTTGCTCAATATTTTTATTTCACGTCGATTATGTATCGTTGGCAAACAGACGGGGTCACAAGCTTTATTGGCAGACGGAATGCATTTACGCACAGATGTATGGACTTCGGCGGGTGTCATGGCAGGAATTCTGTTTATGAAAATAACCGGATTTTTGTGGATTGATCCGTTGATTGCTTGTTTAGTAGCAGGTGGAATTATGCGCGTTGGTTATAAAATGTGTCGTTCGAGCTACGATGATTTAACAGACGCATCATTAAGTGACGCTGAAGAAAGCCGAATTGGCAACATTATTATGAAAAATCCGGAAGTGCTGGGGTTTCATCATCTTCGTACACGTATGGCGGGTAAGGAAGTATTGATGGATTTTCATTTGGAATTAGACAAAAAATTATCGTTGTGTCAAGCGCATACTATATCAGAAAAAGTCGAAGCATCACTGCATGAAGCATACGGAAATTGCGATCCTGTTATACATATTGACCCTAAATGATAATTTAATACGAAAAAATATAGTAATCATATCCTACGATAAGGTACAGATATTTATATGCAGAATGGTTGATATAGGAGCATTGCTTTTTTTCGTTTCTTCCAATCAGGCATAATTTTTTCTATCAATCCATAGAACTGGGAAGAGTGATTAGGATGCAGAAGATGACAAAGTTCATGTAAAATAACGTATTCTGTGCAATCGTTTGGCATAACCGTCAAATATGTATTTAACGTTATTATTTGTTTGCAAGGGATACAAGATCCCCAACGAGATTTCATTAAACGCTGGCGGAATTGGGGGGGAGTTATGCCATATGGACGAACTAATTTCAGGCTTTGTTTGATGATAGGCGGCAGATGTTGGGATGCTGTTTGATGTAGAAATTTATGATAAAGGCTGCGTTTATACTCCCAATCATCTGGCCGGGTCGTTTTTATTTGCAATATATTGTTTTCTATGGATATTAAGTTTGATTGACTGCGGTTGACTTGTACAATCATTTTGTTTCCTAAAAGATATATTACATCTTTTGATTTTAAAGATATTACAGGGTGTAATCGTTTCTGCTGGCGTAGTTGATAGAGCGCACGTAAAATAAAATGTTTATGCAAGGTGAGAAAGATTTCTATGCGAGTTTGAGAAATATGGGAGGGGGAGGAAACATACACTGTTTCATCCGGACGTATACGAAGATTGATGTTTTTGATGTTCTTTTTTTCCCAAGTATATAAAATGGCGGTATTATCAAATGTAATCTGGCATATGTGTATATTTTTCATATTTATTCCTTTGAGTATATTGTTATAAAAGCAGAAAATCAAATCATTGCAGCGGGAATACTATACGCAGGAAGTACCTGTATTTTGAAAGGACAGATTTTATATAAAAAGACTGCATTTTCAAAATACATGGTATAATATAGTATAATTGTTTGAAAGGATGTTATTATAAATGTTGGATTTTACAGCGATTGATTTTGAAACAGCTAATAAATACGCTAATAGCGCATGTTCTTTGGCTACTGTTACAATGCATGATCGACAATGTGTACAAGAAGCATATTCTCTTATCCAACCGCCATTTATGCGCTTCGATCCAGTAAATGTAGAAATTCATGGGATAACTGAAGATAAAGTAGCACACAAACCAACTTTTGATGTGTTGTGGACAGATATACGACGTCATTTGGAAGGTAGAATTGTTATTGCTCATTATGCAGTATTTGATATGCGCGTTTTGCGTAGTATGCTTAAAACATACGAATTGGAACGACCTAAAATGCAATATGCATGTACGGTGGAAATATCACGTAAAGTTTGGCCAGAGTTACCTGATCACAAACTGGATACCATGGCCGACTATTTGGGGATTTCTTTCCAACATCATCAAGCGCTTGACGATGCTCGGGTTTGTGCAGCAATCGCCTGTTCTGCAGCTGAAAAACTGCATGCAGCTTCTTTTGAAGAGCTAATGGTTCTTACAGGATTGACATTAAAACAGTTTAAGTAAATTGCTATATTTTTATAGGTATATAACGTTGAATTTACAAGGAATGGAAAAAAGGTTGCAGCATAATAGGATGGAGTCAATAATATAAAAAATAGATAATGATTTGGAGATTAGAAAAACGAAGAAGAAACTTATGTTTGAATTTCTTCTTCGCTTTTTTGATCTTATTTTTTTTCTGTATTTTTAATAGTGTTCTGCAATACGATGTGCCAATTTATTTCAGATGTATTGCCGATAGCAATATCAAAATTAAAATGTAAATGTCTTTTTATTTTTAGAAAAATTTGAACCTTACGTACTTCATCAAACGTTTTTAAAATTTGATTTCGGATAATTGATTTTGAAAATACATAAGGTTTAAAAAGAAAAAACTGGTTTTGTTTATAGTTACTCAGTATGTATTCATTACCTAATATAAATCGAAATACATGTCCCACTATCTGACCTTCACCGGTAAATGAAGATGGGTTTTCTGCATCAAAGGTTTCCTTTAGTCCCCAAATTTTGATAAAAACAACAGCAAATGGTGTTTCTTCAGGCAAGTGAGAAACAAGGGTATCAATATATGGTATTGCTGTATCCTGTGAATATAAACTCAGTTCGTTATCAAGGAGCAGCGGGTTACAGGCCAATGGAAGCCATTGGCGTGATTTGCTGATGTTGCAGCAAAAATTGAAGGCATATATTTCTTTAGATACAGGGTTATTGGTAAACCACATTTCTTGTGAGAAGACCGCGGCAGCAGCATTCGGTTTTTTTATTTTAAATTCTTTATACATTGATATTTTTCCGTTTTTAGCGGCTGTTAATAAATTATTTCGACTGAATATATTCCAATAGGTCGACTTATCCTTACCAGAAAGGTGTATTGCTTTTTGATTGCAGTATGAGCTGTACGAAGGATAATTTTCTATGGTTTTAAGAGGGTAATATTCTTCTACAATATCCTGTGTAAGGTTTATTTTTGCACAGCTATAGGCCGTATGACGCAGTGCTGTGAATAATCGATTTTCTTTTATAAAGCGGTAGTGCTTTGTTTCAATAGATGGTAGATATTCTGTAATGCCGATGGCTTTTCTTGCAATTCCCGTGCTGGTGTATAATGTGTGATAAGATAAAGCAGCCCAACAGTATTCCAGCGTTCTTCTGCTTCTGACCAGAAAAGCGCCGTGACCTGTGGGATTTCCGCGTAAGAGACCATTGCAAAAAGCTTTATAAGAAACAACGGAATCGGGATGAATCCATCCTTCTTTAATAATGGAAAGGGGAAAGTTAGGGACGATAGTATTTGCTACATAAGTTTGCGTTGTATTATCGAACATAGCAAATACTTTGGTTTTAAGATCAACCTCCCAAAGCATACTGGAGGTCTGATCAAAAGCGATACGTAATCGTTCATTGCTTTCTGCGATAACGTTTTCTTGTTCTTTTAGACGCGTAATATCTGTAATAATGGCTAATACCACTGGAAATGTATTGTCATAGGGAATCCGGACGGCCCGCAAATGACGCCAGTTTATTTTTCCGGAAAAATCTTCTGTACGAAAAGTAAGTTCTATAGGAGCGTCCTTCACAGCTCCGGTGCGCAGCGCATTTTCAAATTTTTTTAAATCAGGAGAATATATTTCTTTTAATAAATCTGGTTCCTCCCACTTTTCTGTTTGAGAATGACCGAAAGCTGTTTTAAAACTGGGACTTATGTAAAGCAATTTAATTTCAGCGGCAACTTCAATGAGCAAAATACCGCCATCCATGTATTGCAGCAAAGGTTGCAACTGTATGGAGTTAAAAGACGGAGCTGTTTTTGGGGAAAGCGATACAGAGGGAGCGTCATTTGTAGTTGATGTTTCTACTATTTGATATCGACTTTTTCCTGCATTTTTTGCTGTGTAAGCAGCGGCATCTGCCGTTTTATAAAAAGAAGTAAAAGAAACTTTTTTTTTGGCAACCGCTACACCGATACTGGCAGAGACATTAATTGTTGGATTGGTACCAATCGACAGTTGCAAAGAACTGCAGAGCGCGGCTGCCTTTTTGTGAATCACTTCGTCGGAAGCGTTAAACGTACTATATACTAAAAATTCATCGCCGCCAATGCGTCCGATAATATCAGATGTTCGGAAAGAGTGTCTAAGTATAGAAGCAATATGGATTAATATGTCATCTCCTGATTGGTGTCCTAAGGTATCGTTGATTTGTTTAAAATCATCAATATCGATCATAAATAAAGATAAAGTACTGCCATTTTCAAAAACAGATAACTTTTCTGTAATATGTTGTACCGTTGCTTCATGATTGTATAATTTAGTTAAAGAATCGCGCGAAGCCAATTGAGCTAAGCGTTCCATTTTGCGGCGTTGTTCATCAATATCGCTAAATACAAGGACGGCTTTGATTTCATCAGAAGTCAATTGTTTGGTGAGATGTACGTTCAATCGTACCCAGAAAATCTTTTGTGCGGTAATAAAACGGAATTCTAATTTATCTTTTAATATATTACTTACATAAAGACTTAATAAGTGCTCACGTGTCAAAAATTCTGTAAATTCACTTCGATCTTCTGTATATACAAAATGAGTCGAAAGGTATGCAACATAAGATATAATTAAGCCATTTGTCAACTGGCGGCAGATATAATCGGAAGTTCCGTCTTCATAATCAACGATTCCGCTGGTAAGATTCAGTGTAGTATAGAGAAAGTAGTCACCTGCAGGTCGCGCCGGTTCGGATACGGAAATAGATACGGGAGCAGTTGTTGCGGCGCCTTTATTAACAAGTTCAATAATTCCGGCATCAATGACAATTTTTTCTATTTCTCGTCGAGGTTCTCCCACCATATGAACGTAATGAATGCTGCCGTTTTTTGTAATAATGCGAAAAGTAATAGATAAACTTTTCTTTGTTGTAACCGCGTTTTTTAATGTTCCGAACAAGGTCGGCTGATCTGCCGAATATACAAGTCTCCAAGTATCGATGCCCATACAGCTGTACATATCTTTTTCATCATTATATCCGCACAGGCGATAAAATGCATCATTAGCAAAAAGAATGACAGGGGGTTGCTGCACGGTTATTGTGCATAAAGAAATACAGCCATTATCAGCCAGCTGTTTGATGATGGACAGACTATTATCTGCGGTTAATCTATGTGGTTTTTTGCTGTTCATGGTAGACACCTGTTTCTATCATGCAAATAAGGGTTTACAAAATTATTACAATAAGTAAATACACTTATCCTTATACATTATACAACAAACGATTGTAATGTAAATATTTTTTATTGGCTTTTAGTTGGGTATATAAAAATATAATGTATATTATACGTTTTTTTTATAAGTTTAACTAATAAATGCAGTATATATATTATGTTTTATACAATTAAACAAAAAAATATATATTTTTGTTGAGAAGCGATGCAGCAGCGACTGAATTCGTATTGCAAACAAATAAAGTGCAATAGTATGCAAAATAATGTGATAATTATATCGTATTATTAATAAATAAATCAGATGTATATGTATCAGGAGGATCTTGAATGTGTTAAAATGTAAGAGCCACCACTTTGATTGAAAGGAGATGTTACATTGCGATTTTTACATCATATACAACAAGATTTAAAGCTTTTTATTTATTTACACGTCATCATAATGATATTCCGCTGGTCTTTTATTGCAATTTATTCAGGGCAATTAAACGATGCCAATATGCATGACTTATGGTTGACTTTCTGGTTTGGGCTGCGTATTAGTTTAAAGACCGCAGCAGCGTTTACGGCAGTATCCTTGGTTTTTGCAACAATACCAGCCAGTTTTTTAAAAAAATGGCCGGGAGACCGGATTCGCTTAATTTGGGGAAGTATCAGTACTGTTGTGTTGTCTTTTTTATTTATGGCGCGGATTCCTTATTATCGAGTGTTCCATCAATCCTATAATATTATGCTCTTCAATGGAATGAAGGATGATAAAACTGCTATATGGCAGACTATGGTTAGCCAATATCAGTTATGGCCGCGTTTGGCAGGTTGTATTATATTAGCAGCTATTTTAGTATATCTATGGTACCGTTTTTCACAAACAAAAACTTGGACACCTAAACAATATGTACGCCCTGTTGTTTGCGTTATTGTTCTATTTTTACCTGTGTTTGGTATTTTTTGCAGATTTGGCGGAGCATTTAATTCGGATAGCGGAGTTCCATGGGAGGATGCAGGACAAACTCGGTCACACTTATTAAATGAGGCCATACTTGATGATGGGCAGGCCTTATATAGGGCATATAAGACGTATCAGCGTGCATATAGCAAGGCTCAACGCAAGATTTCACCACAAGAGTTAAAGGATGCGATTCGTACTTTAGGGGGAAATCCCAATGCTAAGACGATAGATGAAGCTTTTTTGCATAAAGCACCAGGTTCTCCGCTGAAAACACCGCCTAAGGAGGTGGTGCTTGTTGTTGGGGAGAATTATGCGTTATGGCCTCTTTTACCGCAATATCAAGACCTGGGATTATGTCTGAGTGGAGAAAAATTAGCTAAAGGGGGAGCTTCTACGTATCAATTCTTGGCGGCAGGAAACGGTACAATAACGTCACTTAATGGCTTGTTTACGGGTCTTCCTTATGTAGGATTATCCCCTAATTATATCCAAAACCCAGATGGAGCATATGGAATGGGTATTGGGATGCTTATGAAAAAAATGGGATATAAAACGGTTTTCTGGTATGGAGGATTAAGCAGCTGGCAAGATATAAAGGCATTTACTCTTCGAGAAGGGTTTGATGAATTTCATTGTTCTGATGAAATGCCACCGCAAGATGAAGGAACGTGGGGCGTCCCTGATGGAGAACTATTTAATGCTATTCAAAAATATATGGCAAAGGATACGGGAAAAACCTTTCATATGATTATGACGACAACGAATCATCCGCCATTTGCTTATAATGTAGATGCTTATGGTTTTCCTCGCAAAGAAGTTACAGAAAAACTGCCCAAAACGATTCCAACAGATAAAGCAACAATTGACCAGTTAGGCCATATTTGGTATGCAGACAATGTTTTGGGTAAATTTATTGATGATGTTTCGGCTAAGGACCCTAGTTCCTTATTTGTTGTAACCGGCGATCATGCAGAACGTTTTAATTTTGCTACGGATGTGTCTTTGCCGGAACTGAGTGGAATTCCTTGTTTCTTTTATGGTGATGGGGTTACTCCGAATATGTTGCCTCCTGAAGCAGCAGGTAGTCATTTACAGATTATACCGACCCTTGCGGAGTTCATTTTGCCGCAGGGTGCTGAATATGAAGCGTTGCTTCCACCGCTTACGAGGTCACAACAGGCGTTTAACTATCGACTGGTTATTAACAAGGGAGCCATGATGGAAGAGAAAAATATGCATGATATGTCATACGAGAAATATATTACAGCGGCGAATACTATTGCGATATGGCGTATTTTAAAAGGAAATGCAATGCCTTAATATAAAGTAGAACTGCCTCTTGTGCGTTAGCTATATAATCTAATGTACGAGAGGCAGTTTAATGTTTATGCAGCTAATTTATTTTTTTTCAATGTTTTGCAAATGCAATAAACAAGGTTCTATTTGGACGCCTTCACGAGGATCACTGCCGGATTGGTATGTATAATTGATACAATAATTCATAAAGCTGATTACTTTACTGACGGCATCATGAAGAGACAGGTCTTTTAAAAGACAGCCAGTAAGAACACTCGTAAATAAATCACCGGTTCCACAGGTGTTGAAGGGAATACGGGAAATTGTGTATTCGTCAAACGAAGCAGTCATGCTATCATAACTGATATTTTTGATTTCATTATTTGAAGCGGGGACGCTGGTAATAACAATCTTGCTTGGTCCTAATGCAGATAATTTCTGACACCAAGTGGTTATTTTCTTAGTTGTCGGTATTTCGTCTGTATATGGAATATTGAGAAGTAAACAAGCTTCAGTATAATTGGGTGTTATTACCGTAGCTTTACTGATGAGATGACGCATAGCATCAATGATAGCAGGTTTGAATACAGGATAAAGATTTCCGTTATCCGCCATGGCTGGATCTACGATAATCGTAGTATCCTTTTTTGCAAAACGGGAAATCGCATCTTCAACAATAGAAATTTGTTCAGCATTTGCTAAAAATCCACTATATATAGCGTCATATTGATATCCATTTTTTTGCCATATATCCATAAAATGCCGCATATGAGGCGAAAAATCATAAAAATCGATATTATCATAGGTTAAATTATTGCTGTATATGGCGGTTGGAAAAGGGCAAACTTGTATACCCATTGCAGATAATACCGGCAGTACTGCTGTTAAAGAGCATCTTCCAAAAGCACACATATCATGAATTGCCAAAACTCGTGGTGTTTTCATTTCTATACCTCCTAATATAAACTGTACTAATATTTTAATGCAAAATATACATGGTGTAAATAGGACAGATAGAAAATATTTCTGTCCCTTATATATACTTTATTTCATTTAGAATCAGTATAATTTCTTGTCAATATACATGTCTCATGATAAAATATAAAGACATTAATGTCCGTGCTTTTGCATGGATTTTTTTGTTAGAAAGGAAGCACGATGGATAAAAATCGACAAAATAGAGTTCCTTTTGTAGCGGCTTTGGAAGAGTATGTACATCGACAGATGATGCCGTTTCATACGCCGGGGCACAAGATAGGAAAAGGAGCCTCTTGTTATCAGAAATATCTTTTTGGGGGAGCGTTAGCTCGAGATTTGGGATTGATGTATGCTTTGGATGATTTGTTCCAACCGGAAGGACCATTACGGGAGGCTATGCAGCTAGCAGCTGATTTATATGGTGCCGGTCGAACTTTTTTTTCGATAAATGGAACAACTGCTTGTGTTCAAGCGATGATATTGGCAATATGCCGATGTGGGGATGAAATCATTATCCCGCGAGAATCACATAGTTGTGTAATGAGTGGTCTTATTATGAGCGGGGCTGTACCTGTGTATATGGAGAGCCGCTTTGCACAGAAGGAACAAGTATCACTGGGGCCTGATATGGATAGTTTACAAAAAACGTTAGATAAGCATCCGAAAGCCAAGGCTGTTCTTTTTACATATCCTACTTATGATGGGATTGCGTGTAATCTTCGAGATATGGCGGCGTACGCACATAATAAAGGATTGGTGGTTCTTGTTGATGAAGCCCATGGAGCGCATCTTCCATTTCATGAGGAGCTTCCAGATACGGCATTGTCTTGTGGGGCAGATTGTGTAGCACAAAGTACACATAAGCTAGCAGGATCATTAACCCAGACATCGATGCTGCATTGCCGTAAAGGGTTTAGCGGTACCGAAAAAGTTGCAGCAGCTATGGCGCTTGTTCAATCGACGAGTCCCAATTATTGGTTTTTGGCATCGCTTGACAGTGCCCGCTGCCAACTCGCTTTACAGGGAACTGAATTAGTGGGGGGTGCTGTTGAATTAGCTCGCGGTTTACGTAATCAATTGAATAATATTGAAGGAATAGTTTCTTTTGGGAAAGAAATTCTTTCTTATCCCGGCGTAAGCGGATTTGATGAAACTAAAATTACTATCGATTTTTCTCAAATCGGTTTTTCCGGCCGACAAGCAGAACTTTTGCTGCGGCAGCAGGGAATCGAAGTGGAAATGACAGCCGGAAATCATGTATTAGCGCTGATTACTATAGGCGATGATAAACAGAGCATTGCATCATTACTACGGGCTTGCCAAAAAATAGCATGTGGAAAAAGACGAAATTCCATAGATATAAAAGAACCATCTCTGCCACACCCTGAAATAGTGATTTCACCTCAGAAAGCATGGAATGGGAAGGTTGAAGTAGTTCCCCTAACGAATAGTGAAGGGTGTATTGCGGCAGAAACCATAACTTTTTATCCTCCCGGGATTCCGGTTATTTCTTTAGGGGAAAGAGTTACCAAAGAATGTTTGGCATACATAAAAGATAAATTGACTTATGGATATATTCCGCATGGGAGTTCAGATAAAACGTTACAGACGTTGTGTGTCTTAAATTATTCTGATAAAGAAGGGAGATAACATGGCAGGATATTTGATTATATTAGAAGGCGGCGATGCTTGTGGCAAAGCAACACAGACAAAACTTCTCTATGAACATCTGCAAAAAGACGGAGAGAAAGTACAGGCTGTCAGTTTTCCCGATTATGATAGTCCATCCAGTGCATTGGTAAAAATGTATTTGGAGGGGGCTTTTGGTAGAGACGCAGATGCAGTTAACCCTTATGCAGCGTCGACTTTTTATGCGGTTGATCGATTTGCATCATATCAAATGAAATGGAAAACTTTTTTTGAGGAAGGCGGCATTATACTGGCAGATCGCTATACTACAAGTAATATGCTGTATCAGATGATAAAGTTTAATACTACGCAGGAACGCCAGACATATTTACAGTGGCTTTGTGACTTGGAATTTTACAAAATGGGCCTTCCTGTGCCGGATTTAGTTGTTTTACTGGATATGCCGTTACATGTAAGTGAAAAATTAATGTCTCAGCGAAAAGGAAAAACAGGTGGACGGACGGGTGATATTCATGAAAAAAACAGAGAATTTTTGACTAAGTGTCATCATGCATATCATGAACTTGCGAAAACTTACGGGTGGCAAAAAATTGATTGTACAAAAGGAGAAGAACTACGATCTCCGACTGATATACATTTAGATATTTATACGAAAGTAAAAGCACTTTTAAGGAAATAGAAGAACACGAATGAAATAATCTGAAATTATGGACTTTATAGGAAAATGCTTTTATAATAAACTAGATAGACATTCTTTTCGAGGAGGGCTTTGTGGTGGATGATTCATATTTTGCCGGTATCATTGGCCATGACAAGATAAAAAAACGTCTGCGGCATTTAATTGAAATTGATCGAATGCCTCATGCGATTATTTTTACCGGATCCTCTGGCTTGGGAAAAACTTGCATGGCTGTAGCCGCTGCTTCGGCAATGGTACATCGTCGAGTGCTTTCCAATTGGGAAGAGTTTCGGGAACAGGTTATTGTACAAGATCGAGATGATGTTTATTTTTTGTCACCTATGGGATCTATGCTTAAAGTTGATCAATTTCGTCAGCTTCAAGAAAAACTTATGCTTATGGGAGAACTTGGCAGTAAACGTATTTGCCTTATTGATCATGTGGAGACAATTAATAAAGAGTTTGCGAATCGCATGCTGAAAATATTAGAAGAGCCGCCGCAGGATGTTTGTTTTTTTCTTGTTACAAATCAAATTGATATATTGTTACCGACAATTATTTCCAGGTGCGCTGTTTTTTCTTTTGAACCCGTAGAAGATAAAGAAATGGCTGATGGATTGATTCGCCTGCGAGGTGGTACGTTTAAAGACTATGAACAAGCGATTTTGTGGGGCGGAGGAAATGTTCGGACTGTACTGGATCTACTGGATGGAAAAGGGGCTGAAAATGTGCACTATGCTTTGGATTTTCTCCGTCTTATGGCAAAGCATGCGTGTCCCTATGCGAAATGGCTGACAATATCAAGTGCGTTCACAGATAAAAATACAATGGAAATTTTACGTTGGACAGGTGTTTTTCTGCGTGATATGATGGTTATTCGAAGCGGGAGTGCTCCGGATCAGATACGATTGAAGCAATACAGAGAGAATATAATAGAATTGCTGCCTTTTTGGTCTGATGAAGCGATAGTTAATGGATTAGAAGCTCTTGATGCGGGAACAGAAGCTGTTTTTCGTCATGTTAATACACGACTTGTCTGGGATTATGTTACTATCCGGTTCCAGCAATCAAAAGGAGGAATTTAGGTGATAGTTGTAGGCGTACGTTTTAAGGCAGCTGGCAAAGTATACTACTTTGATCCTACGGGTATCGAATTAAATATAAATGATGGCGTTATTGTGGAAACCGCTCGGGGTATGGAATATGGAACCATTGTCATTGCTCCGCGAGATGTTCCTGATAGTGAAGTAGTACAGCCATTAAAACCAATAATTCGTAAAGCAACGGCAAAGGATCAACACCAGGTAGAAAAGAACAGAGAACGAGAAAAAAAAGCGCTTTCGATTTGTCTTGAAAAAATTGCTAAGCATAAGCTGCCAATGAAACTTATTGATGTAGATTATACGTTTGATATGGGAAAAATCATATTTTTCTTCACTGCTGATGGACGTATTGATTTTCGTGAACTTGTGCGTGATTTAGCTTCGGTTTTTCGTACACGCATTGAACTTCGTCAGATTGGATTGAGAGATGAAGCGAAGATGGTTGGAGGAATTGGCTGTTGTGGCCGTCCCTTGTGCTGTGCTTCTTTTTTAGGTGATTTTAAGCCTGTATCCATTCGCATGGCCAAAGGACAGGGAATGTCACTTAACCCGACTAAAATTTCGGGTATTTGTGGAAGACTTATGTGTTGTCTGCGTTATGAAAATGATTTATATACGTCAGGCGAGCTGAAATGTACCAATTGTCAGCACAGGTCTGCAAAGTCGGAAGAACAAAGCGCTCCGGCTGTGGGACAGCGGGTTATCACTGATGATGGATTGGGGACGATATTGCGAGTCCATATGAAGGATCATACTGTCAAAGTTCAATTAGAGTCAGGCCATACTGTCAATATATCTTGGGCGGATATTGCCGTTCCAGATCAAGATGATTAACCTTAATGAACACGAACGTCTGGATGATCTTGTCCTCGATGGAATGAAAATCATACAGCGGGATGATCAATTTTGCTTTTCTTTAGATACAGTTTTACTAGCACACTTTGGAGATGTGCCCCATGGACCGGTTCTTGACTTGGGAACAGGAACGGCGGCGATACCTCTTATTTTAACAGCACGCGGAGCGAGAAATATTATTGGGATAGAATATAATCCGGTTATGGCAGATATTGCTCACCGCAACGTTGAACTGAATGGACGGAGCGATTATATTCGTATTGCAGAAGGCGATTACAGAAAGTTGAAAGATAGGTTTTCAAGCGGTGCTTTTTCCGTTGTTTATGCCAATCCGCCATATCGAGAAATAGGCAGGGGCGCAGAAAGTAAAATTGTGGGTGTTCGCCGGGCCTGCCATGAAGAAACTGTTTCACTAACGGATGTAATAAAAGCCGCACGCTATGCTCTTAAATACCATGGACGTTTTCGCATGGTGCATATAACGGAACGACTAACAGATGTATTGACAGCTATGCGAATGTATAATATAGAACCAAAGTCTTTGTGTATGATTCATGGGCGAATTCATAAACGGGCCAAGCTTTTTCTTATTGAAGGCATTCGCGGAGGGAAAACAGGTCTTACCGTGCAGCCTCCACTTATTGTTCATAATGAAGATGGTTCCTATACACAGGTCATCCTTGATTGGTATGGCAAAAAATGATATTAAAATAAAGAGGTATGCTATGGCAGAAGTATTTAAAAAAGGAACATTATATCTTTGTGCGACCCCAATTGGAAATCTTGAAGATATTACATATCGGGCTGTGCGCTGTCTCAAAGAAGCGGATTTAATTGCTGCAGAGGATACTCGTCATACAAAACTGCTTTTGCGTGCTTACGGGATTGAAACTCCCCTTACCAGTTATCATGAACATAATAAGGAAACAAAGGGACCAAAGCTTCTAAATCGAATGATAGCAGGAGATATGGTTGCGTTAGTGAGTGATGCGGGTATGCCTGCTATTTGTGATCCTGGCAGTGATCTTACTACGCTGTGTATAGAACATAATATCTGTGTTGTACCTGTTCCAGGAGCCAATGCAGGACTTACGGGATTGATTGCGTCGGGTATGGATACGACACGATTTACTTTTATGGGTTTTTTGCCTAAAACAAAAAAACATCGGCAGCCTGTACTGGAATCTATTAAATTTTACGAGGGAACGTTAATTTTTTATGAAGCGCCTCACCGTATCCAAACAATATTAGCAGAAATCATAGACATATTGGGTGATCGGAAAGCTGTATTGTGCAGGGAACTTACAAAGTGTTACGAGCAGTACTTTAGAGGAACGCTGACCGAACTGCGTATAATATTACAAGCGCAAGAAATTCGGGGTGAATTTGTTATCCTTATTGAAGGAGCAAAAATTGATAAGGAAAATGCTGATGGAGATGCGGATTATGTGTCTTTGGTCAGGGAATTGATGGAACAAGGAATTTCCAAGAAGGAAGCTATCCGTACCGTTTCACGACGATGCGGCGTTTCTAAACGCAGTGTGTACCAGGCTGCGCTTATTATATAATCTGCCGGCTCATTTGTCGGCATAGGAGGGACATACATGTCTGAAAAAAAGAATACCTATTTTATTACTACACCCATTTATTATCCTAGTGCAAAACTTCATATTGGGCATACTTACTGTACAACTATTGCTGATTCACTTGCACGATATCATCGTCTTAAAGGGGATGACGTGTTTTTTCTGACGGGATCAGATGAACATGGTCAGAAAATTCAACGAGCTGCTGAGGCTAAAGGAATGACGCCTATTGCATATGTTGATGATATTGTGTCTTTATTTCAACAATTATGGAAAAAACTCAATATTTCTAATGATGATTTTATTCGTACGACAGAAAAACGGCACGAAATAGTTGTTCAAGACTTAATGCAGAAATCCTATGACAATGGGGACATATATAAATCGGAATACGAAGGCTGGTATTGCACACCTTGTGAAACATTTTGGCCGGAAAATAAACTTCCGGAGGGGAAACATATTTGTCCCGATTGTGGGCGTCCGTTGGAACTTGTTAAAGAAGAAAGTTATTTTCTTAAAATGAGTAAATATGCTGACCGCTGGCTTGCATTTATTGATGAAAACCCTGATTTTATCCAGCCGGAATCGCGGCGCAATGAAATGATTGCTTTTGTTAAAAGCGGGCTGGAAGATCTTTGCGTTTCCCGCACGTCCTTTGATTGGGGAATTAAAGTTCCGTGGGATCCTAAGCATGTTGTGTACGTGTGGTTTGATGCATTGGTCAATTATATTACGGCAGCTGGGTATCATGATAATCCGGAACGATTTAAAGAACTTTGGCCGGCAGATTTGCACTTGGTGGGAAAGGAAATTGTCCGATTCCACTCTATCATATGGCCAATCATGCTTATGAGTTGCGGATTGCCTCTTCCCAAAAAGGTTTTTGGACATGGATGGCTTATTGTTGATGGTACAAAAATGAGTAAATCCTTAGGCAATGTTGTTGATCCTATTCCACTTATTGAAAAATATGGAGCAGATCCGCTTCGTTATTATCTCTTAAAAGAAATTCGATTAGGGCAGGATGGTAATTTTTCACTTCCCTCTTTTATTCGTCGTATTAATGCAGATTTGGCAAATGATCTTGGCAATTTGCTGCAGCGAACCTTGGCTATGGTAGAAAAATATGAAGGCGGTGTTGTTGCGGCGCCTTCTCTTGCGGAAACGGTTGATGAGGATTTGGCGGCTTGTGGGGTTGATACCGCAAAACGTTTTGAAATTTTTATGGATGATATGAAAATCAATGACGCAATCAATGATGTATGGGTACTTATTCGGCGTTCCAATAAGTATATTGATGAAACAATGCCATGGGTACTGGCTAAAGATAATCAAAAGCAAAAACGCTTGGAAACCGTGTTGTATAATCTAATGGATTCTTTACGGATTATAGCTACTCTCGTTAGTCCTTATATTCCGGCCAGTGCTGAAAAAATGTGGCAGCAGCTTGGTCTTGGCGATTTTTCAAATGCGACATTGCAGATGGCCCAAGTATGGGGACAATATCCGGCGGATACCAAGATATCCAAAGGAGCGGCACTTTTCCCAAGATTTGAACTGCCTGAAGAAGTGGAAGAAAGTGAGCCGGAAAAACTTGTTTGTACTGCGGCAAAAGAAGTATTTAAACCGGAAATTGAAATCGATGATTTTGGGAAAGTGGATTTACGTGTAGCGAAGGTTTTAGATTGTGAAAAAGTTCCTAAAACTTCTAAACTTTTGAAGCTAAGTCTGGATCTTGGAACCGAACAGCGTGTCGTTGTTAGCGGAATTTCCCAGTTCTACAAACCAGAAGATCTTATTGGACATTGTATTATCTGCGTAACAAATTTAAAAACGGCAAAACTTTGTGGAGTGGAATCAAAAGGCATGCTGTTAGCTGCTTCGGATGGTGATGGCAAGCTGCAAGTTGCATTTGTTGATGGTATGGCTCCGGGAAGCCGGGTGAGGTAACATGTTGTTTGATACGCATTGCCATATCAATGACACGTCGTATGATGTAGATCGGCAGGCAATGCTGCAACGCGCTTTTGATGCAGGTGTAGAAGTAATGATGTGTCCGGGAACAGATATACTTACATCAGCAGAAGCAGTTGCCATGAGTCGCCAATATACGCAGGTATATGCGGCTGTCGGGATTCATCCGGAAGATGCGGCTAGTGCTGATTCTGAAAGTTTCACACAAATTCGAAAATGGCTTGCAACTGAAAAGAAAATTGTTGCAATAGGAGAAGTTGGGCTGGATTATCATTGGCCGGAGCCTTCACATGAAGTGCAGCAGAAGGTGTTTATTGAACAGGTGAAACTAGCGAGTGAATACAATATCCCTATCGATATTCATGATCGGGAAGCACATGGGGATACCATGAACATCTTGCGTCAATATGGCAAGGGACTGCAGGGCGTTTTTCATTGTTACTCAGGCAGCTTAGAAATGGCACAGGAATTGTTGAAAATGGGATTTTATATCGGCTTTACGGGCACTATGGTTTTTCCAAAGTCACAAAAACTGAAGCGTATTGCTTCAGAAATTCCGCTGGATAGAATTTTAATTGAAACTGATTGTCCCTATCTTACACCACCACCGTTTCGTGGCAGACGAAACGAACCAGCATATGTAAAATACGTAGCTGCTGAGTTAGCGAGACTTCGAGGGATGGAAGTGGAAGAAATACAAAAAATTACCTTTGAAAACGGAAAACGTATTTTTAGAATTGATTTATAGCTATTTTTTATGGACTTCAGATATTTCTATATCGGAAGTCCATTTTTTGAATAATAGTTATAAAATATAGGGATAAATTTATATGTATCATTCTATATATCGAGCAAGTATCGTTATATAGAATAAAAATTTTTAATAGTATCTATTTTGTATAACATATAAAGGCATCATTTTTTTTGATACACTATACATAGCAGTATGATATGTCATGCTAAATGAGTAAAGACAATAAAATTTTTTTAAAAACAAGCCGAGAGTTGTTTTATTAACACTGTCTATCGTTGGTTTTATGTGATTGCCGGAATAATGTGAAAGAGTACAAAATAGGGTTGCAAAAAGCAACCACAGGGATTATAATTGTCCCGACGACTAATTTAACTTGCCATTTTCGAACAAATATCATAAAATATTCTTATGGAACTATTAAAATTAGAATAAAATGATTATTTGAAAGGATGGCAACTATGCTGGATTTTCGTATTCATACGTTTCTATGTGTTTGCCGCCACATGAATTATACTAAAGCAGCGGCAGAATTACGCATTACCCAGCCAGCGGTATCTCAACATATACGTTATCTGGAAAAAGAATATGGGGCAAAGCTGTTTAGTTATACTGGGAAACACCTTGCACTGACCCAAGCAGGCCACATCCTTTTGAATGCAGCGGCAACGATTCGGCATGATGATTCTATGTTGAAACAGCGGCTTCAGGATTTACAGCGCAATAATAAATCGATAGCAATGGGTGCTACACATACTATTGGCGAGTTCTGTATTGTTGACAAGTTAGCGGAGTTTTTGAACCGCAATCCTAATTTAAATTTACGGTTGGAGATTGCTGATACGGAATATCTGTTAAAATTGGTAGATGAAGGAAAAATCGATTTTGCTATTGTTGAAGGTTTTTTTGAAGTATGTGAGTATGATACGCTTCCTTTTTCTGAAGAACCCCTAATTGCTGTATGTGGACCTGACTACCCAGCAGAGGATATTACGGTTTGGAAAGATTTATTAAAAATGCGTATTATTATTCGGGAAAAAGGTGCTGGAGCCCGGGATTTGCTGGAACGGCATTTGGCAGAGCATAATTTGACAATAGAAGATTTTGCGTATCGAGTAGAGGCTGGTAGTCCTAAGGCAATAAAAGAGATGGTTTCGCGTAATTGCGGAGTCGCTTTTTTATATGAACATTCTGTGCGCAGGGAATTAGAACAAGGATTGCTGCGTCAGGTTCCCATTCGCCATTTTAATGTGCGTCATGCGTTTTCCTTTTTATGGCGTAAAGGCAGTATGCATAAACAAACATTTAAAGACATTTTTAAGCAGTTAAAAAATTGAAGAAGATTGTTTTGAGATAGGTATATATTCTGGGGAGGGAAATATAAATTATGTTATATTCAACAGAAGTAAAGAATATGTGCTCGGTTAAAAAGGGTGCATATCATGGTCCCGCACCAATTCCTGAAGAAGGAAAATGGGTGCAGGCTAAAGAGATAAAGGATATTAATGGGTTGACGCATGGCATTGGCTGGTGCGCCCCGCAGCAGGGGGCTTGTAAACTGACCTTAAATGTAAAGGAAGGTATTATAGAAGAAGCACTTGTAGAAACTATCGGCTGCTCAGGGATGACGCATTCTGCCGCGATGGCTTCGGAAATTTTACCGGGTAAGACATTGCTTGAAGCATTGAATACCGATCTTGTCTGTGATGCTATCAATGTTGCTATGCGCGAACTTTTTTTGCAGATTGTATATGGCCGTACACAAACCGCTTTTTCTGAAGGGGGACTTCCCATCGGGGCTAGTCTTGATGATTTGGGAAAAGGTATGCGCAGCCAAATAGGAACTATGTTTGGAACAAAGAAAAAAGGAACTCGGTATTTAGAACTTACAGAAGGATATGTTACCAGAATGGCTCTTGATGAAGAAAAGCAAGTGATTGGTTACGAATTTATTCATCTTGGAAAAATGATGGAAGCTATAAAAAAAGGTATAGAACCGGCTGCCGCTATGGAAAAAGCAAAAGGACAGTATGGCCGTTTTGATGAAGCAGATTCATATATCGATCCAAGAGAACAATAGGAGGGCTTAAACATGGAACTATTCGAAAGCTATGATAGAAGAATCGATAAAATTCTGGAAGTGTTGAAAAAATATAGTATAAATAGTGTGGAAGAATGCCGGGATATCTGTGCGAAAGCAGGAATTGATCCATATACGATCGCAAAAGAAATTCAGCCCATTGCTTTTGAAAATGCGGGGTGGGCGTATACGGTAGGGGCGGCGATTGCTATCAAAAAAAATTGTCGTACTGCTGTAGAAGCCGCGGCCGCTATTGGAATTGGATTACAAGCGTTTTGTATTCCCGGTTCGGTAGCAGACGATCGCAAGGTTGGCTTAGGTCATGGGAATTTGGCATCGATGTTGTTAAAAGATGAAACGAAATGTTTTGCTTTCTTAGCGGGTCATGAGTCTTTTGCAGCGGCAGAAGGTGCCATTGGTATTGTTCGCAATGCTAATAAAGCGCGTAAAGTTCCACTTAAAGTTATATTAAATGGATTAGGCAAAGATGCAGCTCAAATTATTTCTCGTATCAATGGATTTACCTATGTGCAGACACAATTTGATTATATGACTGGAAAACTTGCAATTGTTAGTGAAATTCCTTATTCTAAAGGTGAACGTGCAGATGTTTGCTGTTTTGGAGCGGATGATGTCCGTGAAGGTGTTGCAATCATGCATTATGCGGGCGTGGATGTATCTATCACCGGGAATTCTACAAATCCTACGCGATTCCAGCACCCTGTAGCTGGCACGTATAAAAAAGAATGCATTGAAATGGGGAAAAAATATTTTTCCGTAGCTTCCGGCGGCGGCACGGGCAGAACGCTTCATCCGGACAATATGGCGGCAGGGCCGGCATCTTATGGTATGACGGACACTATGGGGCGGATGCATTCAGATGCACAGTTTGCTGGCTCTTCGTCTGTCCCTGCTCATGTTGAAATGATGGGATTCCTGGGTATGGGAAATAATCCTATGGTAGGAGCTTCTGTTGCGGTGGCTGTCGCTGTAGAAGGTGCGGCAAAAGAAAATAAATTTTAATATACATATTATATAATTCAACGGATTCGAATTTATTTCGAATTCGTTGTTTTTTTGACGATATAAAGTAAATATGGTATAATAATTATCGAAATTAATGAGAATGACACAGTATAACAACAATATAAAGGCTATCCTAAAAGTAATGTCAGTGTTCTTTTCGGATAGCCTGTTTAATAAGTGTAAACAACTAACAATGACTAAATATGGGAAAGCAAAGGCTTTATACTATCCAAAAGGAAGGAGTATTTGATGGGTACTTGGCAAAGAGTAGCAGGTGTTACCTGTATAATCATGTTAACAGTTACATCCTATTCGGGTGCGACATTTCATCCGGGGGATCGGGGAACTCAAATAGTTGCTATTCAGCAGGCATTAGGTATTGCTGCTGATGGTGATTATGGCACGGGGACCGTTCAAGCGGTCAAAAATTTTCAATCTAGTCACGGCTTGGATGTTGATGGAATTGTTGGTGCGCAAACGTATAAAGCCATTATGGGATCCGATATTCCGGTAAATAATACAAGTCGTTTTGTACAAAAAAATTTTAACGGGTCTGCAGATGCAGGAACCGTTTCGGCTGCTCCTGTAATAAATTCAGATACAGTTATTACTATTATTCAGCAGGCACTTGTCAATAAAGGGTATAATATACCTGTTGACGGTGATTTTGGCAGTGTTACCGAGCAAGCTGTCAGGCAGTTCCAGGCGAGTCAAGGCTTTGACGCAGATGGAATTGTTGGTCCGACAACGTTTAGGGCACTTACAGGACGTGAACTTACTACGGGGTCTGTTCGTCGCTATTCTTACAGCAGAAGTCCTGACCGGGCCTATTCCTCCATGCGGGATCGAGTACTTGGAATAGCTAATCAATATTTAGGAGTACCTTATGTTTTTGGCGGGAATACACCGAGTGGATTTGATTGTTCTGGGTTTACGCGATATGTTTATTCGGCAGTAGGTATTGACTTGCCGCGGATGGCAGATGATCAATATGCTATTGGCAGCTATGTCTCTTCCTCTATGCTGCAGCCGGGGGATCTGGTTTTCTTTACTACCTATGCGCCTGGAGTTTCACACTCTGGAATTTATATTGGAAATGATCAGTTTATCAGTGCGACTACTTCAGGAGGTGTCGCAATAGCTAATTTACACAGCAGCTATTGGGAATCCCGGTATATTGGCGCTAAGCGCGTAATCAGCTGATACGGAAAAGCGATTGTAAACGTAGGAAAATTCTACTTACAATCGCCTTTTTTTTACTTTATATAGGTAGCGGCAACGGTGATAATATCCTTCTTTGTAATAGAAGGGATATATCCAGATTTAAACATATTCCAAATAGCCGTATCGTCCACAATCCATAAAGAAGGGCGCAGCTCTGCACAATGATCTCTCATATAAGCCAGGGTACAGAGGGCAATATTACTTATCGGCAGACTTTGGAGTACATATGAAAAGTTTGTTCGGGGAATTGATTTTGCAGGTTGTTTCCATACATTTTCTATTTCTAAGGTATAATCACATTCATGGTATCCATTGGAGATGGCCTCTTTTCCGATGTCTTCTGTATTTTTTTTTCCCATATCCATAAGCAAATAGTTATAAAACAGTTCTCGTTCCCATTTCTGAAGTATAGCGTCTCGACCTGTTAAAATTTCACAAATGTCTTCTCGGTACAACTGGATTAACTCTAATAAGAATGAGAAACGATGTTGTTTAAAAGTGAAGTCACCAGCGGTTAAGAATAATTCGCGCATGCGGATGTATATTGTGATTTCTTGGCGGTAGTCAGTGTCAAATACACTTAACGGTGTTTGTTGTCTAATATATTGATATAATTTTTTCTCTAAAATAAATGCTTTACGAGCCGCTGCGGTTCTTTTGTTATTAGCAGCCAGTACGTCAAGCCGGCTACGGTTTAATAGGTCTAAATAGTTTAAACCGGCAGTTACTGTCGAAATTGAACTGAACTGTCCGTTTTTCATTTGATGGCTAAATATTTCATGTATATCTTCACTAGCTAATACTTCTTGGCACATGATTATAAAAACCTTCTTTCTTTTATGTTTTATTTTTAAAATATTTTTTGAATGATTCAACCCAAATTTTAGCTGGATATGGCAAGAATCCCTGGCTTTTCCAAGTCATAGCAACAGTCCATGTAATTTTAGGTTCAATTAAAGGAATCGAAACAATATCATTATTTGAATAATGAGTACAAATATTTTGCGGTACTAAGGCAATGCCTAAATGGATGCGTACCATTTCTACAAGAAAATTCCAATTACTGCTCCGGCAGACCACCTTTGGGTGTCCCATTACTTTTTGAAAATAGGATTGGATGAAAGGATTTAAGGCAAACGTGGCAGGATAATATACAAAAGTTTCGTTTTTTATATCTTCTATAGTTAATGATTGTTTTAGTGTTAACGGATGATTGCGCCAGACGAGGATATTTAATAGTTCTTCTTTGAAAATATAATATTCATAGGGGATGTCATAGCGCATCGGTAATATTATAAAACCAGCTTGGATCTTTCCTTCGTCAATAGCGGTAATCGTTTTTTGGGAACTTATTTCCAGAAGTTCTAAATTGATGTACGGGTATGTTTTTAAAAAATAGCTGATAAAAGGTGCGATAGAAGGCATGCTGAGCATAGAAGGAATTCCAATGGATAAATTTCCGGAATTTAAACAACGTGAGGATTCCATTTGTTCATTTATTTTAGTGAAATCGTTCACAATAATTTCGACTTTAGGTAATAAATATAAACCAGTTTCCGTTAATTCAATTGTTTTCCCCTTACGGTTAAATAATGTTGTATTCCAATTTTTTTCTAATGTTCGAATACCTTTACTAATAGAAGGTTGACTAATGTGCAAGGATTTTGAGGCTTTTGTAAAACTTTTTTTGTGAGCAACTTCAACAAAATAGGTTAACTGAAATAAATCCATAAATCATGACACCTCCTAAATAGGAACTATATATATTATATTAACACACTTTAGTAAATAAGAAAACGAATTAGTTATTTAATTCACATATTGAAAGGCGAGTATTTTATATTGATGATATATCAAAAATTGTAAAAAGTTGTATAATAGACTATATAGAAAATACGGAGGAATCAAAATGTCAGTTCGTTGGATCATGCATGTTGATATGGATGCATTTTATGCATCTGTTGAGCAGCGAGATAATCCTGCATTACGGGGACTTCCTGTTATTATTGGTGGTTTAATGGATCGTGGTGTTGTTGCCACTGCTTCATATGAGGCACGTGCTTTTGGCGTTCATTCGGCAATGAGTATGAAACAAGCGCGCCGATTGTGTCCCAACGGTGTATTTTTGCCAGTGCGCATGTCTTATTATCGAAAAGTATCCCACCAGATACGCCTTATTATGTCGCATTATTCACCATTTATTGAACCATTATCTTTAGATGAAGCATTTTTGGATGTGTCTGGTATGGAACGGCAATACCCAAAGATAAAAGATATAGGTATTGCTATTAAAAATGATATTCATAAGAACATAGGTCTTATTGCTTCTGCGGGGATTGCTCCGAATAAATTCTTGGCAAAATTAGCATCTGATTTGCGAAAACCAGATGGTCTAATGTGGATTCCATATGGAAAAGAACAGGAAATATTGGCACCCTTGCCAGTAAACCGGCTCTGGGGAGTGGGGCGAGTAACTGCAGCGGCATTAGAATCTGCTGGGATTTGTACTATTGGTGATGTTGCTGCAGTGGGAGTAAGTGTGTTGACTGCTGTTGCCGGAAGCCAGGCAAAACGCCTTTACGAGTTATCCTGCGGTATAGATAAACGACCATTGCAAGTAAGCCGCCGGCCTCAGTCAGTTGGCAATGAACATACCTATGAACATGATATTTTTACTTTTGAGGAAATCGACGAGCAGTTTCGAATATTGGCCAATGAAGTTTCATGGCGCTTGCGCCGACATCATCTGATGGGACGAACTATTACAATAAAAATTAGATTGGCCTCATTTCATACGATAACTCGTTCACTTACGCTTCAGAATAATGGAACTTGTTCAGAGGAGCAATTATATTTTTCTGCAAAAAAATTGTATAATAAAGCGGGGAGAGTAAAACCGATACGGTTGTTAGGATTGACAGTAAGTCAATTGCAGCCGCTTCGAATTCAGGGAGATCTTTTTTCTGAAGATGAGGAAATAAAAGGTAAAGTAGTTGAAGCGATTGATAACTTACAACAGCGGTTTGGCCGCAACGCTATTATGGAAGGGTTTTTATGGGAATTATCTCATGATAAAAATAAATAAAGAGTGTTTAAAATATTGTTAATTTTATTTAGCGAGGAGTAATGTGATATGTCTATTTTCAAGGTAATTGCTCATACGGATTCAAATAATAATGGTTATATTCAATATGATACGGAGACAAAAGAGTTGACAATATGTCTTCATGATTTGGAAAAAGAAAAACAAGTTCGAGAATATTTGACAAAAGAAAAAGCGATGCATCGTTATGTGGGGCTGTCAACTTTTGAAACGATAAGCGCGGCACCTGTTTCCAGCTTAGAAAATTTAAAATTAGCGTTAGGATACATATGGTTGGACTTAGATGTCCACATTGATTGGAGCCGTCCAACAGAAGAAATCTGATAGAAAATAAGGTTATCCACAATTTGTTCACAATTTATCACCATGGATGTACCATTGTGTGCGTAAACGGAAAAAAATATACGATAATAGTCGAATACGCTGAATGTATAGCAAAAATGGAAACAATAAAATGTGGATAACTAAAAAAAACAATGCATCCTAAGTACATAATTATATAGAAAACAAGCACAACCATGCGGATAAGTATGATTATTTTATGTTTAGCGGTTAAAGTGGATATATTGTGGATTGCTGTGGATAAATAATGGATATCGGGGTGTATGATCTTGGGAAAATAAAAAAAATGATGATACATACGCAATTTTTTACAAAAACATAGGCATCTTCTATGAAAATGTATAAGTTATCCACAATTTTTATAAAAATTTCCCTAGTAAAATACATACGTCTATTTGTTGTAATATATAAATATATAGTATAATGTATGGTGTAATAATAAAAAAGTCTCCGAAGAATATGCTGTTTGGAGACTTTATTTTTATATTGGAAATATAAGGGGACAGATAATGATGAATTTGCCAAATATACAACAATTAGAAAATTTTATTATTTACGGAAAAGTCCGTAATTTTACTGCCGCGGCAAAAGAAGCTAATATAACACAATCTGCCTTTAGTTTCCAAATGAAAAAACTGGAAGAACTGATAGGAGTACAGCTTATTGCACGATCAAATAAGGGCAGTAAGTTAACAAAAGAAGGAGAATTGTTTCTGACGGAAATACAAATTATTTTGCAGGATCTTGAAGAGTGTATATGTGATATACAAGCATTGAGTGGCCAGACACTTTCTCTTTCTGTGGGGACGCTTATGTCATTAGGTGACGTGCTTATGAATCGTCATTTAGCATATTTTCAGAAACATCATCCGGAAATGTCTATTAGTGTGTATAATTTAGAGGCACGGGAGCTTCTAAAACAGCTTGAAGAAGATAAACTTGACATTATATCGACTTTTTGCCTTCCGCAAATGAATATTAATAACTATGAACAGACTTTTTTTTGTACAGAAAAAATGGTATATTACGCTCCGAATATGCATGTAGAAAATCAACCGGTTACTGCCGATTATATTGCGAGACATCCATTAGCGCAGTATTCGTCATATTATTTGATGAATACTAATATTGAAAGATATTTTTCGGATATAAATTGTCATCCTGTTGTACAGGCATGGTTTTCTACACCGTATGCGATTATGCAGTATTGTCAGGAAAATCTTACAGGGGCGTTGTTATCTGAACGATTTCTTATGGCGATGGGAGTTTGTAAAGGATACTATGAAGTAGAACCAAAGTTTGATATGTCCTGTTATTTGTTATACAAGAAAAAAAATCCAAAATATAAAATGATGAAAATATTTATTGATTATATTCGAAAATTATATCAAAGCTAATTGTAGGTAACGCTTTATCTGTCATCACATTATTTTATACCCGATATTATTATTATTTGTTATACAAGAAAGACTATTAGGTATAAAATAGGCTCTATCAATTTAATGGAGATGACACAGGGAATGAAGGAAAAATCGTTATGGAATAAAGATTTTTTGTTGGATACGGGCATCAATTTTATCGTATATTTGATTTATTATTTACTTATGGTTATTATTGCTGTTGTCGCAAAAGATCAGCTTAATGCGTCATTAAGTGAAGCAGGACTCGCATCTGGCGTTTTTATTGTTGGGACGTTGCTGGCACGGCTGCAATTAGGGAAAAATATTGAATTATATGGAAGAAAAAAGACGTTATACTGTGGAATTGTTTTTTATTTTGTTTCTACACTTTTTTATTTCTATATTCCGAATTTAGAAATAATGTATGGGATACGGTTTCTTAATGGTCTTGCGTATGGCATTATTTCAACGGCAACGAATACAATTATTACTAATTGCATTCCTGTAAAACGTCGTGGTGAAGGTATTAATTATTATGGATTAAGTACTAGTTTAGCAGCAGCTATTGGACCATTTTTGGGAATGGTACTTATGTTGATAGCTAATTTCAACGTTGTTATTATTATTTGTGCAATTTTAGTCGGATTGTGTGTAATCGGCTGTTTCATGCTGCAGATCAATGAAATTGAGTTGACGGACGAACAAATTAAACGCATGAAAAACTATTCTATTGATAATTATATAGAACCACGTGTTATTGTTATTTCTGTCATTGCTCTTTTTATGGGGTTTGCTTATTCTAGTGTGCTCAGTTTTCTGGCGGCCTATGCTCGTGAAATTCATTTGGTTCAGGCAGGTACCTTTTTCTTCGTTGTATATGCTGTCGTTATTACGATTACGCGGCCTCTTACGGGAATTATTTTTGACCGCAAAGGTGAAAATTATGTACTGTATCCGTGTTATTTATTTTTAGCGGTTGGTTTATATATTTTAAGCATAACGGATACGGCATTTTTACTATTACTCTCTAGTGTTTTTGTCGGATTAGGATATGGTACTTTTATGTCGAATGGGCAAGCCGTATGCATTAAATTAACACATCCTCATCGTGTAAGCGTAGCTTTATCAACCTATTTTGTGGCATTGGACTTGGGGATTGGAATAGGACCTTACATTTTGGGGAATATGCGTAATGTGTTTTCTTTTTCCCAACTTTATACTGTTGCCGGTGTGATTGCATTTTTTTGTTTTATTTTGTATTTTTTATTTTATGGACGAAAAGCTTGCAGTAATAAAATTGCAGAAGAAACAATTATTGCGATGGAAAAATCACCTGATTAGAAACTGCAAGTGGAATGAGTGTGACGTTTTAAGAGAAATTCATTTATTACATATTTTTTGAAATAAAGAAACTGCGGTATAAATTGCAATGTACTACGCAGCTAAAATTAAACAGATTCTTGCATAGGGATAAGCGTCCCTCCTATAATGGAAATGATATAGCTATCCATTATAGGAGGTTTTTTTGTACAGGTAGTACAGTAAATTCCCTGCATGATATATAAGATACCAGGGACTGCTTTTAGTATAATTTTTCAGATGACAGAATATAAAATACATGGTATTATAGTGGTGCGCACAAAATATTGTGCGTGTTTGATGCGCCCATAGCTCAGCTGGATAGAGCAGCAGTTTCCTAAACTGCGTGTCGGATGTTCGAGTCATCTTGGGCGCACCATTTTTATGTGTAATTACAAGAATAACAGGAGTTGATGGTTGTGGCGGAAAATAAGGATATGCAGGATGTTCTTGCATTTGAGCAGGAACTTTTGGCAGATTATGATCTTACGTTGCAGGAGGCCGTCATGGAAGCACGGCGTTGTCTACATTGCGCCGTACCGCAATGTCGGAAGGGGTGTCCCATTAATAACGAAATTCCGCAATTTATACATGAACTGTCTGTAGGAAATTTCGGTGCAGCTGCAGAATATATTTTACATCGTAATGATTTACCCGCTATTTGTGGACGTGTCTGTCCGCGGGAAATACAGTGTGAGGGTCATTGTATTTTGGGAAAGAAAGGAAAACCTATTGCCATTGGAAAATTGGAACGATTTGTTGCAGACGTTTCGATGGAAGGAGGCTTTCTTCCTCAAAAAGCAAGCAAAAAGAGCAATGGCAAAGTTGCTGTCATAGGCAGCGGACCGGCGGGGCTTACTGTTGCCTATGAACTGGCACGCAGAGATTATGACATTACGGTGTTTGAAGGAGATGGACAGCCAGGCGGAATGCTGTTGTTTGGAATTCCTGCATTTCGACTGCATAAAAAATATATTTATCGTGAAATAGAATCACTGCAGCAATTGGGTGTACATTTTCAATATAATATAAAAATCGGTGGGAATAAGTCATTGGAGGATTTATTTGCCGAAGGGTATGAAGCAGTATTTGTCGGTATTGGTACATCTGTTGCGTGGAGTCTTGGCATTGACAATGACCAAATAGACGGAGTGGTTGATGCACAAGCATTTCTTCATCAGGTACAGCAAGTGCAAATGGGTGAAGAGGAGGTTAAAAATCTTCCTATTCAAAAAGGGGATGCCGTAATTGTCGTAGGAGCGGGAAATGTTGCTATTGATGCCGCTCGGACAGCGCTGCGTCTGCAGGCTGATGTATCTATTATGTATCGCCGCGCAGAGAAAAATATGAAGTGCCTTCCATCAGAATATGAGGAAGCGAAAGCGGATGGCGTGAAGTTCCAATTTTATTCAGCACCTCGTGCTGTTGTTGGAACTGAGCATGTGGAGGGCTTGCAATATGAAAAGCAAAAAATACTTGCAGATGCTGCCATGGTTCCCACTGGTGAATATGGAATTGTTCCGGCGAATAAAATTATTGCAGCTATTGGCAATCGTCCCGAAATCGACAGCATTCAGTCATTGAAAGTGGAAGTAACGGATGACGGGTATATCTCGACGATGCAAAAACCTTATGGCATGACCCATCGTGCGGGGGTATTTGCTGCCGGTGATGTTGTTCATAAACCGGCAACCGTTGTGCTGGCTATGCGCGAAGCAAAAAAGACAGCGGCAGGTATTGACCAGTATATACAAGCAAAACATTTGTTGAATGGTATAGTGTGATCACATATATTTTCTGTTTTCAGGAGGTTGGATCATGTCTCTTTTATTACAGCAGATTAAAGAAGCAAATAATATATTTGTAGCGTGTCAACTAAAATCAGCGAAAGCACCTGTTTGTAAGTATCCTACGCGTAAATTGGCAATTCTTGCCTGTATGGATACCCGCCTTGTATCTTTTTTAGAGCCGGCAATGGGAATTTCCCGTGGAGAAGCTAAGGTTATCAAAGTGGCGGGCAATGTGGTGTATACAGATTTTGATAGTGTTATCGGCAGTTTGATGGTTGCAGTATATGAACTTCAGGTTCAGGAAATTCTGGTTATGGGGCACGATGATTGTGGAATGCTGCATACTACGGCAGCGAGCTTGTGTGCTAAAATGAAAGCACGAGGAATTGCTGCGTCGGATATTGAAAAGATTCATCCACAATTGCAGAAATGGGCAGATCCCATCGAAAATATCACGACATCGGTTATGACAACGGTAGAACATCTACGAAAAAATCCGTATTTGCCTGCGGATGTTTTGATTCATGGTGCTGTAATCCATCCGGATACAGGTCGGATTACGATTCTTTCAGATGGTTCAGATAGGGAATAAAGGAGGTGTTTCTTTTGAGTATTATTGAAGAACGGATGCATGACCATGAAGTTGTTTTATCTGCGACAAAGAGGTTGCAACCCGAAATCGAACGAGCAGGAGCGATAATCAGCAAAGCTATTGCGGAAGGCCATAAAATTCTTTTTTGTGGTAATGGCGGAAGTGCAGCTGATGCACAGCATTTAGCTGCAGAATTTGTGGGCCGCTTTCAAAAAGAACGAAAGGCGCTTCCTGCCACCGCTTTGACTGTAGATACCTCTATTCTTACGGCGATTGCCAATGACTATGGATATGAAACCATATTTAAACGACAGGTTGAAGCATTGGGACAGGCAGGAGATGTATTGGTGGGGATTTCCACGTCAGGTAATAGTGCAAATGTTTTGTCGGCAATGTATGCTGCTAGAGAATATGGTCTTATGGTTATTGGCATGACGGGTATGGGAGGCGGCAAAATGGCAGAAATCTGTAATGTATGTCTGGCTGTTCCATCTGAGGTCACAGCAAGAACGCAGGAAATGCATATTATGATTGGCCATATTTTGTGCGAATTAGCAGAAGCGGATATATAAAATAACAGCAAGATACATTTGTTAAACAAAAGAAAGAAGCAGAGAATATACATCTATTTCTCTGCTTCTTTCTTTTGTTTGCAATATACATGATTATATGGACGGATTTAATATCCGAGATTTTCTCCAACAAGAATTATTTTAATTCTATTTGCAGGTTTGCAGAATCGAGTGCGTACTATTTGGCAGCATATAGTCTGTGGATTTAGACAGTCAGCACACATTCCTGTTATAAAGCAAGGTGTTTTTGTACCGGCAAAACGCTGAACGTTGATAGGTGCTGCTACGGAACGGGCGCGAGCAATAGCGGTATCTACAGTAGGTTCAATTTTATTCATGCCAATGATTGCAATGACTTGTTTGGGACCATAACAAAGGGCTGCGACACGGTTGCCATTCCCATCAATATTAAATAACTGTCCATCTTCACAAACCGCATTAGCGCTCATAAGAAATGTATCACAGAGCAATGCGTTGCGCATTAGTTCGATACGTTCTTCTGGAGATTTTGCATCATCACGGTTAATAACTGTGTAACCGTGTTCCAAAATATAAGGCCGCAAACCTATTTCATCAATAGAGACGGAACCGCCCCAGGAAATCACATCTTCTTTGGGAATAAGAGACAATGCTCTTTCCAATGCATTTTCTTTAGTAGGACAATAATACGCTTCAAAATTTCGCTTTTCGAAAGCTTTGGCTACTGCGGGGCCTTTCTTGTCATACATCACGTGCATCATATCAGATCTATCCATGTTTATTCCTCCTTCAATACTAAATATAAAAGTATAGGTGCTATTGGCAGAAAATAACATACTGGTTCATAAAGAAATTATTCATTGATCAGAGCTTTAAAATCTGGATCGCTGCGGATAGAGTCAAAGTGAGACTGTGTACGGGCAGCCTGCTTTACATTGATGCTGTCCAAGGAAATTGCTTTTTTTAAATATGTTACAGCTTCTTTTGCTTGGCCTTTATCGCCATATATTGTAGCAATTCCATAATAACTCCATGTATTATCAGGTTCTTTTTGAATAACCTTTTGAAACCAGCAGATAGATTCGTCATAGTTTTTATTGATTTTCAATGCTAAGGCTAAATCGTAAAAAGCAGGTACATAATTAGGATCCTTTTGCAAAGCACTTTTGATCAAAGTGATTCCAGTAGTAATATCCTGCGTATTGTTGTTTTCATTACCTTGCATGGCTAAAGCAATTCCTTTTCCGGAAAGGGCCTTATAATTATTTTTGTCGATAGAAAGTGATTTATTATAAAAGGATATTGCTTTATTATAATCAAACACTTCGTAAGCGGTTAATCCTTTTTGAAAAAGTTGTTCCGATTGCGGATCAATTGAAGGAATTGCTGATACTGCAGATGAAATAGAAGGTGCTGGCGGGGGTGTTGAGTTAGGTAAACTGCCGCAGCCGCTTATCCATAATAGAAAAAATGCAGGTATGTAGAAAAACGATTTACATGAATACATGAGAAACTCCTTTCTTTATATATTATACCATATAAGGTACAGTCTAAATATAAACATTTTTCTATACAATTATCGAAAAAAATTATAGATTTTATATAGCTTACCATATAATTGTAAATTAAGTTAGTGCATATTTTAATATAAAAATTGAATATATATTAAGGTCTTTACATTGTAATATTAGCATATTAACTATGTATTTTATATATAATTAAAAAACATAGTTAAAGGTTTAACTTTGCTGTTTTTGCAAGATTATTGAAAAAACGTTAGTTCTTCGTTATAATTAAGACGATAAGATAAACGTTTAACTTATGTATGAGAGAGTCATTCTATAAGGAGATGTTGAAATTGGCAAAACACATAATGAAAACCATGGATGGAAATGAAGCGGCAGCATACGTATCCTATGCATTCACGGAAGTTGCCACGATTTATCCGATTACTCCATCCTCACCGATGGCGGAACACGTTGATGTATGGTCGGCGCAAGGGAAAAAAAATCTTTTCGGCCAGCCGGTTAAACTCATGGAAATGCAGGCTGAATCAGGCGCGATAGGGGCCTTGCACGGAGCACTTGAAACCGGATCTCTGGGGACGTCTTATACCGCTTCACAGGGACTGATGCTGATGATTCCGGTAATGCATCGTATTGCCGGGCAGTTTAAACCGGCTGTCCTTCATGTGGCGGCTCGTACAGTGGGTTCTCATGCTATGTCTATTTTCGGGGATCATTCTGATGTTATGGGGTGCCGAAATACAGGGTGGGCCATGTTATGCAGTTCCAGTGTTCAAGAAATTATGGATCTTGCTGGAGTGGCACATCTTTCCACGATTAAGGGACGTGTGCCTTTTCTGCATTTTTTTGATGGATTTCGGACATCTCATGAAATTCAAAAAGTTGAAGTTATGCCATATGATGAATTGGGCAAATTGATTGATAAAGAAGCACTGTATGATTTTAAGCATACCGCCCTTAACCCCGATCATCCATGTATCCGCAGCTGTGTTAATAATCCTGATATTTTTTTCCAAGCACGGGAGGCGGTCAATGAACATTATATTAATCTCCCTGATATTGTACAGTCCTATATGGATGACATCAATAAACTAACCGGGCGTGATTACAAATTGTTTAATTATTATGGTGCCCAAGATGCAGAACACGTTATTGTTGCAATGGGGTCAGTTACGGGAGCTATTCAAGAAACCATTGATGAATTAATGGGGCAAGGACAAAAAGTCGGGTATCTGCAGGTTCATTTATACCGGCCGTTTTCATTGAAGCATTTTTTTGCCTCTTTGCCGAATAGTGTGACCATGCTTACTGTCCTTGATAGGACCAAGGAACCGGGAGCAGTGGGAGAACCGCTTTATGAAGATGTTTGTGCGGCTATTAAAAATAGTGACCGGAATATAGCAATCTTAGCTGGCCGGTATGGACTATCTTCTAAAGATGTACCGCCGGCACATATTAAAGCGGTGTTCGATAATATGGATATACCGCAACCAAAGGAACATTTTACAGTTGGTATTCAGGATGATGTAACCTATTTATCACTGCCCATTAAACCGATGACCGTTGATACGACCGGAACTGTAAGCTGTAAGTTTTGGGGGTTTGGGTCTGATGGGACGGTGGGTGCCAATAAAAATTCCATTAAAATTATTGGGGATAATACGGATATGTATGTTCAGGCGTATTTTGAGTATGATGCAAAAAAATCAGGGGGTGTTACGAAATCACATCTCCGGTTTGGCAAAAGACCTATCCGTTCAACGTATTATGTTACAGCTGCTGATTTTATTGCTTGTCATAAAGAAGCATATATGCATAGTTATGATATTGTCGGAGAACTTAAGGATGGAGGAACCTTTTTATTAAACTGCAGCTGGGATATGTCTGAATTAGAACAACAGCTTAGTCCGAATGTTAAGCGTCAAATAGCTCAAAAACATATTCATTTCTATACGATAGATGCCACAAAAATTGCGAGGGAAATTGGATTGCGCAACCGAACGAATACGGTTCTCCAAGCAGCTTTTTTTAAGCTGGCAAATGTCATTCCTATTAATGAAGCGGCGGCATATATGAAGGAAGCCATTCAAAAAACGTACGCAGCAAAGGGCGAAAAAATTGTTTTTATGAATCAAACTGCTGTAGATCGAGGTATTGCTGATGTTGTGGAAGTACCTATCCCTAAATCATGGCAGACGATTGAAAATTCGGATACAGTGGAAATGGATGGAAGTATTCCCGATTTTGTTAAGAAAATAGTTATGCCGTCCAATGCACAAAAAGGCGATGATATACCGGTTAGCGAATTTATGCCGTATGTTGATGGATCATATCCATTAGGAAGTTCACAATATGAAAAACGCGGCATTGCGGTAGATGTACCTCAATGGATACCCGAAAACTGTTTGCAGTGCAATCAGTGTGCACTCGTTTGTCCGCATGCGGCAATCCGGCCATATTTATTGAATGAACAAGAGAAAAAATCGGCACCCGAGGGGTTTGTTACAAAACAGGCAACGGGGAAAGGTCTTGAAAAATTAGGGTTCCGTATGCAGATATCCCCACTTGATTGCTACAGTTGCGGTAGTTGTGTCAATGTTTGTCCGGCAAAAAATAAAGCGTTGGTACTGAAACCCTTTGAAACACAGAAAAGAGAAGCGGATAACTGGGTATATGCGCAGCAGGTGTCTGATAAAAATACCGGCTTGGATAAATTTAGTGTTAAAGGAAGTCAATTTAATAAACCGTTGCTGGAATTTTCCGGAGCTTGTGCAGGTTGCGGAGAAACACCCTATATGAAACTGCTGACTCAGCTTTTTGGATCACGGATGTTTGTTGCGAATGCAACCGGCTGTACGCAAGCCTGGGGATCAGCACTTCCTTGTATTCCCTATACGACGGATAATAACGGGCACGGACCGGCTTGGTCCAATTCATTATTTGAAGATAATGCTGAATTTGCGATGGGGATGTATTTATCTCTATCACAGCAGCGGGAAGCCATTGCCGAACGAGCGGAAGCAATGCTGCCATTGGTAGAGGGAGAATTAAAGGAAGCGGTGCAGCATTGGATCGATTCTTTGGGAATTCAGAATGAAGGAGAAGTAACCAGTGCTATCAGCAGGAAATTTATTAATATGCTGAAACAGACACCATTAAATGGAAAAGCAGCAGAACTTAAGGAATACCTATTGGCGCATGAAGAACATATTGCCAAAAAGACGATTTGGATGTATGGCGGCGACGGTTGGGCGTACGATATCGGTTATGGCGGATTAGATCATGTCATGGCAACCGATGCCAATGTCAATATACTCCTTGTTGATACAGAAGTGTATTCCAATACAGGAGGACAGTCTTCGAAAGCCACTCCGATAGGAGCTGTAGCTCAATTTTCAGCTGCGGGCCGCCGGTATAATAAAAAAGATTTAGGACGCCTTCTCATGACATACGGACACATTTACGTGGCACAAGTAGCTCTTGGTGCTAACCCGGCACAGCTTATTAAGGCAATTAAAGAAGCAGAAGCCTATAATGGTCCGGCGATTGTTATTGCGTATGCACCGTGTATCAGCCACGGTCTTTCGAAGGGAATGGGTTTTTCGCAGATGGAAATGAAGAAGGCGGTTGATTGTGGATATTGGCATCTGTATCGGTATAATCCGGAACGTATAAAAGAAGGAAAAAATCCGTTTACTCTTGATTCTAAAGAACCGACCGAATCTTTCCGAGAATTTCTTATGGGTGAAACACGATATGCGGCTTTAACTCGTACGTTCCCGGAAGCAGCAGAAGAACTTTTTGCTAAAGCGGAAGCAAATGCTAAGCAGAAGTATGCAATCTATAAAAAAATGGCAGAGGAACAATAAAATAAAGACTATATTTTATTAAAAGAGATACTATTTATTTTGACCTGCTTTTCACGCAGCACGATGTGAGAAGCAGGTCATTTTTATATAAAAATATCTAAAGCTTTTTGATTACACTGATATATAGTAAAAATAAACAAAATTGAATAGCAGTTTTGTTGTTTTATGTGAATTCTATCAAAAAATATGATATAATCAACTATTATGAAGATTAGAACAGGAGGAATGCCAGTGAAGGCGGTATTTGTCGATTTTGAGATGAATCCGATTAAACGGGAGCAAAGACAAGCCCGCCGGATTTGTGCGGGAGAGATTATCGAAATAGGTGCAGTTAAGCTTAATGAACAGGGAAAAGAAATTAGTTTCTATAAAGAGTATGTTCGGCCGGAATATACAACCGAAATGGATAACACGTGTCAGCAATTGACAGGAATTACCATGTCTGTCTTATCCGGAGCAGATCATTTTAGGACGGTGTATGAAAGATTTTTGCGATGGTGTAATGCTGAAGAAGTAAATAACTATGAAATTTATGCTTGGAGCGAAAGCGATTGGCGCCAGCTTAATGGAGAACTTCTTCTCAAACAACTGGATAGTACGGGAGAAGATGTTCGCTGGATGCTGGAGCATTGGAAAAATTTTCAGCAAATTTATTGTAATATACTTGGATTGGATCAAGTTATTTCATTAGATAAAGCAGTCAGTACGTTAGGAGAAAAATTTGATGGCCGAATGCATGATGCCCTCTGGGATGCTCGCAACACATCAAAACTATATGTGATTTCAAAAGAAAAAAAAGAATTAAATAAAATAATGAAACCTATATTGGAAGCGACAAAGCCGTCTGAACCATTGACTTATTCTTTAGCAGATGCCTTTCAAGCAGCCAAAGGGCGTTAACTACGTTATACCTGCGGTACATTGCTGCAGGTATTATTATTTAGGGGGGGGGAACATTATGAATCAGTTTTCTTCATATCATCAATTTTTTTCTCATGTCTGGATATTGACAAAAAGTTATTGGAAATCAGAAGAAAAAAAAAGTGCGTATGCACTTTTGACAGGGGTCATATTACTTACTATTGCTATTGTTGTCATGCTGGTATTGTTAAATCAATGGAATAATACTTTTTATACAGCATTACAAGAATATAATACTACTGTTATCTTTAATGAATTAATACACTTTTCATGGCTGGCAGCTTTATATATAGTTTTTTCCGTATACTCTTTTTATTTGCAGCAGGTATTAGGATTGCGGTGGAGAAAATGGTTAACGGCGCAATACCTTGACCGCTGGCTTACCGGAAGAACATATTATCGTTTGCAGATGTTTGGAACAGAAACAGACAATCCGGATCAACGTATTAGTGAAGATATCAATCTTTTTGTGACGAAAACAATTGAATTTACAATAGGGTTGATTAAGGCGGTTTGTGTATTAACAGCATTTATTATTATACTGTATCAAATATCTGGCACTTTGGATTTTACTTTTATGGGGAAGGTTTGGCATATCCCGGGATACTTGGTATGGATTGCTATTTTATATGCGACGGCAGGTACCTGGTTGACGCATCGAGTAGGACACCGGCTGATGAAACTTAATTTTATTCAACAACGCTATGAAGCCGACTTTCGATTTAGCATGATGCGTATGCGGGAAAATGCTGAAAGTGTTGCTTTCTATGGGGGAGAAAAACAAGAACATCATATATTCCGACGCCGGTTTATGATACTGTTAGATAATTTTTGGAAGATTATTCAAAAGAAAAAGCAATTGATTTGGCTTAACAGTGGGTATTCCCAAATTGCAATTATTTTCCCTTTTATTGTTGTTATGCCGAGGTATTTGACCAAAACGATTTCTTTGGGAGGTTTAATGCAGGTCGCGAATGCTTTTAGCAAGGTACAGGAATCACTTTCTTACTTTGTAGACATGTATGTGACACTGGCAGAATGGAAAGCAGTTGTTGATCGGCTTACTGGATTTAATGAACATATGGAGAAAATTTTGTGCGAAGAAAAAGAAAATAAAAATGTAGAACAATCTTTTACCGATAATGGATTAGAACTTTTTCATTTTGATATACATCTGCCAAATGGGGTACCATTGCTGGAAAATATTACATTGCACTTTACCGCAGGAAATAACATCCTTATTCGCGGTGCCAGCGGCAGCGGAAAAAGCACTTTTTTGAGAGCAATTGCAGGTATCTGGCCATATGTATCAGGAAAAATTAGTAGGCTGCCAAGAGAGAAAACTATGTTTGTTCCTCAAAGACCTTATCTGCCGTTAGGTACATTGCGGCAAGTATTGTTATATCCGGGGGAAACAAAATTTCCGGATGATATATTAGTGCAGTATATGTCTTTGTGCCATATTGCGTACTTATCCAGTCAACTTGATGTAGCCGCTGATTGGAATCATGTTTTATCCGTAGGAGAACAACAACGACTGGCTTTCGTCCGGATATTTTTACAAAAGCCAAGTTGGATTTTTCTTGATGAAGCGACATCTGCTCTTGACGAAGATATGGAGGCATATTTGTATCAGCTGCTGCAAACACAATTGCCAAAAACAACGTTTGTCAGTGTGGGGCACCGAAGTACGCTGACCCCATTTCATTCATTTATTTTGACGCTGCATAAAAATACGCGGAATATTACGATGGAAGCCGCAGAGATATAGTAATATTGAAAGGAAAAGTGATTTTGTATGAACGCAACAGAATTACGAATTGTATTTATTTTTGTTGATTTAATCTTGCCGCTTATTGTTGGATATGTATTAAGGAAAATCAATAAACTTACGACGGGACAATGTAATTGGCTGATTCGTTTTAATATTATTATTATATTTACGATTTTGTCAATTCTTAGTTTTTGGGTTATGCCTCTTCGCGTCGAACTAATTATGCTGCCTTTCTTCGGATTTTTCTGTTCGGCATTGCCATTAGGGATCGTTTATTTTTTTCATTTACAAAGAAAATTTTCTGATATACTAGAAAGAGGAAGTTACGTTATTACTGCAATTCCAGCTAACATTGGAACTATGGGGGGACTATGTGCTTTTATTTTATATGGTGAAGTAGGATTTGCCTATGCACAAATAGTTGGCGTATTTCAGAATTTAGTTATGCTCTTTATCTGCTTTCCTATGGGATATTACTTTAAATTTCGCAGTATACATCAAAATGAACCGTTTGCCATGGGAGCTTTGAATTGGAGTAGTGTATTTATTAATTGGAATCAACTATCTGGAGTGGGTATGGTGCTTGGTATTATGCTTTATGTTATGGATGTACCTCGTCCAGAAATTTTTGGCACAGTATTTCAGGCATTGGTTCATATTGGAGCTTGGTTTGCTTTGGTACCTATAGGGTATATGATTGATTTTTCCGGCCTTAAAAAATATTATTGGAGTACATTTGAATTGGCACCCATTAAAATGATTATTACTCCGGCTATATGTTATCTGATAGCCTCTTTGGTTACTAGAGATCCTATATTGTTAGGTTCCATTATTATTTTAATGGCTACACCTTGTGCTATTAATGCTTTAATTACAGTACGATTGTATGGACTTAATATAAATTTATCTATGGCTCCTTTTATTACTACAGTAGGTTTGTATATTCTTGTTTTATTCCCCATATTTTACCTTCTGGTTATAAATGGAATTTTACCATTTAAATAAAATATGAGGTGATAGATATAGTAAAGCTATTCTTAAGAAAACAGAATATATGTACCAATAATATTTTTTATTTATTATAATAAAAAAGAAGGGTTAGCATTGAGCAGCTCCTCGTAATTTTAGACCTAAAAGTCTAAAATTACGAGGAGCTGTTTTTATGGCAAAATATAGGTATGATTTTAATCAATAAATTTTATAAGAATATCCAGCGAGAAAATAAAGCAAATAAATTACGTAAATTAAGAATTGGATAAAAGATCATATGATTCGCAGACTTATTATGATACACCAACCTGTAAGGAAGAAATAAATCATGTCTGAGAGAATTGCACAGGTAAGCTATAAAGTAATTAAAAGACAAATCAAAAAATTGGTATGTGAAAGAGTAGAAAAAATCCGCAATGAAATCTTAGAAACCGAAGCAGAGAGAGTCAGAGTTATCTTGTAGAATACCAGTCTTGTTTTGATTAGCTTTTTGAAAACAATTTTTTTGTAAAATATTGAAAAATTAAAGCAAATAAAAGTGTGAATTTATTGAATTCACAAAGGCAATTCCCTTTCAACATAGTCTACTTGTTCGTTCTATTATTCATGACTAACTATTTTACAATATAAATATATAATGCAGAAAAAAGCGGATTAAGGAGATGATACTGAGAATATAGGTGAAAACTATCACAAAGTTATTTTTGAAGGGAGATGGCATTATGGCTACAAACAACAAACGTTTTACAGATTATTTTACCGATTTTGCCCAAAAGTGGGTGCCAGATTCATATGTTATTGCATTAGTATTAACTATCGTGGCGTTTATCCTTGCTAAAATATTTACCCCTGCAGGACCTTTTGATATTGTTATTTCTTGGGGAAAAGGGTTTTGGACTTTATTGGCGTTTTCTATGCAGATGTCTTTAATTGTGATTACTGGTTATGCACTAGCGACAACACCGATTTGTAAAAAACTGATATCATCGGCTTGCGGCAAACCTAATTCTGCAACTTCCGTGTATGTTTATGCCGTTGTTCTTGCTTCCATCGGGTTTTATTTAAACTGGGGATTTGGATTGGTATTTGCAGCTTTGATTTCTAAAAATCTTGCTATTCAAGCAGGTAAAAAAGGAATTAAAATTGATTATCGATATCTCTGTGGGGCGGCATGGACTCCTTTTTATATTTGGCATATGGGTCTTTCTGGATCTGCACCATTATTAGTTGCGACGGCTGACCATTTTATGGTCAAGGAAATAGGAATAATCCCTATTTCTCAAACTATATTTCATCCATATAATTTGATTTTAACAGCCGTTTCTGTTGTGGCTATCATTATTCTTTTTGGATTTATTCTTCCTCCCCGTGATGAAACAAAAATGATTTCTATTGCTGAGTTTAATCCAGAACTTGCAAAAGAAGAAGTAGTAATTGCGGTGGAAAAGAAAGCTATTAAGACTCCCAGTGAATGGGTAACGTATACACCGTGGTGCTCCTATATTGTAGGGTTAATGTTTTTAACGTATTTATATTATCATTTCTTTGTTATTGGTATGTCATTAGATATCAATGTATTGAACTTTTTATTTCTGACGTTGATTATTTGGTTATACGGCTCGCCGGCAGAATTACTAAAAGCAGTTAAGGCATCTACTCCGGCGGCTTGGGGAGTTATTCTTCAGTTTCCTTTTTATGCAGGTATCTTTGGGATTATGAAATATACCGGTCTTGTGGATACTATTTCAGCGTGGGTAATTGCTTTTAGTACAGAATCTTCATTTCCGGCTATTGCGGCTATTTTGACCGGTTTTATCAGCTATTTTATCCCTTCAGGCGGAAGTAAATGGGTTATTGAGGCCCCTTTTCTTATTCCGGCCGGTCAAGCTTTAGGCATTCCCGATGCACAGACGGTTATTGCATATATGTTTGGCGGTGATTTGGTTGCTTTAATTCAACCGTTTTTTGCTGTACCGTTTATGGCAGTTTGTGGATTGGAATTTAAAGACTTTGTAGGATATAGTTTTGTTGCATTTATTGTATTAGGTATTCTTATGGTTCTTGGATTGACATTTATACCATTCACAATTTAGTAAAGTATGACTTTTTAAAGAATGCATTGGAAGAGATATATTTATTATAAGAAAGAAGGGAATATGATGAAAAAATTAGAAGAAATTAAAACAATTTGCAATCTTGGCTGTGGTACGATGGGGTTTGGCACGGCAATTTTGTTTGCTAAAAGTGGGTATGAAGTAAATATGTTTGGGCGAAAAGATGCGAGTATTGAACGGGCTATGAAAAATATACATTTGACGTTAAGTGTCATGAAAGACAGTGGTCTTGTAACGGAGGATGAAATCAAGAATTTGCTTGGTCGTATTCATGGAGTTACAACTCTTAAGGCGGCTGCTGCAGGAGCCGATTTTGTTATTGAGTCTGTGGCTGAAGAAGTACCTATCAAGCAAGCTGTTTATAAGGAAATGGAAGATTATTTAGGCTCAGATGTCATTTTTGCGACAGATTCTTCAGGTCTGAGTCCGACTGAAGTTGCAACGGTATTAAAGTATCCTGAACGCTTTGTGGTTGCTCATTTTTGGAATCCGCCTCATCTTATTCCACTTGTAGAAGTTGTTCCGGGAGAAAAAACCAGTCAGGAAACAGTGGATATTACTTGGAAATTAATGGAAAAAATTGGCAAGAAACCGGTGGCATTATTAAAAGAAGCCCCTGGGTTTATTGGAAATCGACTTCAATTTGCATTGCTTCGAGAAGCGTTATATTGTGTTCAAGAAGGGATCGGTACAGCGGAAGCGGTGGATGCTGTATGTAAATATAGTATTGGCAGAAGACTTTCTGTTACGGGGCCGATTGAAACCGCGGATCTTGGAGGATTGGATATTTTTTATAATATTTCAGCGTATTTAAATGCAGATCTTGCGGATGATAAAACCGGATCGCCAGTTATGAAAGAATGTGTTGATAAAGGCAATTTAGGTGCTAAAACGGGAACCGGACTTTATAATTGGACACCGGAAGATTTGGCAAAAATTAAACGAACCAGAGAAGAAATTCTTATTGAATGGCTGAAGAAAGATGCTTCTGGGCAAAAATTTTAAAATGTTTAGAATAATCGGGTCTCATCATCCTAGATAAGGGATGATGAGACTTTACTTATTATGAAAAATAAGAATATTTAAAATGACTTTTATGAATTAAAACGTAGATTATTGTCCCAAAAAGTCTCATTGTTCGCTCTGTCATTCACAGTTTATTTTTTTACAATATGATTAGAGAGATAAAATAGAGCGGAGATGATACTTATGAAACGAGTTTCGATTATTACAGCAAAACAAGCGGCAGAACGTATTAAAGATAATCATTTTGTAACGGTTAATGGTTTTTTAGCATCGGTACAGCCGGAAGCATTGACGTCAGCTTTAGAAACACATTTTTTACAGACGGGATCACCGAGAAATTTAACACTTTATTATTGTGCAGGACAAGGAAATTCTGATGGACGAGGTGGAGAATATTTTGCGCATGAAGGTCTTTTAAAACGGGTTATTTTGGGACATTGGGGAACAGTTCCGGCAATTGCGGCCATGGCTAATGCATGTAAGATGGAAGCATACAATTTTCCGCAAGAAACATTGGCTCAGCATTATAGAGATGTGGCAGCTCATCGAATTGGGACCTTTACTTCTGTGGGATTGGAAACCTTTGTTGATCCACGGCTGCGTGGTGGAAAAATGAATGATATTACTAAAAACGATTTGGTGGAATTACAAATTATTAATGGGGAAGAGTAGCTTTTTTATCCACGGATGAAAATGGATATTGCTCTTATTCGTGGTACTTTTGCTGATGAATGGGGAAATATAGTTATGACTAAAGAGGTTTCGCCTATTGATGCATTGCCACAGGCTCAGGCTGTACATAATAGTGGAGGAAAAGTTATTGTTCAGGTAGAAAAAGTTGTAAAAGGAGGTTCTTTAGATCCTAAATTGGTTGTTATACCGAGGATTTATGTGGATCATGTTGTAGAAGCTGAATCGGGTATATATCAGCAACGAGCGTTTGGCTGTGAATTTGATCCTTCTATTTGCGGAGAAATCGATATTCCCATAGAAACTATAAAATCGGTACCTTTGAGTGCTAAAAAAGTTATTGCCCGCAGAGCTGCCATGCTTTTACTTGATATGAGCAGCGAAGCGGATATCAATTTAGGAATCGGTATTCCTGAATTGATATCTTCCGTTGCGGCTGAAGAAGGAATCGGAGATTATTTGACGATGACTGTTGAAGCGGGGGCAGTTGGCGGAGTTCCTTTGGGGGGGATTCGATTTGGTGCCAGTATTAATGCTGAATGTTATTTGGGTCAGGCGGCACAATTTGATTTTTATGATGGCGGTGGATTGGATTTAGCCTGTTTAGGGTTAGCACAATGTGACGGACAAGGAAATGTCAATGTAGGAAAATTTGGTCCGCGTATTGCCGGTTGCGGCGGATTCATTGATATTCCGCAAAATACTGAAACCGTTATTTTTTGCGGAACGTTTACTGCAAATGGTTTGAAAGAAGAAATAACAAGTGGAGAACTTCATATCATCCAAGAAGGAAATGTAAAAAAATTTCTTAGCACTATTGATTAAATTATCTTTAGTGGAAACTATGCGTTCAAGCATGAACAGAAAACCATGTATATTACAGAACGAGCTGTTTTTGAAATGAAAGAAAACGGTATTCATTTAACTGAGATTGCTCCTGGCATAAATTTACAAAAAGATATTCTTGACCAAATGGAATTCACTCCCATCGTACAGAAAATAAAATATATGGCAGATAGTTTATTTAGAGAACAACGGATAGGATTAAAGGAAATGAAAAGACAGGAAGGATGAAAAAATATGATCCGAAACATAAATGAAACAGACCCATTGAATTTTGAACAAGAACCGTTAGAAAGTAATGATTATACAATACAAGAAGCAGTCAAGGAGGCACGGCGTTGTTTGCAGTGTGCAGTGCCCCAATGCCGAAGAGGGTGTCCTATTAACAATGAAATTCCGCAATTTATTCACGCATTAGCTTTCGGTAACTTTGGTGAAGCAGCAAATTATATTGCCAATAATAGTGATTTACCTGCTATATGTGGTCGTGTATGCCCTTGGGAAAAACAGTGTGAAGGCGCATGTGTTTTAGAAAAAAAGGGGAAACACATAGAAATCGGGAAATTGGAACGATTTGTTGCAGATACCGTAATGGATGCAGACATTTTTCCCATTAAATCGGATATAAAATCAAACGGTAAAATTGCTGTTATCGGCAGCGGTCCAGCGGGTATTACAGTTGCGTATGAATTGGCAAGACGCAATTATGACGTGACTGTTTTTGAATGCGATTCGGAGCCGGGAGGGATGTTGATGTTTGGGATACCTGCATTTCGCCTGCACAAGAATTATATTTATCGGGAAATTGATTGTTTGCAAAAGATGGGAGTACATTTTCAATATAATGTAAAAATAGGACAACAAAAATCTATTGAAGATTTATTTGCCGAAAACTTTGAGGCAATATTTGTTGGTATTGGTGCTTCTGCTGCTTGGAGCTTGGGCGTAGATAATGATACCCTTCCTGGCGTAGTAGATGCACAGGTTTTTTTACATCAGGTACAGCAGGTACAGATGGGAGAAGCGGATATCAGTAATTTACCTATTAATGCCGATGATTCGGTCATTGTTGTGGGAGCGGGCAATGTTGCCATTGACGCAGCACGGACAGCAATACGGCTGGGGGCAGATGTAACTATTGTATATCGTCGTGCTGAACAAAATATGAAGTGTTTACCCTCAGAATATCAAGCAGCTAAAGCGGATGGAGTAAAATTTAAATTTTATTCGGCACCCCGTGCTGTTGTAGGGAAAAACTGTGTGGAAGGTTTGCAGTATGAAAAACAAACAATACTTGAAGATGCGGTAATGGTTCCAACGGGTGAAATGGGTGTTGTTCCGGCAAATAAGATTATTGCTGCAATTGGTAATCGTCCGGAATTGGATTGTATTAATGCATTGCAAGTAAAAGCCAGTGATGAGGGATATATTTCAATTACGGAAAAACCCTATGGAATGACGAGTCGTATAGGTGTATTTGCCGCAGGTGATATAGTACACAAGCCGGCAACCGTTGTTTTGGCTATGCGGGAAGGCAGAAAAACTGCGATAGGAATTGATCGATATATACAAGCAAAACATCTGTTAGAAGGAATTAAACAGTTTGGTAATGCATCTCATTTAATTGATTAATCTTATGAAAAATGTATAAAATTAATCAAGACATTTTTCGTTATGTAAGGAGCCGTATATGATGGAATTAAAAGTAAGACCTACGATTGTTTCATATAATAACTTTCAACAGTTTGCAAAAATTGAAAATATTTGTGAAAATGATTTAATTCTTACCAATCACTATATATATGAAGCAGATATAGAAATATTGCATTTGCACTGCCATGTATTATTTCAAGAAGAATATGGGTTTGGAGAGCCTACGGATACCATGCTGGAAGCAATATATAAAGATTTTCCACAAAACATACGACGCATTATCGCTGTTGGCGGCGGCACTGTTCTGGATATTTCCAAATTGTTGTCTTTAAAGCAATGTCTGCCTATTCGAGACTTGTATGATGGAAAAATTCCTGTAGAAAAAGATAAAGAACTAATACTTATCCCAACAACATGTGGGACCGGAAGCGAAGTAACGAACGTAGCCGTAGTGACGTTTACGATAGAAAAGAAAAAGGAAGGATTGGTACAAGAAGAACTATATGCAGAGCAAGCGGTACTTATTCCGCAGTTATTAAAAACGCTGCCGTTTAATGTATTTGCTACAACATCAGTGGATGCTTTGATACACGCTATAGAGGCCGCATTATCACCTCGTGCAAGTGAGACTGTCCGAATGTTTTGTTATACAGCAATTGAGATGATTATGAAAGGATATTTTCAGCTTCGAGAAGAAGGCGCTGGAAAAAGAAAATTATTATACCAAGATTTTTTGCTTGCGAGTACGTATGCCGGCATTGCATCAGCTAATGCAGGGTGTGGAGCTGTTCATGCGCTGAGTTATCCGTTAGCAGTAAAATTTCATGTTCCTCATGGAGAAGCAAATTATGCACTTTTTACAGGAGTAATGAAAAATTATATGGAACTAAAACCAGATGGTGAAATTGAAAAAATAAATAAATTTATTGCGAATTTGTTAAAATGTCCAATAGATTTAGTATATGATGAATTGGAAATATTGCTGAATCAATTACTTCCTAAAAAAGCACTTTGGAGGTATGGCGTAAAAAAATATGATTTGATGGAATTTACCGATTCGGTTATAGAAACGCAGCAGCGACTTATGTCCAATAATTTTGTGTTGCTGAATAAGGATAGGGTATATAAAATATATAAAGAATTACTGTAATGATATTAAAATGAAAGAATTACTATAGATAAAAGGTTCGGACCTGGGATACATTATGAATATTCAGGTCCGAACCTTTTTTTAGTATGCCGTAGATTTTTTATATATCATGTAATGCTAAGGTTCGTTCTATAAATTTTTTATATAGTTCGTATTTTTTATTTATATCATTATAGGTATATTGATGATAAGCCGGTAGTTCCTTGAGCCGCTGAAAAAAAGATTGAAAGATAGTAACTAATTGTTTACTTGATACAATATAAAAAGGACTGGCGTTGTTGGTGATATACTGGCGATTTTTTTTAAGAAAAGCTGACGAAAAATTAGAATAGAATGAAAGATTAGATTCATGATAATCAATGGTCTCAATGGAAGATTGAAGAACTCCCATTATGATACGGGGATTATTTTTCATCATGCTGAGAATATTTTGGAGGTGATTTTTACGTTCTTCTGTTGTTGTTTTGTATTCAAGATCTGTAAAAAACATGTAGCCTGTTTCAATATATCGGATAATTGAAGTTGTAGGAAGCATAAATTCCACATCAACTGTGCTTAATAATTCTTCCCATAAAATACGTAAATGTCGTATTTGACGGACAACATTTTCTGAAGCGCAGGAATCTCTTAAGATATTGTCAATCGTATCAGAAGGGAGAAGAAAATCAAATCCATTTGTAAGAAAAAAGAAAAAATGGCTGGCAGAGTAAAAAGCCGTACGAAAACCCATTTCGTCAATTCCTAAAACTTTTGCAGGGGAAATAAAAGGCGTTTGATTGGTAAAACAAAGAAGAAAACGATCATAAATATCTTCGACTAATATTTTATCGGAAATGTAGGTACACATATCCATAAATCCATCGGACTGCAAAGAATACTGAACGACAAATGAATCCTCTAAAACAATTAGATTAGTATGTTCTAAATTTGTGTTTTCATAAAATACAAAATCGTAGTCTAATAAATGATTAAGCATACGATATAATCGACGCATATAGTTAGGATTACTGGCAAGTTTATTTAAATTTATTCCGGCACGGATTGTAATACGTTTGTTATTAAGACTGCAGGATTCAAAATATTTCCAAAAGCCGAGATCGGATAAAGCGCAAAATTCACCAAATATCAAGAGATTCGCATCTTGGTTGATATCGGCAATTTTTTTTTGAAATAAATCGTTTAAAAATTTACTGATATCGTGATAGCCGGTAATAACACGAATTGGAGATATATACTCTTTTTGCTTTCCCGGATTTTTCTTTATAGAAACACGGTATGCGGCACAAAGATATTGTGTTACTTCAAATGCAAGGTCTACGGTATGAGGGGAAATAGATAAGGCAGAATACAATACCTTTTGTTTATGTTCTTTAATAATTGTATCAGCAAAGTGATGCCCCATTTTTTCATTGATTTGCTGAACATGTTTTGTAGTTGGCAGTTTTATTCCATTACACCATTTACTGATATAAGAAATATCATAGCCGGTAATGTTTGCTAAAACAAGATTTTTGGTTTGTGTTAAGGAAATTAAATTTTTTAATGCGGTTGCGTAATCTTCAGTTATCATATGCATTTCACCTGTAGTAATCATTGAAATAAACAATAGACACAATACATTTAATTATATAATTTATAATGTTTTAAGTGTTTTATTAAATTTGGCAGGTCATGAAAAAAATTTTCAATAAAAGTGATTACAAAGTTAATTAACAACTTTTTTGGGGATTGTTTTCATTAAAATTAAAAATAAATATGAATTATATTTTTCTTAATCGTTGATAAAGTGGAAGATTTGTTAAGTGCTGTAATGTAAATAATGCCGTAATACCAATTAAAATACCTGTGCCTACTCCGGCTATTGATAAAATCGGAAGATACAACATAATTTTAATATTTTCTACAATAAGGGAAGCAATAATAACTTGGCCTAAGTTATGAAAGATACCTCCGGCGGCGCTGACTCCGATAAGACTGAACTTTCCTGTTTTTTTCAACAATACCATACAACCAAGACTAAAACTGGCGCCAGCGGCGCTATACAAGAAGGCATTAATGCCTCCGGCGAATGCTGTGGAGATCATAATGCGTAAAAATAGTATTAAACATACATCACGTTTGCGGGGCAGCGAATATAATGCGATAACTGTAATTAAATTTGCTAAGCCCAACTTGGCTCCTGGAGCAATAAAGGGAACGGGAATCATTCCTTCAATAATGTAAAGAACAAGAGATTGAGCGACGAAAAGTCCCAAAATAATCAGACGAAAGGTTTTATGCATATATACATACCTCTTAACGAGCGGGAATAATATCTGGTTCTGATGAATCAAAAGCACGAATTTCAATCATAACTTTATGGGGTAAACACACGGTGGTTGCCCCGGGTTTAGAAATAAATCCTTCATTGACACATATTTGATCGGGACAATCCGCATCCGTAATCGCAATAGATTGATCACGTACTGTCACGGTATTATAACCATGGTTGGTATAAATGGTAAACTTGTCTGTCCCGGTATGTTCTGATAAAGGGATTGTTTTATATTCTTTTCCGTCGACTTGGATTACTGCAATGGTTTTAGCAGCATTTGTGGCACCGCTTAATATGAAGATTGCTTCTGGTAAAAGGGACAGACATAAAAAAATAATAATGAGAGTAATGTCCCATTTCTTAATCATGGAAATATCTCCTTACTCAAACAGATTAATTATTAATATAAGTATATCATAATTGTTCCTGTTTGCTGAAATTGAGCATAAATAGAAAAATGCTATTCAGTTATTGTTTTCCCCAGAATGATTTCAATTGTTTTTTCTGGTCTTATCAGTTATTTGATAAATCTCTAGTATGATTTTTATAAAACATACTAATAAAAAGACTAATGACATATAAATTCATTATAACAGATTTAATTATGGCAGCAAATAAAAGCCTTGACTAATTTTTGAATTTTTGTATATCTGTAGGAAAAAATAGTCAAATCATCAATGGTTTAAAGCAATAGTAAAATGTAGTGAATTTGCGGTTAAATTAATTTTTATTAGGAATTAATTGCAGAATAAATCTTAATATGTTCTTATGGAATTTCAAGAAAAATAAATGCACATTATACATAAATAAATTGATTTTTTAGAATTCATTTATACAGCTATCATTCAACATAGTCTTGTTTTTCGTTCTATAATTCACAATCAAATTTCTTACAATTGTAGAAGAAAGATAAAAAAATGGAGGGTGATACATTATGAAATACGTACCAGTAATCACGGCTACTGAAGCCGCAAATCTTATTACAGATGGAAGTTTCGTGACGACAAATGGTTTTTTAGCTTCGGTACAGCCGGAAGCACTTACTTCGGCATTAGAAAATCGTTTTTTGCAAACAGGAGCGCCGAAAAATTTAACATTGTATTATTGTGCGGGTCAAGGAAATTCTGATGGCCGCGGTGGAGAACACTTTGCTCATGAAGGAATGTTGAAACGAGTTATTTTGGGACATTGGAGTACAGTGCCGGCAATTGTTTCTTTAGTAAATGCAGGTAAAATTGAAGGGTATAACTTTCCCCAGGGGACATTAGCACAGCATTATCGTGATGTAGCAGCTCATCGTATTGGAACCTTTACCAATGTAGGATTAGAAACTTTTGTTGACCCGCGGATTAGCGGCGGTAAAATGAATGATATTACGAAAGAAGATCTTGTACAGCTAAAAATTATTAATGGAGAAGAACAACTTTTTTATCCGCGCATGAAGATGGATGTAGCTCTTATTCGTGGTACATATGCTGATGAATGGGGCAATGTGGTCATGACTAAAGAAGTGTCTCCGATTGATGCACTGCCACAAGCACAAGCTGTTCATAATAGCGGTGGTATAGTTATTGTCCAAGTGGAAAAAGTTGTTAAGGGAGGTTCGTTAGATCCTAAATTGGTTAAAATTCCGGGTATTTATGTAGATTATATTGTGCAGGAAGAATCCATATTACATCAGCAGCAGGCTTTTGGATGTGAATTTGATTCTTCTGTATGTGGGGAAAGCGTTGTTCCTGTAGAATCTATAAAACCAGTGTCATTGAATGCTAAAAAAGTTATTGCACGGAGAGCGGCGATGCTACTTCTTGATATGAAACATGAAGCTGTCATTAATTTAGGAATAGGTATTCCTGAATTTGTAGCATCTGTTGCAGCTGAAGAAGGAATTGGCGATTCTTTGACGATGACAGTTGAAGCGGGTGCTATTGGGGGAGTTCCGTTGGGCGGCGTACGGTTTGGTGCTAGCGTTAATGCAGAGTGTTATCTTGAACAGGCCGCTCAATTTGATTTTTATGATGGAGGTGGCTTGGATTTAGCTTGCTTGGGCTTGGCACAATGTGATGGACAAGGTAATGTCAATGTTAGTAAGTTTGGTCCCCGTATAGCGGGATGTGGAGGATTTATTAACATTACGCAAAATACAAAAAACGTAGTTTTTTGTGGAACGTTTACAACAAGTGGCTTAAAAGAAGAAATAAAAGATGGCAAAATTCATATTATAGAAGAGGGCAAGGTAAAGAAATTTCTTAATTGTATTGATCAAATTACATTTAGCGGAAAGTATGCGCGTGAGCATGGACAGCAGATATTATATATCACAGAACGGGCTGTATTTAAAATGGAAAGAGATGGAATTCATCTCATAGAAATTGCACCGGGCATTGATATGCAAAAAGATATTCTTGACCAAATGGAATTTAAACCTATAGCAAATAATGTTAAACATATGCTGCCTGAGTTATTTAAAGATCAATGTATGAATCTTAAAGACATAAAAAAATAAAAAAGAAAGAAGGTTTTTAGATGGAAGTATTTGCGATTATTTTAAGTTTTATTCTCTTAGTTACTATTGCGTATCGGGGTTTTTCTGTTATTTTATTTGCACCTATTTGTGCACTAGTGGCGGCCAGTTTATCGAGTTTTCCGCTTTTACCAGGATATACAGAGTTATTTATGGGCAAGGCTGTTATATATATTAAATCATTTTTTCCTATATTTTTATTAGGAGCAGTGTTTGGAAAAGTAATGGAAGAAACCGGCATGGCACGCAGTATTGCAAAGGAAGTTATTAAAAAAATAGGTAAAGAAAGAGTTACATTGGCAATTGTTGTAGCTTGCCTTGTTTTGACATACGGGGGTGTGAGTTTATTTGTTTGCGTATTTGCTATCTACCCGTTTGCGTCTGCATTGTTTAAAGAAGCACAACTTCCTAAACGGTTAATTCCCTGCTGCATGGCAATCGGAGCATTTACCGTAACTATGGATTGTCTGCCAGGAACTCCGCAAATACAAAATATAATTCCTACTGTGTATTTGGGAACGACAACATATGCAGCGCCTGTCTTAGGTATTATTTGTGCAATATTCTTACTTGGAATCAGTTACTCTTATTTACATTGGCGATGCCGTCAAGCGATTAAATGTGGAGAAGGATATGGCAACCATACAATAAATGAAGTTATTGTTGATAATGATCAAAAATTGCCTCCATGGTATATTTCTGTATTACCGCTGGTAACGGTACTAGTTGTAAATTTCTTTTTTTCATCCATTTATACATGGAATCCAGAATTACTTGCTCCTTTTCAGAATCTAAATGGATTACCTTTAGTTGCAAAATCAATTAAAAATGTTGCATCTCTTTGGTCGCTGATTTTAGGTTTATTAACAGCAACTATATTAGCTTCTGCTTTAGGGTATCGTTTTCTTCCCAAACATGTTAGTTTAAAATCAGTTATAAATGCCGGAGCCATTGGTTCACTGCTAGCAATTATGAATACAGCGTCAGAAGTTGGATATGGTAATATTATTGCTTCTTTGCCTGGGTTTACTGAAATTGCGCATACCTTGCTTAATATTGGTGGTGATTATCCGTTGTTTAATGCTGCATTAATGATTAATGTGCTTGCGGGAGTTACAGGTTCCGCTTCCGGAGGTGTAAGTATAGCTTTGGAAATATTTGGACAGCATTGGCTAGAAACTACAGCAGCTATGGGGATTCCACCGGAAGTACTTCATCGAATAGCTTCCATGGCGGCCGGTGGATTAGATACATTGCCTCATAATGGTGCAGTAATTACTTTATTAGCAGTTTGTGGATTAACACATAAGGAAGCATACAAAGATGTTTTTGCTATTACGTGTTTTAAAATTTTAACAGCATTTTTTGGAGTTATTGTATTTATGACAACTGGCATTGTTTAATTTTTATTAATATAAAAACTAAATAGTAAAAACATTCTAAAGGAGAGTGGAAGAATCATGGATTTTAACATGACGGAAGATCAACAAATGTTTGTAAAATTGGCTAAAGACTTTGGTGAAAAAAGATTAGCCCCGACTATTACTGAACGTGACCATCACGGTATTTTTGATGAAGCAATCGTCAAAGAAATGCTCGAAATGGGTTTGGGCGGCACATATTTCCCAGAAGAATACGGCGGAGCTGGTGCTGATGTATTGAGCTACATCATGACAGTAGAAGAACTGGCTAAGTATGATGCAGGTGTCAGCATTACATTGTCCGGAACCGTATCCTTGTGTGCCAATCCGATTTTTGAATACGGCACAGAAGAACAAAAGAAAAAATTCTTAACTCCGCTTTGCGAAGGCACGAAACTGGGTGCGTTCGGCTTGACAGAACCGAATGCCGGTACCGATGCTTCCGGCCAGCAGACCGTTGCTGTAAAAGAAGGCGACCATTACATCTTGAATGGTTCCAAAATCTTTATCACCAACGCAGGCGCAGCTGATATCTATATTGTATTCGCTATGACGGATAAGAGCCAGGGTAATCATGGTATTACGGCATTCATCCTTGAAAAAGGAATGGAAGGCTTTACTTTTGGCAAGAAAGAAGACAAACTCGGGATCCATACCTCTCAGACGATGGAACTCGTATTCCAGAATGTAAAAGTTCCTGTTGAAAATATGCTTGGCCAAGAAGGCAAAGGCTTCAAAATTGCTATGCAGACATTGGACGGCGGCCGTATCGGCGTAGCCGCACAGGCATTGGGGATTGCAGAAGCCGCGTTGAAAGATGCTGTTGAATATTCCAAACAGCGTGTACAGTTTGGCAAACCGATCTGCAAATTCCAGGCTATTTCCTTCAAGCTTGCTGATATGGCAATGAAGATCGAAGCAGCTAGAAACCTCGTATATAAAGCAGCGATGAAAAAACAGGAAAAGAAACCGTATACGGTGGATGCTGCAATAGCAAAATGCTATGCTTCGGATGTAGCTATGGAAGTTTCAGTTGACGCAGTTCAGATTTTCGGCGGCTACGGCTACAGCGAAGAATATCCAGTTGCCCGTCATATGCGTGATGCAAAGATTACGCAGATTTATGAAGGCACGAACGAAGTACAGCGCATGGTTACTTCCGGTGCATTATTGCGGTAATTGGCATGACAAAGCAGGTTTGATTGTTGCGTAATCAAGCTGTGGAGACAAGAAAACATTTTTAGGAGGTTAGCGTAATATGGAAATATTGGTATGTGTAAAACAAGTACCAGATACTGCAGAAGTAAAAATCGATCCAGTGAAACATACCGTCATTCGTGCGGGTGTGCCTAACATCTTTAATCCGTTTGACCAGAATGCCTTGGAAGCTGCACTGCAGCTGAAGGATGAACAGGGAGCTAAGGTAACGCTGCTCTCCATGGGGCCACCGCAGGCTGTAGAAGTACTTCGTGAAGGGCTGGCAATGGGAGCCGACGAAGCATATTTGCTGACAGACAGAAAAGTCGGCGGTTCGGATACCCTGGCAACAGGCTACTGCCTGGCACAGGCAGTCAAGAAAGTTGCTGAATTACAAGGACTGGACCATTTCGACATGATCTTATGCGGCAAGCAGGCCATTGATGGAGATACAGCACAGGTCGGTCCGCAGATAGCAGCTGAACTCGGTATCCCACAGATCACCTACGCAGCACATATCGAAGTAGAAGGAGAAAAAGTAACGGTAAAGCAGCAGAATGAAGAAGGCTATATCGTTACGGAAGCTTCGTTCCCAGTTCTCATTACGGCTGTAAAAGAATTAAATGAACCGCGGTTCCCGACTATTCGCGGAACGATGAAGGCCAAACGTCGCGAAATACCAACCTTGTCGGCAGATGATATCAAAGTAGACGAAAGCCGTATCGGTTTGAGCGGTTCGCCGACAAATGTCCGCAAAATCTTCACTCCGCCTCAGAGAACGCAGGGTCTTATATTGAACAATGAAGATGTTGCTGTATCTGTTGCTACGTTGATGGAAAAATTGACAGAACAGAAGATAATTTAATTCTAAGGAGGAAACGTGAAGATGGATTTGGCTAATTACAAAGGCGTGTATGTAATCGCTGAACAATTTGAAGGCAAACTGCGCAATGTATCTTTAGAATTGTTAGGTCAGGGCAGAATATTGGCCGACAAAATCGGAGATGAAGTAGGTGCAGTCTTGATCGGCAGCGGCGTAAAACCGCTGGCACAGGAATTAATTGCACATGGAGCGCATAAAGTATATGTGTATGACGATCCGAAATTGGAACAATATAATACGACAGCGTATACGAAGGTACTGCAGAACTTCTTTGAAGAAGTAAAACCGAACGTATTTCTGGTAGGGGCAACGAATATCGGCCGGGATTTAGGGCCGCGCGTAGCCAATGTATTGAAGACCGGTCTGACAGCAGACTGCACCGGACTGGATGTAGACGATGACGGAAAAACGATCGTATGGACGCGTCCGGCACTGGGTGGTAATATCATGGCAGAAATCGTATGCCGTGAAAATCGTCCGCAAATGGGAACAGTTCGTCCGAACGTATTTAAGAAACCGGCAGCGGATGCATCGGCGACAGGCGAAATCATCGACATGAAGGCAGCACTGAGTGATGACGACTTCATGACGAAATTCGTAGAACTGATCAAAATGGGTGGCGGCGGCGTCAAATTGGAAGAAGCCGACGTTATCGTATCAGGCGGCCGCGGGATGAACAGTTCAGAACCGTTTGAAGGAATGTTGAAGGAATTGGCAGGATTGCTGGGCGGGGCAGTAGGTGCGTCGCGTGCAGCAGTAGATGCCGGCTGGATTGATGCACTGCATCAAGTAGGCCAGACAGGAAAGACCGTAGGACCGAAGATTTATGTAGCTTGCGGTATTTCCGGAGCCATCCAGCATTTAGCCGGGATGACAGGATCCGATTGCATCATTGCGATCAACAAAGATCCGGATGCTCCGATTTTCCAGGTTTGCGACTATGGTATCGTAGGGGATGCTTTTGAAGTTGTTCCTAAGATTACAGAAGCAAT
>Ga0183095_10386_pt3 | contig 93791 bp, 50 predicted proteins | sample BioMet4_FD_130346 | JGI IMG/M metagenome (GOLD analysis project Ga0183095, IMG submission 130346) | Microbial communities from bioreactor (seeded with sewage sludge) at LBNL, California, USA - Biofuel metagenome 4 (v2) (version 3) | ecosystem: Engineered > Bioreactor > Anaerobic > Unclassified ...
GTGAGAGTAAATTCTTCAGGAGAAAGTTCTTCTTCAAACTTGTATTCTCCTTTTAGTTCTAGTTTAGGATAAATTTGATTTCCTGCCGGAGGGTCCATTTGTCCCCATTCATCACAGGCGCCTAATGAAAGAACTGCAAATACCGCCAACAGAAATGACGGCCATTTTCTTTTCTTCATAATATTAATTTTAAAGGTTAATTTGGTCTTTATTACATGGCGAATATAAATGATCGCCAATTGTACAAGGTGGACAAATGTATTTTCTTAGTGGATAAAAGTGTATTTTGTACATTTAATAAATCCAACAATAAAACTACCATTGCATTCTGCTTAAGTTATGTTTTTTTCTTACTCAACCCCCCTTGTTTTATTATTTACTTGGCTTTAGGAGATAAAAGGGGGAAAAATAATTTAGTTCCTCCGTTATAGTTCACCCTATTGAAAAGTAATATATAATTTACCTATATCTGTTATCCACTGAATAGAGTTCAGCTCTGGAATAATTATTTTACTTTTTTACCCCAAAGTGAAATACCTTTGTCTGTAAGTCCCGAGTAAATGATAGTTGTTGTACGAGGAGTAGCTTCCCAATCCAGTCCTCTTTGAACTTTTACTTTATATGTACCTATTGTCAGAATCTTCTTGCTTGCATCATAAGACCAGTTCCCGGTAATAGCACCGCTTACAGTTTTATTTGCTGAAAGGACTATACTTTTTGATGCTTGCTGTGTTTGATATTGATAAGATAAAGTAATGTGTTCCCAATTTCCTATTAAATCACTTTCAGATATTGTACTTTGTGGAACTGCAGCATATCTCTCAGGCATTACAACCGGCCATCCATCTTCAGTCCATTCTACAGATCTAATTTGCCCCATCATAATGGCATTGCTGTAGGCATTTCCATTTGTATTGGCCGGAAGACGTCCTTGCGATCCGTAATACCATTCTTTGGTATCAGGATTCTGGAAAATACAACAGTGAGATATACCTACCCAACCAGAGTGATTGCTAAATTTATAAGGATGTGTAAGCATAGGCCAACATTCTCCTCCCTGAGTAATATCTTTGCCATCAATACCCACAAAAGGACCAGTTATGCTTTTTGAACGGCACACACGGGTGTTGTAAGCAACAGATAATTCATCGTATGCTAAGAACAGATAATAATAGCCGGTACTTTCATTATAGATAATTTCCGGAGCTTCTGACCCTTGCCATCTGCTTCCCGTAGTTCGGGTTGCAATGCAGGTTCCATAATCGGCCAGTGAATTTAGCTGATAAGGCTTTCCTGTGTTCGGATCTAGCTTAACGGCAACTATACCGGAATGCCAGGAACCGTAAATAAGCCATTGCTCATTGTTTGGAGTTGCAATAAATGAAGGATCAATAGCATTCCATTTAAAATATCCGCTCCAGTCACTTAAACTAGACCTATACCAGTTGTTTCCTCTATCTGTAGAGGAACAAACAACCATACCTTTGTCTAACCAAACATTAGAAGCCAGATCGTCAGTTTCCATTAAACCAATAAAAGCATGTTCTGTCCATGAATTATCAAAGTTGGCTGCGGTGTTTTTTGCTCCGGTCTTAATATAATTATCAACAACAATGCTGTAATACATTCTATATTTGCTTCCCACTTTGCGAACAACCGGAGCCCAGCAGCCATAAGAAGGAGAGGCAATTACTGGTAGTCCTTCTCTTTGGCGCATATTATTGAGTGTATCTTTTACCCACGCAGGAGTTTCACTCATGGCCATTCCCTTGAACTCCCAGTTTACTAAATCTTTTGATCGTCTGTAAAGGAAGTGTCCGTGTCCGTCGTGAGCATTTCCATAAGAAGCATCGGTTGAATACATATAATAGTAATCACCACATTTGGCTACTGTGGGGTCGTGCACATTGGCCAGATTCCAGTTACTACGGTTTTCCCATGAGGCAATGCTACTGTAATCGTCTTTATATGTAGGTGCAGTGTAAGTCTCCGTGCTTGGTGGAACAACAGGGTCTTCTGAAGCAGGATTATCATCCGATCCGCATGCTGAAATAAGGAAAAAGAATCCAATAGGCCATATGTTTTTAAATCTAATCATATCTTTAGTTTTAATTTTTCGCAGTTTTAAATTCATAAAATTAGGATTGTAAATTAATAGTGAATCTGAAGATTAATGTAAGGGTTATACAAAAGGAGAGAGATAAATATGTTTATTATTTCATAGGCAACTTTTTATTTATGAGAATAGTCAATTCTCATTCTTAATGTTTATTATTCAGTTAAAAAGGTCTTCAAACTATTATTATCATGTACCCAAATCTGAGCGTTGGATAGGAACATGACTCCTGTTTTGTTTGCTCACAAATGTATTAGTGAATTGGTTCATGAAGGTGGACAAAAGATTTTTAGGGGTGGATAAATGTTTCTTTTAATGTGAAAACGGTTATTATGCCATTTTTCTACTATAAAATCCATTGGTGAATAGATTTTATTTATTGGGCAATGGATATCTGTTTATTGAGGAATAAACTAAAATTATTGGCGAATAAAAATTGTATACATAGTTGAACATTATTAATTCTACAAAAGAAGAATAGAATATATGTCTTTTATGATTAAGGGGTTTATAGTCAGCTTGTTATATGTTAACTAATTTTTGCACAGTTTTATTCCGAAAAAACAAATTTATAAAGGTTGTTTTCGAGGGGGTAACAAGGTGCCTCCTTCTGAAACCCCGTGGTGATGGGGGTGCTAAATTTTATCCCAAGACATATAAAAGATGTTTTATTTAAAGTTTAGCACCACTTCGTAAAGTATCTATACATTAAATTATTTATCAGACTCCATTAAAGAACTAGGTGTAACTGCAAAATGTTTGGTAAAGCACCGGGTAAAGTATTTAGGATCATTGAATCCTACTTCATAAGCTATCTCTGATATATTCATATTTCTCGTACTACGGTTCTTTAAAATTAGTTCTCTGGCAATGTTCAGCCTGTAGTTCCTGATAAACTGTCCGGCAGATTGTCCGGCAAGATTCTGCATCTTTCTGTTAAGTATACTTTTACTTACCCCCATTGATTCAATAAAGTCACTTACCTCGAAATAAGAATTCTTATAGTTATCCTTAATAACACTCATTGCTTTATTCAGGAACTTCTTATCACAAGATTCCTCTTCTACATTAAGAATATCAATGTCCATCTTAAAACTGAATTGCTTCTGATAGCGTTTACGATTTTCCAGAATGTTATTTATACGAGCCAATAGTAAATCTTCATCAAACGGTTTAAGCAAATATTCGTCTACTCCAATCTTATAGCTTTCAATACGGGTTTCAATTGAGGTCTTTGCAGTAAGCATCAGGAATGGAATATGAGATATTGAAAAGTTCTCTTTTACTTTTCTGGATAATTCCAGTCCGTCCATTACAGGCATCATCAGGTCACTAATAATAAAATCAATGCTCTGATTATTTAATATAGCCAGTGCTTGTTCTCCGTTTTCAGCTTCTGTAACATTAAACTTATCTATTAATATTGAACGGATATAACTACGCATATCTTTATTATCTTCAACAATTAACATGTTAAGACGTCCTCCTGAAATAAGCAGTTTATTATCCTTAATCTCATTTGCTGCTTGAAGCTGATTGACTACATTAGTCTCTTTCTTAGGATGCTCTTCACGTAGCAAAGGAAGAACAACTCTGAAAGCAGCACCTCCGGTACGGTTATTCTTTGCCTGAATAGTTCCTCCCTGAAGATGCACAATCTGTTTACACAGATACAAACCTATACCTGTGCTACTTTGCCCGTATACTGGATACTTCACACTTCCTTTGGATTGATAGAACCTGTTGAATATCTTGGAAATATCCTCTTCAACAATACCGGCACCGCTATCTTTTATTGAAATATACAGTTTCTCCTTCAATGTCTCCCTGTCTATTAAAGAAGAAATGTAAATAGAAACGGTTCCGTTATTGGGAGTATATTTTATTGCATTCGACAAAAGATTGGTTATTACTTTATCCATTGCATCTTCATCAAACAGAATAACCGGAGAACTAAGACGGAATACCTTTTCGATACTGATGTTTCTTTCGCGGGCGAAGACCTCAAAAGGTTCCAGTATATCGTCAATAAACTTCTTGAAATTGCCCGGAATCTTTACAATCTCTATTTTACCAGATTCAACTTTGCGGAAATCCATCAATTGATTTACGAGTGAAAGTAAATGTCTGGAGTTTCTTTCAACGAAATGTAATTGCTCTATAACCTGAGGATTGTAGCTTAACTTAAGAGCTCTCTCAATAGGCCCCATAATCAGTGTAATGGGAGTTCTGAATTCATGAGTAATATTGGTAAAGAAAGTCAGCTTGTCAATTGTTAGTTCCTGAACCTTCTTCGACATCTTGATTAACTGCCCTTTCTGACGGGTAATCTTTTCGTTTTGCTGTGTAAGAATTTCGTTCTGGCGCGAAAGCTCTTTAGTTTGTTCCTCAAGTATATGCTTTTGTTTTTCCAGTTCATGAGTACGTTCTTCTACTTTTATGCGAAGCTGTTCTTTCTGATTCTTCAATGAATCAATACGCCATTTATACAGTCTGTAAATTGTGAAAGAAAGAATAATCAGTATCAGACAAATAAACCATGTTGTTTTATAAAAGAATGGAGAAACAACAATTTTTAGTTCAGTTATGTTACCCGACTGTATCTCTGATTCAGCATCACATTTCACTTGCAATGTATAAGTCCCTGGACGCAAGTTGGTATAACTTGCTATACGCCTGCTCGAAGGAACCTTTACCCAGTTATCGTCAAATCCAAGTAATCTGTATGAATAGGTTGCTGTATTTGATACCTCATAATCCATTGCAGAGAATTCTATAGAGAAAGATTTGTCTTTTTCATGCAATCTTAAACATTTAGCCTGTGATATATCTACATCAATATAGTTCCCCTTGTCAGGATAGATAATCTCATTTAAAACACTAAGTCTGGTGAAGATAACCTTTTCATTTAATGGCTTTGGCTGTATTTTATTCCCCTCAATCGCAATTAATCCTCCCATATTACCAAAATAAAGATTCTGATTAATGCGTGATTTGCAATATGCATTCCAGTAAAATTGGTTACTTATTAATCCATCTTCTTTGGTGTAGTTAATAAATTTATTTGTGCTGGGATTATAGCAGGAAACTCCATTGCACGTACTTAACCAAAGACGACCTCTCTGATCTTCCAGAATACCCAAAACACAATTATTGGCCAGTCCTTGTGCTGTTGTGAACGATTGGAACTGATAGTTCTCATTATCTCTTGATAGTAGTTTGTATAAACCATATCCGTTACTTCCCAGCCAGATTGTTCCGTTGGATGATTCGTAAAGGCAGTTTATTTTGTCAACACAATGAGAATCGGGCTTGTTACTTTTATATTTTAAATACTTATATGAAAAGTGTGAATGACTTCTGGCAAATGATTTTAAGTCGATGATCATTGCTCCGTCCGAAGTTCCTATCCACAACTTGTTTTTCTTATCGATAAGTGAGCCTATTGTACCCAGAATATTCTTTGTTACACTGAAAGGAAAAGGAGAAATGAGTTTTTTTATTTTTATATCATAGAAATAAATACCTCTGTTCGATCCAATCCAAACACCCTTATTAATAGGATCATAGCATAGAGCTCCAACGAAATCGATAGTGAATTCGGGGTGAGTGCCGGAAGTTATGTGTTCAAATGCAGGATGAGAAATATTACTCATGTCCAGTATATTTATGCCTCCTCCCCAGGTCCCTATCCAAAGATGGTTATATTCATCAGCAGTTATAGCACTTACAGAATTATGACTAAGAGAACTGTTACCAGATGTAATATGAATAAACTTATCACTATCTTTTCTTTTCAGATTGAGTCCACCCTCTACTGTTCCTATCCATAGATTTCCTGTTTTATCTTCATAAATAGCATTGACTGGATTTCTGGAAATGGACCCCGGATCGTTTTCATTATATATATAATTGTGTATTGAAAGCTTTTTTGGGGCAATCTTGTTCAAACCTCCTGCTTCGGTACCCACCCAGATAAGATTCTTATCAACAAGCAAGCAATTAATGAAATCGCAGTTTATGCTATAACAGTCGTCCTTCTCATCACGATTGATATGCATAAAATTGTCGTTTATAGGATCATAGAAGTTGAGTCCTTTTAAAGTTGCTACAATTAATTGCTTATCATTTGTTTCAGCGAGGTCAGTAATCTGGTTCTGTGAAATAGAACCTTGCACACTTTCATTATGCACATAGTGTTTTATAGATTCATTTGTTTTGTTGTATCTGAATAGTCCGCGATCACTTCCAATCCACACTTCATTTTCTTTTTCAAAGATTACGTTTATGTAGCTGCCTTTTACTAATTTCAGTTTATCAGAAATAGTTGAAAGTACAAGCTTTCCGGATTTGTTGGTCAACACTTTAAATACAGTGCTATTATGCCCAACCCATATTTCTCCGTTTATTTCCTTTATTGCAACGATTTGGTTGTTTGAAGATGGCAATTTCAGCATCATAGAATAGATATGAGCAATAGCACCATCCGGAGTAAATTCTATTTTATATAATGCGTCTTTGACAGATAACCAGATATTCCCTCTGCTGTCTTTCAATATTGCATTTGTCGATTTGTTCAGTATCTGATCTAAGGCTTTATCCTTATAAGTTAATTGATTTATTTTCAGTGATGAGAGATTTAATATGTCTGTTCCTTTTTCGGATATTATCCATAAACGCTTAAAGTTATCCTCGCAAACTTTACGGATAAAATTACTTTTCAGGGAAATAGGCCATGTGTTTATATTGTAATGGGTAAACTCATAACCATCATATCTGGATAGCCCTCCTCCGGCAGTAGAAATCCATAGAAAACCTTGTTTGTCTTTATATATATCGTCTATAAAGTTATGCAACAGCCCGTCATTCATAGTGATGCAGCTGAAATTATATCTGGTTGTCAGGCTCTTTGGTAATGCAAATGCGTTGAAAGAAGATAAAAAGACAACAAGCGAAAATAAGGTGTAGAGTGAAATTCTATTTCTCATATTTAACCGATTAACGAGACAAATATAATTAAACTCTTTTTCTTTCATGTACTGATACTTTTGTTTTTATCTCGTGATTCATGTTTTGTCCACTTAAAAGAGGCAGATGTCCACCTTTGGGCATTCACTCATCATCTATTTTTGTAGATAGTTTTTATAAAAGGATTTAATACTGCTATATGAAAAAACATCCGGATTTACATCTCAGAGTATTCATTGCATTTATTGTACTGATTGCAATGCTTTCATGCAAATCATCCGATCCTTTAAGAATTATTTCTAGCCCCAATCCCTGGCCCGATAACTATTCGCCTTTTTCCGGAATAGAGAATTATAAAAAATGGGGCACATACAATGTACATGATCCTGCTTGTAAGAAGTTTGGTGATACATATTATATGTATTCAACAGATGCTATTTTTGCAGAAAATAAAGACTCAGCAAAAAAATATAACGTTCCATTAGGATATATTCAGGTTCGCAAGTCAAAAGATCTTGTTAACTGGACTTTTGTAGGATGGGCTTTTCCTGAGATTCCATCTGAAGCAACTGACTGGGTTAGAAGTAACTCAGGAGGGAAAGGATCTACTAATATTTGGGCACCTTTTATTATACATCAAAACAATGTATATCGGTTATACTATTGCGTATCAGCATTTGGAGAGAAAACTTCATATATCGGTTTGGCTGAATCATCTTCTCCGGAAGGACCTTGGGAACAAAGAGGGTGTGTGGTTAAAACGAATAGAGAAACTCCAATGAATGCAATAGATCCTACAGTAATTGTCAATCCTGAAAATGGAGAAACATGGATGCATTATGGTTCTTTCTTTGGAGGAATTTACTGCGTTCAGCTAAATCCCGAGACTGGAGTAACAATGAAATCAGGAGATTTAGGACACTTGGTGGCTCGCCGTGCAAATTATAAGAAGGATAATATGGAAGCTCCGGAAATTGTTTATAATCCTCAGCTTAAAAAGTATTATCTTTTTGTTTCTTATGATCCCTTAATGACAACTTATAATGTAAGAGTAGGGCGGTCTGACAATCCCGAAGGGCCCTTTACAGACTATGTTGGTAAGGCTATGGCTGATACTACAGATATTCTGCCAATATTAACTGCCCCTTATCGTTTTGATAATCATGTCGGATGGGCAGGAACAGCTCATTGTGGCATTTGCAGCGATGAAGAAGGGCGATATTTTATGTTCCATCAAGGACGTCTTTCTCCTCACAATTTATTAATGGTTCTACATGCAAGAGAAATGTTCTTTACTCCGGATGGGTGGCCGGTTGTTTCTCCTGAAAGATATACAGGCTCTTCTGATCGAAAGATTCGGCAAAAAGATCTTGTTGGTGAATGGGAGATTATCCGTATACAGGAACCTGGTCACGAAAGACAACTTGAGGCTGGCCAAATACTTTGGGGTGAAGGAATGCTTCAAATGAATGAGCAGAATTGCTCCTTTCATATAAAATTAACAAGTAATAAGAAAATTGCAGGGAAATACAGTGGTACATGGAACTTTGAGACTTCTAAATCACTAACTAAAATAGTTTTAAGTAATGAAGAAATAAATAATTTGGTTACTTTTGCAGCACACGATTGGGAAAACCAGACAGAGACAATTCTTTTTTCCGGATTAGATAAGAATGGAAGAACTGTCTGGGGAAAACGTGTTAAGTGAATACTAACTAATAAACTAATATTAAAATTATGAAGATGCACAGATCATTATTTTCAGCATTTGCCCTCTTTATGGGAATGTCCATAAATGCGCAGACAGAACACGAGATGGTGGTGAAAGCCAACAAACCTGGAGCCGAGATACAATCCACCATGTATGGACTCTTTTTTGAAGATATCAATTATGGTGCCGATGGTGGCTTGTATGCTGAATTAATAAAGAACCGTTCTTTTGAGTTTCCTCAGAATTTAATGGGCTGGAAAACTTTTGGCCATGTAGAGGTTCGCACAGATAATCCTGCTTTTGATAAGAATCCACACTATGTACGTCTTTCAGATGCCGGACATAATGAGAAACATACCGGCCTTGAGAATGAAGGTTTCTTTGGAGTTGGCATTCATAAAGATGCTCAGTATCGTTTCAGTGTATGGGCTCGCCTTCCGCAAGGAAATGAAAAACAGGAATTTCGTATAGAGCTGGTTAATTCAAATAATGATCCTGTTGTAAAACAAGTGGTAGCAGTAACATCTTCTGAATGGAAGAAATATGAAGTGGTACTTACTTCCCCCATTACGGATGATAAAGCTATAATAAGAATATTCCTGACTTCAAAAGGTGATATTGACATGGATCATATTTCTCTTTTCCCTGTTGATACCTGGAAAGGACGCGAGAATGGTTTGCGTAAAGACTTGGTTCAGGCTCTTGCCGATTTAAAACCGGGCGTATTTCGTTTTCCTGGCGGATGTATTGTTGAAGGCACTGACCTGAATACACGTTATAATTGGAAAAATACTGTTGGTCCGGTAGAAAACCGTCCTTTGAATGAGAACCGTTGGCACTATACTTTCCCTAACAGATTCAATCCTGATTATTATCAGACTTATGGATTAGGCTTTTATGAATTCTTCCTTTTATCAGAAGAAATTGGTTCAGAGCCTCTGCCTATTCTAAATTGTGGAATGGCTTGTCAGTTTCAGAATAAAGATCTTAGTGCCCATGTGCCTGTTGATAAACTAGACAGTTATATTCAGGATGCACTTGACTTGATTGAGTTTGCTAATGGTGATGTTACTACAAAGTGGGGTAAAGTACGTTCTGAAATGGGACATCCGGCTCCTTTTAACCTGAAGCTTATTGGTGTAGGTAACGAACAGTGGGGAAAAGAATATATGGAACGTCTTGAACCTTTTATCAAGGCTATACGTAAAGCTTATCCAAAGATTCGCATTGTAGGAACTTCCGGTCCGGATTCTGAAGGAGACAAATTTGATTATGCATGGCCTGAAATGAAACGCCTCAAGGCAGATTTGGTTGATGAACATTTTTATCGCCCTCAGAAATGGTTCTTAAGTCAGGCTGCCCGTTATGATAATTATGATAGAAAAGGCCCTAAAGTTTTTGCCGGTGAATATGCTTGCCATCCAAAAAATGGAAAGAATAACTTTGAAGCTGCTCTTTGTGAAGCTGCATTCATGACTGGTTTGGAACGTAATGCAGATGTTGTTCACATGGCAACTTATGCTCCGCTTTTTGCTCATGTAAAAGGCTGGCAATGGCGTCCGGACTTAATTTGGTTTGATAATCTTTCCAGTGTGCGTTCTGTGAATTATTACGTTCAGCAACTTTATTCTCAGAATAAGGGTACCAATGTGCTTTCATTAACAATGGATAAGAAACCTGTTACAGGTCAGGATGAACTTTATGCTACAGCTGCATGGGACAAGAATGAAAAAGCTTACATAGTTAAGGTTGCAAATACATCTGAAAAGGAACAAAGCATTCGTGTTGTTTTTGACGGCCTTAAGAAAGGACAACTTTCAGATGGAACTATTACAACTCTTCATTCTTCTGATTTGGATGCTGAAAATACTTTGGCAAAGCCTAATACGGTTGTGCCTCAGGCTGCAGAAGTTGTGATGACAGATAATGTTCTTAGTGTAAAACTTGGAGCTAAAACATTTGCAGTATATAAGTTTTTTAAGAAATAAAATAGTTGGGTAATGTTGATAAACCGAATTTCAAGAGTCGCTCTTTTATGTGCTGCCATCGTAAGTAGCAGCATCGCATTTGCAAAGACTCAGGACACTACCTTTGTAGCAAAGGGTAATCCTCTCATAAAGTATAAATTCACAGCAGACCCGGCTGCAATGGTTCATAATGGAAAAGTATATCTTTACGCAGGGCATGATCAATGTCCTGCCCCTAAAGAACGTTATGAAATGAATGAATGGCTGGTGTTTTCTTCTTCAGACATGAAAACGTGGACTGAACATGCTGTTCCTTTGAAACCATCTGATTTTTCCTGGGCAAAAGGTGATGCATGGGCAAGTCAGGTAATAGAACGTGATGGGAAATTTTATTGGTATGTTGCTGTAGAGCATGGCACCATTCATGGTAAAGCGATAGGTGTGGCTGTCTCTGATAGTCCGACTGGTCCTTTCCGCGATGCACGTGGTTCTGCACTCATTACGAATGACATGACTACCCAGTATACAAAAATAAGCTGGGATGATATTGATCCTACAGTCATTATAGATAGTGATGGACAGGCTTATCTGTTTTGGGGAAATACCCAATGCTATTATGCGAAACTAAAGAAAAATATGATTGAACTTGATGGGCCTATAATGCCGGTTAAGAATCTTCCACGATATACAGAAGCACCTTGGGTTCACAAACGTAATGGATGGTACTACCTCTCTTATGCATCAGAATTTCCTGAAAAAATCTGCTATGCCATGAGTCGTAGTATTAACGGCCCCTGGGAATATAAAGGCATATTAAATGAGATTGCCGGGAATAGCAATACCAATCATCAGGCAATTATTGAGTTTAAAAATAAATGGTATTTTGTTTACCATAATGGTAGCATTAACACACAAGGCGGTAGTTTCCGTCGGTCAGTATGCATAGACCGGTTGTTCTATAATAACGATGGAACTATCAAACGCATAAATATGACAACAGAAGGTATTCAGTAAATTGTTAATAATAGGTTTTTTAAGAAGGATGTTTCGTGAGGGACATCCTTTTTTATGAATGTAAGTCTGGGAAACTATAAAATACTGAAAATAGCAATGATATGGCAAATACTTCCTCCTAAAACAAACAGATGGAAAATCGAATGCATGTAACGCATCTTTGTCCAGGAATAGAATAATGCTCCAATAACATATGAAACTCCTCCGCCAATAAGCCAGTAGAGAATATTTATTGATCCTGTGGCAGAAAGACAATCAATTAATGGTTTAAAAGCAACGAGAATAGCTCCTCCCATAACCACATAGCAGACTGTTTCCAGATTACTATGTTCCTTAAGTCTTACGAAGCTAAGAATAAATCCAACGATTGCAGCAGCCCAAACAAAGGAAAAAAGTGTCCACCCCCAGGCTCCTGAATTCCGGAGAACAACGAGTGTAAAAGGAGTGTATGTTCCGGCAATGTGTAAATAGATTGCTCCGTGATCAAACTTACGAAGCAGCGCTTTCCTATACTCATTGGTGCATGCATGATACCAGGTTGAGGTGATATAGGAAGAGAGCATCCCAACAAGATATATGGCAAAACTTATAATGATCCAGGAATTATTGGTCTGATTTGCTCCGCGCATTAGGATAATTCCTGCAATGATTCCAAGTAAAATACCCAATCCGTGCGAACTTGAATTTGCAATTTCTTCTCCTGCAGTGTATCTCTTCTTACTCATACGAATGCTATTTAATCGGTTTCAATTTCATCTTTTCAGCCTTCTCAACCATATAGTTATATGCGGCTTCATATTCGTTAGGGATAACGCCATCCAGAATAGCATCCTTGATGGAACTTTTGAGTGCACCCACCTCTCTGCACGGATGCAGACCGAAGGCTTCCATAATCTCTTCACCGGAGATTGGGGGCTGGAAATTGCGGATACGGTCTTTTTCTTCCAGATCTCTAAGCTTTTGACGAACCAGTTGAAAGTTATCTAAAAACTTTTGTTTACGTATCTCGTTTTTAGAGGTGATATCTGCTTCACACAAGCTCATTAAGTCATCAATATCATCTCCTGCATCAAAGAGCAGACGACGGACTGCTGAGTCTGTTACGATATCTTCTGCAAGAACAATGGGCCGCATGTGGAGACCCACCATTTTCTGAACATACTTCATCTTTTCATTCATGGGCAGTTTCATCTTGCGGAAGATATTGGGTATCATCTTTTCGCCAACAAAATTATGATTATGAAAAGTCCAGCCAGCTTTGGGCTCCCATCTTTTGCAGACAGGTTTGGCTATGTCATGAAGTAAGGCCGACCATCTGAGCCAAAGATTATCAGTATGTTTAGCGATGTTGTCCAAAACCTCTAATGTATGGTAGAAATTATCTTTGTGTGCCCTGCCATTTCTGCTGTCTACTCCTTGCAGATTTGCAAGTTCCGGAAAGATGAGTGACAGTAATCCACATTGATCCAACAATACAAAACCTATAGAAGGAACAGGAGAAGCAAGTATTTTGTTCAACTCATCGGCAATACGTTCTTTTGAAATAATCTCGATCCGTTCCTTGTTCCTCGCGATGGATTCAAAGGTCTCTTCTTCAATCTGGAAATTGAGTTGGGTGGCAAAACGGATGCCACGCATCATTCGAAGAGGATCGTCACTGAATGTAATGTCCGGGTCAAGAGGGGTACGGATGATTTTATCTTTTAGATTTTCCATTCCCTCAAATGGATCAACTAATTCTCCAAAGCGTTCAGAGTTAAGACATACAGCTAGTGCATTGATTGTAAAGTCCCGGCGATTCTGGTCATCTTCCAGTGTGCCATTTTCCACAATTGGCTTGCGTGAATCTCTTTGGTAAGACTCCCTCCGAGCGCCAACAAATTCTATTTCTATTTTGTGATATTTGACTTGAGCTGTTCCGAAATTCTTGAAAACAGAAACATGTGCATGTCTTCCTAATTTCTTACCAAGTGCCTGTGCCATCGCTATTCCGCTTCCCACCACTACCACATCAATATCTTTCGACGGGCGTTTCAGAAAGATGTCGCGGACATATCCTCCTACCGCATAACATTCCAGGCCGAGTTTCTCTGCTGTTTCTGAGATTGCGGCGAAGATGTCGTCGCTAAAATATCCTTTTAATTCTTCTTTCGTTAATTGCATGTTAGCCTATGTTCCTAAAAGAGCACAAAAATACAATAATTTGAGCAGGTAAATGACAGGTTTGGCAATTTAATTGTAATTTTGCCTCCTATAACATTTATAAGCATGAGAAAGTTTGGAATCATAACACTGTTTGTGCTTGCATTAACAGCTTGCACTGACGATGGAGAGAAGAAAGCATCTTTGAGACTGCAAGCAGCGGAAGAAGCATTGGCAAAAGGAAATTATAATGAAGCAAAGTTGCAGTTGGATAGTATTAAAATTCTTTACCCTAAGGCTTTTGAAGCTCGCCGTAAAGGACTTGATCTGATGCAGCATGTAGAGATAAAAGAGCAGGAGAGGAGTGTGGTCTATCTTGATAGCCTGTTAAAAATAAAGAAGCTGGAAGCGGATCAGAAGAAAAAAAGTCTGACTCTTGAAAAGAATCTGGAATATCAGGCAGTTGGCAATTATCTCCATCCTTCACAGAGAGTGGAGAATAATATTGGTCGTACTTATCTGCGGGCACAGGTTAGCGAAATAGGAACATTTGCTTTGACTTCCATCTATTGTGGTGGCTCGTTTATTCATCACCGATCAATAAAGGTAACAGCTCCGGATGGAAGTTTTGCTCAGACTCCGGCAAGTCGTGATGTGTATGAGTCAACTGATCTTGGAGTAAAGTCTGAAAAGGTAGATTATCGTATTGGAGCCGATGGAGGTGTTGCCGGCTTTATATACATGAATAAAGATCAAAACCTCAAACTGGAATTTATTGGTAATGGTAGGAAGGCAGTTAGCTTTTCTCCGGCAGACCGCAAAGCAATTTGTCAGGTTTATGAACTGGCCCAGGCTCTGTCTTCTATCAATCAGATACAAAAGGAACTGGATGAAGCGCGTCTGAAAATTCGTTTCGTGAATAAGAGAATGCAGTTGGAATCGGAAGGAAAATAAAAAGAGTTATTGATATTATATAGTCTGAAAAGGAAAGGGAAACCTTTCCTTTTTTATACTTTCTACTCTAAGAAATATGTTATCCTATACAGAAAATCGTTTTCTTATACAGGGGAATAGTAAAATCTGGATTCGTTTTTATTTTCCCAAAGCAAGTTCTTGAAAAAAGTTCCTTTTCGTTTATCTATCTGGTCAAAGAGAATTTTAAAGTAAAGCCAAAATCGGAATTGGTTACTGGATAGGAAGCGGAAGAAACCAGCGGAGTATTCTGTTGGCGATCATAATACATCCTTATGGTGAGCAGTTTCGAGAAGGTATAATCGGCTGATACAGACAATTTAGTCGCTTTGTTTCCACTGGTAGGTTGTGCAATATTCTCTTGTATATTCCTGCTCAGGACAGATTGATTGCGGAAAGAAATGTCTGCCAGCAGATTTAGGTCATTACTTACTTTATTCTTGCTTTTTCCTGCACCAAATAATTTCAGATCTACAATCTTATAGCCCATACCCACCACAATATCCTTGGAACCACTTTCCACTATTTGATTGGCAGTCATACTTAGTGTAAGTATGCGTGTTTTTTTATATTCAACTTTACTCGTGATTCCGTTCTTAAAGGTCATATCTACTCCAAAAAGGGGAGCAAATTGTTCGTTGATAGATACGGTACCTATATCAAAAGCAGCTGAAGGTACAGGGTTTCCAGTCTGTGTATCTTCCACAAAACCAAGATTATCCATATAATTTGAAAAACTTTGGTAAGTGTTGTATGAGCCAACGGCATAAGTACTTTTATATGCATGATTCAGGTTAAACGACTTGAAACGTTTCTTAAACCACTCCAGTTTGCTTAACCCACCATAAGTTATTCGCCAGTTAGGCATTAATGACAATAGATTGGGAAACAGATCGAGTGAAACTTTATCGGCGCTTTTTCCTGTATAAGCAGCCAGGAATGCCGGTATCATTACATCAGGAGAATTTTTGTTAATGGTTCCGTTTGCAGGGTCAAATAGCTTACCTGCCAGAGCAGTTCCTTCGGGATAAACAGCTCCCACATATTGTGCTTCTACTCTTTTCTGAATGATATCCAGATTCTGAAGGAACTTATCAAAAGTTTTTGATGCGTATGCATTACCCGCATTACTTTTATCAAACGCGCTGCTAAGAGAGATGATACTCAAACTGAAGCTTCCACTTTGAGCCGTAGGCATCCCGTCATACATAAACTGTATGCTCTTTGATTTATTCATGGTTCTGTTGGCGGTCAGGTCTATCTTGAAATCTTTGAATGGCTCAAGCGTCATACGAATCTGCAGATCTTCCATAGCATTTGTTGTTGCCGGATTTACCACAGAATCATTGCTTATTAACCAGTTATTTCTGGCTGCCTTTTGAATATAGCTGTCGTTTGTTACACCAAAAGCAAAGTCGAGTCCGGGAGCAAACATGCCGCCACTTCGTTTTTGTCCCAGTAAATCACCAACTTCAGGTAGATATCCGGGGAGTGTCATTGCGAAAGTATTCCGGTAAGTAACACTGAAATTCCTGGCCATCATGGCAAAGCGTGTAACGCATTGAGCCATTTTATACCAACTCTGTTCTTCTGGTTTCGGACCAGGTAAAATACTCAGCTTTATTTTTATGGAATCCCGGTTGTTAATAATGATCTTGTTATCATCCAGCACTTTGTATTTAACAAGATACCTCTTCCCTTTCTGTGTAATCGCACTCACTTTCAATATCTTTGTCTTTAATCCGTGAGATAGGGTTACCGTAGTATCCTTTTTGAGCTGAATTTCCTTCTCGAATTTTTTATTCTTCAAGAGCTCTTTTTTGTCGGGTGGAGTGACTCTGTTGTTCGATGCAAATAATTTGTTTGTCTCTTTCAGAAAAGGAACCTTGTTGTAAAGTGTTTCAAAATTGAAACGACCATTCAGATCAATAGAACGTTGATTCGCTATTGTATTTCCAACTGAACTTCCGTCCGTTAAATCGACACCCCTATCCCAGGTATAAGAGGAAGTGAATTTTGCATCACTGCTTACCCAGTTCAGAATAGGAATCAAATCGAAAGGTAATTTATAGCTGACATTAAAGGTTTGCTGGAAATCGAGCGGACGTCCCAGATGCAATAAACTTCTCTTTATCGAATCTTTCCGTGCGGCATATTCATCCGGATATAGGTTCTTGTCAATTGTTCCGTAAGGTTCTTCAATTTCTGCGCGGGTGGCAGAGGTAAAGTTGAGATGCAAACTTTTTGTCAGATCCCAGCGGAGTGTGAAATCTCTGTTCCAGAGAAACTCTTTCGCCACAGATAGAGGTATTGCTGTATCTCCGTAAGGATTATCCAGATCTCTTAGTTGCAATTCGTAAGAATGACGTGAAAGGTCAGAATTAAAGGATATATTTTGTGGTAACCAGTTCAGATTAAATGCTTTGATCAGTTTCATCCATGAAGACTTGTTCTTTAAATTCTTGAATGGCTCCCATGGCTTATTGGCTGGAGAATAATTATATCCGAAGATGGTTTTCCAGTTTATATCAGATTCCCATGCTGTAGTGTTTCCCTGATTATATTTTTTCGTAAAAGAGTAGCCAAAGGTAAAGTTTGAAGGATCATAGGGCATTGGCTTTTTACTTGTGATATTCATTCTCACGTTGCTCAGACTGAAATTCTTATAAGTAACCAATTCTTGTGCAATGTTACGAATGGAATCCTTTTGCGCTTTACTGGAATAAGTATCCAGCACATCTGATAAAAGAAGATCCTGATTGGTGGGATCATATTTAGGGGATGTCAGCTCTTTGGAATAAGAATAATAAATAGGAGCTGAAATCTTAGCCTTGGCCGGGAAAAATTTTCCTAATTCAAAACTCGTGGTGAAATTATACTGGTAATAATCATTAAGTCTTCTTTCGCTTACACTTTGTTCCAATCCTCCGAAACCAGCCGTTTCCATATGTCCGCCAAGATTTATACTTCCCAGGTCAGACAACTGTACATTCATATTTCCCTGTGCTGCCCATCCTCCGGATTCGTTGAATTCCGTCAAACGGAGTTCGTTAACCCAGACTTCTGCCGATTTTAAAGAGCGGGAATTATTTCGTACTCCAATCATAACGGTCTTTACTTCGGCCAGACTTGGATTACCTATAATACTGATCTTGTTGGCTGGTTTATCGGTATCATATGTGTAGTATAATTTGGCATAGCTTACATTAGAACCGGATGTGTTCTTTGCTGTATTACGCTCTTTCTTTAATTTAGTAAACAGTTCGAAAGGAATATCCAGCATGTTATTTTCTGGCCATACTGCTTTACAACCACTTAAGGTACTTCCATTATATTGTCCGTGAGGGGTGAGTTTCAAGGGAATTTCATATTCGTAATAATTGTTCTTGTAATCAGAACCCAGTCGGATAAAAACAGAAACCTCATCGTCTTCTAATGATGTTACATCATCCAGTAACTTCTCACCATGTATAAACATCTGCAAGCGTTTATACTGACGCAGATCCAGTCCGGAACTTTTATAAACCGCCCTTGCATCACCGGGGGCCAGATTCTGCACTTTTAAGCTCATAGCCTGTTCGTTCTCTTGTTTCAGCTGAGGCTGTGATGGGTCAATCACACGTGTAATACCCGGAGGAAGTACATAATTAACCGGAGTCTTGTCGCTGTTTTCCTCGATGTTCACTGCTGAAACATCCAGACTGCCACTTACTGTAGGGGCAGGTTGCTGAGAATTATACAATGCCTGTTCATAGTTTCTCCACTCTCCACGAACTAAGTCGAGTGTTGCAAAACGTAATACCACAGGATCAACAAAGTTGGTAAGATACATACGCATAAAACGGATAGACTTGAAATCGGAAATTGATCCTACGGCCTTATCATAGTTCCTTACCGGAATCTTGAACTGGTACCAGTTTACTTCTTCTGTCTTTCCGTTCCGTAACTTTACACTAGCTGTGCGTTTATTCGTAATGTAATTACTTCCTACCTTCAGACCTTCCGGAGCAATATTTATTTTATACTGGAAGTATTTTTCATATTCATTGAGTGTGTTGTCCTGATTAATATCTTCCACATCGGGTACTGTCTTTGATGAAATATCATATTTCTCAGGAGAATCCTCGGATGCAGTAGAGTTACCTTCTGTATTATTGTAGTATTTGTATCGTTCCAGAATGCTTTTCTCTTCCTGATCATAATCAGAACCACGGTAGTAATGATAAAGATCTCCGGCCGGACTCTTTTCAAATTGAGTGTAGATTGCAGGATCAAGAATTGTTTTTAATTTATTCAGATAAGTGCTGTAAGTGCCAAAAGTCTTTTCTTCTTCGGCAGTAAGTCCGTTCAATCCCACATCCTGTCTTTTTCTGGCTCCTGTAGAGGTGTCAAAAGCATAAACAATACTTTGTTCTTTCGGTACTTTACCCCATACGGTTTCTTCAACTTTTGTCTGATCACCATCAATTGGCATACCGTTTTCAAAGTATTTCTTTCCATCTTTCAGAATATCTTCTGAAACCTCTCCAAGGTTGATATAAAGGTCTCCACCGCGACGGTTTCCTGTAGTGCTTTCATAAATAAACGGATCGAGCATCCAGAACTCAATATATTCTATATTGGCCGTTTCAAAATCACTGGTATCCAGTTTCCTCATGATACCTCCCCAACGTTTTTCAGGATTAGGCAGCAGTCCTTTCGATGTCAGATTCGGATCGAGGTTATATGGTCCGCGTTCATTAGGGTAATAGGCTAAGTTGAGTATGGAAAGAGTGGATGTTTCCATGTAAGAGGTTTCCTTATTGGGGAAAATCTCTTGCTCATATACTTCCCGCACATAGTGGTTGGATAGTTGTTCAAGGTCACTTTTTATGTGCGATGGAGTCAATGAGGAATTTCTGCGGGTAAAAAGTCCGTCAATATTGTACCAGGCCAACAGTGCCCTGTTCATTCCATAAGAGATATCGTTTGATTTTGACGCTTCGGGGAAACGGGCACTCGACCCGGTTTCATAAGGTGTGCTGGCAAGCATCCAGTAGGATGGTTGTCGTAAATCAATGCCGGTCTTGGTAGATTCAAAATCATCAATGTATGAGGCATTTCCTTGTATCCCGGATGCTTGCCCGGGAACAAGTTGAGCATACTCTGCCGTGAGACTGAAACGAGATGGTTGCGTGGCTCTTACAAAAGGTAATTTATCAACCATGTTTGTTAACCACTGACTTTCTTTCTTCCAGGAAGTATTCAATCCCCAGATTGTATTGCTGATAGGCTCTTCACCCATGGCCACTTTGGTGGTCATCGGTTTCTCTTTCAGGTGCATAATGGTACCACCTATCTGAAAATCTTTGGTAAAGTCGTATGTAAAGTTCATGCCCAACATCGTTTTGCGCTGCAGGTTGTAGCTGGTATTGCTTTCCAGACTCACGCTGACAGATGTACCCGCGTCAATAATACTTTGATTGAGAATGGTAACAACACCCATTGAATAGTCTACTGTATAATCGGAATTTTCTACAAGGGTTACACCACCAGCCGTTACCTTTACGGAGCCAACCGGAACATTTGTCGATCCAAGACTAATTTCGGAACCTGAAGAGGCCTTATATTCACCCGTAAATTTAAACTTATCTTTCTCTGCAATTTGTTTGGCTACCGTTTTGGTAGAATCATAAAGTTCCTGATAAACATATTTGTCAGCAATAGCATCGTTTCCTATGGCTTGTCTAAGATGACTTCCGAAAGGCTCTACAACCGGGAAGAAGATTCGTCCATTTTGAGCAGTCACTGTATATCCTTCCACAAAGTCAAAGAAACCGTTTGGGTTTGCCTGATTTTTAGCATCCAGACGATCCAGATTCATTACTCGTAACAGTGGCACTTTATTAATTTTCCCTTCAGGAATATAATTCAGGTAGACTCCTGTAGTATCGCTTTGATACTTTATATCCAAACGGAATTTAGCACTTTGCAATTGATAAGCGTTCAGTGAATAAACATTCTTCATCATCAGGTCCCAGCAACCAGATGCAGGAGAGTTGGAGGTATTCTTTAACAGTTTCAGATAAAGAGCGGATTTAGTATCTTTGATGTCAGACGCAAATTCACCCACCTGATACCCTTTGCCTTTATAGGTGTATTCGTAGGCTACAGCCAGTACTTCATCTGGTTGTAAGGCCGCTTTTAACGAGAGATATCCTAAAGTACTGTTGAGGGTATACTCTGAACTGCTCAGCAATCTGGCGCTTTCAATCTTTTCATAATCCATTCCACCTTCTATCTGAGGTATTGCCCCTAAGGTAGCACTCACCATATCAATGTTGCGGGCATTGCTATAATCGTTGACCATTCGTGAGTATACATTGTTGTCACTATTGTCCGGAGCTTTGTTTACTCCCGATTTTGACCAGAAAGTATTACTGATATGTTCGTTCTCGGCTATGTCAGTCAAAGCCACCACATTTCTAGGATTATCATAATTCCCTCTTTTATTGGTAATCCATACTTCAATTCGGTTAATCTTTATTCCGGAAGTGATATTCGGTAACTGGCTCATGTTTTTGTCATAAGTATCCCGGAAGTAGTGGGCAAGAAAAAAGTGGCGGTTCTCATCATAATTATCTGCAGAGATTTCAAATGCGGTAGTTTGCGCGCCTCCTTTGCTGTTTACCGTTTTAGATTCCGATTCCTGCTGCGAAATAACTGTCTGCAACTTGAGTTTCCCAAATTGCAGGTCTGTACGGATACCGAATAATGAAGTTGCTCCTTTTATCAGCGAAGAGTTGGTAGGCATGGAAACATTACCTGCTTCAAGCAATTTTATAATTTCATCTTCTTTCCCCTCGTATTTGAGTTTAATGTTTTTGGTGTCAAAGTCAAAAGTAGCATCAGTGTTGTAGTTCATGTTCATGTTGACCTTATCGCCCACCTTACCATTGACGCTGATATTGATCTTTTCGTCAAAGTCAAATCCGGTAGTCTTTCTCGATCGTTCGGGAAGAGACGGGTTTTTTACATTCTTGGTTTTAAATCCAAAAGAAAGTTCCGAGTTTCCCTGCGTTTTGATTTGTACGCCGCCGGGACCGAAAATCTTTTCTGCCGGACCCAGGTCGAATTTCATATCCATGAAGTTGAATTCCCCTTTCCCTTTCCCGAAAGCTTCTGCATTTTTTGCCCGATAAAATTCCTGAATAGATTTTTTCATACTCCAATCCGCATACTCTTCCGGAGTAAGGAACAGAGGCACATCCACCTGGCTGGTTCCTGCTTTCGTGTTGATCAGATACAAATTAGACTTTTCGTCATACTCAACTTCAGTCTTGATATTTTCGGGGTTGTGAAGATCTACCGGAGATTTCTTCATGTCCTCCAATGCTTCTGGAGCTGTTTTCCTTACGGAGTAACGGGGCTTCAGCGAATCGGCAGGTGCTGCTTCCTGTAATGTGGATGCAGAAGAATGGCTATTCACTTCATAAAGTGAACTGTCACTGAGAACTGCCCATGCATGAATGCTAAGGGCAGCCAACAATAAGCAGATAAGCCACTTTCCGCTCCTCATTTTATAATCTCTTTAATGCTAATTTAATTACCTGTTCAACTTTTGCTTGTGGTTCTTCTTTCAAAATAGCAAAAACCACTTTCTGTGATGCGGCCGTATTGAAACCCAGCATGGTGAGTGCAGCTACTGCTTCTTCCTGAATTTCTGAACTCTGACTGACTATTCCGCCTGTATTGCCACTGCCACCGTCAATAAGCTTAATCTTGTCCTTTAAATCCACGATCACTCTTTGTGCTGTTTTAAGGCCAATGCCTTTGACTGTTTTTAGCATATTAGCATTCTCCGAGCTGATTACATTGGCTAATTCTTTCGGAGATAGGGCTGAAAGAATCATACGGGCGGTATTTCCGCCTATGCCCGAAACTGAGATAAGCAGTATAAATAAGTTTCGTTCCTGTTTGTCGGCAAAGCCATAAAGTACATAAGCGTCTTCACGAATTGCTTCATAAATATAAAGTTTTACGCTGCTAAGATTCTGAATAGCAGAATAGGTATTTAATGAAATGTTAACGAAATATCCCAGCCCGTTACAATCAATTACTGCTGAAGCCGGACTAAGCTCTGCAATATTTCCCTTTATATATTCAATCATTTGTTTTTCTTAATTAGTAATATGAGGCAAAGGTACAAACTTATTGCATTAATGACAGCTACCTCTGCGGAAGAAACGTTTATATACCCCTATTTATTGCCCTGAATCCCCCGTCATCTATACATTATTTTTATATATTAAGTACGTAAGTCTTTGTTTATGATTCAAAATGATTATTTTTGTCCTTTCAATAAAGAAATTTGTCTGATTTGAGATTAATTTATAAATAAAAAATATGTTGGCATATATAACATGGAATGTTGATCCGGCTATTTTCACGATTTTCGGTCGTGAGATCAGATGGTACGGATTGTTATGGGGTATTGGTTTCCTGATTGGATATGAGATGGTGAGTCGATTGTTTAAGTACGAAAAACATCCGGATGCATGGGTGGATAAACTTTTCTTCTATACCATTATCAGTTCAGTAGTAGGAGCTCGTCTTGGACACTGTTTCTTTTATGAATGGGACTATTACGGTGCGCACCCCATGCAGATATTTGCTATATGGAATGGTGGACTAGCCAGTCACGGCGGAGTATTTGCGTTGATTATTGCGTTGATGTACTATTCTAAGAAGGTTACTCATAAGAGTGTCTGGTGGTTGTTCGACCGTATGATTCCTGCCATTGCTGTAGCATGTGCCTGCATACGTTTAGGAAACCTGATGAATTCTGAAATCTTTGGCTTTCCAACAACAATGCCCTGGGGATTTAAATTTGTGCGTTCGGCAGAGTGGGTGAGAGAGTTCAACGGGCTTCCCTGTCATCCTACACAGATTTATGAAATGCTTTATTGCATCGTTGCACTAATTGTTTCTTTGGTGATGTACTGGAAATTTAAACTTCAGAGTAAGGTTGGTTTGATTACCGGAGTTTGCCTGATAATTTTCTTTGGTTCTCGTTTTGGATTGGAATTTATGAAGAATCCTCAGGTAGCTGCTGAAGTAAATATGCAATTAAATATTGGACAACAACTCAGCATTCCATTGATACTTCTTGGTGCTTATTTAGCTATTAGTGCTATTATAAAACCGGATATGAAAAGATTGTTCTAGCGAAATTTTGAAATAATAGAAAAACAGCTTACCGATTTGAATGAATTGGTAAGCTGTTTTTTTATGATGGTTCATAGCAAAGAATGTATTTTACGGATCAAAGACAATCCCTTTCTCATAGAAATTGCTGAATTATTTGATTTTATTGTCTAATAAATAAAAACCATTCTCCAATAAATAAAAATCATTGGAGAATAAATCTGAATGATTCACCAATTATTTTTCAAAAAAGACGATTAAGAATAGTTGCCGGATAATCTCTCTGAAACTCTCAAGTGATGTTGAAGAATAAGCCTTGATATTTTTAAAGTGTAAAGACGCTTAAATCTTTCCAGTAAGGAGTTTTAGAGCATTTAGGCCTTGGCTTGCAAAGACAATGAATGATCAGTTTATAAAAGCAAACCCACAAAATTATTGCAACAATACTTTATCTGAAACTATTAATAAAAAGAGTTTATGAGTGATTCTAATCGTAAATACAATGGACAACAGTCACCAAAATGCAAAAAACACTGCCAAAAAAGAGGCAACTTATAACTGAATCATTTGTCCAGGTATTTTATTTGCAAGGGTTAACTATTTAATAATCAGTGTCTGCCAGTACAAAATCGTGGGGGTATAAATATATATATATAAAATATACATCCAGTGTCCTTAATTATTTTAAAAGAATCAGCTTTTTTCAGGTCGGTTTTGCAATTCCCTTGTTTAGTGCTTACAGAAAGAAACAGATGTGCGTGACTTTATGTTCAGCCTTGTTTTACATGTCCAAAGATTGGCTCGATAGCCGCTCTGCACCGGAAATATAGAACTACTTTATTGCATCTCCAGATTAATGATCTCTTCCGGGCAAAGCGTAAGTTTTTCTACACCATGTTCACTGATAACCCATGAATTTTCAATGCCAACAGGGCCAACACCCGGCAATACAATCTTGGGCTCAAGAGCAAAGACCATTCCGGGTTGTAACTCTTGCTTTACTCGTGGAGCAAGTACGGGTGCTTCGTTTATTTCAAGTCCGATGCCGTGGCCAACAAATTTGGCTTGTTGCTTGGTTCCCATGAATTTGTCTTTGAAACCAGCTTTGGTTACTATATCGATGGCTTTGTTATAGAGCGTTTCACAAACAGCTCCGGGTTTTGCCATAGCTATGACTTCCGATTGGATTTCCAGACAAACCTGATGTGCTTTGTATGCTTCTTCACAAACTTTGCCTATTGAATATACGCGCGACATATCACACATATAGCCATTAAAGTTTCCTCCCAAGTCCACCATTACAGTGTTTCCCTTTTCTAGTTTTGTACCATTCAGTCCACCGGGAAGTGCTGGACTTAGACCTTTTCCTCCCAATGAGAAATCGTAAGGGGAAGGGGCTTCGGCATTGCTTCCTGTCAACACGCTTCCAAAAAAGATTTCCATGCTTTGACCAAATACACGGAAGATTCCCAGACATCCTTCTAATCGCATAATCCTTTCAATCTCAATAGAAAATTGTCTATCGTCCATTCCTTCTTGATAAATAGAAGGTATTTGATTATAAGCCCGCGTATGAGCGGCACCTGCCTTGCGGAACAGTTCTATTTCCACATCAGTCTTGATGCTACGGGCAGCGCGGATAACCGGTGTTCCGTTCACACATCTGGCAGAAGGAAATATATTTGTCAAACGGCTGTATTCTGTAAATGATAGTTCATCTCCTTCCAACATCAGTGTTTCGGGAAAGGGAATATTTTTTTCTTTCAGTAATTCGGCTATTTGTTCTGGTTTTCGGATGTAATGAATCTGTGGTCCTCTTAATCCGCTTGGTCGTTTTACAAAATATAATGGTTCTCCCACAACCGGAAGATAACAATATCCACTGAGAACCTGCCCGCAGGTATAAAGTATGTTTACGTTGCAGGTAATAAGTGCAGCGTCAATATCCGATTGTATCATGAGTTTTCGGATCTTCTCCTGACGCAATGCTAATTCATTTGATGATTTCATTGTTATTGAAAGTAATAAGCTTATTTTGAAAGGCTTGATTTGTTAACTGGATTGCTGAGATCCATGATGTCAGGAAGCAGTTTATGAGGCACAGCAACTTCGAGATTCCAATTACGTGTTGTCTCATTCTCTGCCCTAAATGGTACATTGATGGGCGAATAGACGCATACCTCTACAGGAGCTATTCCAGCCCCGAGCAAATCTATTTCTTTTGCTGCGCAATAAGAAAGGTCGATAATGCAGCTTCTTCCAAAAGGACCTCTGTCTGTTACTTTCACAATTACCTCTTTATCATTATTCAGGTTCCTTACTTTCAATAAAGTTCCGAAGGGATATGTGCGATGTGCACAAGTGAGGCTGTCATTGTGATAACGTATTCCGCTGGCGGTGTTCCTGCCATGCAGTTTTTTTCCGTAATAAGTAGCTTTTCCTGTTTCTTGAGCAGATATACAAGTACTGACAATTGTTAGTAACAGAAACAGGATAAATAATGTCTTGTTGACCATATGCTTTATGTTTTTGGTTAACAGTGCGGTACAAAGATAAGAAAAAAAAAGAATTAATGAATAATTCGTGCATAAAAACGACTGCCCGCCCCTATCTCCAAGGGGCGGGCAGAACAAATCTGAGATATAATTAAGTCTGATCTTCTAAATTATACAATGCCTTGTGCCATCATTGCATGTGCCACTTTCATGAATCCGGCAATGTTGGCGCCTTTTACATAATTGATGTATCCGTCTGGTTCTGTTCCATACTTAACACATTGAGCATGAATACCATGCATGATTTCGTGAAGCTTACTGTCTACTTCTGCAGCTCCCCAACTTAGGTGCATTGCATTCTGAGACATTTCAAGTCCTGAAGTTGCTACTCCACCTGCATTAACAGCTTTACCAGGGGCATACATTATTTTATTCTCAATAAACAAATCAATTGCTTCAGGAGTACATCCCATATTGGAAATTTCACCCACGCATAACACCTTATTATCGATTAATAACTTAGCGTCTTCACCATTCACCTCATTCTGAGTGGCGCAAGGCAATGCAATGTCTACTTTGACTTCCCACGGACGGCGGTCAGGAATAAACCTGGCATTGAACTTTTTAGCATACGGTTCAACAATATCTTCTCCTGATGCCCTAAGTTCCAGTAAATAATCTATTTTTTCTCCGCTGATTCCTTCCTCATCGTAGATATATCCATCTGGTCCCGAAATAGTTACCACTTTTGCTCCAAGTTGAGTTGCTTTTGTTACAGCTCCCCAGGCTACATTTCCAAAACCAGAAACTGCAATTGTTTTACCTTTAATATCGATACCCTTTGTTTCCAACATTTGGTTTACAAAGTATAATCCGCCGAAACCGGTTGCTTCGGGGCGAACCAGAGACCCACCGTATTCCAGTCCTTTACCAGTAAAGGTTCCGGTGAATTCACGCGCCAGTTTCTTATACATGCCAAACATGTAACCTATTTCCCGTCCACCTACACCAATGTCACCGGCTGGTACATCTGTGTCGGGGCCGATGTGACGCCAAAGTTCTAATATAAATGCCTGGCAGAAACGCATTACCTCAGCATCGGATTTACCACGAATCGAGAAATCTGACCCACCTTTGCCTCCACCCATCGGAAGAGTGGTCAGTGCGTTTTTAAATGTTTGTTCAAATCCCAGGAATTTCAGAATGGAAAGATTTACTGAGGCATGAAAACGAATGCCACCTTTATATGGACCAATGGCATTATTGAATTGAACACGATAACCGATATTTATCTGCACATTTCCTTTGTCGTCTACCCAAGGCACTTTAAATGTAAAGATGCGGTCGGGTTCTACCAGTCGTTCTATGATGCGGGCTTTTTCAAATTCAGGATGCTGATTATAAACATCTTCAATAGAAATTAGCACTTCTTTAACTGCCTGGAGATATTCTGACTCTCCGGGATGTTTTGCTTCTAGTGAAGCCATGATTAAATCGATATTCATAATATAGTGTTTAATAGGTTTTGTGATAAAATGTAAATCTATATACTGCAAAGTTAGTTAATTAGTTGAGTTGAACTAATTATTCTGTAGTTTTATTGATGGAATTATGATAAAATGATATTCTGCTATTTCGTAGGTTACTTTTTATTTCATTTGTTGCATAAGCCAAAAAAAATCATCAAATTTGTTACTTATATTATAATCTGAATTGTATGCTCAGTAAATTTAAATTAAGTCAGCTATATTTTAAAGATACGTCCTTTGCTAACCTGATGACCAGAAGGATATTTAATGTTTTGCTTATAGCTAATCCTTATGATGCATTTATGCTGGAAGATGACGGCCGTATAGACGAAAAAATATTTAATGAGTATGCTTCGCTTAGTTTACGTTACCCTCCCCGGTTTACCCAGATTTCTACTGAAGAGGAGGCATGGACTGAATTGGACAATATTTCGTTTGATATGGTTATTTGTATGCCAAGCACAGACAAAAGTGATTTCTTTGCAACTGGACGTAGTATCAAGGAGAAATATCCGCATATTCCGATTGTGATTCTTACTCCTTTCTCTCATGGGGTGACAAGACGTTTATCGAATGAAGATCTGAGTGCATTTGAATATGTTTTCTGCTGGCTGGGAAATACTGATTTACTGGTTTCTATTATCAAGCTAGTGGAAGACAAAATGAATCTGGAACATGATGTGGCTGAAGTTGGTGTACAGATGATCTTGTTGGTGGAAGATTCCATTCGTTTTTATTCATCTGTTCTTCCTAGTCTATATAAATTTATACTCCAGCAATCTCAGGATTTTGCCACTGAAGCATTAAATGGGCACCAACGGACACTACGTATGCGTGGACGTCCTAAAATTGTGCTGGCCAGAAGCTATGAGGAGGCAACGGAGCTCTACGATAAATATCAGAATAATATGCTGGGAGTTATTACAGATGTGCGGTTCCCAAGAAACGGTAAAAAAGATGCAATGGCTGGTATTAAGTTGTGTGCCGAAATACGTAAAAAAGATCCCTTTGTCCCATTGATTATTCAATCTTCAGAAATAGATAACCGAGTCTTTGCAACCCGGTATTCTGCCAGTTTTGTGGATAAGAACTCCAAGAAAATGGATGTTGATCTGCAACGGATTGTTTCTGATAATTTTGGATTCGGAGATTTTATATTCCGTAATCCCACAACAAACGAAGAGGTGGCTAAAGTCCGAAATCTAAAAGATCTTCAGAATATTATTTATTCAGTGCCCAGTGAATCGTTATTGTACCATATTTCACGAAATCATATATCCCGATGGCTCTATTCACGTGCTATGTTTCCTGTAGCTGAATTTCTGCGTCAGATTACCTTTGATGAGGTGATTGATATTGATGTTTACAGGAAAATTATTTTCGACTCGATTGTGAAATACCGTAAGATGAAGAATCAGGGAGTAGTGGCCATTTTTAAACGTGACCGTTTTGACCGTTACTCTAACTTTGCCCGCATTGGTGATGGCTCATTAGGAGGAAAGGGTCGGGGACTGGCGTTTATAGACAATATGGTAAAACGTCATCCTGAATTCGAGGAATTTGAAAATGCAAAAGTTGTTATCCCAAAAACGGTTGTTCTCTGCACGGACATTTTCGATGAGTTTATGGAATCGAATAACTTGTATCAGGTAGCCTTGGCTAATGTGGATGATGATACGATTCTAAAGTATTTTTTAAGAGCAAAACTTCCTGAAAGATTAGTGGAGGATTTCTTTACGTTTTTTGACGTAGTGAAGTCTCCTATAGCCATCCGTTCGTCAAGCTTGCTGGAAGATTCCCATTATCAGCCTTTTGCAGGCATTTATTCTACTTATATGATCCCTTATCTGGACGATAAGTATGAAATGCTCCGGATGTTGAGTGATGCAATAAAGGGAGTCTATGCATCAGTCTTTTACGGTGATAGCAAATCATATATGCAAGCTACAGCGAATTTTATTGATCAGGAAAAGATGGCTGTTATTTTGCAGGAAGTTGTGGGCAATCAGTATGGAGATCGTTATTATCCTTCCATGTCCGGTGTGGCAAGGTCGCTGAATTATTATCCGATTGGTGATGAAAAGCCTGAGGAGGGAACTGTGAATATCGCATTGGGACTTGGAAAGTATATTGTAGACGGAGGAATGACGCTAAGATTTTGTCCTTATCACCCAAGTAAGGTGTTGCAGACCAGTGAAGTGGAGATTGCCTTAAAAGAGACTCAGACTCGCTTTTATGCATTGGATTTAAGAAATATGGGCCAGGATTTTTCTATAGATGATGGCTTTAATTTATTAAAACTTCAGGTAAAAGAGGCTGAAAAAGATGGGGCATTACGGTATATTGCCTCCACGTATGACCCGTATGATCAGGTTATTCGTGATGGACTTTATCCTGGAGGACGTAAACTGATTACTTTTGCAAATATCCTGCAGCACGATGTCTTTCCTTTAGCCAACATTCTTCAGTTAGTGATGAAATATGGCGAAAAAGAGATGAGACGTCCCGTAGAGATTGAGTTTGCTGCAACGATGAGTACAGAGATGGATAAATCGGGCGTATTTTATATATTACAGATTCGTCCGATTGTGGATAGCAAGAAGATGATTGATGACAATTTGGCTTTGGTTAATGATCAGGATAAATTGCTAAGTTCGAATCATGCTTTGGGACATGGCATTATGAATGATATTTTTGATATAGTCTATGTAAAAACTGATCATTATAATGCATCTCACAATCAGGACATTGCTTATGAAATAGAAAAACTGAATAAAGAATTCCTTGATAAAAAGAAGAACTATATTCTGGTGGGACCAGGAAGGTGGGGGTCCAACGATACTTGGCTCGGTATTCCGGTTAAATGGCCACATATCTCTGCTGCAAGGGTTATCGTGGAGGCCGGCCTGACAAACTACAGAATTGATCCAAGTCAGGGAACGCATTTTTTTCAGAATCTGACATCGTTTGGAGTTGGGTATTTTACCATTAACTCTTATATAAATGATGGCATTTATGATCAGGCTTTCCTGGATGAAAAGGATGCCGCATTTGAAACTCAGTACCTTCGGCATATACATTTTGATAATCCATTAGTAGTGAAAATAGACGGAAAGAAGAATATAGGGCTTGTAATGAAGCCTTGTAAATGATAAGCGAGAAGTATCTAAATATGGAATAATTTAAATTAGAAAACTATGAAACAATCCTTTCTTTTAATGGTGATGTTTATGTTTATTTCTTGTTCTAGTGCACAGGATTTGAAGTCTATTAAATTAAATGCACCTAACCTTACACGTGGAGATGTCTTGATGAAAGCGTTCTCTAATCGTAAATCTACGAGGGAATTCTCTGATAAAATGCTTAGTCAGCAAGACTTGTCAGACCTTGTTTGGGCAGCTAACGGTATCAACCGTCCGAATGAAGGAAAAAAAACAGCTCCTTCCTCTCAAAACAGACAAGACATAAAGGTTTATGTTTGCATGGCTGATGGAAATTATCTTTATAATGCGGCTAACAGTACATTGGAATTTATCAGTGAAGGTGATGTTCGTCCGCTGAAAGCTCCGGTATGCCTGATTTTGGTTTCAAATACGAATGAAACATGGGGAGCAATTGACGGAGGTATTGTGTCACAGAATATCTCTTTGTTCTGCTCGGGAATTGGACTGGCTACTGTTCCACGAGCTCAAATGGATGCGGATGCCTTAAAAAAGGCATTAAAGCTGACAGGTACTCAGACGCTCATTTTAAATCATCCGGTGGGATATTTTAAATAAGGGAGTCCTTGTAAGAAGCATCTCTTTTGTACAAGAATTCTTTTAATATATTATATTGGGAAACATCGCTGGTATATTTCTGTTTTTTGATGGGCTTGAAACAATAAATCTATTTTCATAAAGAATATTCTTGTTATTGGGATTTGTAGTTGCTAACTTTTTACTTTATTATTGTTTGTTCTTTTAAATAACTAATAATTAAAATTGTATGAGAAAAATCTTTTTATTACTGTTGGTACTTGTAGGCAATGCTCAGTTGTTTGCCCAGAAAGACTACCAGCCGACAAAAGAAAACTTAGAAAACAGAACTGAATTTCAGGATGCTAAGTTTGGAATGTTTATCCACTGGGGACTTTACAGTATGTTGGGTAATGGGGAGTGGATCATGAATGACAGGAATATCAACTGGGAAGAATATGCCAAATTAGCTTCCGGATTTTATCCGTCTAAGTTTGATGCTGCAGCATGGGTCTCAATAGCTAAAGCTGCAGGTATGAAATACATCTGCTTTACTACTCGTCATCACGATGGCTTTTCGATGTTTAAAACAAAATATACTGATTATAACATAGTAGATGCAACTCCTTTTCAAAAAGATATAGTAAAAGCATTGGCTGAAGAGTGTCAGAAGCAGGGAATTAAGTTGCATCTTTACTATTCTCACCTTGACTGGCGCAGAGCCGATTATTATCCTTTGGGTCGTACGGGACTTGGTACAGGTAGAACTGAACATGGCAAATGGAGCGATTATCAGAATTTTATGAATAATCAGCTAACAGAACTACTAACTAATTACGGACCGATTGGTGCCATCTGGTTTGATGGCTGGTGGGATAAAGATCAGGATCCAAATTGGAATTGGCATCTGGATGAACAGTATGCTTTGATTCACAAACTGCAACCGGGTTGTATGATTGGCAATAATCATCATAGTACTCCTTTTCCCGGCGAAGACTTTCAGATGTTTGAACGTGATATACCCGGCCAGAATAATGCAGGACTTTCAGGACAGGCTATTAGTAAGCTTCCTTTGGAAACATGTGAAACAATGAATAATAATTGGGGATATAATATTACTGATAAGAACTATAAATCAACAAAAGAGTTTATTCATTACTTGGTGAAAGCTGCTGGCAATAATGCAAATTTGCTGATTAATGTTGGTCCTCAGCCAAATGGCGAGATACCTGCTATGGCAATTCAACGATTGAAAGAAGTGGGAGAATGGATGAAAATATATGGAGAAACCATTTATGGAACACGTGGAGGTTTTATTCCTATTCATGATTGGGGAGTAACTACCCATAAAGGTAATAAGCTGTTTGTGCACATTCTGAATTTAAAAGATAATGCATTGTTCGTTCCTGTTACGAACAAAATAAAGAAAGCTGTTCTCTTTAAAAACCAAACCCTGGTAAACTTTAAACAGGATAAAACTGGTACTTTATTGTATTTACCCGAGGTTCCTACAGATATTGATTATGTGATTGAATTAACTATCTGATGCTCCGGTATTACTGCACCACATATATGAATTGTGTGCTGTAACATTGAACAAACATAGGCGATATCTTTTTATATCCTGTACAGAAGATTGTATTCTTCTGTACAAAACAATTTATTCTTCTGTACAAAAGAATGAATTGTTTTGTACAAGGAAATAAAAAACTCTCTCGATGTTTTTTAAATCAATCTAATAGTTTTTATAAAGAAAGCCCGTTTACTGAAATTTTATCAGCAAACGGGCTTTCGTTTATTTCAATTGTATTTCTCAGAATTTAGGCTTCATGTCCATATTAAACATGATAAATGAGTAAATATCTGCTTGTTCATCTATTACCTTACTTATTGGCTTGCCTGATCCATGTCCGGCTTTGCTATCAATACGTATCAGCGTAGGATTCTTTCCGTTGCTTGAGGCCTGAAGAGTCGCGGCATATTTGAAAGAGTGAGCCGGAACTACGCGGTCGTCGTGGTCGGCTGTGGTAACCAGAGTGGCAGGGTAGGTGTTTCCTTTCTTAAAGGTATGAAGCGGAGAATAAGCACGAAGGTACTCAAACATCTCTTTACTATCTTCGCTGGTGCCGTAATCGCTTGCCCAGTTCCAGCCGATGGTGAATTTGTGGTAACGAAGCATATCCATTACACCTACTTCAGGAATAGCGACTTTGAATAAATCCGGTCGCTGGTTCACGCAGGCTCCTATAAGCAATCCGCCGTTAGATCCTCCCACAATGGCAATTCTCTGTTTATTGGTGTATTTCTTTTCAATCAGATACTCTGCTGCCGAAATAAAGTCATCAAATACATTTTGTTTCTTCATCTTTGTTCCGGCCAGATGCCACTCTTCTCCGTATTCGCCACCGCCACGAAGATTTACCTGTGCATAAACGCCTCCGTTCTCAAGGAAAGGGATTCGATAGGTGGAGAAGCCCGGGTTGAGGCTGATGTTGAATCCTCCGTAGCCATAAAGGTAAACAGGGTTGCTTTCGTCTCTTTTTAATCCTTTCTTGTAAGTAAGAAACATTGGAATCTTTGTTCCGTCCTTACTGGGATAGAACACTTGTTCGGTAACGAACTCTTCCGGATTAAAATCTACTTTGGGTGCGCAATATAAAGTTGATTCATTAGTATTCACATTATATTTATAAACAGCTCCGGGAAAAGTGAATGAGGTGAAAGAGTAAAAAGCAATATTGTCATCCTTGTCGCCGCTGAATCCTACAGAACCCAGTGAAGGGAGTTTTACTTCGTAAAGAAGCTTGCCTTCGGTGTTATATGCAAATGCGTGATTAGAAGCATCTTTGTCGTAGGTCAGCATTAATTTCCCTCCTATAACTTCTGCTCCCGAAAGAACAGAGGCTGACTCGGGAACCAGATCTTTCCAGTTTCTTAGGTTGGGAGAGTCTATATTTGCAACCATCACCTTGCCTTTAGGTGCACCAAAGTTTGTGGAGAAGAACATCTGGCTGCCAATAACCTCAATAGGGGTGTATTCATAATTAAAGTCGGAAGCCAACTGCTCTATCGGAGCATCCACTTTTGTCAGATCTTTCATGAAAAGGGCATTTCCGCGTCCTTCGCCCGATTCAAAGATGAAAAGAACTCGCTGGTCTTCGCTTACACTGGCTGAATAGAAGCGCTTTGGATACTTTGGATTCTGGTAGATCAATACATCTTTTGATTGTGGCTCTCCAATCTTGTGGAAATAGATTTTATGATTCTCATTTATATTTGAGAACTCTTTTCCAGCAATAGGAGCATCATACGCACTGTAGTAAAAGCCATCTCCCTGCCAGGCAGCTCCTGTAAACTTAGCCCATTGAATATGATCGTTAAGTAATTTACGGGTGGCAATGTCCATCACATAAATTTCCCTCCAGTCCGAACCACTTCTGGAAACAGTATAAGCAAAGTATTTGCCGTCTTTGGAAAAAGAAATTCCAGTTAAGGCCACGGTTCCGTCTTCCGATAACTTGTTTGGATCAAGAAATACTTCTGGTTGCGAGTCTAAAGAGTTTTGCACATAGAGAACGCTTTGGTTTTGCAGACCATCATTCTTATAGAAATAGTATTTGCCATTTTTCTTAAAAGGCGCGCCAATTTTTTCATAATTGGCAAGATTGGTGAGTCTTTCCTTTAGTTTATTCCGGAAAGGAATCTTTGCCAGATAAGTTGATGTTACTTTGTTTTGTGCCTTTACCCAGGTTGCAGTTTCTTTAGTTGTGTCATTTTCCAACCAGCGATAAGGATCTGAGACTTTTACACCGAAGTAAGTATCCACAGTGTTGTCTTTCTTTGTCATCGGATAGATGATTTTTGTTTTTTGTCCGAAAATGTTTGCCGTAATCATTCCACAAGCTAAAATTAGCGTCACTTTTTTCATCTTTATTTTTCTTTTGTAATCGTATCTTTGAATTCTGAGAAAATGCAAATATATTCCAAATATATAACACCGTCAAAGATGTAAAAAGAATATTGATCAGGTATGAGAAAAAAAGAAGACGATCCTTGCAGACCGCCTTCATTTGCTGTTTTTTTTATTCTTTCTGATTATACAATGCCTTGAGCCATCATCGCATTTGCAACTTTCATGAAACCTGCAACGTTTGCACCTTTCACGTAGTTAACATATCCGTCAGCTTCTGTACCATATTTAACGCAAGCTTCGTGGATATTCTGCATAATACTTTTTAGTTTAGCATCTACTTCTTCAGTACTCCAGCTTAATCTGATAGAGTTCTGAGTCATCTCGAGGCCTGAGACAGAAACGCCACCAGCATTAGCTGCTTTTCCTGGGGCAAATAGAATCTTAGCATCCTGAAATACTTTGATAGCTTCCGGAGTAGAAGGCATGTTTGCACCTTCACTAACAGCCATACATCCGTTTGCAACTAAAGTACGTGCATGATCTTCGTTTATTTCGTTCTGAGTTGCTGATGGAAGAGCAATGTCGCACTTTTCCCCCCAAGGTTTAGCTCCCTCTACATATTTGCAACCATATTTTTCTGCATATTCACGGATACGTCCTCTGTACAGATTCTTAAGTTCCATAATGTAGTCAAGCTTTTCACGGTCAATCCCGTCCGGATCATAGATATATCCGTCAGAATCAGAGCAAGTAACAACTTTTCCGCCTAGTTCAAGAACTTTTTCGATTGTATATTGAGCAACATTACCTGAACCAGATACTGTACATACTTTACCTTTAAGATCTGTTCCTTTAGTCTTTAACATTTCCATCAGGAAGTAAATGTTACCGTAACCTGTAGCTTCAGGACGAATCAAAGAACCACCGTATTCGCGACCTTTACCTGTGAATGTACCAGTAAATTCTTTGCAAAGTTTCTTGTACATACCGAACATGAAACCAATTTCGCGGCCGCCTACACCAATATCACCTGCAGGGACATCCTGATCTGGACCAATGTGTTTCCACAATTCAAGCATGAATGATTGTACGAATCGCATAACCTCAGCATTTGACTTTCCGCGGGGAGAGAAGTCTGAACCACCTTTTGCACCACCCATAGGCAATGTTGTCAATGAATTCTTGAATGTTTGTTCAAATGCCAGGAATTTTAGGATAGAAAGATTTACAGATCTATGAAAACGAATGCCACCTTTGTATGGACCAATGGCATTGTTATGCTGAATACGGTAGCCCATGTTGGTCTGGATATCACCTTTATCGTCCATCCAGGTTACTCTGAATTGAAAAACTCTGTCTGGAATACAGAGGCGTTCAATTAGGTTTGCTTTATCAAACTCAGGATGTTTATTGTACTCTTCTTCAATTGTGGAAAGTACTTCTTCCACAGCCTGATGATACTCAGGTTCATTGGGGAACCTTCTTTTTAAATCGTCTAAGACCTTACTTGCATTCATAAGATTTCTTTTATTGGTTGTTGTATATTAAAAAAATATGTTGGCTTGTCTTTTTACAAATCTATTCTTTTTTAATTTAAAATACAAACAAAATATTAATAAAAGTAGAAGATAAATATCAAATCGGTTATTTGAGCCAAGTAAAGATGTGTTGTTCTGTTTGTTTAAAGAAAATGTAAATCCAGATGTTAAAGCTAATTTCTGTATTGTATATAGTCTAGGGATGAAAACAGGATTACCAATTTGTTTTAAAGATCTGAGAATAATATATAAACTGATATTCAGAGAAGAATAAGAAACAGGATGTGATATGGATCGCTTTTTACTGAATAAACATTATTGCAGAGAAAAAGAGATAATAAAGGCGGTAAAGCAGGAATACATGTGTATCCTAACTTTACCACCTTATGAATTATTAATTACTTAACGTTTTTTGTTTTTGCATCAACAATAGCATCGATAACAGCTACAGCAGTAATGTTGACAATGTCACGAACAGAGCTTTCACTATCTGTGAAGTGAATAGGCTTATTCAAACCCATTTGGATAGGGCCGATTAATTCAGTATCACTCATTGCCTGAATTAATTTATAGCCAGAGTTTGCCGAACTTAGGTTAGGGAATACCAATGTATTTACATCCTTGCCAAACAATCTTGTAAATGGATATTTTGCATCACGAAGATTTTTGTTCATAGCAAAGTTTACCTGCATTTCTCCATCGATTGCCAAATCCGGATATTTCTCCTGCATAAGTCTTACAGCTTCGTGTACTTTAGCAGGACTACCTACAGGATCAGAACCGAAATTTGAATATGACAACATAGCCATTACCGGAGTTTGATTAAAGAAACGAACCGTGTTAGCAGCCAATCTTGCAATGTCGGTTAATGTTTCTGTATCCGGATGACGGTTAATTAAAGTATCAGCTAAGAAGTATGTACCTTTTTTAGAATTTAAAATGTGCATTGTTCCGAAATGATTAAATCCTTCCTGGATACCAATAACTTCTTTTGCAACTTTAATTGTATTTGAGTATTTAGTATATAGACCAGTGATAAAAGCATCAGCCTCTCCGGTTTCCACCATCATCATACCAAAATAGTTGCGTTCAAACATCTTATCGGTAGCTTCATCATAGTTAGCACCTTCACGTGCGCGTTTTTCTGCAAGGATATGAGCATAACGATCGCGGCGTTCAGTTTGGCTGTCATGACGTAGATTTACAATCTCAATTCCGTCAAGGTTCAAATCATATTCTTTTGCTAACTTCTCAATACGTTCTTCGTTTCCTAATAAGATTGGGTGACAAATACCTTCGTTCTTAGCTTCAACAGCAGCTTTCAACATGTTAGGATGTCCGCCTTCTGCGAAAACAACTTTCTTAGGATCTGTACGAGCTGTGTCATATAGCTGACTAGTCAGTTTAGATTCATAACCCATCAATTCGCGAAGATGTTTCTTATAAGCATCCCAGTCTTCAATTGGTTTACGTGCAACACCCGATTCCATAGCAGCTTTAGCAACAGCCATAGAAACTTCTGTGATCAGACGTGGATCAACAGGTTTTGGAATAAAGTATTCAGGACCGAAAGAAAGGTTAGTTACATTATATACTTTGTTTACAATTTCAGGGATAGGCAGTTTAGCCAAATCAGCGATAGCTTTAACAGCTGCCAGTTTCATTTCTTCATTGATAGCACTTGCACGAGTGTCAAGAGCACCACGGAAAATATAAGGGAATCCAATTACGTTGTTAATCTGGTTTGGATAGTCAGAACGACCTGTTGACATTAACACGTCAGGACGAGCTGCAATAGCATCTTCGTATGTAATTTCAGGAATAGGATTTGCACAAGCAAACACAATTGGGTTCTTAGCCATTGAGCGAACCATATCCTGTGATAATATATTTCCTTTAGATAATCCTAAGAATACATCTGCATCTTTAACAGCTTCTGCCAAAGTGTGAATGTCAGTACGTGAAGTTGCAAAGAATTTCTTAGATTCATCAAGATTTGTACGTTCTGTAGAGATGACACCTTTACTGTCCAACATTACAATGTTCTCCATACGTGCTCCAAGAGCAATGTATAATTTTGTACAAGAGACAGCAGCAGCACCAGCACCGTTAACAACTATCTTAACCTCTTCTATCTTCTTTCCGGCTACTTCAAGTGCGTTAAGCAAACCTGCACTGGAAATAATAGCAGTACCGTGTTGGTCATCGTGCATTACAGGAATATCAAGTTCTGCCTTCAAACGTTTTTCAATTTCAAAACATTCAGGAGCTTTAATATCTTCCAGGTTAATACCTCCGAAAGTTGGTGCGATAGCTTTTACAGCTTCGATAAATTTTTCAGGATCTTTTTCGTTAACTTCAATATCAAAAACATCGATTCCTCCATATATCTTAAAGAGCAATCCTTTGCCCTCCATAACCGGTTTTCCAGACATTGCACCAATATCTCCAAGCCCAAGTACTGCAGTACCGTTGGAAATTACAGCTACTAAGTTTCCTTTAGCTGTATAATCATACGCTGTTAGCGGATTTTTTTCAATTTCCAGACAAGGTTCTGCTACTCCGGGGGAGTATGCCAAAGATAAGTCAGTTTGTGTACTGTAAGGTTTGGTAGGTACTACCTCAATTTTACCGGGCTTTCCCTGTGAGTGGTAGAGCAAAGCCGCTTCTTTTGTTATTTTAGCCATTCTTTTTATGTGTATTATTCATAATCTGCCTACAAATCTATAAAATAAAGTTGTAAATCGTAGTTTTTTAAATGTCAAATATTGAAGATTGTTGCAAATAGAATATAAAATTATCTATTTTTGTAATCTCAATATTACAAACAGATGGAAAGATTAAAATTTAAGCACACGATTCCAATTCAATTACGTTTTAATGACTTTGACGCATTAGGACATGTGAATAACTCGGTTTACTTCTCGTTCTATGATTTGGGTAAGACTTCCTATTTCAGTGAGGTTATGCCAGACATGGTTTCAAGTAAAGACGTTGGCGTAGTAATTGCAAATATTCAGGTTAGTTTCCTTTTACCAGTATATCCGAACGAGAATGTTGCTGTGCAAACGACAGTGGTAGAAATTGGGAATAAAAGCTTTAAGCTGTTTCAGCAACTTATTGATGTTGATACAAATGAAGTGAAGTGCATTTGTCAGACGGTAATGGTTGGTTTTGATGCAAAGACAAAAGCTACGAAACCTATCTCTGATGAGTGGAGAAAGGCTATGACAGATTTTGAAGGCAGGGGAGACCTGTCTAAAGTTTCTGAACTTTAATACAAAATGTACGAGGCTATATAAGAACGACTCTTTATATGGTATTTGAATTTAGCCTTAAATAGTAAAAAAGAACAGGGGATTACTAACAATAATCCCCTGTTCTTTTTTACTATTTTATAATGGTCATTTCATCTTTATTGTATCCCAGGCCGGAGGATTAACTCCCATAAGGTTTTTAACAAAGAAGTCGTAACGTTTGTGTTCACCATATTCTCCTCCAAGAGTATGATTGCTTCCTGGTAATACAACCAGCTCAAAGTTTTTATTGGATTTTATCAAAGCATTTACTACCTGCATGGTTGTGGATGGATCAACATTATCGTCCATTTCTCCTACTAACAGCATTAAAGGCGTTTTAAGCAAATGCGCATTTTCCACATTTGAACACTCTGAATATTCTTTTCCTATTGGATAGCCCATCCATTGTTCGTTCCACCATATTTTATCCATGCGGTTATCGTGGCAGCCACACGCTGAATAGGCTGCTTTGTAGAATTCCGGATAGGAAAGAGTTGCAGTCATGGACTCTTGTCCTCCGGCTGAACCACCAAAGATGCCTACTTTGTCGGTATTCATATAAGGATATTTTTGAGCAGCCTCTTTTATCCAGGCCATATGATCGGGAAGACCGGCATCCTTCAGATTCTTATAAATGATCTCTTCGAAAGATTTGGAACGGAAAGATGTTCCCATGCCGTCCATTTGTACCACGATAAATCCCAGTTCGGCAATGGCAGAATGAAACCAAAGGAACGGATTAAAGGATTTGGGTGTATATTGGTTTCCCGGTCCTGCATAAATGTATTCCAGAATAGGATATTTCTTTTGCGGATCAAAGTTTGTAGGACGAATGATTACTCCCCAGATATCCGTTTTCCCATCTCTTCCTTTTGCAACGAAAGGTTCGGGAGCTATCCATCCGGCTTTTACTAATTGAGTAATATCTGCTTTTTCAAGAGGCATAATAACCTTTCCGCTTTTTGATTCTCTTAAAACTGTAACGGGAGCTTTATTAACCATTGAATAAACATCTACGAAATAATTATTATTGTCGGAGAATGTTCCCTGGTGCATTCCTTCTTCCGGAGTGAGGCAAGTAAGTCCGGTTCCGTCGAAATTGATTCGATAATAGCGAATCAGATAAGGATCTTCATCTTTAACCATTCCATTAGCCGAGAAGATAATCTGTCTGTTGGCTTCGTCTACATTGATAACATCACGAACATACCATTCTCCTTTGGTAATCTGATTCTTTACTTCACCTGTATGCCGGTTATATAAGTATAGGTGATTCCAGTTGTCTCTTTCACTCATCCAGATAACTTCATCACCATTAGCCAGATTCTTGCGGAAATAACGGCTATAGTTCACAAATGTTTTGCTGGTTTCTTCAATTACAGTTTTTACAGTACCGGTTTCTGTAGAGAATTCAAGTACCCTGTAAACCTGATGCCCGCGTTGATTGTATTCAAACATCACATTTTTGCTGTCGGAGCTCCATTCCAATCCGTGCACATCAAACTGACTGTTAAATAGTTCGGTCGAAGGAACGATCGTTTTCCCGCTTTTTACAAATTGATTGTCAAACAGTTCAGCAGAAGGGGCGACTGTTTTTCCACTTTCCACCTCGAATGCACAAGGAGTTCTGAACGGCAGTGCATCGCCCGGCTTGGTATATTCACGTTTATGAAGCTTTGGCTGTAGCTGGTCAGTAGGGGATGATTCTACAAAATAGATGTACCGCTGTTCGGCCGGACGGATTTTCATTGCAGCCACTTTCTTAGAATCGGGCGACCAACTGATGTATGCTGAGTAATACTCACCCGGTGAACCGTCAAGGCTTAATGCCTTTTCTTTGCCTGATTGGTTATCTTTTACATATACATTCTGGTTTTTAATGAACGCAGTAAGTTTTCCGTCCGGTGATACAACCGGAGGTCCCTGACGTTCATCATCGCTCGCATTCCAATATCTGGAATCTGGTTTTTCTACTTTGCCTTCGTTCTTTAACAGATTCTTCTTTTTAAGATAAAGCCATTTATAATCATTGTAAACGAATCGAAGAGAATCAAGAGTGGGATTAACTTCGAGTGATTGCAAAGGAAGCTTTTTGGCATCGATTTCTTTTGAACTTGCAGAAGCTAAAAGTCTGGCCAGCTTCTGATGATCAAAAAGTTCTTTTCTGCTCTTTTTTACTGCATCGGTTACAACGTAAATTTTCCCATCCGGAGTGTTTCTTATATACCAGAATTGGTCTGTTTTCCCAATCCATTTAGGATTTACATCGGAATAAAATACTTTGTCTTTCAGATTATCCCGCAATGAAAAGGCACGTTGGTAATCTCCCACAGTGCCTTGTGCATAAAGTGCGTTGCCGGAAAGCAACGCACCTATAGCCAATAAAAGAAGTTTCTTCATGTTTATATTTTCAGTGTTTCTTTATTCTACTTCCCATTCATAGAGTCCGGAGGCATTCTTTTCAGGGAGCTTGACTTCCAGTTTCAGCTCTTGTGTAGTAACATTTTTGAAACGAACTTCGTTTCCTGTTCCTTTCTCTACTCCGTAAGCGTTCAGGTTTTCAACCGGAGCCCATTCATTGTTTGTATTCTTATAATAGATCTTCCATGATTCAGGTACACGGCATCCTCCCCATGGAGCATCGTCAAACCAGTAAACTGTAGAACTGGAAACGCTCTTTGGAGAACCAAAATCATAACTTATCCATTCTGTAGTTCCTTGTTTTGGCCACCAGTGATAATAAGGTATGCTGCGGTCGTTTTCATCTTTTGGTAGTAAACCGTCATTGATTGCGCTGATTGATTTTACATTGTGCGATGCTGAAACCTTACTTTCTGATGCAACAGTAGGAGGCATAGCCGGACGGGTTGCACTAAGATCGGTAGGCAACCATACAGTCATCTCGCCATTTCCGCGGTGTGCCCATGCATAATAAGGAATTAAACTCAGTTTCACATCTTTTGTTACTAATCTGCCTTTTGCATCATAACTTAAAGTCTGTGCTCCTGTCTCTATCATTCGGATTCCGTAAAGCATATCTGGTTTTTCAACCACATTGAATTCAGGCTTTTTATTCATAATGATACTCAATACACTGAAATCATTATCCGGCCATTCAGCACAATATACCAGCGGACCGCGTTCTATTGCAACCATACCGCGATCGGCTTCCACCTGATTATTTGCTTTCACTGTGCGAGGCTCCATATCAAAATGAACTTCTACCACATCTCCTTTCTTCCATGCACGAGATATTGTGAAGTATCCTTTTTCTATGCTGCTTTCAACATCCTTTCCATTTACAGTGATATGGAATTTCAGGTCTTTCTTATCTGAATAACTGTACAGATTGCCCGGTACTACTGAACCTTGTAACCATCCAGGAACACGGATTTTTAGATTAAAATCCTGTTTTCCGCTTGGAGTAACTGCAAGTTTGATATCACCTGTCCAGGGATAATTGGTAGTCTGAGTCAATGAAACCTGTTTGCCGTTTACTTTTAGGTTTGAGTTATTAGACATAAAAAGGTTTACATATACATCACTGTTATGAACTGCATAGATATATCCCGGAACAGATGGAATGAAGCGGCAGATATTGGATGGGCAACATGCACAACCAAACCAAGGCTGGCGTTGGTGCTGACCAATTGATTGCAAGGGGTTAGGGTAGAAGAAGCCACCGCCATCAAGAGAAACACCGCTGATCAGTCCGTTATAAAGCGTACGCTCCAATACGTCATAGTATTTGGCATCACCGTGAAGAAGGAACAAACGATAATTCAGATAGACATTACCGATAGCCGCACACGTTTCGCAGTAAGCCGACATGTTAGGCAATTCATAGTTTTTGCCGAAAGCTTCTCCGTTGCTGGTTGCTCCGATACCACCTGTAATATATAATTTCTTATTTACTATATTATCCCAGATGCGGTCAATAGCCTGAATGTAACCTTTATCACCGGTTAAAGCAGCAACATCGGCCATTCCGGAATACATGTAAGCTGCACGAACGGCATGTCCCACAGCTTCGTCCTGTTCCAGAACAGGTTTGTGAGCCTGACCATATTCGTCTTTCTTTTCTGTATAACTGCGCTTATCGAGGAAGAACTTGGCAAGATCAATATATTTCTTCTTTCCTGTTACCACGTAAAGCTTGGCAAGTGCCATTTCTGCAATCTGATGTCCGGGAACAACCACCACTTGTCCGGGGTTGTTTCCTATTTCTCTTGCTGCACAATCTGCATATTTCATGGCGATATTCAGGAAGTTCTTTTTGCCTGTAGCCTGATAGTGAGCAACCGCCCCTTCAATCATGTGTCCCAGATTGTACAATTCATGGCTGAGATCTTCTTCTTTTTCCCAACGCTTGCTTCCTACCCATTCATGCGGATGCTTAGGATTCATGGTTCTGTAGGTGTAAAGATAACCATCCGGCTCCTGAGCCTTGGATACTATAGTAAGTACACTATCAATGTATTTCGCTAATTTTTTATTTGGAAAAGTCTGCATCGAGTAGCTTGCGCCTTCAATGGTCTTGTATACATCAGTATCATCAAAAGTAAAGCCCTCTTCCTTGTAAGAATCACTAGGATGGGCTGCTTTAATAAAGTTTTCGTACCGACCTGTTTCCTCACATTTGCTGAATGCCAAAGGAATAGTTACTTCACGGCTGGCCTTCAATCGCTGTCCCCAGAAGGAGTCGGTTACTTTAACTGCCGTAAATGGCACGGGAGTGATTGGATATCCTCCACCGGATTTCACCTGCGCCTGCAAACACGTGCCCAGACTTAGTAGTCCTATAATCCAAAGTTTCTTCATTGTTTCTCTCGTATTTAGTTTTTATATTAGTTATCTAATGTGTTTATTCTTTATTGCTAAGCTAATTATTCTTTATATGTTTTGTAATAGTAGTACACCTTGTTTAAATAGGTTCTACATTAATATGAAATATAGTCTAGTGCTTAATTGGATTAAGTGTACTTTTATTTTAGGATTTAACCTCAATAATAACCTTAGCTTCCTTCTTCTTTTCTGTTAGCTTAGGAAGAATCTTTTCTTAATAAATTCCAAAGGTATATATTCTTTGTAAGACAAAAATAGAAAATAGTCAGAATGTTGGCATTTTATCTCTTTCTCTTTCATTTTTGTATTAAGAATGATTCATTTTCTATATCCTTGTCACTTATTGTATAATTATAAACTTTCAGTGAATGAAGCCATCCGTTGAACGGCCATGCCTGATCGGATGTTCTACCCAATGTGACGTATGGACTTCGGGGCAGGCGGAGCATAATGTCTTTTTGCTTGAGCAACTTTCCGTCAACATAGATCTTTTCCATATATCCGTCATATGTTACTGCTACGTGATGCCATTTATTGTCTGGTTTAATTTCTTTCAGTCCGGAATCTTCGAACCATCCGTTGTGGCAGATAAGTCCGTTTCTCGGTTCTTTTCCCCATCCAAATGCAATTCTGTCTAATTCAACATAAGCAGGAGTGATGTCGGCTATGCATTCATTCTCATCCAACTCAGGATTTAATATCCATGCTGTAACCGAATATGCCGGATTGTCAAAGAATGAATCCGGAAGCGGGAAGGTTGAACGGAACTCCTGAGTACCGTTAAACCTGAATGCCCTGACGTTTTCTTTCTCTTCTACAGATACGGGAGTAGTTTGCGCATTGAACAAGCCTTTTATACCATTACCGTTTTCTATCTGTTTCAGCGATGTTCCGGCAAGATATTTATCGGCATTGAGGTCAATAAACATCTCTTTAGCTTCTTCACCCGGTATTTGAGGAATTACGATATCAGAGGCGTTAGCATCGAACATAATTTCTTCTATGCTTTGCTGCCAGTTGTACACATTAAGATTAGAAATTGTGATGTTACCTTCTCCACCTGAAATATGCAGTTTCTTGTCTATATTCTGAATTTTGCCAACCTTATTGCTTTGAATCAAAGTACTATCCAGATAAACAGATTCTTTCTTTCCGTCGGATATATAAGCAACCACATGCCATGCTTCATTATCTGAAGAATTTTTAGTAAGACTGCTAATGGCCTTTTTATTGTTGCCCCATGTTACAATTTGTTTCATGGCATCTTTCTCTGATCCATAGACAGAATAGGAGAGGGTATAAGGCTGTCCGCTGAAAAATCCCTGAGGCATATCAAAATCAGAAACCAATTCAGATTGCGGAGCAAGTTTTATTCCTGTATGGCCATTTTCGGTTACCAGAGAAATATCGCTTTTGGCAGATAAACAGCCACCCAACATACCGGCTTTATTCTCCCATTGGTCCTTATTCTGAAGGAATGAAGAGGGAGAAAGATGCACTAACTGTTGTGGCGGATCAATTTTACTTCCGCTGAATACCTTTATGTTCCAGATAGCTGCCAGCACTCCGTTTTTCTCATTGCCGGTAATTGTGAGTCGCACATATCTGGCTTTCACATTTCCATAGTCAGTCATCGGACTGCCAGCCAATATGTTGTTGCGTTTATCGGCAAAAACAGTCCATTCCTTGCTGTCAGCTGAGGTCTCAATAATATATTGGTAATAGGAAGTGGCGTATTCAAACTGTATCCATATCCGCTGAATAGGTTGCAACGTGCCTAGATCTAATTCTATCCATTCGTTCCGGCTGTTTTTTGCCCGCCATAAAGTTGCGTTATTATCATCGACAGCATATTCGGGCTTAAACCAATCATTGTAATAGGATGAGGCTTTTACTTTCTTTCCAAAAGCAAGATTCGGAAAGGGATTGGTCGATGGCTGCAGATAGCCAATACCTTGATGTCCGGCATTAATCTTTTCAATGCGACCATCTTTCGTAAAGATTAGCTGATCGGCAGCAATTTGTCGGTGCATTCCCCGTGTTGACTGAGGAATATTGTGCCTGTGATAAATAATGTAATACTTATCTCCTTCTTTTATAATGCTATGGTGTCCCGGTCCGTGAATCGTACTGTCTGCATTTGTTGCCAGAATCGGATTATTATTGGCGAAAACAAAAGGTCCCATTGGTCCGGTTTTGCTTGTAGCATATTGCACTCTGTAGGTGCGATCGTGACATGAACCGGATGAATAAGTAAAATAATAAATGCCATCCTTTTTAATCATGAAAGGAGCCTCGAAGAAATCAGTAGCCTGAGTATTAGGAATAATCTGGGCTTTTGAAAAGCCTTTCAGATCGGGTGTAAGTTTTCCGACTCCACAGCCAAAATCTTTATAAATACCCCATGTTCCCCAATATAGATAAGTGGAACCATCATCATCCACAAACGATTGTCCGTCGAGAGTGATCACATTCTTCACGAACCTATCCCTTACCAGCACTGTGGTATCGGCACCAAGATAATTTTTCCATGGGCCGCGTGGTGTTTCGGAAACTCCACAATAGATTTTGCACGGTTCACAATAATACATATAAAACCGTCCGTCCTTACCTTTCATTACATCCGGTGCCCAGATGTGGTAGGTGGTAGGCCAGTTCATCGGCATGATAGTCCAGTTTACAAAGTCCTTTGAAATCCACACCTGAGAAGGACCCAGTCCTCCACCGTTACCGTCGGTTGTGGCATACAGGTAATAAGTATCGCCAAACTTCTTCACCGTAGGATCTGCAAAGTATCCCGGAATGATTGGATTGCCAGCTTTAGGAGAATTCCATGCTATAGGCTGAGCTTCGGTCTTGATATTAATGCTCAGATAACCGAGGATAAAGAATAACAGAAGGTATTTTCTTTTCATTATATGTGCTTTTAATTTTTGTCTGGAATGTTTTCTTGAAAAAACAATTTTTATTGAATGATATTTTCAAGGATTATAATCCTTCAGCTTTATATAAAGTGATGGTGCCGGTTTCTAATTCTTTTTTTGAAAGAAAAGTTTCTCCACCTTATTTAACCCGTATTTTATAAGGCCATTCTGCATCAGGTTGTGGAGTAGTGCTGGCAGAACTATTTTCGTTCGCAAAGGCTACAGCATCCGGATTCATCCAATGTTCGGAAGGTGCTCCCATAACAACCAACCACAGGTAACTTAACGTTTCTCCTTTGGGCGTTTTAAAAGAAATCTGCCCGTTTGCTTTGACACTTGCCTCACCGTAAATAGGCGTACCATCCTGTTTTACACCCACGAAACCATACCGCCAACCGGCTTTATCTGTATTAACTTTACTGTAACCTTCTGCTCCTGCAAGACCTTTAAAGGAAACGGTTACTTTCTTTCCCGGTTTAGGAATTGAAAGCCGGATTGCATTGAAACCATAATTCTGCGGACAGTTGCTCTTATCTATCTGCATCCAGCCATCACTTAAAGTGTCGAGCTTACAAGTGAAACGGTTTGCGTAAGGTTTTGCCACTTCACGAACACGATCCATATCATAAGTAATCAGGTGTCTGTATGCGTCAAACATCTCATTATTGAATTGTTGTTGGTTCAGTCCGGTCATTCGTTTATAAGTAATAACAGGATCTTCCCCTTTCTTTCCTTGTCGGTACATTTCGGCAATAAATGGTAAACCACGTTTTTCACCCCAATATTCAAGCACATAAGGAGAATGGTAAATATTATCCATGCTTAAAAATGCAAGATGAGTCCGGTCCATGAAAGCTTTCCAGTGATACTCCTCATCAGTCATCCATTTCGGATTTACCTGCCAGAGCATCCACTGTGAAGTCATCTCGTAGAACCCACAGCCTCCCCAGCCTTCACCCTGACCATCACATATTATTTGTGACTGGAAACAATGTCCCAGTTCATGGGCAATGCAATTCAGTTTGTGATCCTGTATGCGCCCGGGAGTAACCCAAAGAGCTCCAATCTGTTGGTCATAGTCGCCGCCGTAAGCAGTTCCTTCAAGTGAATAATTCACCATAACCATCATCTTATACTGATCAGCCTTACTGCCTTGTTTGGCAAACTTGAGTGTGTCGCGGAAGAATTTGTAGAAACTCTCAGTCCTTTGCAACAGGTTATTCACATCCCAAGTCATCGGTTTTCCTTCTAGCTGTGGAGCTTCGGCAGGATTAGCACCAAATTGTTTTTCCCAGAAGATTGCTATATTATCTGTTGAGGCAGAACGAACATTTGCATATTTACTATCCGGATTATTAAAATCGTTGTTTATTAAGTCTTTGGGAGTATAGATCCTTTTTTGAGCCTGAATGTTCAAAGCTAAACAAGTAATAAGTGAAAGGAATATATGTTTTTTCATGGATTAATGGAGTAAAGTGGGCTGTCTGAAAGCTGTTCTTCTAAACAGCCCGTGAAATTAAACGATGTTTAGAGTGAAATTTTGCTATTTGACTTTCCATTCAAGAACTCCTCCTGATTCTCCATTTTGTAGTTTAGCTACAATTTTCAGGCCTTTTGTCTTTACCGGAGTGAAATCAAGGCTGTTATAACAGTCCTTTTTAGTTGTATAAGAACCTTTAGCTTCTACTTCTTTCCAGCTATCCCCATCTTTATAATATAGTTTCCAGCTTTCCGGAACTCTGAAGTTGCCATCATATTGATCAATGTCCAGCCAGTAAACCTCAACATTAGATACAGTTTCTTCATTCTCAAATTCATAAGCCAGAGTTTCAGGCGTTCCTCTTTTCATCCACCAGTAATGATATGGTTTAGATATATCTGAAGAACTCTTTGGTTCCCATTGATCGTTTACTCCCCAAGCCCATTCTTCTGTGGAAGCCGATTCAGGAGCATCATTCTGAATAGGAGCTTTAACAACTACAGTGCGAGCTTTTGAAGCAATAGTGGGCAGTGGAGTAGGATGAGTGTACTCTGCTGAAGAAGGAATCCATACAGCCATCTCGTCTGTTCCACGATTATTCCATGTAGAGTATGGAATCGCTGTGAACGGAACATCTTTTTCTTCACCATTTAAAGAGACTTCTTTTGCATTGCCTTTTAGCACCATAATCCCATTAAGAAGATCTTTTTCATAAGTATAATCCATCTTAGCGTTTTCAGGAATATATTTATCGAATACATGCTTATCGGTTTGGTCTTTACCTTCCAAGCAATATACAATAGGGCCTCTTTCTATAGCCAGTTTACCTTTGTCATCAGCTACCTTTTCATGAGCTTCGATACGGCGAACAGGCATTGGCAAGTTCAGTTCAATAACATCTCCCTTTTTCCATTGGCGATCAATGGATGCATATCCATTTTTAAGAACAGGTTTCACACTCTTTCCATTTACACGAATATTGCAATCAGTCAATGCTTTTGCTGTGAATTTGTAAAGATCAGTAGGAACAGGTTGACTGCCTGCCCATCCAGGTATACGAAGACTGATAGCAAAATTCCCGTTATTTGCTGGATTTACAGAAATTGTAATTTTACCATCCCATGGATATTGAGTAGTCTGTTTCAGAGATACTTCATTTTTTCCGACTTTAACCTTGCCATTACTTTGCACATATAGATTTACGAAAATATTATCGTTTTGTGTAGCATACATATATGTTGGTACTGATGCCATAAAACGAGTGATATTTCCCGGGCAACATGCACAACCAAACCATGCCTGACGTTCATGCTGTCCCATTGATTCAAGAGGATTATCGTAAAAAAACTTGTTTCCATTTAGTGATACCCCCGAAATTACTCCATTATAAAGTGCACGTTCAAGAACATCAATGTATTTTGCATCACCTGTAGCCAGGAACATTCGCTGATTCCAGTACACATTTGCAATTGCAGCACATGTTTCGCAGTATGCAGTCTGATTGTTGAGTTCATAATTAGGGCCGAATCCTTCACCTTCAGCTCTTGATCCAATGCCGCCGGTGATGTATAGCTTCTTACTAGCCATATTATCCCAGATTCGGGTAAGTGCATTGAAATAAGCTGTATCTTTTGTAAGTGAAGCAACATCTGCAACGCCTGAATATAGATATCCGGCTCTTACGGCATGGCCCTTTATTTCATCTTGCTTCAATATTGGCATGTGATCCTGACTATATTCACTTAATCTGTGACCGTCGGTACCTCTACCGGTTTCTTCCACAAAATATTTAGCCATGTCGAGATATTTCTTGTTTCCTGTAATTTTGTAGAGCTTACAAAGGGCCATTTCTACAATAGGGTGACCGGATGGACGGTGAATCTGGTCTTTGTTAGGACCGAATGTCTTGCATACCAGATCAGCATTTTTAATAGCAACATTCAATAATGTCTTTTTTCTTGTTGCCTGATAGTGAGCTACAGCAGCCTCATACAAGTGACCGCAGTTATATAATTCGTGGCTATTTATTCTCTCCCAGCGGTGAGTTCCCCACCAACCTGAAAGACGGGTACAGTTGTTGGTAACACAGGTACAAAGATAACCATCAGGCTCTTGTGCTGCACGGATAAGATTGATGACACTATCCAGATAAGCGTCCAGTTTCTTATCATACTTAACAGCAAGGGAGTAAGATGCTCCCTCTATTATTTTATAAGGATCTGTATCGTCAAAGGAAAAGTCACCTTTATGCTCACCTTTGATCAATTTTCCGGCAAGAGCGAAATTATCGAACCGACCATTCTTCTCACACTCTCTAAATGCTGAAGGAATAGATACTGTACGGTTGATTTCAATCTTTGGTGTCCAGAAATTATCATTAAAGTGTACCTGAGTAAAAGGTACCTGAATTATTGGTTCTGTGGTTTTGCCTTTTGCTGAAGCTAAGGTTGTAACTCCTATTGCTGTCAGGAAAAACAAGTTACGTAGTCTGATGTTCATAATTTAGATTCTTTTTGTTAGTTATATAGCAGTTTCTTTTATCTCAATATTTCTGATATAAGATCTCTTATTTGTCTTAATTTTTATTTATGAATCACATTGCAGATAGGAATTTCTATCTCGGGGAAATACTTTAGTAGTAGCTTATACATTTCCGGATCATACTTTTTTAGTTTTTCTCGTCGGTTATTTTCATTATGTACACCATTAGGCGTTTGGGAATAACGATTGCAATTAAAGAAAGATTGAACTGTTTCTGCAAAATATTCCTCTCTGTTTGAGATAGCATACGTATTCTTCCACAATCCGTTTTGTATAGCATGATTCATAACTGCATCCAGCTCTTTATTGAAATCAGGATTTATTCCTACAATTCCGATAGTATGTATCAGATGTGCAAACTCGTGTATCAGAATATTCTCTCCTTCATACCTGTCTCCAGGAAGGCAAATCAGGTTTTCCTCTCCGCAACTTGAACTTAAAGCATCTTCCGGTGCACCTCCAAATCCACGGGCACGTTTGTTCCAGTAAGCAATACTATCTTTACTATTACATATATGTGCATATTCAGGTAAGTCACAGACTTCTTCTTTTTGGCCGAGAATCATTACTTTACATCCTTTCTCCACCATTTTACGGACAATATCTTTACGTTTTGAAAGCATGCAAATAATTATTTCTCTGGCCTTAAGAAGAGCTTCATCGTGTACTTTTTCGGAACTGATGACGGGAATTCCGTTTGCATCCACATATTTCTTGTAGAATGAATTTATGTGTAAAGATGCTGGTACTGATGTTACTTTTATGTTATTTTCTTTTTCGAGACTTATGGCAAATCCTCCACCTTCTGCTAAATGGATCTTAAGAACAGAATCTCTGGTCAGATATTGTGTTTCGTGTTTGTAATCCTGTGCTTGCTTATTAGCATTTTTACCATCGCTGAATATCTCGGCTTTATAGGTTACATTTTCAGAAAGGAAGCTGAGAGATACTTCTATATCGCGTTTGTTCCAGTTTGTTAATGCTCCTATATACCAGTTGTTCCCTTTCCTTTTCGCAGAAACTATATATTTACCCATCTCTCCTTGAAGTATTCGGGTTTCATCAGTTTCATCAGGCAGTGAAGCTATAAAGCTGGTGCATTCCTGTTCTTTCCTATAAATGGTAGGATTATCGCAAAGCATAGTTAAAGGAGAATCATAAACTATATATGTAGCAAGCTGATGGCAACGAGTACCTTGGCTCATTGGATTATAGTATATATCTTTAAAATCTTTTTTAGTCGCATTCCTCATTGCTCCCGGTGTATAATCGACTGGTCCGGCCATTAAACGTATGTATGGGAAGGTAACATCATACAAAGGCATATCTTTTTCTGTAGTGCTCCATTTCATTTCTTCCATTCCGAATACACTCTCGAAGTTTATAATGTTTGGATATGTTCTGTTCAGTCCAGTAGGTTTATATATTCCGTGAAGATCAAGAGTTAGTTTATATTTTGCAGTCATATCGGCTATTCGATAAACCATTTCCACGGCTTTTTGGTCATCTCGGTCCAGAAAGTCTACTTTAAATCCTTTAATTCCTAACTGAGAATAGTATTTGCATGCTTCTTCCAATTGTGAATCTAGTACATTAAACACAGTCCACAATATAATTCCAACATTCTTCTGTTGAGCGTATTTAACAAGTCCAGGTAAATCAATATCTGAGATAACGGTCATCATGTCTCCTTTGCTCGGATTGTACCAACCTTCATCCATTACTATATATTTTATCCCGTTTTCAGAAGCAAAATCAATATAATGCTTGTAAGTTTCAGTGTTGATTCCTGCCTTGAAATTAACGCCATAGATACCCCAGTCATTCCACCAGTCCCAGGCAACCTTGCCACTTTTTATCCATGAGTAATTACCTATACGGTTGGGAGACGCCAATGCATAAACAAGGTTATTAACAGGCATATCAGTATCCTTGTCAGTAATTACAAGTACTCTCCACGGAAATTCCCGAGTGCCGTTTACACTTGCTATAATACCGGAACGTTCAGTTACATATTCTTGTTGCCTCCATGCATTGTATGCAACTTTAGAAGGTAGCGGAGCAAATTCTCCTTTAAATCCTGTTTTTCCCTTTGAACGGATAAACATTCCCGGATAAGATTCCAAGTCAGATTCAGTAATAGTCAGCTTTGTGCCGTTATCGCAATCTACAGTTACAGGCAGAAAGGCTGGCAAAGATGTATTCGCTTTTGTCAGTGGTTTTACCTCATAAATATTCTGAAAGGCCATTGAATAAGGATCTTTCGGATTAGTTGAGTATGGCATATAGCTAACATAGTCTTTGTCAAAGTTAAATTCAGCCTGCTCGTTTCTGATATTAATCTTTCCTTTGATTGTGGTATAAAATCGATAACTTACTCCACTGTTATATGCACGGAATATTACTCCATATCCACCTTTCATTTTAAGATCTAGCTCGTTGTAAGATGTAGAAAATGAACTAAATCTATAGAGGGGAGAAGTAATGTTTTCGTTTATACTTTTTGCTTTTTTCTGAATTAGCTTTGGAGCAGCTCCCAAAGTGTTGTTATCTAAGAACAAACAGATCTGTGAAGGTGTTAAGATGTTTTTTTGATCGTGCTTAACAGAATAACTTAATGTATCACCCAACTGAATTGTTATTTCTAGCCTGCTGTCTGGTGACTTGACTCTTATTGTTTCATTTGCTGCAAAAAGTGTATTTCCGCAGAGCATTATAAGGCAATTAAGCAGTAATAGAGAGATGTTTTTTTTCATGGCTCGTTGCATTGTTTGAATAAATAGAATACCTGTTTTTTCTATTCTTTAAAAATCAATTTTCACTTCATAAGTTTTGTTTCCGTCCATTCCGTTTTCGTGCATCATATAATCGGAAATCCAGGTATATTTTTTTGCTCCATCTGTAGTGACAGCCTCAACAAGGAATACTTGTCTGCGATCCCATTTGTTCACCGGGTTTTTAAAGAACAGTGCTCTTAGATCATCCACATTGTAACTTCCATTTTTTATGCTATATGAGCAGTATGGTGTTTTGCTTACCGTGTTGCACCAGGTATCATACGAGTATGTAGCTAAATAGAGATTAACTTTTGCATCAATAGGTTCCCCGTTCTTTATTGTTTTAATAACCATCTTATCGGCAAAGTCTTGATACATTAGCTCATTAATAAGATCTGCTTGTTTTTTATTACCTACCTTATTTATAATCTTAATAGCGTAATCACTCCAACTACTCTCCTCATCGGGAGTATAACAGTAATCATTCATAAGACAGTGTGAAGGCATATATCCTTCACCGTTGATGGGATTATTTTTCCCTTCTACAACGTCAGCATAGAGGTCAATTACACCACGGAAATGCCCTAATTCGTGGGTGATGGCACGATAAGTATATTGATTGAAATGATCATTATATTTATTCTTCATGCCATCGGATGCATTGATGACTAATATTGTTCCAATGCCATTATCATTTCCACATCCGCCACCATATTCGCCATTTTCTGCGCCTTCATAGAAGAAATCATAAATAACAACCAATTTGAATATGTTTTTGTCCATCTGATTGATTGATTTCATATTAGCCCCATTTTCTCCCCAATAAGAGCATCCGTCGTAAACGATAATATCATCCAGGTCTGGTTTATAGATGTATTTCCTTTTAAGCAGATGCTTTTTATCGCAGTTATTGAACCGTGCATTAATTTGGTCCCACTGTTCCTTTAGTTTCTGCTTGAAAAATTCCGGTGTTTGCGAGTTCCACCCTTTTCTGTCAATGGCAATTTTTACATTGATAAAGATAGTTGCTCCATCGTCGTAATCAGCTGTATATTTTACTTTTGTACTGTCTTCTGTATTTGAATCAGGTTGTTCAGGATCATTGTTTGTGGCTGAAGCGCAGCTTACCAGCATAAAAAGGATAGCTACCAGCGAAATTTCTAGATATTTATACATTTGGTGTAGATTTAAAATGGTTATTTTATTTTTTTTGAGCTAATCGCACCATTAATACTCCGTGTCCGGGTATACTGTATTGGGTCTTTGATGCTGTAGTACCCATGTCATTATGCTTCCATAAATCTCTGATCGTGTATTCTTTCTTGTTGATGTTTATATCGGAAGCAAAGTACATAATATCTTTTTTCCAGTTGTAATCCAGTTTCCATTCGTGATCAGTACGATTGAGAAAACATACAGCTATTTCGCCTTTTGACAAAGGTTTAGCCCATATTTCATGATCGCCCATGTCCATAAAGCGTCGTGCCTGTTGTCCAATACTATCCTGATCAACAGCAATGACTTCTTTGTTGGTAAGTATTTCCATAGTTTCTTTGCTCATAGAGCGAAGGTCGTTACCAGCCATTAACGGTGCCGCAAGCATTGACCACATTGAGAAGTGAGTGATATATTCATCTCGGCTCATTCCTCCATTGCCAACTTCCAGCATTTCTGCATCATTCCAATGTCCTGGACCTGCATAAGGATAAAGGTCAGCAACGGTATCAATAATATCTAGCACACCAACTCCACCCCAGTCAAATTTACATTGGTAACAATCACGTATATCAGCAGTGGTGCGCCATAGATGCCCAACACCCTTGGCCCATTTCCATGGTTGGCTTTCTCCCCATTCACAAATACTGAATACAATAGGTCTTCCACAAGCTTTAAGGGCATCACTCATGGTTCTGTAAGCAGCTTCGGCATTTTGTCCTTCGTTTGAACACCAGTCATATTTTAAGAAATCAATTCCCCACTTGGCATATTGGCGTGCATCCTGAAATTGGTACCCCCGACTTCCAGGTCTTCCTTGGCAAGTCAGTGATCCGGCACATGAATAGATGCCTAATTTGAGTCCCTTGCTGTGAACATAGTCGGCCAAAGCCTTAATCCCATTTGGAAAGCTTTTAGGATCAGCTATGATATTTCCATCATTATCACGCCCCACTTGCCAGCAGTCGTCAATTACTATATATTCATACCCGGCCTCTTTCATTCCTGATGCAGCCATTGCATCAGCCATTTCCATTAATAGCTTTTCATTTACGCTGCAGCCAAATTTGTTCCAGCTATTCCATCCCATGGGTGGAGTGGCTGCCAGACTTTCAAAAATAGAATCTTGTTTGCTTTGATTTTTACCAAAGAACATCTGTGCTTTTAATGTACCGGCAAGCAGACAGAATATTGAAATTATCAGGTACTTTTTCATGTTTATTTTTTGAATGCCAAATGAGTTTTATCAGAATGCCTCTTTTTAAAAAAAGAGGCATTCTGATTTTTTTTAAGATTATTCGTAAGGAGACGGATCCAGTTGCGGAGCTCTTCTTAATTCATATCTAGGTATTGGTAACCAATAGTTTTTAGGAGCATGGAATGTTTTATATTCAATTGGTTCAGAATTTAATTCGTAAGTTTTAGAACCATCTTGATGTTTCCAGATTATCATACCTGTAACTGGTTTACTGTATACATCTTCAATGATCATCCAACGTCTGATATCGAACCAACGTTGCCCTTCGAATACTAGCTCAATTTGTCTTTCGTGCCTGTATTTTTCTGCAATATTATCAGCAGTAATATCAGGCATATTAACACGTCTTCTGATCTTGTTGATATACTCAACAGCTTCTGGTGTTTGACCTAGCTCAATCTGGCATTCTGCATAGTTTAGATAGAACTCAGCCAAACGGAACATGAAGTAGGGAGCAGTTGGAGCATCAGTTCCATAAGTATCGTATTTCCTGTCAAGGAATTTTCTGATATAATAGCCCGTTTGAGTACCATTCCACCATGAGTCTCCACGACGACTGTCTTTTCCGTTTGGAACTCCATCTTCTGCTCCAAAGAAACATTCTACTTCTCTTGCATCGGCACCGTATCCCCATGTAGATCCATCTGTAAAGATGGTTGCATCAAAACGCAGATCTCTGTTAATATAAGGATTTTCCTTTTCAGAAACTCTTTTATATGGAGTTCCATCAGCCATCTCAAATTGATCAACAATTTCCTGAGTAGCCTGGAAATTACCCCATCCGTTAAAACCACTACCTGTTCCGCAAGGAGCCTGGAATAAATAAGAGTTATTATAAGCACCCTGACCTTGTGAATTGTATAGCTTTTCAAAAATAACTTCTGGGTTCTTTTTGTCAATAAACAGATTTGCATATTCTTCACTGTTTGATACATTCTGTAAGTAGTAAGCAGGTGCGCCGCTTTCATCTTTCAGATCAATAACAGCCTTATTAGCATCTGAAGCTCTTTTCCATTTAGTTTGTGATGGCGTTCCAAACAAAGGACTTGCTGCATAAAGGAGAGTCCGGGCCTTTAAAGCCAGTGCCGCTCCTTTGGTTGCTCTTCCCAAATCGCTGTCGTCACTATATTTTACAGGTAAGTATAAGGCAGCACTATCACATTGTGAAACAATATATTCAGCCACTTCATCTTTAGGTGCTCTTGTTACGTTCGAATAATCATCGTTTAGCCCATAAGATTTGGTGATTAAAGGAACATCCCCAAATAAGCTATATAATTGAGAGTAAAAATAGCCTCTGAGGAAAAAAGCCTGACCAATCTGGGCATTTTTCCATGCTATATTAGTTTCTCCGGAAGCGGGAACACGCTTAATGTTCTCCGTGAAAATATTAATATTACGTATAGCCTTGTAATAGAAATCCCATGGATTCCATGTTGAACCATCCCATCCAATGCTTGACTGGTCAGGAGAAAGCAAACCTTGTTGGATTGACTCTGTACCATATTTCCACATCTGGTACACTTCATCTGTATAACTGGCAAAGCGTGATCCCTTCTGGGTTTCAGCTTCCACGCTATTATATTGTTCGTTTAAGAATGTCTCTGACAAGGCAAGATCTCCCCATACTGCAGCATCTGTATAAGTATTGAGCGGGTCCTGATCCAAAATGTCAGTACACGAGGTGAAAAGTCCAGCCATCAGCGTAGCTGCATATATATATATCTTTTTCATTTCTTTATAGTTTTTCAGTTACTAGTTAATTAAAAAGTGACATTTAATCCTACAGTAAGAATTCTTTGCTGTGGATAGAAGTTTGTACCAGCTACATTGTCTGGAACTTCCGGATCACAAATCTTCATTTTGTCTATAGAGAATAAGTTGTTACCATTAGCATAGACTCTCAGATTTTCTATATTCAGGAATTTCGAAGCACTCTTAGGAAGGGTGTATCCTAATTCAACAGATTTGAGTCTTATAAAGCTTGCATCTCTTAGCCACCATGTAGAAGTGACTCCATTAAATGCATCTCCATAAGTCTGTTTAATAAACGCTCTTGGCCATCTGGCATCTGCATTTTGTTCAGCTGTGTTAGAGTCAATCCATCTTCCTTTATAAAAGTCAGAAACCATATTCATACTTGGCATAACAATTTGTTTAGCCTTTGCCTGTCCTTGGAAGAACACATTGAGGTCAAATCCTTTCCATGAACCATTTAATGTAAGACCGAACATAATTTCCGGAGTGCTACTTTCATTTACACGATATGCATCGTCCCAGGTTATTTTTTTATCGCCGTTTCTATCTTTGTAGATAAGATCACCAGGTTTGGCTCCATCAATATGAGGAGTGCTATTAACTTGCTCCTGAGTCTGGTAAATACCAGTTGCTTCGTATAAAATAAATCCATCAATTGGGTGACCTTCTGTTTTTTGCCATTCCGGAGTTGTTTTAGCTTCATCCATGTAAACTACTTTGTTTTTTGCATAAGTAAAGTTACCGCTGGCACTCCATTTAAAATATCCGGCTTTATCCTGATATGTTGCAATAAGTTCAATGCCCTGATTATTTACCTTACCTAAGTTCTCAGATGGTAAAGAAAGCCCTGTATAAGAAGGTACTGATGCATTTCTGGTGATCAGGATATCATGTCTTATAGATTTGAAAAGATCAACGTCTAGTCCGAATTTTCCATCAAGATATTGAGATGATATACCGGCATTGTATGTTTGAGCTTTTTCCCATGTGATAAGAGGATTAGCTGTTCTTACCATCTGCATACCTTTGTTCACTGCATTTTCTGTTCCGAAAGTTGCTCCCGAACCGTAAGCATATTGAGTAAGGTATTGATATGGTGCCACATTGTCGTTACCCATTAATCCCCATGATCCTTTTAGTTTCAGGAAGCTAACGATAGGCTTAATATTCTCAAAGAATTTTTCCTCAGAGATTACCCAACCTGCAGATACTCCGGGGAATGCTCCCCATCGATGACCCTTGGCAAAATTCATAGAACCATCATATCTCATTGTAAACTCTGCAATATATTTGTTGTTATAGCTATAATTAATACGTCCGAATAGGTCTCTTCTGACAGTTGCATTAGAACTTCCTGCATTGTTTTTATCTTTGGGAACATCACTACCGAAATCTATTTCAGGAAGTGCAGAAGAAAGATAATTTGTTCGGAATGCTGATAAAGAACTGTAGTTATATTTACTTTGTTCGTAAGCAACAAATGCATCAACCTTATGTGATTCATTAAATGTTCGGTTATATCCCAAACGCCCGTTCAATGTGATTGTGTTTGAGTTATCTGCCCATGAATTTACGCTGATAGCTCCTGTTCCGGATCTTTGGTTCTCATATTCTCCTGTCGAGTTATTATATAAATACAAATCATAAGGAGTGTTTAAGCTTTTTCCAGTTCTGAAAGAAAAATCTAAAGCGGCATAACCTTCTACATACAATCCCTTGGTAATAGGATCAAGATCTAGTCTGAGAGTGGGTTTCAAAGTAAGAATGTTATATTTAAGCTTATTTGTACCGGGCTTATCTGTTACCATTATAGCTGCATTGTTTGTAATTCCGTCATAGCCACTTCTTGGTAAACCATTGGGATAATATGCTGCAGCCATTGGTGAGGTTGATAGAAATTTGCCAAATAGATAATCAGTATCAAAGACCCCTCTGTTTCTCTGTTCTTGTCTCCCTAATATATCAAAGCTGAACTTAGCTCTTTTTCCAATTTTTGCATCTACATTTGTTGTAAACTGGTATTGGCTGAAGTTTTGTGTACTCTCCTTATAGATAGCGTCTTGCCACAGATATTGTAGAGATGTATAGAATGATATTTTATCATTTCCACCTGTTACAGATAAGCTGTGTTGTGTTTTTGTAGCCCAGTCTTTGGCTACAGACTTCCACCAGTTTGTACTTGGGTAATTAATAGGATCTGATCCATCTTGTAGTTTCCCCAGAACATCTTTTGAATAGGTCTCTACCAAACCATGTCCTCTGTCATATTCGTTAATATATGTAGCATATTGGTAGGCGTTCAACATTTCAGGAACGCGGGTTGGTTGTGTAATACCCACATTTCCGCTATAGTTTATCTTAACTTGGCCTTCTTTACCACGTTTGGTAGTAACAAGAATTACACCATTTGCTGCACGTGCTCCGTAAATAGCAGCCGAAGCATCTTTCAATACAGAAATAGATTCAATGTCTTCTGGATTCAAACGGCTGAAGCTGCGATCAGCAACACCATCAACTACGATTAATGGAGATGTGCTTCCCAATGTACCTTTTCCGCGGATTAAAATGCTTGCACCATCTTCTCCTGGTTCACCAGAGCGAACGTTGGAAATAATTCCGGCTGTTTTTCCTGCTAAAGCACCACTTAAGTTAATTGAGGAAACTTTTTTAAGTTCGTCGCCTCCTACCTGAGAAACAGAACCTGTAACTGTCGCCTTTTTCTGAGTACCATAACCCACTACCACAACTTCATCCAGTCCTACGCTTTCTTCAGACATTGTAATTGAATAGTTAGTCTTATTTCCAATAGCAACCTCTTCTTTTTTCATGCCAATGAAAGAAATTTCAAGTGTTTTACTTGAAGGATCTATTGACAGTTCGAATTTTCCGTCCAAATCGGTTACGGTTCCTGTTTGAGTTCCTTTTACCTTGATAGAGGCTCCAATAATTGGTGTTCCCTTAGAATCAACAATAATACCTGTTATTTTCTTTGTCTGTTGTTTGTTTACTGAGTAAGGACTGAATAAGTTGCTTCCAGAGCTGTTCCCTGCCATAAGAGGAGTAGCGCTCAGAAGACTTAAGACTATTGCCATCTTGGCAATACGGAATCTTCTTTCCGTTTTTGTTTTTCTAAGAATTTGATTCTTACTTTTTTTCATGGTTTTACTTTTTTAGATTTAAAACAACGGTTATTATATCAAATAACTATAATTAGCGTTATCGTTCGCAAATTAACAGAATATATATTGGAGTGATGGGCAAAATAGTCCACACTGATAGAAAATTAGTCCAATTGCTGTTTTTTGCATTTAAATATATAAACTATTGAATTATAGTGTTTTACTGTTTATAGCTAGACTATTTTTCTATTTTTGTAGATTATATTTGGGTGTTTTATTGAATAATTGTAGTAATATTGCATTGCCTTTATTGAAGAAAGTAACATTGTTTATCTATGAAGAAACGTCATGCTTTAATTCTCGTTTTGCTAGTTCTTTTCTTTCCTATAAGACTGAAAGCCGATGCTTTTAGTTTTCGGCATTATAAAGCAGAAGATGGTCTGGCATCTAATATTGTGCGTAGCATTATTCAAGACCGCCATGGATTTATGTGGTTTGGGACCGAAGATGGCTTGAGCCGTTTTGATGGATATACATTCAGGCAGTTCAAAATGAACAGATCTTCCCAATATTCTCTGGGTAGTAATTACATTAGCACTTTGCTTGAAGATAACAAAGGAGATATCTGGATTGGTACAGATGATGGAGTTTATATTTATCATCCAAGCTCAGATATTTTTACCCATTTTAATGTGAAAGCCAGTGGCGTTTCAATTTCTTCCAGTGTTAATAATATCGTGGAAGACAAATTAGGGAATATCTGGTTTTCTACTTATGGGCAGGGGCTGTTTCGGTATAATCTTTCTTCCGGCAAATTGGAACAGTATAGAATAATCAGGAAAGGAACTTCCTCCAGTAATTACGATTTTATCAATTATATATATGTTGATCATTCCAATCTGGTATGGGCAGCGCCCAAAACTCCCAGTAGTCCGCTTATACTTTTTAATCGTGCAAAAAATAGTTTTCAGGTTATTCCATTAAAAGCAGATGGAGTTAAAGAATTTTCTATATATAAAATATTTGAAGATTCGCAACATGATTTTTGGTTAGGAACCTGGGATAAAGGATTGTGTAAGTTTGATATAAGAACAAAGAAGGTTGATAGTTATCTTTCTCCTAAGTCGCAGGGAGGAATTCTTCATATTCATGAAATAAGTGAATATAAACCAAATGTGCTATTCATTGGTTCGGATGACGGTCTGAGTCTTTTTGATACGAAAAATTACAGCCACCGTTTACTCACCTCAAGTGAGCTGGACAATTTTGCTCTTTCAGATAAGTTTGTTTATCCCATTTTTAAGGATCGTGAAGGTGGTATATGGGTAGGAACCTATTTTGGAGGAGTAAATTATATTTCTCCCAACAATGGACTTTTTGAACGTTACACTCACTCCAAATATGTTAATTCGGTAAATGGAAATGTGATAAGCCGGTTTACTGAAGATAAAAAAGGAAATATATGGATAGCATCGGATGATGGTGGATTGATTGTACAGGATGCTCAATCGGGCCGTTTCTCGGCTTATATGCCAAGGACTGGACAAAATAGCCTTTCGTATCATAACGTACATGCTCTTTGCTGGGATGAAGATAACCTTTGGATTGGTACTTATGCTGGGGGATTGAATGTGCTCGATACAAGAACTGGTAAGTTCAGATTTTATAATTCCGAGGAAAAAAATCCCCGTTCATTAGATGGAGGCAGTATCTATTCCATCTATCGGGATCGGGATAAACAGATGTGGGTAGCAAGTATGTCGGGGATAAATCTTTATGACCGAAAAGCTGATAACTTTATTCGTGTGAAAAACTTTAATGCCACTACTATTGATATTACACAAGATAAGAGAGGATGGATTTGGTTTGCAACTCAGGGAAAAGGTGTGTTCCGGTTTGAACCAAAGACCAGAAGATGGACTAACTATTCTTCTTTGTCAAACGGTGGATCTTTTATCGCCTGCAGCCAGACAAATAGTGTCCTTGTTGATAGAAAAGGGCAATTGTGGTTGGCTACTTCAACAGGGCTTTGTCGTTATAATGTCACAAAAAATGTTTTTGAGATTGTTCCGCTTAATATACCCAGTAATACTATTTGCTCCATTATTGAAGATCGTAATTACCTATGGCTTACCACATCGAAAGGGTTGATCCGCTATAATACAACTAATGGCAATTGTCAGGTATTTACAAAGAGCGATGGATTGCTCAGCGATCAGTTTATAGCTAATTCAGGATTCAAAAGTTCAAAAGGTAAGATTTATATTGGAACAGCTAATGGCTTTAATGCTTTTTATCCTAATAAAATAGTGATAAATAAGCATCTTCCACCTATTGCCATTACTAGTCTGGAGGTATCTAATAAAGAAGTAGAGATCGATTCTAATGGATTATTACCAAAATCCATCAGTTTTATGGACCAGATAGACCTTTCTTATAAAGACAATGTTTTTAGTCTCGGGTTTTCGGCTTTGAGCTACACTACGCCGGAAAAGAATATGTATGCTTATAAACTTGAGGGCTTCGATAAAGAATGGAACTATGTAAATAAACAACAACGGGCAACCTATACCAACCTTCCCGCAGGAGAGTATATATTCCGGGTAAAAGCTTCCAATAGTGATGGAATTTGGAATGAACAGGGAGCCTCAGTAAAAATTGTAATTCATCCCCCTTTCTGGCTTACCACCGGATTTAAAATACTTTATCTTCTTATAGCAATTGTGCTTGGTACATTGATCGTGAAAAGTATCATTAGTCGTTCTGAACGTCAGCATAGAGAAAAAATGAAAGAACTAAGTCAGGAAAAGGAAAAGGAAATGTATAATGCCAGAATCCAGTTCTTTACAATGATTGCCCATGAGATACGTACACCTGTATCACTGATTATTGGTCCGTTGGAGAAGATTATTACAGCAGGTCTCTCATTCCCTGATTTTGTTCGCAAAGATCTGGATATTATAGATCAAAACAGTCAGCGGTTATTAAATCTGGTAAATCAGCTTCTTGATTTCCGGAAAGTAGAACAAGGGGCTTTGGTTATGAATTTTAAGCGGCATAATATTTATAAGTTACTTAGTAATATTTATGACCGGTTCAGACCAATATTGGAACAAAACAGAGTGGTGTTTATTCTTGATTGCCCCGATACAGAATTTGAGGCTGTGATCGATAAGGAAGCTGTGACCAAAATTGTAAGTAATTTGCTAACCAATGCCATGAAGTTTACAGATAATCAGATCATAGTTACATGCATCCCCTTCCCTGATAAGGGTACCTTTGAAATTCATGTGTCGGATAATGGGGTTGGTGTTCCTGATGAAGAGAAAGAAAAAGTCTTTATGATCTTTTATCAGGTATCTTCCTGCCTGAAACCCGGAACCGGCATCGGTCTCTCATTAGTGAAAAACCTGGTAGATGCCCATAAAGGAACAATATCGGTAATAGATACCCAACCCAAGGGAGCTACTTTCGTTGTGACACTTCCACTACAAAACGCAGAAAGTACTGCAGCAACGGAAGTTCTGGAAGAGGGCGTTTCTTTACCGGTTCAGCAACGGGCTATGGCAGAAACAGAGCAATCTGTCAGCGAAGATAGAAAAGCAGAAAAACCGTTGTTGCTTATTGTGGAAGATAATGAAGATATGAGGAGTTTTCTTCAGAGCAGTTTTACAGATCATTATAAAGTAATAACAGCTTGTGATGGGATTGAAGGGATCGAAAAATTGAAGCAGAATGAAGTGAATCTGATAATCAGTGATTTGATGATGCCTCGGATGGATGGCATGGAGTTGTGTCAATCTGTTCGTTCTAATGTTTTATGGAGCCACATTCCATTTATTCTATTGACAGCCAAAACAGATATGAATTCAAAAATAGATGGTTTGAACTTTGGGGCCGATTCTTACATTGAAAAACCCTTCTCAATCAACTATCTGATAGCTCAGATTAATAACCTTCTTGAGTCCAGGCGTTTGCTGAAGAAGAAATACGCAGAGATGCCATTTGTTTCTTTGACAACAATTGCCGGAAATTCTTCAGATAAGCAATTCCTTTCAAAGATGAGTAGTGTGATTGAACGCAATATCTCAAATATAGATTTCTCCATAGATCTTTTAGCAGAAGAACTTTGCATCAGCCGTTCAGGCTTGTTTGCCAAGATAAAGACACTTGCCGATGTTACTCCAAACGAGCTTATACAGCTGGTTCGTTTAAAGAAGGCAGCCGAATATCTGGTGAAAAATGAATATCGGATTAATGAGATAGCCTATATGGTAGGTTTTAACAATCCTTCTTATTTCAGTAAGTGTTTCCAGAAACAATTTGGTGTTCGCCCAATGGAATTTGCCAGTAAGTATAATGAGAAGAACACTCCTGTCTAGCTACCACAAATGTGGTAGTTAAATGCCATTTAAAAGGGATTCTTTGATTAGTCATCATGGTATATCTTTGTACCATGAATTAAGATATATAAAATGATTGTTTAAAAGTTAAACAAAAGATGACTGATACAACCCTTATCATTGCTGACAACCAACCGCTTACAGCTCTGGCCTTGAGAACCTGGGCTGAAAAGAATGAGTTGGCAGGTTCCATTATAGAATCGCCGGACCAACAATCTCTGGAAGATTCTCTTCGGGAACTGTCTGATGAAAATGTTTTGTTGATTATTGATGTGGAGTTGTTCGACTTCTCAGGCAAAGATGAACTGATTGCTTTCTTTCAGACGCATGACCAACTTCGTAAACTTTTTATTGGAGATCATTTCAACGAAGAAGAACTCTTTTTCATAGCAGAGGAGATGCAGTCGAATATTGTTCTGAAGAGTGTTGATCTGGAAGAGTTGAGAATAGCAGTAAGCTTTACACTAAAAGGACGTTATTACATTCAGTCGGAATTGTTGAACCTGTTGATGCGAAAGAATGCAGCGCCAGTGAAACCAGAGAATGAAGAGGTACATTTAACGCCTACAGAGAAAGATATTGTTTCTCTGATTGCCAGTGGGAAAACAACCAAAGAAGTCGCTGTAATCAGAAGCCTGAGTTACCATACAGTAGTTACTCACCGGAAAAATATTTTTCGTAAACTGGGAGTTTCCAGTATTCATGCACTTACAATATACGCTATAAAATCCGGATTAATAGATACTACGGAGTATTACATTTAAAACCACCATCATTCAAATTAAGTTATTATGCTAAGTCCTACTGAAACCATACTGAAGAATGTAGATATACTTTCTCAGCACTTAACAGAAGAATATAAATATATACCTCGGCATGATAAGCCGCTACCTTCCATTGAAAAGTTGTCGGAGATTATGGACTTGATAAAATCAATTCTTTTTCCCGGATTTTTTGGAGACTCAATAGCCAATCAAAAGATGCTTAAGTACCATATAGGGATGAATATGGAAAGACTTTATGCATTGCTGGTTGAGCAAATACACTATGGAATTTGTTTCACCACCAAAAATATAGTTGACAAGGATATAAAGTTCCGGGCTTCTGAACTGGCAATAACCTTTATAGATAAAATACCCGAGATAAAAAGATTGCTTTGCACCGATGTAAAAGCTACTTTTGACGGTGATCCCGCTGCGAATAATTATGGTGAGGTAATTTTTTCCTATCCTACAATAAAGGCTTTAATAAATCACCGGGTGGCTCATGAATTATTATTGCTTGGAATACCAACAATTCCACGGATTATTTCTGAACAGGCTCATTCCGACACAGGAATTGACATACATCCTGGAGCCAGAATCGGTGAATATTTCAGTATTGATCATGGAACGGGTGTTGTAATAGGCGAGACCTGCGTTATCGGTAATCATGTTAAACTGTATCAGGGAGTAACATTGGGTGCAAAAAGCCGTACTTTGGATAATAATGGAACAACTATTCCAAGTGCTTCACGTCACCCTATTCTCGAAGATAATGTGACCATCTATTCAAATTCAACTATTCTGGGAAATGTGGTGATCGGACATGATACTGTTATTGGTGGTAATGTTTGGCTTACCAACTCAGTGCCTCCATATTCAAGTATTTTACAACAGAAAGCGGTTGAAAGTTCTTTTACAGATGGATTAGGAATCTGAAAAAAGAAATATCCCCAACCAGAATTAAAGTTTTGGTTGGGGATGTTTTTATATTAATGATTAAATTTTGCATTATATGCTGCTTCCAGTTGAGAAAGAGCCTTTTGCAGAATCACTCTTGGACACCCTGCGTTAATGCGCATAAATCCTGTACCTTCTTTACCAAACATCGCCCCGTCGTTTAATGCCAGATGGGCCTTGTCTACGAAAAAGTCTACCAGTTCCTCCTGATTAAATCCTAATTCCCTGCAATCGAGGAATATTAAGTAAGAAGCTTGCGGACGTATTGCCTTAATAAGCGGCATATTTTTTTGCAGATAGTTATCCACATAATCAATATTTCCCTGAATATAGTTCAATAGCTGATTTAACCATTCGGTACCATGTTCGTAGGCAGCTGCAACAGTAATGAATGCAAAAATATGTCCTTCCGAAAATTCACTTGCGTTCAGGTAATTTCTGAATTTTTTCCTTACTTCATCGTTCTCAATAATGCAATAAGAACTGGCCAGTCCCGGCATATTAAATGCTTTACTAGGCGACATAAATGTAATAGAGTTCAGTCTGGCTTTCTCTGAAATTTTAGCAAAAGGAATATGGGTATATCCTTTCAGTGTAAGATCGGCATGAATTTCATCAGAGATAACCATTGTGCCATTTTCGTAGCAAATATCAGTAACCGCCTCCAGTTCCTCTTTTGTCCACACTCTTCCGCCCGGATTGTGAGGATTACATAAAATGAACAGCTTGCATCCTTTTACAGCTTCTTTAAAATGATCCAGATCCATTTTGTACTGACCATTTTCAAGAATCAGTGGGTTACGCACAACCTCGCGATAATTATGTTCTGTTACAAGAAAGAACGGATGATAAACCGGACTTTGAATCAAAACCTTATCGCCTGGTTGAGTAAAGCATTTTAGAACGTGGGCAAGTCCAACAACAATTCCCGGAGTGAAGCTAATCAGTTCCTTGGAAACTTTCCAGTCATATCTTGTAAACAGCCATTTCTCAATAGCCTGATAGTAAGAAGCCGGTTTGCTGGTATAGCCAAGAACCTCTTTTTCGCAACGCTCTTTTATTGCATTCATTATAAAAGGTGGAGTGCGGAAGTCCATGTCGGCAACCCATAGAGGCAGTAAGTCATCTCTTCCCCATCTTGGTTTCAGTGCTTCTACTTTCAAAGCATCAGTACCTGTGCGGTCAATAACCTCATCAAAGTTATATTTCATAAAATCTGTTCTGTATTAAGTTATATTGCAAAAATACAAAACCTTATCTACAGGATAAAATAAAAACCCAATAATTCACAAGCCATTCACCAACATTAAAATATTTATCCTCACTCCCTCACTATTTGCACAACTTATTGCACATTAATTATTTATGAGTGAGGGATGAATTTTTCACCCTCACTTTTAGAGCTTATCCCTCACTATTTCGAGCCATTTTTTTGAAAAAATGAGTATCAGATTCTCAGGAGTAAGGTTAATGTGTATCAATTGCTGTATATAGTTTTAAGTTGCTAAAGTGGCATTTGCGGTGAATAACAGTTGCATTCGCTGCAAAATATGCGGCGAATAATTACTTATATCTTATGTTTTCTAAGTTTTAATGCTTCAACCATTCAGCAGGCCATTCAATTTTGTCACCTTTGTCATTGTAAGTACTCATTTTAAGTGTACCGCCGTTGTGGTCGAAATAGAGGATCTTTACTGGATGCAGACCTTTTGAAAGCGCCATTTGCGAAGTTATCTCTTTCGGAGAGTGACCGCCGTCATTATCAAGAATCAGTTGACCGTCCACTTCCATTGTGCTGCCATCGTCCGATAGCAAGGCGAAGGTGTAGATTCCATCTGCGGGAACATCCAGATAGCCGGTCAGTACCAGGCCGATATTACCTTTTACTTCTTTCGGGATGGAGACAGTGGAAACCTGATACTCTCCATTTACAGGAGCAGCTTCTATTTCACGACAACGTTCTCCAATATATTCGTGCCAGGTAGCTTTCAGTCCACTTCCCTGAATAGTGGCCGGAGTAGCCGGAGAATAATCCATCTTTATAAACTTCGCTTTTACAGCTTCGGATGGAGTTCCGTCGGCACGGAAAGTACGGAAAATGAAATCTGAGGAATGATCTATCTTTATCGGACCATTGTAAAGGGCAGAACTTCTTGTAGGGTTCTTGCCATCAGTGGTATAACGAATCTCTACATTTGGTTTCAGGCAAGTCAGATTTAATGTCTTGCTATCAATAAATGCATTTGTTTCGTAGAAACCGCCTAAATCGGGAACTCGGTAGTTCACCTTTTCAGCTTCCAGTAATTTCAACTGTGCAGGAAGTCGGTTTAGGAAATCCTTTTCATCCTTTTTCTCAGCAGGTAGCCAAACCATCTCACTGAATGCCACCAGTCGGGGGAACAACAGATATTCCACTCTCTTAATGGTTGGCACCGATTCCGTCCATAAGTTACATTGCGCTCCGATGATATTCTGCTTCTGAGCATCAGATAATCCTTCGAGCAGTGGATTGTAGTTATAAAGAGTAGACATTGAATTCTTGTCTTCCCAATTATCCAGATAGAATGCACCGTTAGGACATAAAATAGCCTGATTACCCTGTGCAGTAGCCCTTGGAACTGCATCCGGAGCCCAGGTACGCCACCAGGTAAATGGTTGCTGTTTTCGACAGACCACCTTCCAGAATTTCATCCCAACCTATCATGCGGCGACCATTCTCGTTAAAGAACTTTTCCATGTTGTGAACGAACCACGCCTGTAACTGTTCAGGAGTATTCAATCCTTGTTCCTTCATTCTACGCTGGCAGTCGGGGCACTTCTTCCAGTTGGTTTTCTCTACTTCGTCGGCGCCCAGGTGAATGTATTGATAAGGGAATAACTGCATCACTTCACGATACACATTCTTGCAAAACTCCAGAGAAGAATCTTTTCCCGGACAGATAGGAGAGGAGAAAGTAGTTCCCCATCCAACCATACCTGAGCAGGCCACATCCGGATAATTACTGATTGCTGCCATAAAATGTCCCGGCATATCTATTTCGGGAATAATGTCGATGCCGCGTTGTGCCGCGTAAGCTACCACTTCACGAATATCATTCTGAGTATAGAACCCACCGTAAAGAGTATCTGTTCCCTGAATCTGCATTTTTGCTTCCGGCAAGTGGAAGTCCGAGTTCTCATATTTTTTCTCAAATTTCTGGCAATCGCGGTCTTGATTATTGAAATGTCTCCACGCACCTTTTTCAGTAAGCAAAGGATATTTCTTTATTTCAATGCGCCATCCCTGATCATCGGTGAGATGCCAGTGAAACTTATTCAGTTTATAAAGAGCCATTAAGTCGAGTACCCTTTTTACTTCAGCTTTACTCCAGAAGTGGCGGGAAGAGTCGAGCATAAAACCTCTCCATGGAAGAGCAGGAGAGTCCTCAACCTTCACTTCAGGAATTGTACGCCCCTGCAATAATTGTCGCAGTGTGGCAATACCGGCAATCACTCCCTGATAATCTTTTCCTTCAATCTTAATGCTCTTTGCACTTACTTTCAATCGGTAAGCACCAGCTTTTGGCAGAGAACTATCCAGAGAAATCTGTATCACACTGCTTTTGCTGTTGCTCACTTTCAATGAATATCCTGATGCAACTCCTATTATCTGTTGCAAATATTCGGCAGCAGGGCGCAGACTGGCGGCAGTTGCAGTTATGGTTTGTCCGCTTTTAAGGTTGAATATACCGGAACCTTCTTCCATAGAAAGAGGTTTTGGTACGATAGACACTGTGTTTTTTGCCATTGTTGGAATGCCAATCATAATTGACGCAACCAGCAGGCAAACTCTTATTTTTTTATTTAGCATGACTTTTATAAGTTTCTGTGTTTTTTGTATTTAATGAGTTACTTTACTTCTATTTCCGCATATCCGGCCTCTTGTGTACCATCCGTATTGCTTAACGCCGTAAGCTTCACAAATCGTACCTTTTTCTTCTGGAAGTATTTAGTCTGAGGAATCGGATTGTTTTTTATGTTCGAGAATTCACCTTCAGATACCGTTTCCCAATTCTTCCCGTCGGCAGAAACAGAAAATCTGTAATTGAAGATAACCCCTTTAGCTCCCACCTTCTTATCCGGAGTATAGGTAAACTCTGAAATCTGAGCATCTTTCTGTAAGTCGATGATCAATTCGTGAGGCAGATTACCTTGCTGTATATACACGGTAGCAGGATTGCCATCAATAGCAGCAGAAGCAGTTGCTTCACCATTCAGAATCTTCCAGTTCTTAGTAATATTCAGTTTACCCTTTTCGCTATTGTTGCTTTGTGCTTCCACCGGAGCATTGTAAACAGACAAAGTAGAAATTAAAGGGCAAGCCTTCGAATCTGTAATATGAATACGAATTTTGGAAGCCGTGGTCGATGGAATACGCAAAATGCGTTTGTTACCAATGGTTGTTGCTTTAGCCACCTCTTTCCAGCTGCCATTCTGATAAGCATCAACGGTGAGTGCCTTAACACGTTGTCCCAGTGCAATGTACTCACGCAACAAAACCCGGTTGAAAGTAGTGTTCTTCTTAAAGTCGAGAGTCAACGTGGCATTAGTTACCCCTTCATCAGTTGCCCAGTAAGTCTTGTTATCTCCATCAACAGCATTGCGTGCAGCATAACTTTTAGACTTTTCACGAACATTAGATGCCGTAACCATTTTACCTTTTGCAAGATCGTTAGCAAGCTCTTTTCTGATAATCCGTGCAAATTCAAGCAAAGACTTCTCATCTATCTCATTCACAAGACCGCGACGATCCACCGGCAAATTCAGAATCATATTACCGTTGCGCCCTATGGAGTTATAATACAGCTCAACCAGTTGCTGAGGCGTTTTTACCTTTGAATCTTCCGAAGCATGATAGAACCATCCCGGACGAATGGATGTGTTCACCTCCGCCGGAACCCAGTAATTACCATCTTCGTGTCCGTTGCGTAGTTGTTCATACAGCGGCCATCCCGGCCACACCTCATCACGTCTCAATGTACTCCAGTTTGTTTCTCCCACCCAACCTTCTTCCGTTCCGCACCAGCGGCAATCGGGGCCTGCATCACTGAACAACATAATATTTGGCTGAAGAGAATAAACCAGTTTATACGTATTTGGCCAGTCATAATAAGTCTTGCGATCTATGGTTCGTTGCTCGTTGGCTCCGCCGTAATAACCTGTTCCACCATTGGCACCGTCAAACCACATTTCGAAGATATCCCCGTAATTAGTCAGAATCTCCTTTAGCTGATTGCGGAAATAAGTAATATAATCGGGAGAGCCATACACAGCACTATTACGATCCCACGGAGAAAGGTAAAGACCAAGCTTCAGTCCGTACTCATCACACGCCTTACGAAGTTCAGCAATAACATCACCTTTGCCATCCTTCCATGGAGAAGCTTTTACCGAATAGTTGGTGTATTTGGAAGGCCACAAGCAAAATCCGTCGTGGTGTTTAGTAGTGAGAATAATCCCTTTGAATCCAGCTTCCTTGCAAATACGAGCCCATTGACGGCAATCCAGCTGAGTAGGATTGAACAGCTTAGGATCTTTGTCGCCATATCCCCATTCCATATCCGTAAACGTGTTCATACTGAAATGGATAAAAGCATACATCTCCATTTCCTGCCATTTTAACTGACGCTGATCGGGCACCGGACCACATGGTGCAGGTTGTGCTTTTAGTAGCTGACTTGGAAGACAAGTAAACAAGCCCATCATTCCCGCTAAAACTAATTTCTTCATATAATTTTTTAAAAGGTTTCAGGATTAATACATTTCTATATACAATTTAAATAGCCTATTTACCTAGATAGATGCTATATTTTGTTAGAAATACAAATATAAATAATATTTAATAGGCGAATTTTATTTATAAAAATATTGTCGAACAATAGGCGCAAGTTTACATGTTGTTTTAAGATATACCACGCCGGAGTATAGTAAAACTCTGGTTTGTCTTTTCAAAAACTATTCCGGATGTTTGTGTATTCTTGTACAAAAGAATGCATTCTTCTGTACAAAAGATATAATTGTTTTGTACAGAAGATATAATTGTTTTGTACAATATTACATCAACCTCCCGCCTGAGATAAAAAAACTCACTCGGGAGTTTGAGCAACCTCTCGCCGCATCTTTTCGAAGAGCCGGAATAGGATTTTATAACCTGCAGAATCACTACATAAATTTTAATTTTGCGAAATTGATCTAGCAATCTAGCAGTAAGCCTTTAAGTTGTTGTTTATAAGTGTGATAGAGGTGCTAGATTAAAATAATTTGATCTAGCGTTGATCTAGCAATCTAGCACCTTGTTTCGTCTTGATATGGTTGACTTTGCTTATTGTTAATCCTTGTATAGGCTGGTTAAAGTGTTGTTTATCAGGTGTTTTCTGTGAAGAGTTGTCTGGGATGTATATGATTTGTCTGCCAAAGCGCTAGATCGCTTGATCACTGCTAGATCAATTTGGTTTGATCTAGCGGGGGTAATGTGTTTATAGTCAGTTTGTTATTTGGCTAGTGCTAGATTGCTAGATCAATTTGTGGATTTTTAATTTTCTTGGAGAAAATGATGAAAAAGGGTATAATAAACTCCGATAATTATAATATTATCGGAGTTTATTTTGTGATCTAATGATGCAATTCTACAAGAGTTACCATGATAATTATTATATAATATTATTCTCTCTGAGAAAAAGACTAACAGTATGTCTGTGAACTCCCAAAATTCGAGCTATTTCACTTTGTGAGATATTATTGTGGATCATCTCTGTTATTTGAGATTTGTAGATACTTAATTTTGTTTGTTTTCCTTTACTCCCTTTGGGTCTACCAAGAATTACGCCTTCTGCTTTTTTACGGGCTAATGCTTCTTTTGTTCTTTGAGAAATTAGATCGCGTTCAATTTCAGATGCTAATCCAAAGGCAAAAGCAAGCACTTTACTTTGAATATTATCTCCAAGTTCGTAGCCGTCCTTTACAGTATATACTTTAACTTCATTTTTCATACAATGCTCTAAAATACGCATAACCATAAATGTTTTACGTCCAAGACGAGATAATTCTGAAGCAATAATAATATCGCCTGGTTTCATATGTTTTAGAATAACGCCTAACTTTCGTTCTTCTGGTTCTTTCACGCCTGATACTCCATTGTCTTCAATCCATTCAGAAATAGATAAACCTAATTGCCTAGCCTTGCTCTTAACTCCTAAAGCTTGATTTTGAGCATCTTGTTCGTCTGTACTTACTCTTAAATAACCGTATACCATAATCTTTTTTTTTTGCAAAAGTAATATGTCTTGTGTTTCAGTACTAATAAAAGGGAGGTTAGAAAAGGACAATTTTTGGTATAAATACATTTATCCTAAAAATCTCCTACTATTTGATAATGAAAAACTTGTGGCCCCAGAGATCTCAAAAGGGGGTAATTTCTCGTATGATAAAAAGGGTGAATTTTATTCTACAACCAAAATCTACGGTTATATTAAAAAAACTAGTATAAGTGAGGATTATAAATTTTGGATTGCTCTATTAAATTCTCAACTTTTTTGGTTCTTCATACAAAATACAGGTTATGTTTTAAGAGGAGGATATTTCACATTTAAGACTGATTATGTATTGCCTTTTCCTGTTCCAGAAATTATCCCCAATTCGATTTATGAAGATATTATCAATATTGTAGATACAATTTTGGAAAGAAAATCTAAAAGTAAAAATAGTATTACATTAGAATTAGAAAAGCAAATTGATAAATACATTTACTCTCTATATGATATTACCAAGCAAGAAATAGTCATTATAGAAGAACTAGATTTATAAAATAGCCTATATGTTATTTGTTTACGCTTTGTATATGTTTTATTTCATCTTCATTTAAGGCATAAATTGAATATATAATATCATTAATATTGTTTTCGTACTCTATAACAGATTGGACTTTATTATTATTCTTAATAGTTGAAATTTTATCAACATTCTCAACTATTTTACATTCTATATTACTAGGTATAAAAGCTGGCATTGGAAATGGTTTTATATAATCCGGCTTAAAGCGAAAATATGAATTGGCCAATACAGTTCCAGTGTTCATCATGTACCACCAGAATAAATTTGAATTGAGAATACCGAGTAAACATTTATAACTTTCGGAAACATTTTCTCGTTTTATATATCCATAAACAGTTGTTGTAGAATAAAATTCACCCTTTTTATCATACGAGAAATTACCCCCTTTTGAGATCTCTGGGGCTACTATTTTTTCATATTCAGCCAAGTTAATTCCCTGCTTTCTACCATATTGAAACCATTCTTCGTCTATATTAAACCTCCCTTTTTCTCGGCCACGTAATTCAGACTCACATTGTTTGAGATATGCATATCCTAAAGGAAAATTTGATTTAATCTCTTCTTCAGTATATAAAATAGCTAATTCTTCTTCCTTTTTATATGGAAAAACAACAAACCTATTACTTTTTACTGGCTCATACCGATGTACATCTTCACCTTTAAGTAAGGGCTTAACAAAACTTTTTTCTAACTTAACTTGCGTGGACAAATATTTAGAGTATCCAGTTACAAACTGATCATCTGTTTCACATTCATATAAAAAATATACATCATCTTTACTTGTTTGTAACCCTGTAAATATTCGGTCAAAAATATCGCTTATTCTTCGCGGTTGTTTATTTAGCTTGTCTAAAATAGCCATTACTGCACCACCTGACAATGTCCACTGATTTTCTGAAAGATTACTTGTTGATATTTTATTAAATGATGCTTTGGTTATTTTGTTGAGATAACTTGTTAATTCAATACTAGTGGCTATTTGGTTATCAATTTCAATATATTCAAGTATATCATTTCCTTCCTTAAACCATTGTAATGCTGTATAGGTAGATGCATCAAAAACCATAAAAGAGCTAAAGTCTATTATTTTAGAAATTGCATTTTTAGACGAAATAACAGAACGCAACCCTTTTCCAAAAGCTGCATTAGTCCATTTAACTGGCATTATGAAGTTGATGATTGCTTTGTTTTTTACTAAAGATAAAGATTTTTCGGTGAATAATGCATATAAATCATAGGAGCCTGTTGCAGATGTATAAAGACTATTATACATATCTGCCATTGCTGGATCAATATCTCTTATTCCTTGTATTCGCATATAAGGAGGGTTACCTATAATTGCATCGAAGCCAATGTAATCTCCATCATCATTTAAAACTTCAGGAAACTCAATGCGCCATTCTAAAGCATTTTGATAAATTTTATTGTTTTTAATGCTTTCAATTATAATTTTATATTTATCTATTTTTTTTTGAGCTTCATTTCTCTTTATATTTAGTACTTTTTGTTCTTTTTTAGTAGGCTCAAAAAGCATTGGAGTATTTAGTTTAGATAATTCTTTTTGCCATTTAGTTAAGTTCCGGAAGTTTTTATCGTTACGACTAATCTCAGTTTTTAGATTATATTTAATTTCAGAAATAAATTCTTCTAATTTTTTCTTATCTTCTTTATTGTGAGCATTTCTATATTGACTGACAGCATCTTTGTAATCTGCTATAGAAATGTTTAAACCTTTTAGAATAGGCTTTAAATCTTCATCAAGTGGGAAACGGCTGATAAGGGAATTTCCACATTTAATATTAATATCAATGTTGGGTAAAGTTTCTAATCGATTTGTTCCAGATTTGTAATATGTATGTTTTAATAGCTCTATCCAAAGTCTTAATTGACAAATCTTTACTGAATTAGGATTGATGTCTACTCCAAATAAGCAGTTTTCTATAATTATTTGTTTCTCATGAAATAAAGTTTCTTGAATTCTTTGACTTTCGGTGTTTTGTGGGGTATATTTAAAAATGCCATATTCATTATCACTAATAATCAATTCATCATTTTCAACAGTAATTTGATAGTCTCTGAGTCTTTTCTCGTTTTTGTCAATTAAGATTCCTAATTCAGATTTTAGGGCAATCATTTCGTTTAAGGCAGATACAAGAAAATGCCCAGAACCAACTGCTGGATCACATATCTTGATTGAATTAAAAATTTGGTTGGCTTCTTTTATATCAGATATATGGTTATATAAGTCGTTAATGCAAGTACATTCCCAACCTTTCGTGTCATTGAACTTTTGTATTACAGTATTGGATATTGTTTCTTTACACATATACATTGTAATAAAGCTGGGAGTAAAAAATGAACCGTCTTTATAACCATTAATTTTTTCAAAAATAAGTCCTAATACAGAAGCTGAAATAAGAGGCTTGTTCTCTTCTTGGATGTCTTCTGACCCTTCACTACTAAAATCATATGAGTCAAGAAACTTTAGTAAATAGCCGAGAGGCGACATCACTCTATTAGAAATAGTTTTTTTCTTTAATATAGATTTTCCATACAATTCAATTTGTGCTTTATCTCGAAGATTACTGATTGCTATTGTGTAATCTTCAAGTTCAGTAAGTTCAAATAGTGAACTATTTAAATATGGGACATGAGAAAATCTTTCAGTAAAATAACCTTTTTTTCTATCTTCTTCTCTACGTGCAAGAATTTGAAAAAAAAGACTATTTAAATCATCGTAACCTTCAATCTTATCTGAAGATAGAAAGGTGTATTTTCTGTCATTGTTATGGTACTTTATAATTTGTGCCTCAAGAAGCTTGAGAAATAAAATACGATTGATCCATGTAATGGCTAATTCTAAGGCTATATTGAAAAGTTGTTCCTCATAGTTTTTACCATATTGACTTTTATTTGGCAAACGTGATAGCTTGCTCATTGAATCTAATTCATTAATAGTGTTTTCAATTATAGATCCATTATCTCTGTTTGTTGTTGATTTTCTGACAATAAATTTTTGCGATTTTACTTTTATTTCTTCTAGCCCTAAAATATGAAGTAACTCTGCATAAAATTCTTTATTTAGCTGATTGTTATCATTTGCAAATGGAAGCTTTAATAAATGTATTGGAGATAAGAACTTATATAGAGAAATAAGTTTTCTATCATCGCTTTTATCTGCATTGCGTAGAGCTACTTCAAAATCTTTTATGTTGAAGTATGTATAATTTATATCTGATTTGATTTTCTCTATTTCTGGAGATGCTATCTCTTTGTAAAAAAAATCAGTGCTTGTTCCAGATAACGTCTTAGATTCAAACTGCTCAAATTTATTTATAAGGTCTTTGTTTGAATAAAATAGTTTCTCAAAATCCTGAGCATCAAAAATAAACCATTCATTGAGATTTGTTATCACAAGATGACGGAGCTCAAAATTTTTGGAACTTTTCCGCTCTCTTAAATAATATAAAACAAGTTCTTGAAATGATTTCGTGTTTAAATTCAAGTTACTAACCATTTCTGATTTGTTTGTTGGCTTTTTTACTTCAATAAGAACTCCAACAGGCGAATCAATAGATTTATTATTATGAATTACAAGATCAGTTCGTCCTTTAGTATTAATATAGTAATTGTCTTTATAATAGACTGAATTGAGAAAATCTATTATAAGATTTTTATGAAACTCCTCACTTTCTATTTCATTGATTTTGTCTAATAATGAAATAAACTCTTTTTTAAATCTTTCAATTGAATTCCGGTCAGGTTTTTGTTTAAGAAAAGCTAAATTAAGTGCTTGCTTAGGAGTTCTTATATTTTTAGTATTCATAAAAATTATTCTTCAAAATAATCACTGTCAATTTTCTTCACTTCATAAATTTGCTGGATAGTCACCCCCAAATTATAATCAATCATCAATTGTGCTAGTTTGAATCCGTCAATAAGAACTATTTTAGTTTCATTTCTGGGTACAAATTCTATAGCATCTTTGGTAAATGATGATGTGGTTATAAAAATTCCTTTTTTTGCTCCTTGTCCAGCTAATGCTCCCACAAACTTATGTATTTCTGGTCGTCCAACAATATTGCCTGGTTGCCATCGTTTTGCTTGAATATATATAATATCTAATCCAAGTTTATCTTCTTTGATTGTACCATCAATTCCTTCATCACCACTCTTGCCAATTGCTTTTCCTGCATCTTTCATAGAACCACCATAGCCCATTTTTACAAGAAGTTCAACAACTAAGCGTTCAAAGAATGTAGGCGATAATGTTGTTATTTTATCTAATAATTCTTGCGCAAGTGATTTTCTTATATTTTGATATGAATCTTCAAGAATCTCTTCAGGGGTTTGTATCGAATCCTCTGTTTGCGAATTTTCTTTTATAATCTCTTTTTCATCTCGTTTCATACTTTGAAAATCAAGAAATTCTTGAAATTGTTGTAAAAAGCCGACATTTATTTCTTTTGGATTTTGTTTTAAAACGTCTAAACCTCTTTTGGTAATACATATAAAACCTCTTTTAGGAGAATCTAAAAGCCCCGCTTTTTTTAGATAAGTCCTAGCCCAACCAACTCTGTTCCCAAACAGAAACGATTGCCCACTAGGTAATAATTCTTTTCTTTCATCCTCTGTTAATCTGAATTTGTCAGCTAAATGTTCAACTACGTTGTTGAGTTTATGCTCTTTTGGCTCTTTTACAGCTTTCAATAGAGGAAGCATTATTGTTTGATAATTGGGAATCATAGTTTTGATTGAATAATATTAACTTTCACAAAGATAGTTTTTTTATCTTAGATATATAAAGAAATATATATTTAAAGAGTCATGTTTTCTTTAAATTAGATTATTCTTAGTGGGCATTATTTTTATTTCACAGAATTAATGCTTTAATTATATTTTAAGTTGTTCAAATATTGAATTGTTATGAGGTATAATTATCCTACTGAATCAAACTTGAAATTTTTTTTTCATTATCATTAGTGACATCGGTGATATCGGGGACTTTATTGGTGACATCTATTTCTAAATTTTCTATTAAATCAGAGAATATACGAACTTATGATACGGAACTTAGCTTATTTCAAACTCAAGTAGTTTAAATATTTTAGTAGTGTAATCACTCATAAATAAAGGAATATTCAAAAGATTATCGTCTTTTGAAAGATTTAACCCAGAGTAGCGGATTCTATATTTAGGCTGAAATTTAGTATTATAAATTTGCAGGCTTTTTCCTTGTACATTTATACCAGACTTAACTTCTATGGGGAATATGTAATCTTTGTCCTGCAAAATAAAATCCACTTCAGCAGAGCGGGCTGAGGTTCAGTATCGTAATGGAACTTCAAATTGCGTCTTCAAACTTTGCAATACATAGTTTTCTGCTAATGCTCCTTTAAATTCTGTAAAACCGGATGTTGGAGATTGTCTCGTCCTGATGTGGGTGGACAATCTATGTATGAAGGAGCTACCTATGAACTATGAGTTTGGATGATATTAGTCAAAAAAATGTTGTTATTATAAATAAGATTTTTACCTTTGGTAACAAAAAATAAAACAATTGAAATTAATAAGCATATAACCATCAAAGGGTTTAATCAAATCAAAATTGTGGTTTGCAATAAATATAGTAGTATATATATGCTTCATATTCAATAATATAAAAACAAATATAGAAACAACTTTAAATAGAACAATTATGAAATTCAGTAACGTAAGATTATTAGTCAAAGACTACAAAAAGTGCTTTAAATTTTACACAGAACAATTAGGATTTGAACCTCTTTGGGGAGATGAAAACGGATGCTATGCTTCATTTAAAGTTGCAGACGGGATTGAAGGATTTGCCATTTTTGTTTCTGATTATATGGCTCCAGCTGTTGGAAATGTTGAAAAAATACAGCCGATTGGTTATAGGGAAAAATCAATGATTGTTTTTGAAGTAGAGAATGTTGATGAGACCTATCGAGCATTTTTAGAAAAAGGCATTAACTTTATTAATGAGCCGACTGATATGCCTGACTGGGGTATGAGAGTTGTTCACTTGCGAGACCCGGAAGAAAATTTAATAGAGTTTTTTACACCTTTAGCTGCACAGTAATATGAATTGGGAACCGTGGACAGGTTGTTATAAAATAAGCGATGGTTGCACTTACTGCTATTTCTATGGTCCTTTCTCAAAACGTTGCGGACAAAATAGTGTATATAAAACGAACGAATTTGATAAACCTATAGCTAAAACGACAAAGGGTATATATAAAATTCAAAGCGGAAAGATTGTTGCAACTTGTTTCGCAAGCGATTTTTTTATTGCAGAAGCTGATGAATGGCGTAAAGAAGCTTGGGCAATGATAAAGAATCGGCCTGACCTTGACTTTTTGATTATAACTAAACGCATTGACCGCTTTAATATTTCTCTCCCAAACGATTGGGGTGACGGATATGATAATGTGAATATAGGGTGCACAATTGAAAATCAGGAATCAGCTGATTATAGACTGCCTTTGTTTCTATCCTATCCCATTAAAAGGAGATTTATAGCAGCTGCACCACTTTTGGGCGCTGTAGATATATCGGCTTATCTTGACGGAATTGAGCATGTTACCGTAGGTGGTGAAACAGGACGAGAAGCTCGTGTATGTAATTACGATTGGGTTTTAGATATTCGGGAGCAATGTGTTAAAGCTGGAAAAACCTTTTGGTTTAAAAATACAGGTTCGTTTTTTAAATATGACGGCACAGTTCAAAAAATCAATCCATTTAAGCAGAGTTGTGTAGCAAAAGAATTTGGAATTAATATTTTAAATGGCAAAAAGCTTTTTTAATCATATCTAAAGCAGAAGGAGTTATAAAATGCAATGCCAGCCAAATGTGTATAATAAATGGAGAGCTATCCTCAAAAATCAGATAGCTCCCCATTTTATTCAACTTAATTAAGCTTAGTAACACGAAGTTCATCGAGCATTGCCTGATTGATAACAAGATTCATGTTTTCATTATATGGCATATAGGTTAGGGAAATTTTATGCTTTCCGGCCGAAAGGTGAACTTGAAGAGGATTGCTCCATCCCCAGTTGCTCCACTCATGCTTTCCTCTTTGAGGGAATATACTAACTCCGGCTTTTTGTCCATCGACAAATAGGGTACGGATTGCACATTCATTTTCGGTATTGGTAGGGCCATTACCATTGGCATAACGCCAGTCGAATGTATAATCGCCTTCTGTACTTATCGTTATATCGATTTCAATGTTAGTGTTTTCTTTCTTATTGATTTCAACAAAGCCATCGCCTTTATATCCCTGGTAATTGGCTGAGGACTTCGGGGCGAACTGCTCTACCTCATAAATATGTGAAGGGAATATTTGAATCGGTTCACTTGCAAAAGAGGTGAATCCTCCTTTTTGAATTGCTGCAACCTGGAATTCTCCTTTTTCATCTCCTAATAAGATGGAGCAATCTGAAGTCTCTTTCCATAACTTTCCGTCTTTATAGACTTCATACTTCATTGCACTTTCAATGGGTTGCCATTGCAATTTGCCTTCATTCAACTGCACAACAGGCATTAATGGTGATGAAGCATTTTCTACAAGGTTGATTTTCATGGGTTGAAATTCATTATCTGCCATTACAATTTTAACTGAATGATGTCCGGTGAGGTTTGCATCGATTACGGGTTCACTCTCTTTTCCATCAATAAGAAATGACTTTATCCTATTTCCATACCCTTCCAAAGATATATCCAATATGGCTTTTCGATAAGGAAAACCGGTTAATTGACGTTTTCCTTTCAAGTCTTTGGGTACGAACGGAGAGAAGCTCAATTGATTATCTCCGAACCGAATACCGAAAAGTAGGCGATGAGTGATGCTGAGGTTGCCGGATAAGCTCCACAACATATTGCTGGAATTGATCTGTGTACCCAAAAAATCGCCGGACTCGGCTACGAAATTCTCTTTATTGGTGCAGAACAGAGCCGCAGCGCGATAAATACTGCCAATGGTCTGCATCACTCCGGCTTCATTTCCTCCTTTTGCAGATGCGTGCATCCAGTAGGACGAAACAAATGGCCACACGGCATTGTTGTGGTAAGGCGGCATATCGGCAATTTGAGGATAAAAAATGGGTGCACCAAAAGGAACAATCGGATTATTCTCGGTCACTTGCTTTGCTTGTTCGGGAGAGGCTACATCAAACAAAACTGCTAATGCTTCACCCAACGATTCACTTTTGGGTGATTTGATGTAATTGTTTCTGCCATAAAGATATTGTGCATAATAACCTTTATCGGCCATCCACAGATTTTTGTTGATTGCCTCTTTTAATGCTAAAGCTTTCTGTGCATATTGCTTGGATACTTCTGCCTGACCTAAAAGCTTTGCTATATGGCTAAATACATTCAATGCCTGATAATGAACTGCATTAGTCCCAATACATTCCGATTGATAAATATCAGCCGGCTGCATCCATCTTGGGTAACTTTGCTCGCGCCAGTCAATGAATGAAGATTCTCCCATCATCAAACCATTTCTTGGGTTGTAAACTGTTTCAAAGTCGTCTTCCAAGGAATTTTTTATGATAGGGTAGATGGTTTTCAACCATTGTTGGTCTCCCGTTACTTTATAAATTTCGTAAGCTGCAATAGCCCATACCATCCGGTCGCTGGAACATGGCCATGCGCCACCAGTTCCCGTGTCCTGAATAATCCGTCCGCGGGAATTGACTTTCCGCATCAGACTGTTCATTGATACTTTGGGCTGCATATATGCCATACTTAAGATAATGCTGTAACTTACATCACGAGTCCACACTCCGGGCCATTCTTTACCGGTTCGCAAAGTGCTATCCTTTTCGATGGCGTTTTGCATTTCATCCAGTGCCAGATTGTAAATAGCATTTTCAAGTTTTGTGGGAGCTTTCAACTGAGGACAAGCCGAAATATCATTCTTTAGCGACCATTGGAAAATGCCTCCGCGTTGCTTGCTTGTATCATTCAATGTGAGTCTGGTTTCATAAATTCCATCTCCATCTTCATCGGTCAATTGCAGGATGGGGTAATTTACCAGATTATCAAAATCCCATATCAGCGGATCGGCATCACCAGCTACATACACTCCTTTAAAATCTTCCTTATAGATTTTCTGTCCTGTACGGGTTACGTAATATCCCTGACTATTGAACGCTTTCAGCATTTCACGCATATCCAGACGGATGGTTAATTCTGTGTTTTGCTGAAGAATAACACCATCTGCTTCTTTCTTATCTGCTTTAAGCAATTCACCAAATTTGATAACCGGAGTCTCTGACTTTCCACTGATGGCTTTGCAAATAAAACTATGATCTTGCCCCGAGGGCATTTCGTTGTCTTTACCGTTTATGGCAAATTTAAAATGAATGAGAGCCGGTTTGTACAAATTAACAGGACTTTGATAATTTGATTCCAGTGCTGTGCCTGAAAGTGCTTTTCCTGTATAATTGCCTTGAACAATCCGATCTGAGTACCATTTATATTTTTGAGTGGTGAGGATGCTGTCCTGCTTGCTCAGTGATGAGCAAGAGGACAAACATACAGCACACAAAAACATAATACCTATCTGTAATTTATTCATAATATTTACTGATATTAGGAGGCTGATTATTGATATTCAATAACAATCATGTCCCAGTATTTCAATGATGGTAACTTAAAGGTTACACTGGCTGCACTCTGATGAAATTCTACCTCCTGACTTACGCCACCATCAATGTCCGGTGATGCAAACCATATTCTCTTAATGGTATTCGTCTCTTTTAATCTCAAAGAAGGAGTAGAAATCAAAGAGGGCTCGGGCATACTTCCGTCCAGATCTCGCCAACTGAAATAATTGGCATTGGAGAGATTGATAAGATGAATCACCTCACATTTGCTGTTCACCTTTTTAGCAAGAACGGATACATTTCCTGTGGATGGAGGCCATGCTGAGACATTCATCTTTCCATTAGTGCAACTGAGGTCGACTGTAGAAAATGAACCACCGTTACGCAACAGATTCTCATAACCGGTAAGAAAATCATAATAGCTAACCATTGCTTTCTGAAGAGTGCCGTTCATCTGAAGATTACTGTTCGGGAAATATTCCTTGCCAAGCATGTGTTCACCCATCTCGAGGTGTGATCCGCCCAACGCAAACATAACAGCATCTGCTAAAATAACTCCCGGAGTGTTGAAATAACCTTTGCTATTGGCCTTATCATAATTCATATAAGCAGCAAACACAGTTTTATAATTTCCATAGGAGCTGTTTTCGTCAATAATATCTTTCAACGAAGAATAATTTGCATCATTACTCCAAACCTCATTATACAGGAAGTCTACATTACCACTTTCGGCAATTTTCTGTTGTCCATACCGGGCAACAGCATTCATAACCAACCGTTTGCCGGGGTGTTTTGCCTTCATAGCCTGAATGAACGACTTAAAGCCGGCTGCCATATCAATAGCATTTCCATTGTAATCATAGTCGGCACCACGATCGCCCAGCTGATCAATATGATATCCGTCAAAATCAAAAACTGAATAAACATCATTATTCTGTTTTGCCAGATAGTTTTGCCAACCTGTATTATTGGGATCGACCAGATAGATTGAACTCTTAAACATAGGAGCACTCAAAGAACAAACATCGCGGTTGCTGTGATTACGGTCTTTATACAGATTCCATGAAGTTTCTGCACCATCGGAAGCTGCATCGGAAAGTACTCCATAGCATAAGTTATAGAACATTGTTTTCATGCCTGCTTTATGAGCAGCTGAAATATAGTTTTTTACCGTAGTAAGCGATGTGTTGCGGTTTGCAATATCTGTCCAGTTATTGTCCGGTTTATCTGGAGTGCCAGCTAAGGGTTTGTGGTGCTTGTACTGCCAGTCGTAGAATTGCAATCCATTGATATGATAACGCTTCAAACTGGTAATAACAGAGTTGATAGCTGAAGTTGACATGTCATCGAAATTGGAAAGAAATCCATAACGAGGAAACTGTGTCCAGTCACTTGATACATCTACGGCAATAGAACCTAAAACTGTTTCTTTTCCGTCACTGGTTGTAGTATATACTTTAACCATATAACCACGATAATCGGTAGACGGGGCAGTCCAGTTCCATGTTGTAGAAGAGAGTGGCTGTTCGCTTAACTTATCACCCAAATAGTAGTATGCCGCTTTGGCTGAAGATGGCAAGCTGCTAGAAGTAAACGTAACTGTCTCTCCCGGTGAATAACACGCTTTGTCTGTTGATAATGTTACAAAAGTAACATTTTGTTCAGGCGTATCACCACCAGTTCCGGTGGAGCCTTCTCCACTGGAACAAGATCCATTTAAAGGAACCAGACACACAAATAATAAAGATATAATTGTTCTGTTAATTCTCATTGGTATAGTTATTAATTCTTAGTAACTGTCATTTTCTCTGTTAACTGGTTCAGTAAAATAGTATATTTACCTGCTGTACTTACTTTCCATTTCCGGTCAATATCTCCATTCCCTGCAATATGCTTATCAACAAAAGTTATATTCTCTGTACCATCAGTCAAGGCTTTACCATCAGCAGTTGCCATAAACCAGGCACCCATCCAGTCACCTTGCTTATCACATGTGAACTTAATATCGCCAGCTGTCAGGTTTCCTGTCCAGGTAAAGGTGTAAGCATCTACTGCCGTCATAGCTGTTGCATTATCTATACTCCATCCATTAGGGGTAGCGTCGCCAACCATATAAATACCTGCATAAGGAGTAAACTCGGTCATAACCATTGATTCTTTGCCTGGAGTAATATCAAGAGCAATCTTGTATGCCTTGCCACACTGACTCTGCGTCATTGACCACTTGTTATCACCAGTATCGTCAAGTTTTACAGCAGTCCATGTATAAGGCGCATTTGCAGTAGTAGGATGATACATGTTATTCCAGCCTTGGGCTGTTGCAAATTTAAACTCACCGCCATCATTCCAGTTAAAGACAGCTCCGTAACGGAAAATAAACGGATTGGCAGGATCTTGTGTCATTTCTGTAAAATTCCAACTGGAGAATGATCCGACAAACCAGATCTTACTATACGGAGGAACTGCTGTTGCGCTCTTTACCACAGAAATAGAAAGATTTAAAAGGTTTACTTTAATTGTGTAATAACCAGCTTCATCAATAGAGAATTGTTCATCTGGGTTATCAAAGGAACTACGGTAAATCAGTTTCAAATCACTCGATGCAGCATCGCGGTTATAGGAAGGTATAAAGCTGCCTAATGTTGTAATAAACTTAAAGGTTCCTTTATTCAGGTTGCCACTCCAGGTAAAAATACCATTTGTAGTTCGTTGCATTGCGGCTGCATTATCTGCATTAAATCCGTTGGGAGTTGCACTGCCAATAAGATATAAAGTAGAAGATACTGGCTTATAAGTAGTAGCAGCGAAACTTGTTTTTGCTGTTTGTACTTCAACATTGGCATCGGCAACAGTTGCCGTGATGCGTGCTTCCAGATCAGCGGATTTATTGTAATCTACACCCAGTTCTTTGGTAATAATCTCATTCAAATCTTCAACGGTATATTTCAGAGAATAAACCTGCTGACCAAGATCTACGTAATAAGCTTTGGTAAAGTTGTTACCTGCTTTATCGATTTCAAGGGTATAGCTGATTGCTGCATTGGTTCCTTTATTGGTACCGGTTGTCCAATTGAAAGTAATACCATCGCCGGCAGCATTATTTTCATTAAGAGCGACGTTGGTTGCACTGACAGTCAGAGCAAGCTCTTCCTCACCTTTGTTGAGTTCCATCAAATTATCACTGCATGCTGAAAATGCTAAACACCCAGCAAGGACTAATAATATGCTATATATTTTTTTCATATTTTCTTATTTTGATAATATCTATGAGTGATTAATAACCTGGATTTTGCACCATTGCATTATTGCTATCCATTTCTGTCTGAGGGATAGGTAGTAACAGACGGTCTTTAGTAACATTTGTCTTTCCAATAGATTTCAGGTAGTTGATAGCATATTCACCATTTTTCCCGATACGGATCAGGTCGAACCAGCGCTGACATTCAAAAGCAAACTCCATGCGACGTTCGTGTATAATCACTTCTCGCATATCCGACTGAGACTTTCCACTAATATTAGCCAGACCAGCACGCTTGCGAACAATGTTCAACGGAGTTTCGGCAGCTGTTGTTTTGCCCATTTCATTCAAAGCTTCAGCTTTCATAAGAAGAATATCTGCATAACGATAAACTACAAAGTTGCTTGGGTTAGTGTTATATTCTGGAGAATCTTTTTTGCTAACTAGGAACTTACGCACATTGTAACCTGTGTAAGACCATGAAGGATCATAAGCAATACCATCAAAATCAGGACAGCCTGAATAAAGGACAGTAACATCTTTACGCAAATCCCCCGTTTCATAAGAATCTACAAATTCCTTTGTTGGCTGGTTCCAACCATAACCTCCGGCAACAATACCAGAATTACGAGGGCCCATAAAGGTACTCAACCATGATGACTGACCATCTGTACCCCAGAAATTGTAGGAAGTATCTCCTGTATATTGAATTTCAAAAATGGATTCGGCACCATTATTGGCCTTTATACCAAAGTTATCTGCATATTTGTAACCGCTCAGATCATATCCCATGCTTGTAACCTGATCGCAAAGATCTGCAACCATCTGATAATATTCTGTATGATTGGGGGCTAATACCAAATATACCTTTGCCAGCTGAGTGCATGCTGCATCTTTGCAGGCACGTCCTAAATCCGTTGAGCTGTAACTCTTCTTCTCGGGTAAAAGATTGATTGCATTCTGACAGTCTGAAATAATCTGTGCATAAGTTTCATCCAATGTATTACGGGCAATATCAGTACCCTGGCTAGCATCGTGGGGAGCAGTCTCCACAGGAACACCTCCGAACAACTGAGCCAGAATAAAATAGTAATGTGCACGCAGGAAGTAAGCTTCGCCCATGCAGCGATTCTTGATATCTTCATTAATATCAGCATTTGCAACACTCTGCAATAATGTATTACACTGAGCAATTCCCACCCAGGGACTGCGCCAGACATATAGTGCAAAACCATTGTCACTTGTTGCTGTGAAGTTTGCAGCCTGAACTGTTTCAATACCATCGGTACCTCCGCCGGCACCTACATTGCTATTGCTTCCTATAATATCAAGCGACCACATACGCATATTATAAAGATTTGATGACTGAAGTGGCTTATAACAGGCATTTGTAAGGGCAATTGCAATATTTTCAGTGATTTTTGCATTGGTGCTGACCGCATCTGAAGGGTATTTATCCAAATAATCACTGCAGGATGAAAGGGTCAATCCCATTAGAATCAGTGCTGAATATATAATCTTTTTCATATAAGTATTCTTTAGAAGTTAACATTAAGGCCTAAACTGAAGGTACGAGATAATGGATAACGGCTACTGTCAATTCCGTTGATAGCAACTTCAGGATCAAAACCAGAGTAATTAGTAAATGTAACCAGGTTCTCACAAGACATATTAATACGGGCAGAGTTAATATTCATCTTTTGAATCCATCGTTGAGGGAAAGTATAACCTAAGGTTACATTCTTGATACGCAAATAGGAGCCATTTTCAATGAAACGGTTGGAAGCACGACAGTTTTGATTAGGATCTGCATAGACTGCACGTGGCATTGAATAGCTGGTGCCTTCTCCTGTCCATCGGTTAAGAACTGCTGTTGTCTGGTTGTATGCAGCAGACATACCTTCGGAGCTGATAGCATTCACATTATAAATATCATTGCCTTCAACTCCCTGTAAAAAGATTGAAAGATCGAAACCTTTATAAGAGAATGTGTTATTCATGGAGAATATCCAGTCTGGATTAGGATTACCAATGATGGTACGGTCGTTTTCATTAATAACACCATCATTGTTCAGATCATTAAACTTGATATCACCGGCAGCTGTACCACCTTGTACCTGAACGGCGTGCTTGGCAACTTCATCACTTGTCTGGAAAATACCTCCTGTAACATAGCCATAAAAAGCATTGATCGGAGCTCCAACTTTCTGAATTGTCAGGTAAGAATTATTATACTGATTCTGATACAAAGGAGTGTTACTATTTAAGTCAACAATCTTGTTTTTGTTGTAAGTGGCAGTAACGGATGTTTCCCACTTGAATTCATCATTAAAGTTAACTGTGTTCAGAGTCATTTCAACACCTTTATTCTGAACTTTACCGGCATTGGTAAAGGTTGTTGTTGTGTCTTCGAATCCGGATGTAATAGGAATAGCAGCTTTTACCAACATATCACAAGTATTCTTTATATAAGCATCGACGGCAAAGTATACGCGACGATTTAACATAGAAAGATCAAAACCCAGATTGGTTTGACGAACTTCTTCCCAATGAATGTTTGGATTTGCCATAGTAACAGTTGACAAGGCATTTACTGTTGTACCACCAAAGCTATAAACACCAGTATTGTACGTTGATGCAAAATTGTAATTACCAATTTCCTGATTACCGGTAATTCCATATCCAAAACGGAATTTCAAATCATCAATAACATTTGTTTTAGGGAACCAGCTTTCTTGTGATATTCTCCAGGCTGTTGAGAATGATGGGAAAATACCATATTTATGTCCGGAACCAAAACGAGATGATCCATCGCGACGAACAGTAGCGGTTAATAAATATTTGTCAGCATAATCATAATTTGCGCGAGCCATCAAAGAGAATATTGCCCATTCATTTTGATTACCATCAGCACTTTTGATTGTAGAACCATTACCCAACTGACTTACAGAATCGTACAAAAAACCACTTTTTTGGGCAGAAATAAAATCATATTTATTATTCTGAGCACTCGTACCAGCCATTACACTAACATGATGTTTGCCAAAGGAGTTATCATAAGTGAAATAGTTATCCCATAAGTAAGTAAATGATTTCTTGCTTGATTGGAAACGACTTGATTCTGCTACAGCTATCGGTTTCCAGGCATAAGCTGGAGTGAAGTTATTTTCATACCAGAACTTAGCATCGTACCCAAAAGTACTTTTAAACTTCAGATATTTGGCTAAAGTTATTTCGGCTGAAATATTTGCCAGCAAGTTATATCCTTTTGTATTGTTATGGGTTGTTTCTGCCGTACCAATCGGATTACGAATGTCACCATACCAATAAGCATTTCCTATTGGGCCAGACCATCCTCCATCTTCATCTTTTATACTTTGGGTTGGTAAAGCATACATTGCATTGGCAATACTATAATCGCCGGAATTTTTATTATCAGTGCTAAATGTAATATTGTTAATAAGCTTCAACCAATTATTAAGTTTGAAGTCGGTGTTGCTTTGAAAAGTATAACGACGATAATCTGTGTTACGCACAATACCATCTTGATCATAAAGTCCACCTGATATATAATAGTGCTTGGTTTCATCGCCACCAGAGAAATTCAAAGTATAATTTTGTGTTACACCTGTCTTTAATAATTCATCGAGCCAGTTTGTTCCAACACCTAAAGTAGAAGGATCACTCCAGGCTGGATTAGTTCCCAAACCTGCATTACCTAACATATCATTGCTATATGCAGCATACTGTTTTGCATTTAGCATATCGGGTACATTTGTTGCATCCTGAATGTTCCAGTTGGCTGTAACTCCGATAATTCCTTTTCCGTTTTTACCTTTCTTTGTAGAAATAAGGACTACACCATTTGCTCCACGAGAACCATAAATGGCTGTAGCTGATGCATCCTTAAGAACGTCGACTCGTTCCACATCTACCATGTTAATAGAGGATAATCCCAGATCAGTAGGCACGCCATCGATAACTACCAGTGGATTGCTGTTGTTGATAGTGCCTAATCCACGAATCTTAATAGTTACATTATCACCCGGAGCACCGGCATCGTTTATCTGTACACCCGATACTTTGCCTTGCAAAGCCTGACCAATATTGGCCACAGGTGCATTCTTCAGATCTTTGGCTCCAACAGAACCAACAGCACCTGTTAAATCACTCTTTTTAGCTGTTCCATAACCAATAACAACTACCTCATTCAGTACCTTACTGTCTTCTTGCAAGACTATATCTAAAATACTCTTTGCTGCAACGTGTTGTTCCTGGGGTATATAACCGATAAAAGAGAACACCAAAGTTGATTTAGGATTTACATTAGAAAGTACATAATGGCCATCAACGTCTGTAATTGTTCCATTTGTTGTACCTTTTACAACGACATTTGCTCCAATGATTGGTTCGCCGGATTC
>Ga0183095_10575_pt1 | contig 93705 bp, 91 predicted proteins | sample BioMet4_FD_130346 | JGI IMG/M metagenome (GOLD analysis project Ga0183095, IMG submission 130346) | Microbial communities from bioreactor (seeded with sewage sludge) at LBNL, California, USA - Biofuel metagenome 4 (v2) (version 3) | ecosystem: Engineered > Bioreactor > Anaerobic > Unclassified ...
CCCGTGAGGGCCTAGTTGAAAAAGTGGTGCAAATGACGGATTTTAATTCGGCACGGCTTAAGCCGTGGCCGGTAAGAGCCCCTTCTAGGGGCGGACCAAACCGCCGGTTCTACCGGCGGTTATGATTTATTAGATATGCACGCTGTTGCATACATTAATGAAAGATCGTGGAGCAAAACAATCAAATATAGTTCAGTATGGTTCTGGTTTTCTAATTGTACTTAACCCCGTTTCTTTTAAATAATGAATAGAATATTGGCAATTATTTATTGCGGTTGATTGAAATAGAAATATCAGTAGAAATATCAGTAGAAATTCTAATATTATTATGCCAAAAATTGAAATTATCTAATTCATGCGTAACATCATCATAAACATTAACGCTGTGTTCTGGGTCTCTAATTGTAATAATCAGGCAGAAATCTTGGCTAGGTGTTGTCCGTTCAATTCTTGCTTTTTGCTCTGTATGTTCCCTAAACAGACCGCATAAATATAAGTACCATTGTTTGTCAGATGTAGTAAAGTTTTGTTTATTTGCTTCTGACAATTCAGCTAGATCAACAGCATATTTTTTTACAGGATAGTATTTATCTGCGTATTGTATTAGCAATCTTTCTTTTAATGCAAATTCATTTACATTATCTTTCATTAATCTTTTGCTATACAATTCTTCAAGAAATAGATTTTTTGCTCCATTTCGTCCGACTGGGTTTAAAATATTGCGTTTATTTACATCACGTTCCTTTTTGTTGTCATATGAACCGAACTTAATATCAATGTTAGATTGACAATATTCAATACCTTGAGACGGGTCAAGAATAGGATCATACACAAGTGTAGCAATAATTTGCCCTTTGTAGTAGCCGTCTTTTATCAAATCTTTTGGCATGGGAAAATCCATAATATCAATTTTTTCGCCCTTTGAAAGCGTATCACGTAAAATTAGAGTGGCTTCATATGGGCTATTATAAATAATTTGTGAAATGTTTTTAGGCATACCAAAGCCAAGTTGATTTGTTCTTTCAGACAGAGGTATTTGAAGGTTATCAGGATATGTAGATGAATGAATTATTAGACATTTTAGTAATAATGGGTCGAAAGCTTCTTCTAAATTTTGTTGTAAGCCAGTAGCTAGAGAAGCTATTCGTGGGGTTGAAAAGCTTGTCCCAACGCTAGTGGACAAGGAACCATCTTTTGAGAACGATTTTATTCCGGTTGTAACGAGCTGCCCATTTCGGTCAAGACCTGCATTTCCACCGTAATGCACAACTTCTGGTTTAATAATATACTCAGGACCAGGACCGATTCTAGAAAATGGTGAAGGATTATTTATTTCGGAAAAATCACATGGACCCTTTGCTTGTGCGATGGAACCGACAACTAATGACTTAATGGAATCTGCTCCCTCAAGAATTCTGCCTTTAGGTTGATTGTACATGAAATTTTCACAATTGCCGGCAGACTTACAAATTAGAATATTGTATTTTGTTTGTAGATTATCAAGCGCAATTGCAAGGTCTGAAAATTTATTATCACTTATGGGGCGACAGACACTTAGCGAAAGATTCCATATTTTTACTTTTGTGTAGTTTGCTTTAACAGCTTCCTGAATATTTGCAATAAGCTCATCTTCCTCAAGAGTTTCTTTATTGCTTGGAAATACAACTGCATCAAATAGCTTTATGCCTTCGTGACCAATCCATTCTTTCTTTTCAAAATGATCGCCATATAATGCCACGCCAGCAACAAAAGTACCATGCGTAGGATCAATTAATGATTCTGGATATACAGACCATTTTTTTGAGGACAGCCAAGGCAATAAATGGGGTATAGGTGCAATTCCATTGTCTAAAATTCCAAGTGTTTCATAATGTTTTCCTTCGGTTGGCTTTATTATTTTTATGGTTGTTTCTTCTTTTAAAGAATCTAGCGAAATACGATATTTCGGCATTGGCTCAATAGAAAATAGTACATCATATATATCATTGTTATGCAGTACATCAAGAACAGCCTTAGCACCAATATTAATTTTGTATACGGGAAGTTGATCAGTATAATTTGTCTTATTATAAATGATTTGGTTGGTGTCTAAGGTACTTTCAAATAAACGTTGAACAACTTTGTTGATCTCATAGTCTTGAAAATCAATTAGCTTAATTTTATACGTATGCTCTGCCTCTTCTGTTTTGATGGCAGGAGAAAAGCTCTTAATTGTTTCTAGGCAAGAAATAGCGAAACTGTTACGCTGAAAGTCTTGCAACTTGTCAGATATATCATTCATTTGGTCAATAGAATCTATTTTAACAATTAATTCATCTGAATTAGTAAGCCCAATTAAATTTGTCTTATTTCCATTTTGAAATAATGATGAAATGTATATACGCCGCGATTTAGATGTTGAATCATCACACATCTTTGCAATAAAGACGAAGGGAACAGCTAATTTTTTATTGATTTGCTTTGTTATATCGTTTGATAAATTGCTAAATGCTAAACATAGTTCTGTTGCTCGTTGTTCTAGCGCTGCTCCTTTTAATACCCAATTTGGAATATCGGGACTACCACCTGCTTCTATCCTTTGCTCATCAACTTCTCTAGTTGCAAAAAACATTATTGGAAGTTTGTCGTTGTCCATGGTTTACACTTCCTTTCTGTTTACATATTTTGAAATAGTTTGTATTTTTCTAAGTGGTATATTCATATATTCGTTTATTTCTTTGTGCGTTATACCATTTTCCATCAAATATTCTATTAGCTCATCTTCAAATTCAATGGAATGATTTTTATGAAAGTAAATTTCTTTTAAAACATCATAGTTTGTTAATAGGTTTCTGTTTGCTAAAATAACACTACGCATTGCGTTATATATGATTGATTTAATATCTGAATGACTCAAACCGACTAATGCGTTTTCAATAAAATCTAATTTTTTTTGTGCATTCAGAAAATTTGTTGTTTTTCCTTTAAGTAGTATTTGTAGTAACAGATGTATATCTTCCTTGAGTGGCTTTTCTAGAGCCATAACTGTAGTAAAACGACGCCATATTGCAGAATCAAGCAACTCATGGTGATTCGTTGCTGCAACTAATATACTATCTTCGTTAAATGTATCTATATTTTGAATTAGACTATTTACGACACGCTTTAATTCTCCAAGTTCGTTTTTATCATCTCGTAACTTAGCAATGACATCAAATTCATCAAGGAATAAGACGCATTCTCGTTTTGAGGCATAATCAAATATTTTACGAATATTTTTGGCTGTGCTACCAAGTAAAGAGGACACAAGTCCATCCAGTCTCGCGGTTACTAGTGGAAGGCCGGTGATGCTAGATATAAATTGTGCTATGGTAGTTTTGCCACATCCTGGAGGACCATACAATAATAAAGAATTTGATGTGTCAAAACCAGCTTTCAGTAAAAGGTCCCTGTGGTTATAGCAATTAATAAAATTATGTATTACAGCTTGGGAATATTTACTAAGAACTATTTGAGAAGAATCTATCTGTGGAGAGGAAATGTCAATAATATCCATTCTACTTTCTGCATCAACAGGTTTTGTTGCAAAACTATCCAATGATGTAATAGTTCCTTTCTTTTGGCTTAATGTAGTTTTGATTTTTTTTGCTAAAGCATATTCTCCTTGATTTTCTAGGTTATTTGCTAAGACAGTTGCATAATTTATTACTTTTTCTTTGTCATTAACAAGGCCGGCTTCAATAATTTTCACAATTTCAGTATATATAATAAATCACCTCTCTTATCAGTTACTAGTATAAATGTTTACTGTTTTTAAGTCAACGAAAATGTTTGCTTAAATAGTAAATTTGTTGTTAATATGCTAAATATCGTTATTAAATAATCAAATTGTGTAGTAAAGTAATCCGAAAACGACGTTTTTGCTCTTTGAATCTTATGCTTAAATGGTTGTTCGGATATCTAGACTTGTGAGCTTTTCTGCCTCAGAAAGTGGGACAGCGGACGCGTCCCCGCGTCCCACTCTTTATGCCAGACTATTTATGCCGGCTTCACGGGAATGATAGATATTTTTCTTTTGTCCTTGTTGATAGGCGGATTGGCCAGACTTGTTAATAGGGCGGGTGGCATTGAGTACCTGCTTAAACTTGCTCATAAGTTTATTTCAGGTAAGCGCTCAGCTGAGCTTGGGATTGCTGCCATAGTATCGGTTACTGATATTGCTGTTGCCAATAATACGGTGGCCATCTTAATTAATGGCGAAGTGGCAAAGAGCTTGTGCCATAGTTTTAAGGTAGACCCACGAAGAAGTGCAGCCTTATTAAGCACCTTTTCATCTATCTTTCAGGGACTTATTCCCTACGGGGCGCAAATGCTTATACTTACCGGTTTTACCACAGGTAAAGTTTCACCTTTGGAGATTTTGCCCTATACTTGGTTCCTATATCTATTAGCATTGTCAGCCATTGTGTCTATTTTCGTTCCCTTTTCGGATGGTCTTATTCGTAGAGATCCTTGGAATTATGAATTTGACAAACCGGAAAGTCAAATCTAGAGGCAAAAAAAACAGGATGACAGCGGATGTGTCCGCTGTCATCCTGTTTTGGTGTTGGGCAGTTAGGGGATGGGGGAAAGTGGTAGGTATAATATGAAACTGAAAACTATTTTGTCATAAAATAAATAAAACGAGCTATTATTTTATGACAAAATATTGTATAATAAAATCAAAGATAAATATTAAATGAGAGATAAGAGAGATTATTAGGGGGAAAATATTATGCTGAACATGGTACAAGTAGGCGCACGCTTAAAAGATCTGCGTAAAAAAAGCCGCTTGACCCAAGAACAGGTAGCGGCCTATTTGAAAGTTGACCAAAGTCTGGTATCTAAAATTGAAGATGGTGAAAGGACTGCGAGCTCTGTGGTTTTGACAAAACTGGCTGTTTTATTTTGCTGCCCAGTTTCTGATTTGGTTTCTGAAAAGGATTATAAACCCGTACTTCATGTGGCTTTTCGAGCAGATGAATTAACCGATGAGGATTTAAAAAACATGGTATTTATCAACAAAATAGTTATGAATCAGATGCAAATGGATAAAATGCTTGAAAGGATTAATCATGATTGATAAATTTAATTTATCAGCTAAATCAGCATATGTTCGCAAACGATTAGGGGAGGATGTTGATTCTCCCATAGATATTTTTGCCTTGGCACAAGGAATATCTAGATTAACACTGGTATTGTATCATTTAGGCGAAAATATTAGCGGTGCTTGTATTAAATATGGTAATTCAGCAGTTATTGCAATTAACGTGGACAAAACACTTGGCAGGCAGCGTTTTTCCTTAGCTCACGAGTTATATCATTATTATTTTGATGATGCAACAACAACTGTAATTTGCCCAACTAAAATAGGCTCAAATAATAAAAAGGAAAGAGAAGCAGATATTTTCGCATCGTATCTATTATTCCCACCTTCGGCTTTCCTTAGAGTTATTGGAAGTTTACCTGCTGGCAAGGATAAGATTACCTTGGCACAAGTTGTGTCGTTGGAGCAGGCCTTTGGCATGAGCCGGCAAGCAATTTTGTTTAGGCTACAGCAGGAAGATATTATTACTGCTGCTTTTGCTGAAAAGATGCGTAAAAATGTTATCATAGGTGCGGCAAAATTAGGCTATGATACTGCTTTATATAAAAGAACGCCTGAATTGCAACAAAAGGGTGCTTTCGGGTATTATGTAGGGATGGCAAATGAACTTTTACAGAAGGGCCTTATTTCACAGGGAAAATATGAAGAATTACTCCTAGATGCCAGTAGAGATGATATCGTTTATGGCACAGGAGAAGAGGAGGCAGTGATTGACTAAGCCTTTGTTTTTTGATACAGACTGCCTGTCGTCCTTTCTATGGATAGATGAACAAGCACTTTTGCCTAAACTATTTTCCCAAAGAATTATTATTCCGTCTGATGTCTATGCGGAAATAGATAAACCATGTATTTCTCATCTTAAAGGAAGAGTCGATTTTCTTTTGAAGGCTGGCGAGGTGCAGTTAGCTGACATCTTAATAGGGTCTCGGGAATATGAATTATTTTTTCAAATGACGGAAGTAGATCAACCGTTAATTGGTAGGGAAGAAGCTTCTGCCTTAGCATTAGCTAAATTTCAGGGAGGGATAGTTGCCAGTAATAACCTGCGAGATGTTAGAAGATACGTACAAGGGTTAAACTTGGAGCTTATGACTACTGGCGACATTTTGGCTTTGGCTTATGAACAGAAGATTATTACTAAAGTACAAGGAAACCAAATGTGGCGGGAAATGTTAAGTCACAAACGCAAGCTGGGAGCAAATAGTTTTTCAGAGTTTTTAAAAAGAAAGAGTTAAACAAAGATGAAAGTGGGATGAAATTTACAACTAGGGATAGGAAAAGGAAGCCAATTGGCTCACGCATCCGCTGTCCCACTCTCACACCCAATTGCCCTCGCAGAACAACCTCATCAACGCCTTCATTTGTGGTGACAACCATTTGTCCTGATGCACGGCGACGATGACGTCTACGGAAGAGGCGAAGTCGCTTATCTTGACCACCTTCAACTTTTTCTCCTTGAGGGCATCTTTGGCTACATAGCTGGGCAGGCAGGAGACACAGTTGCCGTAGATGAGCATGTTCACGATGGCCCAGGTGCTTTCTACTTTGAAGTGCTGCTTCATGGTTAAGCCTTTTGCTCGGAACGCTTTTAATAAGGATTGATGATAAACGCTGTTTTCTTCCGTCAAGATAAACTCTTCGTTGGCTATTTGGGCCAGCGAAGTTTTTTTATTTTTAGGGATAGTAATGGAATTGCTGGCTAGGAAGGTCATGGGGATTTCTTTAGAAAAAATAATTTTGCAATTACTGGGCGGTACTTCCGGGCACAGGCAGCAGATTATATCCAGCCTATTCTTTTGCAGTTCGTCAAAGAGCTCCAAAGAGGGGCGGGTTTTCAAGTCAAGGGAAACATTAGGGAACATGGTACGAAACTTGGGGAAGAGGGTGACCAGCTTGGAGAAGAAGAGAGATTCCACCATGCCAATGCGAATCGTACCTACCACGTCCTTATAGTTTTTACTAATGGTATTCATTTCATCAGACAGGTTCAGCATTTCCTTGGCTAGTGGTAGGAAGCTTTCGCCATAACTGGTCAGGCTTATTTTTTTGCCTATTCTTTCAAAGAGGGCATAGCCCAATTCTTCCTCCATCTGTTGTATTTGAAAGGTAACTGTGGATTGGGCGTAGCCTAGGTAATTAGCGGCTTGCGAGAAGCTTCCGCATTCGGCAATTTTTAAAAAGCTCTTAATGTTGCGTAATTCCATAGCGTCCTCCGTTCGAAAATACTGATTAAACATATTTAATCTATCAATTTTACAAGGGAATTTTACCATGTTACATTGGCCTTGTAAACGAAAGGAGATGCTCATATGGGAAAAATGGACTATTTGAAGAAGCTGCCCATTGCCGTCTTGGGTGGCGGCGCAGTTGGCAAAACCTGTGCTGCTGACATAAAGCTGGCGGGCAGGGCAGTACGGCTGTACGATATTATGCCCTATGCTAAAACGTCTCTCCGCAATCTTGCTAAAACAGGTATTTTGTTAGATGGCGTGCAAAGAAATCGTGATTGTTTTGAGCGTTCCGGTAGGGCGTATCTTGATTTGGTGACCACTGACATGGCTGCAGCAGTGCGGGGCGCCGGTCTTATTGTAGTGGCTTGTGGCTCCTGGGGACATGAGGCAATCTTTAGGGAACTGATTCCACAGCTGGAGGATGGCATGGTGATCAATATCTTCACGGACAACTTTGCCTGTTTGCTCTTGCGCAAATTAATGGGCGAAATGGGTTGTACCAAGCGGGTTATCGTAGGAGGCTGGTCGTCTGCTCCTTATGGCACCAGGATAGAGAGTATTGGCAAGTTCCAGTTCCCTCATGTTGGCGCTAAGTACCGTGCCATTACTTTGCGGGGCGCAGCGTTACCCATGACAGACACAGATGATTTTCTGACGGCTGCCCAATATTTGCCTTGTCTGGATGCTGTGACTAAGGGCGATGGACCGCAGAAGGGGCATACTATTCTTGATATAGATTTTGCTAATGTAAATCCTGTCATCCATGTGCCGGCCACCATTCTGGGCGTATCTACCATGGAGAATTGGGGCGTTATTTTCGGCGGTCATGACAAAACTACCTATTCCATGTATTCTCATGGGTTGTGTCCTTCCATCTGCGAGGTGCAATACCAGTTCTACAATGAAGAGATAGCCTTGGCTCAGACCCTTGGCGTGGGTTGTCCTTACTATAAAAAAGAGATGTTCTTTTCCCGGAGGAGTGTTTTAACTCAGGAATATATGGGACTGGATGAGCAAGGTAATGATAATGTGGTTTTCCCGCTGGATGAGCCGTCCACGGAAGGCAATACCGGGCCTAACAATATTCAGCATAGATATTTGACGGAGGATGTTCCTATTGGTTGCAAGATTTATCACGATTTGGGCCAGCAGTACCATGTGCCTACGCCTATTATTGATGCCATGATTACCTTGGCCGGAGCCATGCATAACGAGAATTTTTTCACAGAGAGCAGGTATGACTTGGCTTATCTGGGCATTGCTAATCTGAGCAAGGCTGAATTGCTGGATTACTTAAATGAAGGAAAGTTAACTGCCAAGCAAGCTAATTAATAAATAATTCTGTAAGGTGACTATTATGGTCACTCTACTTGGTACGAAGGAGCTGTGCCCATGAAATATGCATTTAATACGGACTACACGATTGAAAAATTTATTTTGCAAACAAAGTGGGAAGATTTGCCTGCCCAGATACAAGCACGAGCGATTGTTTGTGGCATAGATTTAATGCTGGCGCTTTTGCTGGGGAGCACAGGGAGGCAATTTGCCAGTGGGCTCAAGCTGGCAGCAAGTAATTTTAAAGAGGGAAAGATACCGGTGGTAGGGAGTAAGCAGACCTTTGGTCTCTTAGGTGCAACAGTTGCCATGTCCCATGCTGCCAATTCTTTTGACATTGATGATGGACACAATTTGCTTAAAGGCCATCCAGGCGCTTCTTTTGTGGCAGGGGTTTTGGCCGCGGCGTTGCAAGAAAATATTTCCTACAAAGAATATCTCACTACGCTGGTGGTTTGCTATGAGGTAACCATCCGATGCGGGTTGGCCCTGCAGGACCATTACAAATATTTACATAGTACAGGCGCCTACGGGGCCTATGGTACGGCAGCGGGGATGGGCCGCATTCTGGGTTTCTCCGAGAGGCAATTGAATAATGCTTTGTCCATAGCAGAGTTCCACGGACCACTTACGCCGATGATGCGTTCTGTGCAGTATCCTTCTATGAATAAAGACGGAGTACCATTTGGTGCCTTGGTTGGTGCCACAGCTGTGCTGGAAACGCTGGAAGGTGTTACCGGCTATGGGCAAATTTTAGAATTGCCGGAATATAGATATCTGGTGGAAAGCTTGGGCAAAGAATTTGAAATAATGAATTTATACTTTAAGCCCTTTACCTGTTGTCGCTGGGCACATCAGCCTATTCAAGCATGCCTTGCTCTGGCCAAAGAATATAAATACACACCTGCTGATATAGAAGCTGTGAAGGTTCATACTTTTGAGGCAGCCACTCAACTAAGCAAGACCATACCTATTAATACTGACGAAGCTCAGTACAATATTGCCTGGCCCGTTGCAGCAGTCTTGGTCTATGGCGATGTGGGCATCGAGCAAGTGCGGGGGATGGCCTTAGGTAATGAAAAGATATTGTATATGATGAACAAATTATCTTTTGAAGTTGATCAGGATTTGGAGGCGCAGTTCCCACAGAAGAGACTGGCCTGGGTAGAAATAGTTTTGAAGAATGGCCAAATTTTGCAGTCGCAAATTTATGCTGCGCCCGGTGAGGCTACGGATAACGTAGATCTGGAATGGATATCGAATAAGTTTCTACTACGAACTGCGCCTATCTTCGATCAGCATAAGCAAAAAGAAATACTGCAAGTGCTGAGCAATTGCCTGGACGAAGGGGTGGTAGACGTGGTTAGAAAAGTGGGACAGAGGGACGCGTCCGCTGTCCCCGGTGGTAAATCTCTGTCCCAAGCCACTGTCCTTCAATTTTAAAAAACAAACTCTTCGTTGGCTATTTTGCCAGCGAAGTTTTTTTATGATAAGAAGTCCAGTTTTCTTGTTTTTGTAAGTGTTGTGACCGTTGTGTTTTATGCTGTCATAATGTAAAATTAATTCGCTTAAAGAAAGGAGCTTAATATGATTTGCTTAAAAGAATTTGAATTTGATGCAGCCCATTTTTTACCTAAATATAATGGTAAATGTGAGAAATTGCACGGTCATACGTATAAATTAGTAGTTAGGGTAGAGGGCAGTCAGGACGCCGAAGGAATGGTTCTGGATTTTTTAAAACTGAAAAAGACAGTGCAAGAGTTGGTGCTTAGTAAGTTGGATCACAGCTGTCTCAATGATCTTTTGCCTCAGCCCTCCGCTGAGAATATTGCTGTCTGGGTTTGGCAGCAGTTGGTTGAAGCATTGCAGGGGCCTAACTATAAATTGGAAGAAGTGCAGGTGTGGGAAACTAAAACTAGCGGGATTATTTACAGGGGGTAACTCATGTTAAAAGACGTGCAAGGTGAAAAAGACCTAAGAAATATTCCTCTGCGACAGGTAGGCATTAAGAATCTGCGCTGGCCTCTTGTTGTGCGCAACAGGGAGAATGGCGTGCAGCACACGGTGGCTGATGTTGCTATGGCCGTGGCTTTGCCTCATGACATGCGAGGTACGCATATGAGTCGCTTTGTTGAGTGCCTGAAAAATTTGGGAACAGTAAATCCTGCTGATTTGGAGCAGATTCTTGATGAAATGAAGGAAAAATTGCAAGCAGAGCGTGCTATGCTGGAATTGCAATTTCCTTATTTTATCAAGAAAAAAGCGCCTGTTTCCGGTGCAGAAGCTTTATTGGATTTAAAATGCAACTACCGGGCTGAGAAGGGTGAGACCTTTGAACTCAATGTTTGTGTGGAGGTACCCATTCAAACTCTTTGTCCTTGCTCTAAGGAAATCAGCAAATACGGTGCTCATAACCAGCGGGCCATTGCCAAGCTGGAAATACGCTCCCACGAGCTGGTTTGGTTGGAGGAACTGGTAGCCATCGCAGAAGCTGCGGCGTCGTCACCTATTTATCCACTTTTAAAGAGGCCGGATGAGAAGGCGGTTACGGAGCATGCCTACGAAAATCCTCGCTTTGTAGAGGATGCAGTGCGGGAAATTGCTTTGCGCCTGAGAGCAGATACCAGGATTAAGTGGTATCGGGCTACGGTAGAAAGTATGGAGAGCATCCATAACCACAATGCCTTTGCGTGTGTGGAAATGGCTGAAAGCTAAGGAGAAAATATGTTTAGAAAAATTGCGTTAACTTTAATAGAAAAAGAAATGCAGACCATGGATGTTCATCCGGGTGGCGTTGCCATCATGAGTCAAAAGGCTCAGTTGGAGCCACTGAAGCTGCTCCATGTTAAAGCTCCGGCGGCCAACATCCTGAAGCAGGAAATGCTGGCGTTAGGTGGCGAATGTGCTACCCCGGCTGTGGCTATTAAGTGCGGGAGTGAATATGTAGATGTACTGCTCTTGGGCTCGGCACGCCAATATGGTCTGTTGCTCAATAAACTGGCACCTATGGCAGATTGGTTTGCTTTACAAGAAGTTATTGCTGATGTTAAGGCTTACTTGCAGGCGAAGACCCAGCCCTTAGTGACGAAATTGGCAGATGGCAGAGAGCTTACCTATGACAGAGTGCAGGTAATGGGTATTTTGAATGCTACGCCGGATTCTTTCTATGATGGTTCAAGAGTTAGCGGTATTGATGCCATGCTGCATAAGGCTGAGCAAATGCTTAGCGAAGGGGCGGCCATCTTGGATGTCGGCGGCGAATCTACCAGGCCTGGTGCTATGCCGGTCAGTCTGGAAGAGGAGCAGCTGCGGGTAGTTCCTGCCATTAAGCAATTGCGGGACAAGTTTCCCCACAGCGTTATTTCCATAGATACTTATCATAGTGCTACGGCGCGACAGGCCTTAGAAGCAGGAGCTAATATTATTAATGATATTTCTGCCGGTGAAGATGATGCAGGGATGCTGGCTGTCGCCAAGCAATATCAGGCACCTATCATTCTGATGCATAAGAGGGGCACCCCTCAGACTATGCAGCAGCTGGTCAAATATGACCATGTGGTAGAAGAAGTGACTAGTTACTTGTTAACTAGGGCAGAGTGCTGTTTGCAGCAGGGCCTGAACAAGAACCAATTAATTTTGGATCCGGGCATTGGTTTTGCTAAAGATATGGCAGGTAATCTAGCACTGCTCCAAGGCATAGGCAGTTTGACAGGGCACGGTTTGCCTGTTTTGGTGGCAGCTTCCCGCAAGGGCTTTATTGGGAAAATATTAGATAACATTCCTGCTCAAGAACGTTTAACCGGCACCTTGGCTACTACTTGTCAGGCTGTTTATGGTGGCGCTCAAATCGTAAGAGTGCATGATGTGCTGCAACATGTGCAGCTTATTAGGATGCTGGAGGCTATCTTACAATGTCAGTAGCATTTATTGGCTTAGGTAGTAATATGGGAAATCGGCAGGCCAATTTGGAGCAGGCCTTAACACTACTTCAAAAGGCTGGCGTAGCCGTGACGGCAGTATCGGCCTGGCGGGAAACCAAGCCATATGGCGTACTTGACCAGCCAGATTTTTTAAATGGCGTGGTAGAAATTACTTGGCAGGGTACAGCGCAAGAACTCTTGTTGACTTGTCAGCGAATCGAACAACAGATGGGTAGAGTACGCAAGCGACATTGGGGCGAGCGTAATATCGATCTGGACATCTTGTTCTTTGACCAACAAATAATAAACACACCGAATTTGGTAGTACCACATCCGGATATTGCCAATAGACTATTTGTGTTGGAGCCATTAAATGAACTGGCACCAAACTTGCTTCACCCTGTTTTGCATAAGACAATACGAGAGCTTTATGAAAAACTGTGATAGTGGGACAGAGGGACGCTGTGCTGTCCCATTTTTCTTTTCTATTTTAACAACACCATATCCCAAGTATTATCCAATTTATTGTCAGTGCCTTCCTCGTTATAATTATCTTAGACTCATATGACCCAATTTAAAAATTTAAAGGAGGCCATAGCAATGAACATTGGAACAGTAAAAGAAATCAAGAACAACGAATTTAGGGTAGGTTTAACACCGGCAGGATGTCACGCGCTTTGCACGGCAGGACACAAGGTGCTGGTAGAGAAGGGTGCCGGGTTGGGAAGCGGTTTTTCTGATGAAGATTATGTGGCGGCAGGAGCAGCACTAATGGATGAAGCCAGAAGTGTTTTTGCTCATGCTGATATGATTGTCAAGGTGAAGGAGCCCTTGGCTCAGGAATATGCTTACTTTCGGCCTGAGCAAATTATTTTTACTTATTTGCATTTAGCCCCTGAGCCGGAGCTTACCAGAGCACTACTTGATAATAAAGTAGTGGGAATTGCTTTTGAGACAGTGCGAGACAGCAGAGGCGGTTTGCCTTTATTGTCTCCTATGAGCCGGGTGGCAGGGCGGATGAGCGTACAGCTTGGTGCCCAATATTTGGAGAAGCAATATGGTGGCAAGGGTATGGTGCTAGGCGGCGTGCCGGGCGTTGCACCGGGACAGGTGGTAATCATCGGCGGTGGCACGGTAGGACTGAATGCTGCTAAGATGGCACTTGGTTTAGGTGCTAAAGTTGCGGTACTGGATATTAATCCGGAGCGCTTGGCCTATGTAGATGATCTCTTTGGTGGGGCAGTGGAAACCATAGTGTCCAATCCCTACGTTATTGCACAATGGGTGAAGAAAGCAGATCTCTTGATCAGCTGCGTGCTGATTCCAGGGGCGATGGCGCCCAAGGTGGTCAGCGAGACTATGGTAAAAACTATGCAGCCCGGTTCTGTGATTGTGGATGTGGCCATTGATCAGGGTGGCGGAGTAGAGACCATTGACAGGATAACTACCCATGCAGATCCTATCTATATTAAGCATGGTGTTATTCATTACGCTGTGGCCAATATTCCAGGCGCCGCACCAATGACATCTACGCAGGCACTGGCTAATTCTACTTTGCCATATGTGCTAAGTCTTGCCAATAAGGGTTGGCAACAAGCCATGCGTGACGACAAAGGTTTGGCAGCAGGACTAAACACCGCAGCCGGAAAGCTCTGCTGTCCGGCTGTGGCGCAGGCCAGAGGTGTAGCGTGTACGTCGGTGGATGAGTTGTTGTGACAATAGGACAGTGGGACAGAGGGACGCGTCCGCTGTCCCACTAAAACAATGTGGTACAGCAGACGCGTCCCCCATGTCCCACTGAGCAAATTGGCTCATTTGCTAAATTTGTGTTATCATAAAGAACAGCATGTGAAGTGTTTACTTGGCACCCACTTCTAAAAATAAAATCAAGGGAGAAACAAGTTTCATGTTTACAACGAAGGACTTAATCAGAAATGCCATCATCGCTGCTCTTTATGCTGTACTTACCATTGGACTGGCGCCGCTTAGCTACGGTCCTATCCAGATACGTATTTCGGAATTCATGACGCTGCTGGCTTATACCAATCGCAAATTTATTCCGGGACTGGTGGTGGGGTGTATTCTGGCTAACCTTGGCAGCCCTTATGGACCGCTGGATATAGTAGTTGGCACTTTTGCCACCTTTTTGGCTTTGTATACTATGCGGTTTTGCACCACGCTTTTTATGGCGTCACTCATGCCAGTGATTTTTAATGGTGTGATCATAGGCGTGGAACTAGCGTATTTGGCGGCCTTGCCTAAAGGTATTTCTTTACTGGCTGCCATCTTCTACATTGGCTTGGGAGAATTTTTGTCAGTGTCCGTGTTTGGTGTTTTTTTAGCAAAGCTGGTTTTAAAAAACGAAGCAATAAAAAAGTATATAAAAGAATAGGATTTAGCAGTTTTGAGCCAATGGGGCGTGTCCCTGTTGGCTCTTTTAATTTTAGAAGTATTATGGAATTTAATGTAAGATAATGGTCTCATATAATGAAAATAGGATAATAATACCCTAGTGGGGGAAATATAGAAAGGGATGATAATATGAAAGGCTTTGCAATGCTCAAAATTGGTGCAACGGGTTGGATTACCAAGGACGCTCCTGAATGCGGGCCCTTGGATGCTATTTGTAAGCCGCTGGCGCTGGCACCTTGCTCTTCTGATGTGCATACGGTGTGGGCCGGTGCTTTGGGTGACAGGCACAACATGATTCTGGGGCATGAGGCAGTTGGCGAAGTGGTGCATGTAGGCAATTTGGTCAAAGATTTTAAAGTAGGGGATAAGGTACTGGTTTCTGCCATTACGCCGGACTGGAATTCCTTGGAAGCTCAGGCAGGTTATCCCATGCATTCCGGTGGGATGTTGGCTGGCTGGAAATTCTCGAATTTTAAAGACGGTGTGTTTGCCGAATTCTTTCATGTTAATGACGCGGATGGCAATTTGGCCCTGCTGCCGGAAGACATGGATTTGGGCGCTGCCTGCATGATCAGCGATATGGTTCCTACTGGTTTTCATGCGGTGGAGTTGGCAGACGTGCAGTTCGGCGATAATGTGGCAGTCATTGGCATTGGACCGGTAGGATTGATGGCAGTGGCGGCAGCAGCTTTGCGTGGTGCAGCGAATATTTATGCGGTAGGTTCTCGTCAGGATTGTGCTAACTTGGCCAAAGAATTTGGAGCAACGGACATTATCAACTACAAAGTAGCGGATATTGTAGAGCAAATACTGGATAAGACCCATGGCAAGGGCGTGGACAGAGTGGTTATTGCCGGCGGTAATAACGATACCTTTGCCCAGGCTGTGAACATGGTTAAGGCTGGTGGCAAGATTGGCAACGTGAACTATCTGGGCGAAGGTGATACTATTGGTATTCCTCGAGTAGCCTGGGGCTGCGGTATGGGTCACAAGCAGATTAACGGTGGCTTGATGCCGGGTGGCAGACTGCGTAGCGAGAAGCTGGCCAGACTGATTGAAACCAATCGCATCCATCCGGAGAAACTCATCACCCATGTGTTCCACGGGTTGGACAAGGTAGAACCGGCTCTTATGCTGATGAAGCACAAACCGGCAGACTTGATTAAACCTTTGGTGCTTATAGATTAGAGGGGTGGGGAAGTGGGGATAGTTCCCATTGACTCAAGAAAGCCAAAACAGGCAATTCGATACAAAATGTATCGAATTGCCTGTTTATTTTTAATATAAAAATGCAGAAATTGTTGACTGCCATAATTTTATATGTTAGAATTAAATTAACCAAAATGGTAAGTTTTTGGAGGAAATATGCAGATAAGATTTAAAACAAAAGAAATTAAAGAACTGTTTGAAGATTTCGCCAAGATGAAGAAAATAATTGGTGATAAGCGAACTAGGCTAATAAAAAAACAGTTCGATAGGATTAGAGCTGCGAGAAATATGGGAGAGTTTTTCAAGCTAGGATTAGGTAAGCCTCACAGATTGAGCGGTAATTATGATGGGTGCTATGGAGTACATGTTGATGCCAATTTTCGCCTGATTATTAGACCGTTGTTGGAAGGTAATCAAGAGGTTATTGTATGTGAGATTGTGCGTGTTGAAAAAATGGAGGATTATCATGGCTAATAAAAGAACATTGGATAGAGACTTAATCATCCATCCTGGAGAAACTCTTGAAGAGTTGTTGGTGGATAGAGGAATGTCTCAACGTGATTTGGCAAACAGGTGTGGAGTTACTGAGAAACACATCAGTTCGGTAATTGCGGGAAAGAGTAATATAACAGCTTCTTTTGCTAAGAAGTTGGAATATGTTTTCGGTGTTGAAGCTCGCTTTTGGCTTAATTTACAAAACATATATGATGAAGAATTGTTAGATTTTGAAGAAAGTAATAACATCTTGCCAAAGGAAATAGAGATTAGCAAAAAATTTAAAGAAGTTTGTACTTTTGCGGGAAAATACGAATTGTTTCCGCCTTGTAGTAATGAAGTTGATACTGTTATTGCTTTGCGAAAGTTTCTTGGAGTTACAGATTTGCTAAAGGTGCCGGAAGTTAGTTACAATGCAGCTTACAGAGCTGATACTAGTACTACTATAGATGAATATGTACTTTTTGGTTGGCAGATGTTTTGCGAAAGGTTAATGGAAAAAAGAGAAGTAAATAACAACTTAAATTTAGACAGATTACAGGCTGAAATACCTTTCATTAAATCCTTAATGAAAGAAAATGCGGAAGTAATGCGTAATAAATTAAGAGAAGTCTTAGCCTCCTGCGGCATAGCCTTTGAAATAGTGCCATACTTTAAAAAGGCACCAGTGCAAGGCTTTATTAAGCAGGGAAAAGAAAAAATTGTTTTATGTATGACTATTAGACGTCAATATGTTGATATTTTTTGGTTCACATTTTTTCATGAAATTGGGCATTTGTTAAGCGACGATATTAAGAGGCAATTTATTGATTTTGAAACGAAAGAAAATGAACGGGAAAGAAAAGCCGACAGATTTGCAGCTGACACGCTTATTAATAGAAAAGCATATAAAATTTTTACCGAAAAAAGAGACTACTCTGCTAGGGCTATTAACTCTTTCGCTAAAGATAATAATGTCATTGCCGATATTGTTTATGGGCGTTTGGCTAAAGATGGCTATTTAGAATGGAAAGATGTTGCGCGAAGGGAAAGGTTTTCCTGGAGATAAAGTGTGTTTCTTTAAAGCAAAGCGCTGTATCTACAAAAGAACACAAACTAATATGTTCGACTGCAGAAGATAAAAAAATAAAAAGCGAGCAACAATGAAACAAAAAAATGCATGGAATTGATAAGAGAGATGCAAAGATGTACAATCAAAAAAAGGAGTGATATTGAATGGGAACTTTTAACTTCAATTTTCGGGTTACTAAAAGTGGTGCGCCATATGTTACCTTAAGCTCTTTTGGCATAGCATTTAATGATTTAAGTCAGGAAAAGCTGAAACGACCGGAAGAAATAATTATAGGGTTTGACGAGGATAAGCATGCGATAGGAATTAAAGCATATTCTGGTGAAAAAGATGTTCCAACATTTACGTTTGCTTCTAAGGTAAGACATAACTGGGTTAGAATTGGTTGCAAAGATTTTATGCGCTACGTTGCATCTTTAGTTAAAGATCAAGGAATAGACTTCTTAACCCGGGGCAAGTCTTTTATTGCAGATTTTGATGACGATACTCAAACTTTAATTATAGTTTTAGATAAAGAGCATATGAAGACTTTGCCTAAAGGTGATAATAGTACCATAGTATAGATATAAAAATTCAGTATAAAAAGAAAAAGCCCTCTTGCAGGAGGGCTTCAGGAATGTCACAACCACCATGGATGTAACACCACTTCGTTTTATTATATCCATTATTGATTGTGAAAGCAAGAACTTTTCTGATGAATTATCCCTCGAAGGAGAGAAAATTTAAGTAGAACGGGACATTTTCTTTTTTGCTGTGTAACAATAGATACTTTCATTTCGAGGTGACTAAGATAATGGATTATGTTTCTAATTTATTAGGTATTCGTAGAAAGAGTCATAATAGCATAGCTTTTCTCGATGTTCCGGTTAATACTGATGTTGAGTTCTTTATTGATCCAACGCTTATTGAAAGATTACCGTATGATTGGTGTAAGAGCGCACAAGCTAAGATAGATGACTTTTTTCAGAATTTAAGGCAAGCCGCTCGTGTCGATGATAATGAACGGTTAAGATATTTATTGTCATGTGGACAGGAAATTAATGCCTTACGTTTGGGGTATTCCCAAAATAAGCCGTGTGGTCGTGGCGCTTCACCACAAAGTTTATTTGATATTTTTGTACAGGCAAAAAGTATTGAAATATTAAAGCTTGATCTTGCCACTCGTTTACAAGACCACGTTATATTTATTGAAAACTTTGACAAAGATAGACTTTCAGATTTGCTTAGTCATATTATATTATCTGATATTGCTTCTTTTACTTATAAGCAATGCAAGAAATATAAATATGACACTAGTGAGGAGGTTATTTTAGGAAAAGGGTGGGATGCTATAAAGCATTCTTGGATGAATATAAAGGGCTATCCGATATGGTATGGCGAATCAAAAATTCTTTTATTACCGAAGTTTATAATATGTAAGAATATGGTTGTATCTGTACATAATTATATTTGGAAGCAGATATTAAAAGAAATACAAGATGACAGTTTTACAAAATATCCAGATTTATGTCGTAAGGTACAGGATAAGAGAGGAAGAAGCAAATTTAAAGAGCCAAGGAAAAAAGATCTCTATGATCATTTTATTCGCAAACAAGGCATGTCAGAAAAAGATTTTGCTACTTCGTATACTATGAAGCATAAGGACTCTCTTGAAAAATTTGGAGCAAAGCATATTACAGATAAAGAGATAGATAAAACTGTTTTATCGGATGCTGATTTAGATGAAATCGTTTTTGGTAATGTTAGACACAAACATTAGAAGTAGCACAATTTACAAAATATGGTATCCAAAGGGTTTTGGATACCATATTTTTATATTCAAAAAAACTGTATTCATGCTATAATTTATAATGAAGAAGATTATAATTACGAGGTGACCACACATGAAAGTCGTTGTTTCGGCCTGTTTATTAGGCCATAATTGCAAATATAATGGTAAGAACAATCGAAATGAGGTTTTATTGGACTTTTTAAAGGACAAAGAGGTAATTCCGGTTTGCCCGGAGGCGGTTTTGCCCAGGCCTCGCAGGCCGGTAGAGTGGCTACTGGGTAGAGCAGTGACAGATGATGGAGTGGATGTGACGGCGGAATTTACCAGAGGAGCAACCATTGCCTTGCAATCCGTGCTGAAAAATCAGCCTGATTTGGTGATCTTGCAGGCTAGAAGTCCCAGCTGTGGAGTAAATTATATCTATGATGGAACTTTTACTAAGCACCTTATTCCTGGGCAAGGGGATTTTGCGGAGCAAGTTTTGGACAATGGCTACCAGGTCAGTGCCACTCAAATGGATAAAGAATTCTTTGTTTTAGAGAAAAAATGAACTTTATATAATTACATAATATCAACTGATATTGCTAATAAAATATAGTTATGTTAGAATAAAGTAACTAAAGTAATGAATATTTCTGGCAGTTTATCTAATTAATCATATTAGACGCTTTGCAGGCCTTGTAGGCGAGGTGATATTATGCTAAAACGTAGACGCAGAAACGGTTTTACTCTAATTGAACTGGTAGTTGTTATCGCTATCCTGGGAATTTTGGCAGGGCTTGGTATTATGCGTCTGCTTGATGCCAATAAGGAAGCTAAACGCAATACTTGTCTAGCCAACAGGACTACTCTAAGCCATGAGCTATCTTATCAAGAGGCGCAGGGCGTGGATCCGGCTACCTATTTTGCTTCAGTATATTCAACGGCAGAAAATGCATTGAACAGGTTCCGTTGTCCTTCCGGTGGTACTTATACGCTTAATGCTACTACCTTGGAGGTAAGCTGTTCTGATGAAGACCACACCGAAAGCAGTATTGGTGCGGCTAAGTCCAGTAGTGCAGTAGATATGAGCAAGCTGAATGTAACCGCTTGGAAGACTACTGTAGAAGCAGCACAAGGAGTAAGTGGCGGTTTTCAATTACAATTGGGTACGGTGTATACTGATACAACAGGAACTTATTTTGTCTATAGTGCCACTGGTTTATCACAAAAATATGCTAATACTAACCCTACTTTGGAGGCTGCGATGGCTGCAGGTGCCGGTATTGCTAAGCTAAATACGGCTACTCTTTTGACTCAGATCAAACAAGGTAACAAGACAGTTTGGTCAGCAACGCCTAAGCGTGGCGATGTATATTATGATGGTACTAATTACTATGCTTTCTGCACGACAAGTGGTTACCAAAATACACAGTTGGATGTTGCACACAGTAATCAATGGACCAAGATCAGCAAATAATGCTTTAAAAATTCTCAAGAAAGGATGGCAATATGGTCATGATGCCCAAGGAACGCAAACCCAATGGTTTTACTTTAATTGAATTAGTTGTTGCAATAGCAGTCTTGAGTATTTTGGCTGGTATTGCTATAATGCGTTATATAGATGCCACTACTGAGGCTAAGCGTAATACTTGCTTGGCTAACAGAACCAATTTCAGTAGAGAAATTGCTTATCAGGAAGCAGAGGGCACAGACCCTCAGACTTTCTTCGATCAGCTTTATACTAATGCGCTGTCTTCCAACAAGAGATATCGTTGTCCTAAGAACGGCACCTATACCTTTAATGCTACTACTTTGGCTGTCAGCTGCTCTGATCCGGATCACACCGGTAGCAGTATCGGCGGCGACAGTACCGGTACAGGCGGTGGCGGTAGTGGTGGCGGTGGAACAGGTAGCACTGTAACTGCTAGTACTTTAGGTGCTACTAATTGGTCGGATAAACTTACTTCTGCAGCAGATTCTTCTGGCGGAGTTTCTTTGACAAGAGGTTCAGTGTTTACAGATAGCACAGGTGTATTCTTTGTGGCGTGGGGCAGTTGGCTTAATAAAGAGACTGGTGTTGCTAAGCCTACTTTGGCAGAGGCAGCAGCGTCTGGTTTGGGTCTTGTGAAGGTTGATACAGCTAATATTTGGACATCCGCCAATACTACTACGACTTCTAACGGGCAGACCGTCTGGACAACTTTGCCGCAGGCAGGTGCAGTGTATTCCGATGGCACAAACTATTATATTCATTCTCAATCTAGTGGAAATGAATATACGGATGTAAACCCGCCTACTAACGGTAACTGGGTTAAGGTAACAAATAATTAATAGTCAGGTTATGGAGTATCGCTAAATATGTTTTTTATTTTCGGTGTTAATCAAAAAGAAGAACAACTACCTTTTGATCAGGTAGTTATTTGTGATAACTGTGGTAAGTACGGTCATATGACCGTGTGGGTGACCTATTCTTATTTAATGCTTTTTTTCATTCCATTTTTAAAATGGGGAAGAAGGTATTTTGTGAGAATGGGTTGTTGTGGTGCCTTCTGCGAGATTAGCAAGGAGATGGGCGAGAAGATTGCTAATGGAGAGATAAAGAGCTTATCCTCCGACGACTTGCCCTTTAAGGAAATGTCTGAGCTAAGGCATAAGTGTCCGTTCTGCGGTTATAGCACGGACGAGGATTTCCAATTTTGTCCCAAGTGCGGTACCAAGTTAGTTTACCGTGGCAGCGATACTGACGAGAACACACAAGAGAATACGCAAAAACAGGATTAACAGTGAAACTGTTAATCCTGTTTTTTTTTGTTAGGTCTATATTCCTAGGAGAGCGGTAATGAGAAAGGGAACTATCAGTGTAATGATTAAACCGTTGATGAAGCCTACGATAGCTATTTGAGTATTGGTATACTTGAGAATTACCGGAAGAGTGGAGTCCATAGAACTGGCACCACCAATAGAGACACAAGGCAGGTCAGTGAACTTGGCAGCTAGAGGAACCAAGAGAAAGGAGAGCATTTCTCTCATCACATTGGCAATAAAGGACATAGTGCCTACTTCTGTACTATACATGGCGCTGATTACTACTGAAGAAAAGCTGTACCAGCCCATACCGGCACTTACAAGGAGAGAGTCTTTGATAGGAACGCTTAGTATGGTACCTACGATGGTACCGCCTAGTATACTGCCCAGAAAATTGGCAGTTGGTACAGCAGCCATTAGACTGAGAGTTTTAGGAGTAAGCATTTTTTTGATAATTTCCTTATTACTGCCGATTTCCACACCACCGGTGAAGACGATGATGTTTAAGGCATTTATCAAAATTACATCCAGTATTTCCTTGTGAGCAACTTCCAAGCAAAAGTAACCGAAGAGAGAGCCGGTTAAGAGGGCAGAGATGATTAAATAAATCATTGTTTCTTGCCTTCTTCCAGTAGCTCGTCAATAGTGCGGGCAAAGAGATGACGCACAATGGTCACGCTCAGAAAAGCACCGCCGATGATACCCACCACCATCAGCATGGAACGCTTTCCCAGTGTACCCAGATTTTGCAGAAGCTCTTTGTCGCAACCGACCTTGGCAGCTAAGCAAAAAATCATGACAAAGAGGGCTAGCCTGGAGATCCAGGTCAGTTTTTCTTTATGTTTGTAGCTAATTATATTTAAACAACCGATTATGATTCCTACAATTATTACTCCGATTATGATGCCCATATTGCTCTCTTTTCTTCTAACGTTTGCTGTTCTTTATGCTATACTATTTCACTTTCTTAGTCAATTAAAAATAAATAAGATAACCCAAGAAAAATATACCCAAGGAAGCGGTATAAAATGGTATAATGGATTAAAGAAAATTAATATTCAGGCAAGGAGCTGAGACCATGAAAAAATTTAGTGCTTTGGTATTTTTATTGATCCTAATGCTAGCTTTACCTGTTAACGCTGAGAAGATTAAATTCAAGGCCAAGGACGCCGACTTCAACAACTACTCTAACATTCAGCTGATGGGCATAACCTCTGTGCAAATAGACCATACGGATTTTGAGGTTGATCCGACCGCTGAGAGCAAGGTAAAGATGTCTCTCTTGTCTGCTTTTAGCAAAAAGAAAATTAATGTAGACTTAGAAAACAAAGCTGGGGATGTTACTCCCAAGTATGGTTTTGATGTGAAGATTTTTGTCTTTGGTAACGATAAGATTTGGCATGATGCCTGGATGGAGACTGTTTCCTCCTACAAGACGATTTATGTAGATGATTACGATCGTAATGGTCATCGTTATTCCAGGTCCATTTCTATTCCCTACACTGAGCAGGTTTATCATCCTGCCGGCTACTATTACACAGCCAGAGTAGATTTGGAAATTGCAGTGAAGGATTTGCGCAAGGACAAGCTGATTTATTCTATCCGTGATACCAGGTCAAGAGGCGGCGAGACGGATACCAGCGGCATGCTTAAACGTATTTGCAGTGACTTCGTAGACGATATTACCAATAACGGCTAAGGAAGCTTAGCCGAAATACAGCACAATGGCGTGCGATAAATAGGAGGCAGTTTGATGCAAGAAATCATTGACACATTAATAGCTCAAAACAAACTATTAACTGACAAAGGCGTGGTTGCCAGCTACATCCCTGAGCTGGACAAGGCCAACAAAAATGCTCTAGGTGTCTATGTACTGGACAAGGAAAGAAAGGCTTATTTTGCCGGCGATTATCAGACCAAGTTTACCATGCAAAGTATTTCTAAGATTGTCAGCCTGATGCTGGCCATCCTGGATAATGGCGAGGATTACATTTTCCACAAGGTAGGCATGGAGCCAACAGGTGATCCCTTTAATTCTATTTTGAAGCTGGAAACATCTAGTGCTAAGCGTCCCAATAACCCTATGATTAATGCCGGGGCCATTGCTATATCTTCCTTTATTCACGGCAAGGACGAAAGAGGAAAATTTGAGAGGCTCTTGGATTTTATGCGTCTGATTATGGAAGATCCCAGCCTGGATGTGAACTACAAGATTTATGTAGGAGAATCTGAGACCGGTAACAGGAACCGTTCCATGGGATATTTCTTAAAGAGTGAAGGTACTATTGAAGGCAACGTTGAGGAAGCCCTGGATGTGTATTTCAAGCAGTGCTCCGTAGAGGTTGATACCAAGAACCTGGCTACATTGGGCTTGTTTCTAGCTAACAATGGCGTATTATCTAATGGTAAGAAGATTGTCAGCACCAGAGTGGCGAAGATCATTAAGACACTAATGGTTACCTGTGGCATGTACGATGCTTCCGGTGCTTTTGCCATCAGAGTAGGTTTGCCTTCCAAGAGTGGCGTAGGCGGCGGTATTGTTTCCGTGGTGCCGGGACGGATGGGCATCGGTGTCTATGGACCTGCGCTGGACAATAAGGGCAACTCTCTGGCAGGCTGTTCTTTCCTGGAAGATTTCAGTCGTGAATTAGGCCTTAGTATTTTCTAAAAAAACCACTAGCTTTTTGGTAGTACTATGCTATAATACAAACGCTTGATAATAAGAACAGGGGGAATGTGCTGATGAAAAAAACTGTTGGCATATTGATGCTGGCTGCTATGGTATTAATGGCTGGCTGCGGTGGCGGTAGCAGTAGCAGTAGCGATAACAAAACCGCAAGTAAGGGAGAGAAACAGGTCCTGAATATTTACAGCTGGACTGATTATTATGCTCCCGAAGTTTTGGCAGATTTTGAAAAAGAAAATAATTGTAAAATTACCTATGATGTATTCTCCAATAACGAGGAGTTGTTGGCTAAGATGCAGGCAGGCGGTTCTCAGTACGATATTATTCAACCTTCCGATTACATGGTTACTACCATGTTAAAGTTAGGCATGCTGGAGAAGCTGGATGTGTCCAAGATTCCTAACTGGGAAAAGATGGACAAGGCTCTGCGTAAACCGGCCTTTGATCCGGAGGGTGTTTATAGCCCTGTGTTTACCTATGGCATTACAGGTATTGTTTACAATAAGAAATATATTAAAAATCCTCCCAAGGATTGGAACGATTTGTGGAATCCTGAGTACAAGGGCCATGTTATTCTTTTGAATGACTGCCGTGAAGTATTCAGCGTTGCTTTAAAGAAAAATGGCAAGTCCAACAACAGCAAGAATCAAGCTGAAGTGGAGAAGGCTTTCCAAGACTTGAAAGAATTGAACAAAAATGTTCTGGCTTATGATACCGAGAACATTAAGCAAAAGTTTATTTCTGAAGAAGGCTGGATTGGCATGATGTGGTCCGGCGATGCTGCTTTTAGTCATAGAGAGAATCCGGATATCGGTTTCATGGTTCCGCCGCAAGGTTCTTTAATCTGGGCTGATACCATTGCTATTCCTAAAGGCTGCAAGAATAAAGAACTTGCTGAGAAATTCATCAACTACATGATGGATCCTAAAGTAAGTGCCAAGAATACCAACGTTATCATGTTGCCCAATCCGATTCCCGAAGCTGTGAAGCTGATGGATGACAAGTACAAGAGTGATCCTATCTTGAAGATTGGTGCGGACAGCAGCAAGCTAGGGGAATGGTTGGTAGATATTGGCGATGCTATCACTATGTATGATAAGTATTGGACTGAACTAAAAGCTTCTAAATAGGTATTAACATTTATAATGGGGACGATTTACCGGTGGGGAGGTCGAAAAGCGGATTTACCATTTTTCGACCTCCCCGTGTGGTAAATCGTTCCTTTTGCTTAGATGTAGAAGGCGATGCAGATGACATTCGAAGACCGATTCATAAAAACTATCCAACAGGACATTAAGATTTTCATTTTCTTTAATATCTTGTCTACCTTATTCCGCATTATCTTCCTGGTATATTTCCGTGAGCAATTAGTCAATGTGACTACAGGAGATATTGTGCTTTGCTTGTGGTATGGCTTTTTGCTGAGCCGTAAATTATCCGGCTGCATCATGGCCGTAAGTTTTCTCTTTTGTTCCTTACCTTATATTGTTAAGCCTAAGTGGCCTGAAAAGCTGCTCCATAAATGGTGGGGCAGCTATGCTATTTTTATTTTGACTTTCTTGTTTGTAGCCAGAATTCCTTATTACAAGATTTTTAATTCCGGTTACGACATTATGCTGTTAAACGGTTTGGAGGATGACTGGAAGGCTATTTTCCAGACTGCTGTGGCAGAATATCATTTATGGGCTAATTTGGCTATTGTGGTGGTGGCAACGCTGGTACTGTGTTTTCTTCTAATTAAGGTCTTACAGTTGCCGGTCTACCAGCCTCAAGGTGGCAAAGCCAAGAAAGCTTTGACCATTGCTCTCTTGATAGCAGCACCTATTTTCTTCATCTTGGTTAGGTTTGGTGGCGGCTACAGCTACGACACTGGTATTAACTGGGAGCAGGCAGCTCTGTTTAGGTCACATTTGCTGAACGAAGCAGTGCTGGACGACGGGCAGGGACTTATGCGGGCTGATACGGCCTGGGCACGTTTACATACCTTGACTGTTGATTTAAATGAAAAAGATTTACGCAGCAGTATTAAGCTCTTAGGTGGCAATCCAGAGGCTGCAACCATAGAGGATGCTTTTAGCAAAGAGAACAAACGCCAGGGCCAGCCGCTCCCGGCTAAACAGGTAGTGCTTATTGTGGGAGAGAGTCATGCCCATTGGCCCTTTATGGATCGCTACAAGGATATGCATTTGGTTGATAAGGAGAAAGCTCGTTTTCAGAAAAATGCTACCCAGCTTGCCTTTATGATACCGGGTGGTGATGGCACAATGCGGTCTCTGAATGTTTTAATCGACGGGTTACCGGACAATGGCATGTACGAGAATTATGCCGCTGAATCTTTCCGTTCCCAATATGCCACCGGTATTGCCAATGCCATGCAGAAGCTAGGCTACAAAACTATTTTCTGGTATGGTGGCATCGGTTCCTGGCAGGATGTGGGCAAGCTTACCTTGGCTCAGGGTTTCGCGGAATTTCACAGCGGGGCAGACGGCAAGATTAGTCACCAAGGTGTGTGGGGAATCCCGGATGCAGAACTATTTGCCATGGTTAATAAATATATTGCAGAACATAAAAATGAAAAAACCTTCCATTGTATTTTAACCACCAGCAACCATCCACCCTATGCCATAGATGTGGATGCTCTTGGCTTTGACAGGCAGCAGGTTGCCAAGAATGCACCAAGCACCATTCCTACGGACGACAATCATTTAAACCAGCTGGGCCATATCTGGTATGCTGATTTAACCATAGATGATTTCATTGGCAAAGCTCAGCAGCAGGATCCCTCAGCCTTGTTTGTGATAACAGGAGACCATGCGGAGCGCTTTTCCTTTAAAGAGCAGGAAGACGAGGAGGCAATTTTTACCGTACCTTGTATTTTCTACGGACGAGATGTCGATCCTGCCTGGTTCGAGTCCGATGGGGTAGGCTCACATGGTCAGATTACGCCAACCTTGGTAGAACTGCTTAGTCCTATCGGCTATAAGTACACCAGCATTTACCCCAGTCTGTTGACGCAGGAAGAATATGCTTTCAATAAGAAAGTCTGGGCCACCAATGGTGATATAGGAACTTTCCAAGACTTGGCAGATGATGAGTTGTCCTTTGACTTTACCGATAAGCTGATTGCAGAAGAAAAGGCTGCGGAAATTGTGACGGCTTGGAGAGTGGTCAAAGGAAATAAGATAAAGTGAAGTAAAGTGAAAAAATTTACCACTGGGGACGGAGAAAAGTGGCAAGGCCACCCTTAGGCAAATAAAACCTACAGGCATTTTTGCCTATTGACAAAATGAACTGTAACGTGTATATTTACAATATGAAATGTTTCTAAAATAATTACAGTTAATAAAGGAGAGATTATTATGGCATTCAAAATGATTAATCAAGAAGCTTATGACAAGGAAGTAACAAAGACTGAGAAACCAACCGTTATGATATTTAGTGCTCCTTGGTGTGGATATTGCAAGAGATTACGCCCTGCTTTAATGCAATTGGCTGAAGAAATTGACGGCCAAGTTGATTTTGCCGGCGTAGACATTGACCAAGAACAGGATTTGGCTAAGAAGTATGCTATTGAAACTATTCCTACTTTAATTTTGAGAAACAAGGGAACTGATAGCGAGCAATTGGTAAATCCTCCTTCTAAAGCAGAAATTAAGAAATGGTTACAAGGTAAAGGTGTACTATGAGCGAACTCTATGACATCGTAGTTATTGGTGGCGGGCCTGCCGGCTACACTGCTGCGTTGTATGGTGCCAGAAGCGGCTTTAAGGTGGCAGTGCTGGAGAAGCTTTCTCCCGGTGGCCAAATGGCTACAACCAGCGAAGTAGATAATTATCCCGGTTTTCCGGAAACAATAGATGGTTTTGAACTAGGCGAGAAGATGCAGCAAGGCGCGGAGCGTTTTGGTGCCAAGACTATCTTTGCCGAAGTAGACAAGGTAGATTTAAAAGCTAATCCTAAAGTCATCTCTACCTCAGAGGGTGAATTTCAAGCTAAAACCGTAATTATTTGTACCGGTGCGCAGCCCAGACCGCTAGGCTTGGCTAAGGAAGCTTCTTTCCGTAGCAAGGGCGTAGCTTATTGCGCAACCTGCGACGGCAGACAATATGCTAACAAGGTAGTAGTAGTTAATGGTGGCGGTAACAGCGCCGTAGAAGATGCCTTGTATTTAGCTAAGATTTGCAGCAAGGTTTATTTGGTGCATAGAAGAGATACCTTGCGTGCTACTCCTGTTTACTGGGAAAGACTGAAGAAGAACAATGTAGAAATTGTTTGGAACAGTACCATTAAAGATATCCTGGGTGACAAGCGGGTAGAAGGCATCCTGGTAGAGAATGTAAAGACCAAAGAAACCAGTGAAATTAAATGCGATGGCTTATTTGTAGCTATTGGCAGACAACCGGAAAGCAACCTGTTTGCCGGTCAGCTGGACATGGACAAAGCAGGCTACATTGTAGCAGGCGAAGAAACCAAGACTTCTGTACCCGGTGTGTTTGTGGCAGGAGATGTGAGAACTAAGGCTCTCAGACAGATTGTTACAGCAGCTTCCGATGGAGCTATGGCAGCACATTTTGCAGAGGAATTCTTATTGGGATAGGACGTGGTTAAGTGACAAGTGACTTCATTATAGCAGTACATAGTCTGGTGTATTTGTATCACCACGGTGGTTGTACTTCTTCCAGCGAAGAGCTGGCGAAAAATGTTTGTACCAATCCTGCCAGAGTAAGAAAGGTCATGTCATCTTTAAAAAAGATGGGTGCCATCACTACTAAGGAAGGGCATGTAGGTGGTTATTGTGCTTGTGACAAAGTAGGCAAGCTGGACTTGGCTACCATTGCCCAAGCTGTGGGAACAGTTTTCGTAGAAGCCAAATGGCATAGTGGTTCTCAGAGTTTGAATTGCATGATTAGCCATGGCATGGCTAATATCTTTGATGATATTTATGCTGGTTTAGATGCCAAGTGTAAGCAGGAGTTGGCCAAGCTGACTGTGGCAGATTTGGATAAGAGAATTTTCAAAGGCAAAAAGAAATAGATAAAATGCTCATAGTGCTTCGCACTATGAGCATTTTTTATGGTATAATATTTGCTATGAAGTAAGAGTATATTTTGCAGGGAAAGGGCTGTTTTAATCGTGATTAAAAAAGTACGGAAAGCAGTTATTCCGGCAGCTGGGTTAGGAACCCGTTTTTTGCCGGCTACTAAGGCAACACCTAAAGAAATGCTGCCTATCGTAGATAAACCTACAATTCAATATATCATCGAGGAAGCTGTTGCCTCAGGCATTGAAGAATTCTTGATTATTACCGGTCGTACCAAACGTTCCATTGAAGATCATTTTGACAGAAGCATCGAATTGGAAATGGAACTGGCCAACAAGGATAAAAAAGATTTGCTGAAGATGGTACAAGAAATTGCCAATAAGAACATTTATTATATTCGCCAGAAGGAGCCTAAGGGCTTAGGACATGCTGTACTTTGCGCCAAGGATTTTATTGGCGATGATCCTTTTGCCGTACTCCTGGGAGACGATGTTGTCTATAATCCTAAAATGCCGGCGTTAAAACAATTAATGGGTGTTTATGACAAAACCGGCTGTGGAGTGTTGGGCTGTCAGGAAGTGCCGAAGAACGAGGTTTGTAACTACGGCATTGTAGATGTAGAAGCTACCAAGGACAGCAGAACCTTTAAGGTGCTGGACATGGTAGAAAAACCTACTATCAAAAAAGCGCCTTCTAATCTGGCTATTCTGGGACAATATATCATCAATCCGGAAATCTTTGATATTTTGGAAAAAACAAAACCGGGCAAGGGTGGGGAGATCCAATTAACCGACGCCTTGAAGAAATTAGCTAAGCAGCAAACCATGTATGCTTACAACTTTGCAGGACGTCATTATGATGTGGGCAACAAGGAAGGCTTTTTGGAAGCAACTGTGGAATTTGCTCTCCGTAGGCCTGATCTTAAGGATGCCTTTAAAGCTTATCTGCAAGAACTTCTTAAAAACGAAAAATAAGGAGAGAGGACAGTGCGGGGATTCATAATTGGTGATGTAGTTGGTTCAGTTTATGCTTTTAAACCTATTAAAACAAAAAAGTTTGAGTTCTTTGACATTAATGGACATTTTACCGATGATACGGTGTTGGCGGCAGGAGTTAATAATGTGCTGAAGGCCTATTACGCGTCAGGTAAAACGTTGGATTTTAAGGCAGCACTTCAGGAAGAACTGCTGCGTATCAGCTGGGAATATCAGGACAAAGACGACATAGCGTACAGTCGTTTTTTCAGCCAGTGGATGTTTGATGATGAACCTAAGCCTTATGGCAGTGCCGGTATTATTGCTGCGACCAGGTCTGTGCCGGTTGGTTTTATGGCAGAGAGTCTGGAAGAAGCCGAAGACCTGGGGGTTAAGCAAGCAGAGATTACTCATAACCATGCGGAAGGCCTGAAGGGTGCCAAATGCATGGCAGGTTGTGTTTTCTTGGCTAAATCAGGCAAGAGCAAGGAAGAAGTTTTGGCCTACGCCAAACAATATTATCCTTTTCAGTTTGACTATTTAGGCTTGCTTCAACAGTATAATTATATTCCTACTTGTCCTATGGCTATGGAGCCATCGATTTTCTGCTATGTGATTTCTAAAGATTTTGAAGATGCCATCCGCAATGTGATTGGCATTGGGGGAGCTGATTCCATGGCTGCCATTACTGGTGCCTTGGCCGAAGCAACTTACGGTGTGCCGGACAACTTAGCAGATCAGTTAGATGCTTACTTGGACGATGAAATAAAAGCAGCTTTTGATAAATAGAGCCACGGGGACGCGTCCGCTGTCCCACTTTTTCCAAACAAAACAAAAACAGCCATTGGGGGAAACCCCCAATGGCTGTTTTTAGTCTGGTCTATTTAATATCCTAATTGTTCTTTTAAGGTATTGTAATAAGCTACAGCAGAAGCATAGGATTGATTGTTGTTAGCAGAACTGCTGGTACTTGGTGTATAGGCTTGATAACTGTCTTTGTTTAAAACTGTATAGGATTTACCACCGTTAATGTCCTTGTTTTGTATACTATCAACGGTACCCGTATATACAGTATAGTTACCGGTGGTAGCATTGTAGCACATTACAGCAATTTTTGTACCTTTGTCTAAGCCGGAAATAGCAGTAGAACTAAAATATAAGGAATTACTACTTTTTATGTAGGACCAAGTTGTAGCACCCAAATTGTTTAAATAGATACCATTTTTCGCCAGATATGCATTAATGGCCGTTACTCTGTCACTACTACTACCGGCAGTTGAACCGGGAGCTGTACTATCGATTCTAGTACCCTTTGTTATTAATAAACTAACCATTTCATCTGTAATGGTTTTTGCATAGTCAGCAAAGGTCTTAGCAGTAGCATCACCGGTCAGATAATATTCTACCGGATGACCGCAGAACAAGGCGCGCTGGGTAGTAGCATCATAGGTGTATGCATCAGCGTTATAAGTGGCCGCATCATATGCCTTTTCTGTACCGGCGGTAGTAATTACAGTAAAATCACCTTTGGGAGGTGTGGGCACATTAGCAATTTCATTATCTGCCAATTGATCCAAAGAAGTTAAAGCAGTAGCACTGGTCGTATTATATATAGTAATAGCGCTGTCTAAGGTACGCAGATCGCCAACCACCTTGGAACCTCTGGCACTGGCCATGGAATCTGAGATGCGCATAATACCAAGCGCTGCCAATATACTTAGCACAGCAATAACAACAACTAATTCAATTAGGGTAAAACCATTTTTTTGTTTCTTCATGTCATCACCCCATTGTGGCACAAGCAGACAAAGATTACATAATTAACAAAAGCACTTAATTTACTTATTTAAACTCTACCACATAAAACATAATTTGTCAAAAAATATGAAAAACTTTCACCGAATGAATCTGTTTCGCCATAACTAAAAATTATTGTTGCATTTTGTACAGATATACTATATAATGCAACATGTCAACTAAATATGCTCATCAAGAGTAGCGGAGGGAAATGGCCCTATGAAGCTACAGCAACCATTGGGAAACCAAACGGTGCTAAGTCCTGCAATGCAAATTGTAAGATGAGAGATAATTAAAATTATTGCTCTCATTGTGAGAGCATTTTTTATTTCTTAGAGCATATTTTTTAATTTCCAAAGGAGGAAAATATGAAAAAGTTATTTACATCTGAATCTGTAACTGAAGGCCATCCTGATAAGATTGCCGACCAAATCTCTGATGCAGTGCTGGATGCTATTTTGGCCAACGATCCTATGGCCAGAGTTGCCTGCGAGACTCTTGTAGCAACCGGACAAATTCACATTGTAGGTGAAATTAGTACTGATACTTACGTAGACATTCCTAAAATTGCCAGACAAACCGTGCTGGATATTGGCTATGATAGAGCTAAATATGGCTTTGATGGTTCTACCTGCGGCGTGCTGCTGTCCATTGACGAGCAATCTTCCGATATTGCCATGGGAGTAGATAAGTCTGCCGAAGCTAAGGGCGGCGAAGCTGCCAGCGACGACCAAATCGGTGCCGGTGACCAAGGCATGATGTTTGGTTATGCTTCTGATGAAACCAAGGAATATATGCCTATGCCTATTGCCCTGGCTCACAATCTGACCAGACAATTAACCAAGGTACGTAAGGATGGCACCTTGCCTTACCTTCGTCCGGATGGCAAGAGCCAGGTTACCATTGAATACGAAGATGGCGTACCTAAGAGAATTGATACTGTAGTTGTTTCTTCTCAGCACAAGGACATGGACATTGAAATCTTGAGAAAAGATATTAAGGAAAAAGTAATTTTGCCTGTGCTTCCTTCCAGAATGCTGGATGAAAATACCAAGTATTATATTAATCCTACCGGTCGTTTTGTTATCGGTGGACCGCAAGGTGACTCCGGACTTACCGGCAGAAAAATCATCGTAGATACCTACGGTGGTATGGCTCGCCATGGCGGCGGAGCATTCTCCGGCAAGGATCCCACTAAGGTAGATAGAAGTGCTTCCTATGCTGCCCGTTACGTAGCTAAGAACATTGTTGCAGCAGGCCTGGCACATCGTTGCGAAATTCAGTTGGCTTATGCCATTGGCGTAGCTAAACCAATTTCCATTTCTGTAGATACCTTTGGTACCAGCGCTTTAACCGAAGAACAATTGATTAAATTAATCAACGATAACTTCGTTTTAACTCCTGCCGGTATTATCAAGACCTTGAATTTACGTCGTCCTATCTACAAGCAAACTGCTGTGTATGGACACTTTGGCAGAACTGATGTGGACCTGCCTTGGGAACACCTGGACAAGGTAGAAGTATTGAAGAAAGAAGCAGAGAAATTATTGAAATAAATGTAGTATAATATATGCGCAGTTTATTGGTCAGATGGTGATAGTTGCCTGAGACAATAAACCGCGCATTTTTAAAAGAAAAAATTTGGAACAAAGACTTACCACTGGGGACGGAGAAAAGTGGTAAATCCGCCTGACAAGGCGGAAAAAATTTACCACTTTTCTCCGTCCCCAGTGGTAAGTCCCAACTGGCGCAGAAAAGTGGGACAGTGGACGCGTCCCTTTGTCCCAAAAGTGGAGTATATATATATGAAATTTGCCCAAGTGGCAGTGAACCTGCCGGTGAAGAATATCTTTCAACTTTATACCTATGCAGTGCCTGACCAACTGGCCTTTTTAACGGCCGGCTGGCGTGTTCTTGTGCCTTTTGGCAAACAGCTGCTGGAAGGTTTTGTCATTGAGGAAAGTGTTGCGCCGGAGACAACTGCAGAAATCAAGGACATTGTTGATGTGCTAGGTACGGAGCCTTGGTTTGATGAAGAAATGTTGACTACGGCTCGTTGGCTGGCCAAGTATTATATGTGTAGCTTGGCAGAAGCACTGCGACTTTTTATTCCAGGCAAGAAAACGGTAGTTACGCAATGTCGATATGCTGCCATAGAACTGCCGGAGGCGGAGCTTACCTTGGACGAGCAGCAGCTGCATACGCTGTTACTATTGAAGGGACCTATGCTACGCAAGGACATTGTGATCTTGGAAAAAGGTGCAACCGCGCTACAAGGCCTGATTTTGAAAAAAGCTGTAGCCTTAGATTACGAGATTAAATATAAGCTAAAAAATAAATGGACCAGAACCTTTGCCATTACTCCTAAGGGTGTGGGAGCTCTGGACAATTTAAATAAAAGACAGAAGGCACAAAATGCTGCCTTGGAGTTATTGCAAAACGGCAAGACCTTGACCATAGAGGAACTGAAGGCGCAGGGTGTTAGTGCAACGACCTTGCATATTTTGGTGGAGAAGGATTGGGTGCAGGAAGGTAAGCAAAGGCTGCTAAGAGACAGCTATGCCCAGCATACCCAGCGCAAAGAAATTCTTAATTTGACCGATGAGCAGAAGCAGGCCATCAATGCTGTCCATACTGCCATGACAGCTAAGGAGCATAAAACTTTTTTGCTGCAGGGCATTACCGGCAGTGGCAAAACTGAGGTTTATCTGCGTTTAACCAATTTAGCTTTGCAGGAAGATAAGCAGGTGTTAGTGCTAGTGCCGGAAATAGCTTTGACAGGCCAGATTGTAGATCGGTTTAAGGCTTGGTTTGGCAAGGATGTTACTGTGGTACACAGCAAATTATCTACCGGAGAGCGCAGCGATGTATGGCAGAAGATGCGTTCAGGACAGGCCAAAGTACTGATTGGCGTACGGTCTGCCATTTTTTCACCTTTTCATGATTTAGGTCTCATCATTTTGGATGAGGAACATGAATATACCTACAAGCAAGAAGAAAGGCCCAACTATCACGCTCGTAAGATTGCTGATTTTCGGGCTGGCTTAAGCAAGGTGCCGGTGGTGTTAGGCAGTGCTACTCCTGATTTGGAGTCTTATTATTATGCCAAGGCAGGAGTTTATGAGCACTTGCTTTTAACTAAGCGTCCCATGGAGGGCAGTCATTTGCCTCAGGTAGAGATTGTGGATATGAGAGCAGAGCTGAAGCAGGGCAACAAGTCGGTACTGTCCGGCAAATTGCAGCAGGCTCTTTTAGAAACAGCCCAGGCAGGGGAGAAGTCCATTGTACTGCTCAACCGCAGAGGCTATTCCACCTTCGTCATGTGCCGTGATTGTGGTGCTACCTTAACCTGTCCTAACTGTGCTGTGTCCTTGGTGTACCATGCTAAGGAAAAACATATGAGCTGTCACTATTGTGGACACACGGAAAAGATTCCGGATGAATGTCCTGTTTGTCATAGCAGGCGGATTAGGTTTTTTGGTACCGGTACAGAAAAAGCTGAGACAGAAATTTCTGCTTTAAGTAAAGAAATAAGGCCTATTCGTATGGATCAGGATTCAACCATGGGCAAATTTGCTCATGAAGATATTTTGCAGGAATTCATTCAGGGCAAGGCCAATGTGCTCTTAGGCACCCAGATGGTAGCCAAGGGCCATGACATTCCCAATGTTACTTTAGTAGGTGTTTTGTCCGCTGATTCTCAGTTGAACCTACCGGACTTTCGTAGCGGAGAAAGAACCTTTGCTCTCTTAACTCAGGCTGCCGGACGGGCAGGACGGGGCACTAAGCCGGGCCGGGTAATCTTCCAGGCCTACGAAGCAGATAGTCCCATCTTGGCTTTGGCGGCAACCCAGGACTATGACAATTTTGCCAAGTCGGAGCTGGAAGCTCGCCAGGAATTAGGCTATCCGCCTTTTGTGGATTTGCTGAAAATCACAGTGCTTCACAAGGACCAAGAGCAGGCACTGGCTACAGCTCAGAAGCTGGTGAACTTCCTGGAAGGTCACTTGCTACTGACTAAGGACAAGGCTACTCAGGTAATGGGACCATTCCCTGCCATTGTAGCTATGGTTAACCATATTTATCGGATTAACATTCTAGTGAAAAGCAAAAATCTGCAGGCTATTAAGGATTTGCTTTGGCAATCGGAATTTAAGTCTATGGCCAATGTATATTTTGATGTGGATCCGGTTAATGTCATTTAAAACTAGAAATGCTCAAAAGGGGCAAACTTACTCAAGTTTGTAACTTTTTGAGCATTTTATGCTATAATAAAGGTTACTAATATATATACGTAATATAGAGGAAAAAGGAGATCTGGAAATGGCGTTGATGGAAATATTGGTAGCGGGAGCACCTCTTTTGAGACAACAAGCTAAGAAGGTGACTCGTTTCGATAAGAAATTAGGCAAACTATTAACTAACATGGCAGAAACCATGTACAAAGCAGAAGGCTGTGGTCTGGCTGCACCTCAGGTAGGAATTTCCAAGCGGGCCATTGTCATTGATGCTTTTGACGACCAGGGTATTCGGGAATTCATTAATCCTGAATTTATTAGCAAGGAAGGCAAATGCGTTAATCCGGAAGGCTGTCTCAGCGTACCTGATTACGAAGGAGAAGTGGAAAGAGCCACCAAGGTCACCATTAAGTATCAGGACCGTAAGGGCGAAGTACATATGCTGGAAGCAGAGGGCCTTTTGGCCATGGCCATTCAACATGAATATGATCACTTGGAAGGCATCCTGTTTATTGATAAGGCTTTAACTTTAGTACCAAAACCTAAGGATGAGGAAGGACAAGCATAATGCGTATTCTTTTTATGGGTACACCCAACTTTGCCGTAAACAGCCTGGCAGCTCTTTTAGCTGACAGCTCTTGTGAGGTAGTGGGAGTAGTAACTCAACCGGATAGGCCTAAAGGCAGGGGACACAAGCTGGTGCCCTCACCTGTGAAGGAATTTGCCTTGGCACATAACCTTACCGTCTTGCAACCTGAGAAGGTAAAAGAGCCCGCTGTAGTAGAACAGCTTGCTGCGTTACAACCGGAGCTGATTGTGGTGGCGGCCTTCGGACAATTCTTGCCGGAAACAATTTTGCATATGCCTAAGCATGGCTGCATTAATGTGCATGGTTCTCTTTTGCCCAGGCTAAGAGGCGCTGCACCTGTGCAGTATGCTATCTTGCAGGGCGATAAAGAAGCCGGCGTAACCATTATGAAAATGGCCAAGGGCATGGATACCGGCGATATGCTGGAAACAGTACGGGTTCCGATTGAGGCAGAGATGACCGGTGGGGAACTGATGGATGCTTTAGCAGTAGCGGGCGCTACTCTTTTGGTTAAGGTAGTACACGATATAGCAGCAGGCAAGGCTGTAGCCACTGCTCAAAAAGAAACAGAAGCAACCTATGCCACTCTTATTACCAAGGAAATGCAACAAATTGACTGGACTAAGAGTGCAGAGACAATACATAATCAGATCAGAGCCTTTAATCCTGCGCCAGGTTCTATTACCACCTTGCCTAACGGTAAGACCTTAAAGCTGTGGCAAAGCCGGGTGGTAACAGGCGACTGGTCCCAGGCTCAACCGGGCACTATTGTAGAAGCAGCTAAACAAGTGGTAGTATGTACCGGTGCAGGTTTCCTGGAGCTTATAGAAGTACAACCGGAATCTAAGAATAAAATGCCGGCAGCAGTGCTGGTTAATGGTAAATATGTTAAGCTAGGCGATATTTTAGGAAGTGGAGAATAGTTTGAATACCTTACGAATACGTCCCAAGAAAAGAATATTCATAGCCTTGGTGTCCTGTGCTACCTTGGCGGCAGCCTTTGTCTGCTATTGCATTTTCGAGCTGATGGCACCGGGCTTAAGTCAGGTGAATCATTATCTACCCTACATTGTAGGTGTTGTTGTGTTGCTGTTGATTCTCAGCTTGGCCATCGGTGTGTTTGGTATTGTGCTGGCGATTTTGGGAGTGCCCACCTTGAAGTTTTTCTACTACTGGGCTTGGCACGTCATCAACTTCTTGTTCCCTTTAGCTATCTTCATCGGCGGTTTGTTCCACATTCCCCGTGAGCAGATAGAGCAGTCTTTTATCGAGGTGAGCAACTATTTGGTTCGTCAACAGAAGGTAAAAGTAACTGCAGACAGGCTTTTGATTTTAACACCTCACTGTATCCAGCTGGACACCTGCACATTTAAGGTGACCAGGGATATTAATAATTGTCACCAATGCGGTCGGTGCGGAGTAGGTGATTTGTTAGCATTGTCCAAGAAGTATGGCTTGAAGGTAGCAATATCTACCGGCGGTACCTTGGCACGACAAGCTGTCAAAAAAGCTCGCCCCAAAGCCATTGTGGCAGTAGCCTGTGAAAGAGACTTGACCAGCGGCATTCAGGATGTATTTCCTTTGCCGGTACTGGGAGTTTTGAACGAAAGACCTAACGGACCTTGTTTTAATACCAGGGCCGATATGCATAAAGTTGAAGAAGCAATTTGTGCTTTCTTAACTGACGAGGAGATTCATGAACACGCAAACAATTAAACCACGTGCTTTAGCATTACAATTATTGAACAAAATATTTTTAGATGGCGCCTATGCCAATATTGCTTTGGCACAAGTGCTGGCAGAGGTTACATTGTCTGACCAGGACAGACGCTTTCTTACCGAGCTGGTCTATGGTACCGTGAAGGCGAAGGGTACCTTGGATTGGTATATAGCCAAAGTAGCTAACAAGGGCATGAAGAAAATAGATGGGTCGGTACTTAATGCTTTACGCTTAGGTGCCTTTCAAATTTTTTACCTGGATAAGGTACCTGCTTCTGCTGCTTGCAATGAGACGGTAGAATTGGTAAAGGGTTTTGGTCACGCCGGTATGGTGAATTTTACCAATGGTGTGATGCGTGCCTTGGCCAGGGACAAGGACAAGCTAACCTTCCCGCCCAGAGAAGTTAATGAACCATTGTGGGTAGCGCTGACTTATCAGCATCCCTTGTGGTTAGTGGAAAGATGGCATTACCGTTATGGTATGGCAGATGCTATTAAGATTTGTGAATTTGATAACAAGCAACCTAAATTTTCTTTTAGGGTTAATACTATTAAGACTTCCCGTAGCGGCTTGATGGCTAAAATGCAGGAAGCCGGCTACGATGTAGAGCCTTCCAAGTGGAGTAAGGATGGCTTAATTGGTACGAAGCTTGGTTCCAGTGCAGAGCTGATGAGAAAGTTCGGCAAGTGTATTTACATTCAGGACGAAAGCTCCATGCTGGTAGCAGCAATCTTAAATCCTCAGCCCGGTGAAACAGTCATAGATTTGTGCAGCGCTCCCGGTGGCAAGACTACGCATCTAGCCCAGAAGATGGCTAATCAGGGCAAAATCATTGCCAGCGATATTCACCAGCACAAATTAGAATTAATCAAAACCAATGTAAAGCGCTTAGGCGTCAACATTGTAGAGCCACATCTTCAGGATGCTACGGAACAGGTAGCAGAGTGGGTGGGCATAGCTGATCGAGTTTTGGTAGATGCACCCTGCTCAGGCTTGGGCGTTTTAGGCAGAAGGCCGGAAGCACGCTGGAGCAAGGAGGAAAAGAAGCTAAGCCAATTTCCTCCTTTGCAAAAGAAAATTTTGGCTAATGCAGCAACCTATGTGAAACAGGGCGGCTATTTAGTATACAGTACTTGCACCTTGGAGCAGGATGAAAATACCAGAGTGGTAGCAGCCTTTTTAAAGGACCATCCTGAGTTTGCCAAGGTAGGTTTTAAACATCCCTTAACAGGAGAAACAGTTGAAGAACTGCAGCTTTTGCCCCAGCGTGATGACATAGATGGATTTTATATTTGCTTAATGCAGAAGAAATAATGGAGTGACAAGATGTTACAAGAAATATTAGGGTTAACCTTAGAAGAACTGCAAACACAATTTGCTGACCTGGGCTTAAAAAAGTTTCGGGCCAGACAAGTTTTTGAATGGCTCTATGCCAAGTCGGCAGTTAGTTTTGAGGAAATGACCAACCTGTCCAAAGAGGACAGAAGCAAGCTGGAAAATAATTACACCATCTTAACCTCTCAGGTAGAGGTTGCTCGGGAACTAAATTCTGAGGATGGTCTTACTGAGAAGGTACTGCTGAAGTTCCCCGATGGTGCGGCTGTAGAAACAGTGCTGATGCATCATGATTATGGCTATAGCATCTGCCTGTCTTCACAGGTAGGCTGCAATATGGGCTGTGCTTTCTGTGCCAGCGGTTTATTTGGTATGGAGAGAAATCTGACGGCAGGAGAAATTTTAGCTCAGCTGTATTATTTTCAGAGAAAGTTAAACGCAAAGGAAGCCCGCATCAGTCGCTTGGTTGTCATGGGCAGTGGCGAGCCTATGTTTAATCTGGATGCGGTGCTGAAGGCTTTAGATATTCTTCACAGTGATTTTGGTCAATGCATTGGTTATCGTAACATGACTATTTCTACTTGTGGTATTATTCCCGGCATTCAAAGACTGACAGCAGAGGGACGGACTATTAACCTGGCCATTTCTCTCCATGCTGCCAAGGAAGAGCTGCGGAATAACCTTATGCCTATTAATCGTAAATATGATTTTATAGATGTGATGGCTGCTGCTGATGCTTATGAAGCACAAAACGGCAGACAGGTCATGTACGAATACATCCTGTTGGCAGATATTAACGACAGCAAGGATGATGCTCACGTCTTGGCACGTATTTTAAGAGGCAGGGATTGCGTGGTAAATCTCATTCCCGCCAATCCGGTGCCAGAGAAGGGCTTTGCCAGACCTAGTGAGACAGTGGTCAATGATTTCTTTCAGGTTTTAAAGCAAGAAAAAATAAATGTAACAGTTCGTAAGGAAATGGGTAAGGACATTAATGCCGCTTGCGGACAACTAAGAGCGAATACCCTGAAGGAGGGTTAAAAGTGCAAACAGCAAGTAGAACTAATAGAGGCTTAGTACGCAAAAACAATGAAGACAGTATCTTAGTAAGATGCCCGGACTTGTTTGCCATAGCCGATGGCATGGGAGGCGAGCAAGCCGGCGAAGTTGCCAGCTCTTTGTCCGTTCATTACCTTAGCAAAGTTGATTTAAGTGGTGTTCAAGATGGAGAAATTCTTAAATATTTACGGGAGGTTATAGAAACCATCAATGCCAAGGTATGGCAGATGACGGTGGATAAGCCTGAGCTGAAAGGCATGGGCACGACTTTAACAGCTATTTATTTGAAGAAAGATAAGGGCTTTGTAGGACATGTAGGAGATAGTCGCATTTATCTGTGGCAGGAAGGTGTTTTGAAACAAGTTACCAGTGACCATAGCTATGTGGCTGAAATGGTAAGAAGGAAGAAACTGACTCCCAGTGAGGCAGAAAGCTCTGACCAAAAGCACATGATTCTCCGTGCCGTAGGAGCTACTCCCTTTGTAGAAGTAGATACCTTTGAGTTTCTGTTAGCAGGTTCTCAAAAAGTACTGCTGTGTTCTGATGGCTTATCTAATATGGTAGCAGAAGAAACAATTAGCAAGGTACTAGCAGGAAAAGATATAGAGGCTGCTGCTGATCAGCTTATGCAAGAGGCTTTAAAGGCTGGCGGCAAGGACAATATTTCCTTTATCATTATTGACCTGGAGGATTAATATGGAAGATAGAATCACGCTTAATGATCGCTATGAAATAATAGATAAAATCGGCGATGGTGGTATGGCAGAGGTCTTTCATGGCTACGATACCATTTTGCATCGTGACGTTACTATAAAGATATTACGTGACCAGTATTCACAGAATAAAAACTTTGTGGCTCGTTTTAAGCAGGAGGCTTATGCTGCTGCCAGCCTAAATCATGCCAACATTGCCAGTGTTTATGATGTTGGTAATGAACATGGTATTCAATACATTGTGCTGGAATATATTCTGGGCCGCACCTTAAAAGAAATTATTGTGGAGCATGGTCCCTTAGATTATAAAACAGCAGTTAAATATGCTATTGGTGTAGCTTCTGCTTTAGCTCACGCTCATAGCAAGAACTTAGTGCACTGTGATGTAAAGTCCCAAAATATTTTGGTGGATACCAAGGGTATTCCTAAGATTACTGACTTTGGTATTGCCAAGGCAGTAGGACAATCCAACATTCAGGGCGAGGAAAAGGAAGTCATGGGTTCAGTGTATTACCTGGCACCGGAGCAAGCCTTGGGTCAGAAGGTAACACCTCAAGCCGATGTTTATTCCTTAGGCGTAGTTCTTTTTGAAATGCTTACCGGTAATCTGCCCTTTAAGGGTGATACTCCGGAAGAGGTAGCCAGACAACATTTGGAATGCCAGACTCCCTCGGTATTGCAATATGATCCTAATGTTCCGCAGGCTCTGGATAATATCGTGGCCAAGGCTTTGGCTAAAAATCCTTTGCAACGGTATGGGTCAGCTCAGGAATTGGAACATGATTTAATTGATGCCGAGGATATGCTTTACGAATATGAAGATGCCGATACCAAGAGAGTAACAACTCCCTTGGAAGACAATAAGCATTATGCTGATGCGGCAGTAGGAGACGAGACTCAGGTGATAAGCAAAACTGCCATCATTAAGAGCTTGAACAATACTGCTCCGCAAAAGGCACAACCGTCTCACAAGAGCCATACTAAACGATATGTAGCTCTTTTCCTAGGTGCACTTTTGATTATGCTGGGCTTTATTTATGGTGCCGTTCAATACAATAAGGACGCCATCATAGTGCCTGATTTGAAGGGTAAGACTGTAGTACAAGCTGAAGAAATCTTAACCAAACTGAAACTAACTTATTCTTTGGCAGAAGAATATAATGCCGAAGTTAAATCCGGTCAGGTATGTCGGCAAAATCCGGCAGCTAAGAGCAGGGTTAAAGAAGGACGTAAGATCCTAGTAGTAATCAGTAAGGGTGCCGAGCCAGGTATTGTACCTGATGTGACTAAGAAGAATCTGGGCGAAGCAACAGTAATGTTGCATAATGCTCAGCTGGAAGTTGGTAGCGTTACGGTGAAGTATGAAAAGTCAGCACCGCAAGGTTCTGTGCTGGCGCAGAGCACACCTCCTGGCACCAAGCTGAACCTTAACAGCAAGGTTGATTTAACCGTGAACATCAGTGATGGACAAACTGTAGTGCCGGGTCTGGCCGGCTTGTCCTTGGACGAGGCCAAGAGTACCTTAGCTTCTCTGGGTTTATCTTTGGGCCGTATCAATAAAGTTAACTCCAAGGAAAAGGCCAATACTATTTTGGATGCTGATTTGCAGGCAGGCAAGGTAGTAGAGAAGGGCACTTCTATTAATGTTAATGTTTCTATGGGTGAAGATAAGAAGAAACCTAAGGAAGACGAAAAAAACAAGGATGCTAATGCAACAAATCAACCGTCTACACAGGCTCCGGCTACCACTACTGCTGAGAAGACTGTAGAGTTCGTAGTGCCGGGTAGTAAGAGTAAGCATGCTGTGAAGCTTACCTTATCAGATGCCAGCAGCTCCCGGGTTATTTATACCGGCAGCTTAGAGGGCGGTACCAGAGTAAGACAGACTGTTACTGCTGCCAGTGGTTCCAGTATTCAGTTCTATGTAGATGATAGATTAATGGAGGATAGAAAGCTTTGATGATACAAAAGGGACGCATAATTAAAAACTACAATGGTTATTATTATGTGGAAACTGCAGATAAGACATTATTTACCTGCAAGGTAAAAGGAAAATTAAAACAAGAGCGTTTTAGTCTTGTTACCGGAGACTTTGTGGAAATGGAAACCAGTGGTACGGAAGGTATGATTACCCAGGTATTGCCTAGGACCAATTTCCTGCAAAGGCCTTTGATGGCCAATGTAGACTTGGTGGTTATTGCTTTTGCTTATGCTGATCCTGATTTAAGCTTTCTCATGCTGGATAAGCTTTTGGCCTTGGCTGAAAGTGCCGGCATTGAAGCCATTATTGTTTTAAACAAAGAAGATTTATCTAACGATGCTCTAGTGCAGCAATGTCAGGAAATCTATGGCAAAATAGGTTATGAGGTTTATAATACCAATGCTACAGCAGGCATTGGTTTAGATAAGCTGAGAGAGCGCATCAAAGGCAAGATTTCTGTTTTTGCCGGACCTTCCGGAGTAGGAAAATCCACCTTGCTAAATGGTTTGGATCCTGACCTAAAATTAACTACCGGCCAGGTTTCCAAGAAAATCGGCAGAGGCAGGCATACTACCCGGTTTGCTCAACTCTTACCCTTTGAAGGTGGTTATATTGCTGATACTCCCGGCTTTAGCAATATCAATTTGGCAGAACTACCTATCGATGATTTAAGTGGCAGTTTTAGGGAGTTTGGTCCTTATGCTGTGCAATGTAAATTTACCGCTTGCACTCATAGCCACGAACCTGGCTGTGGCGTTAAGTCGGCTGTGGAGGCAGGCAAGATTGCTGCTTCCCGTTACAATTCTTATTTACGTATGTTAAGTGAAAATGTTAAGCCCAAAGAAAGGAACTTAAAAAAATGACACTTATTGCGCCTTCCATTTTATCTGCAGATTTTAGCAAGATGGCTCAGGAAATTGAAAAAATTGCTCAGGCAGGAGCAGATTGGGTTCACATTGATGTAATGGATGGAAATTTTGTTCCTAATCTTACCTTTGGTGCACCGGTGGTAAAGTGCTTGAGACCAACTACTAAATTGTTCTTTGATTGTCACTTGATGGTAGAGCATCCGGAAACTTATATAGATGATTTTGCCAAGGCAGGAGCTGACATGATTGTAGTGCATGTAGAGGCCTGCAAACATTTGCATAGGGTGATAGAGCAAATTCATGCTAAAGGTATTAAGGCAGGGGTTGCTGTTAATCCGGCTACTTCTTTAGATACAGTAACGGAGATCTTGCCTTATGTAGACATGGTGCTTTTGATGAGTGTGAACCCTGGCTTTAGTGGTCAAAAATTCATTCCCACCGTGGTTGATAAAATTGCCAGACTGAAGGCTATGCTGCCTAAAACAGAACATCATGTTCTGCTTGAGGTGGATGGTGGTGTTAATGCAACAACAGCTGAGCAGGTAGTGGCTGCCGGTGCAGATGTGCTGGTAGCAGGTTCTTTTGTATTTGGTGCTAAGGATGTGGCGCAAGCTATTGCCACACTAAAGAGGTCAGGAATAAGTAATGTTTAGAAAAATTAAGAATTATACCATTACACATACTCACAAACGTGTAGCAGCAGTGTTCTTCGGAATTTTAGCGGCTTGTGTAGCAACATTTTATATTTTAAGCTACATCGCCAGTGTCCATGCTGCCACCATTTTTAATATCATGATGGCCAAACAGAAAGTTTTGCGTGGCGAAATTACCGTGCAGAGATTAAGCGCTAACATCCATGGTAAGGTAACCTTTGAAAACCTGCATTGGAAGGATGATGAAGGCAACAACGATATCGTCATTCCGGAAGGTTCTTTTAGGGTAAGGCCCTGGGATGTTATTACCAAAAACATTAATACCCACACTGTGGAAGAATTAACCCTGGTTAATCCTGTCATTGTGCTTAGCTTTGATGATCATATGCACATTCAAGGTTTTGATACCAGAAAAGAAGCAGATAAGAAGCCTCCCGATCCTAAAAATAAGGGCAAAAAGCCACCTAATCTGAGAATGAAGGATATTGATTGTAAGCTTATTTTGAGTAACGCTACCATTAAGGCTTATTACAAAACCAGGATATTCCTCTTAAATGAAGTGGAGGCAAATTTCAGATACAAGAGCAATGAACAAATAGTTGTTAACCTGGTTACCGGTGAATTTGGCGGTGTGCTGGTAGGTGACGGTGTAAGCTGTAGAGGTACTATAGATCTGAAGACTCCTGATCAAAACTGTAATCTGAACTTTTCCACTAAGGCACTGGATCCATCTTCTTTGGGTACAGGACTTAATATTAAGGACAAGGTAACTACAATTGCCCATATCTCCGGGCCTCTGGCCGGACCTCTTATTGAAGGCAAGCTTCAGATGGAACAACTAAGAATACCCGGGCTGGTCTTTAGTAATCTTACCGGTGACTATAAATATGAGGACGGCGTAATTTCTGCTGATAATGTTCAGGCTAAGGTCTTTGGTGGTACCTGTGATGCCAAAGGTAATTTCAATATTGATACGAAAGCCTATGACGTAGACGTGCTGGGCCATGATTTGCAAGGCGGGATAGCAGCTCATACCTTAAAGCTCAACTGCGAAGTAGAGCTGGACTTAAAAATGCGCTGCAATGGCGATAACAAATCTACTGCTACCTATGGATCTTTTACCTCCGGTAAGGGTACTTATTCCATGGTGCAGTTTGATAGTATTTCCGGTAAGTTCCATAACCAGTTCAATACCCTGGTGTTTACTGACGTGGAAATCGATACTCCCTTTGGGGATGTTACGAGTCCTAGGTTTACCATCGTGAAGGGTAAGCTACATTTGGATGATGTTTACGTAGGAAATAAAGATACAGGACAAAAGAGGCAGCTAACCGTTGTTAAAAAGCATGTCTAACACATATTGCATTGTAGAGGATATGTGTTATAATAAATGTTGTTACAATTGAATAAAATTTCTTTATTTGTCTTTGGGGCGGGGTGCAAATCCCTACCGGCGGTATAGTCCGCGAGCTTTGGCATGAACCGGTGTAATTCCGATACCGACAGTATAGTCTGGATGAGAAAAGACAGTAAGGCGTATTTGTGTTTGCTATGCCGTACTATTACCCAAGGTGATGGTACGGTTTTTTTATTGTAGGGAAGGTGGTTATTTGAAAGATAAAGAATATATGGCCATAGCCCTGGCACAGGCGGAACTGGCCAGAGGAAAGACAAGTCCTAATCCTTTGGTGGGTTGTGTACTTGTTAACGCTGCCGGCGAAATCGTAGGCAAGGGTTACCATCATAAAGCAGGCCAGCCTCATGCCGAGGTTAATGCTCTGGCAGATGCCGGCGAGAGGTCCAGAGGCGCTACTGCCTATGTAACCTTGGAGCCGTGTTCTCATTATGGTAGGACAGGACCTTGTTGCGAGGCCTTAATTAAAGCAGGTGTTAAAAAAGTAGTGGCGGCAGCCAACGATCCTAATCCCAAGGTAGCAGGCAAAGGCTTTGCCCGCTTACGGGAGGCCGGGGTTGAGGTAGAGCAAGGACTTCTGGAAAAAGAAGCCTTACGGCAAAACGAAGTATTCATGCATTGGATGACTACAGGGAAAGCCTTCGTAGCTTTGAAATATGCTATGACCTTAGATGGCAAGATTGCTACTGCTACCGGAGATTCCAAATGGATTACCGGTGTAGAGGCCAGAAGCAAGGGTCATTACTTACGTAGTATTTATGATGGCATTGTGGTAGGTAAGAACACGGTGCTGAAGGATGATCCGGCTTTAACTTGTCGGCTGGTAGAAGGCAAAAATCCTATACGCATAGTTTTGGATTCCAAGCTAAGCTTACCAACTACTTGTCAGGTGTTCACCGACAAAGCAGCACCTACGATTTTAGTAGTGGGTGCAGAGGTTGCCAAAGACAAGCAGGAAGCTTTTACTCAGGCAACCGGCGTGCGAGTTCTGCCGGTACCAACTAAGGCAGGGCGAATAGATATTACGGCACTGCTGACAATCCTAGGCAAGGAAAACATAACCAGTGTTTTAGTAGAAGGTGGCAGTCAGGTCCATGGTGCTTTTGTGGATGCAGGAGAAGTAAACAGAATTTATGCTTTCTTAGCGCCCAAGATCATTGGCGGCACTCAGAGTATTACACCGGTAGGCGGCCGGGGACAGGAATTCATTAAACAAGGACTTCAGCTAACTGAGATGGAATGCATTCGCTTAGGCGAGGACTTGATGGTTAGCGGCGTAGTAAAGGAGGGAGAGTAATGTTTACAGGCTTAATTGCAGAATTAGGTAAGGTGGAAAATCTGAAGAAAGAAAATAATTCTTATAGATTAACCATTCAAGCCGATAAAATTACTCCGCTTCTTAAATTAGGTGAAAGCGTTTGCTGTAATGGTGCTTGTCTTACCGTTACCAAGTTTACCAAGAATACTTTTACCGTAGATGTAATGCCGGAAACAGCCAGAAGAACCACTATTGGTAGTTTGCAAAACGGTAGCAGGATTAATTTGGAAAGAACCCTGCATTTAACAGATGGCTTGGACGGGCATATCGTCAGCGGTCATATTGATGGAGTAGGAACCATTAGCAAAATCGTGCAGGAAGGCATTGCCAAAGTAGTAACTGTTAGTGCAGCTCCGGAGCTCTTGCATTACGTAGTAGAAAAAGGCTCCATTGCCATAGACGGCATCAGCCTGACGGTGGCACAGGTAACAAATAGTAGTTTTACAGTTTCCCTGATTCCCACTACGGTGAAGGATACCACTCTAGGGTTTAAAAAAGCAGGAGATAAGGTTAATCTGGAAACTGACATAATTGGTAAGTATGTGGAAAAGATGCTGAAGGGTGATACCTCAGGCGGCTTAACTAAAAAGAGCCTATTTGAAAATGGCTTTATATAGGAGGATAAAATGGACGAAAATTTTAAGTTTAACACAGTTGAGGAAGCAATAGCCGATTTCAAAGCCGGCAAAATGGTGCTAGTCACCGATGATGAAGACAGAGAAAACGAAGGTGACTTGATTCAAGCCGCTGAGTTTGTCAGCACCGAGAGCATTAACTTTATGGCAACCTATGCCAAAGGACTTATTTGTATGCCTTGCTCCGAAGAAATTGCCGATAAGCTGCAATTTGAACCTATGGTTGCCAACAATACTGATAACCACGAAACAGCTTTTACTGTTTCCATTGATCATGTAGAAACCAGCACCGGTATTTCTGCCGGCGACAGAGCCCTTACCATTAAGAAGTGCTCTGATGATAGTGCAAAGCCGGAAGACTTTAGACGCCCGGGACACGTATTCCCTCTGCGTAGCAGAAAAGGCGGCGTTATGCGTAGAACAGGCCACACCGAAACTACTACTGACCTGTGCAAATTAGCAGGTCTTAAGATGGTAGGCATCTGCTGCGAAATCATGAGCAAGGATGGCACCATGGCTCGTACTCCTGAGCTGATTGAATTTGCTAAGGAACACAAGTTGACCTTCATTACCGTAGCTTCCCTGGTAGCATATAGAAAGCAAAAAGAGAAAATGGTTCACAGGATTGCTAATGCTGCCCTGCCTAGCAAGTACGGCAATTTCCGTGCCATCGGTTTTGAAAATGATCTGGATGACAAATGCCATGTGGCTTTGGTAAAGGGTGATGTAGCCGGCAAGAAGAACGTTTTGGTCAGAGTACACAGCGAGTGCTTAACCGGTGATGCTTTTGGTTCCCTGCGTTGCGACTGTGGCGACCAATTGGCTACTGCTTTGCGGATGATTGAAAAAGAAGGCTGTGGCGTAGTGCTGTATATGCGTCAGGAAGGCAGAGGCATTGGCCTGGCTAACAAGCTGAGAGCTTATGAGCTGCAAGACCAAGGACTGGACACTGTAGATGCCAACATTAAATTAGGCTTCGCACCTGATTTAAGAGATTACGGTATTGGTGCTCAGATATTGTCTGACCTGGGCTTAACCAGCGTAAGATTAATTACCAATAACCCGGCTAAGCGTGCCGGCCTTTCCGGTTATGGCATTACCGTTACGGATACAGTGCCTATCATAGTAGGAGAGAATTGCTACAATCATAAATATCTGGTGACCAAGGAAGTTAGAATGGGTCACAAACTAAACGAAGTGGAGGGCAAGAAATAATGAAAATTTTAGAGGGCAAGTTATTAGCAAAAGGTATGAGGGTGGCTATAGTAGTAGCCAGATTTAATGAATTCATTACTACAAAATTATTGGGCGGTGCTGAGGATACTTTGCTCAGACATGGCTGTGAGGATACTAATATTACTGTGGTGTGGGTTCCCGGTGCTTTTGAAATTCCCTTTGCCGCTAAGAAACTGGCAGAGAGCAAAAAATATGATGCAATTATTTGTCTGGGTGCTGTCATTCGCGGTGCTACCAGTCATTATGATTATGTGTGCGCAGAAGTTTCCAAGGGTGTAGCTTTAGTTAACATGGAGACCGGTGTGCCTTGCGCATTTGGCGTATTAACTACCGAGAATATTGAACAAGCTGTGGAGAGAGCCGGTACCAAGGCAGGCAACAAGGGATCTGACGCAGCCGCTACCGCTATCGAAATGGTTAATCTAGCAAAACAATTATAAGGGGTCACTATGCAAGATATCTTAGTTAAAGCAACAGTTGAGGGCGTGCGTATTTACGCCGCTGTAACCACTAATTTAGTGCAAGAATTAAATGTTATTCATAACTGTGCACCTGTAGCTGCAGCTGCCTTAGGACGCGCTGCTACGGGAGCATTGCTTATGGCTGCTACCATGAAGGATGAAGAGAGAATCATCATCCGCTTTGAAGGCGATGGACCTTTGGGCAGAGTAATTGCCGATGCCAAGGGTAATACTGTGCGTGGTTATATCCAAAATCCTTTGGTTATTCTGCCTCCTAAAAACGGTAAGCTTGATGTAGGTGGCGGCATTGGCAAGGGGAATATCGTGGTAACAAGGTTTTTGCAAAACGCAGAACCATTTAATGGTTACTGCGAACTGAAAAATGGAGAAATTGCTATGGACATAGCTAACTATTTGTACCAGTCCGAGCAAACTCCCTCCACCGTAGCCTTAGGAGTGAAGGTGAATAAGGATACCTCTGTGCAGGTGGCTGGAGGCTATTTTGTGCAACCGATGCCTGATGCTAATGAGGAAGTCTTAAAGAAGCTGGAAAACAATATCGTGTCCATGCCTTATGTAACAGAATTGTTATCTGCAGGTTTTAGCCCTGTGCAGATCATGGAAAAGATTGGACAAGGCTTTAAGGTTAATGTTTTGGAAACCATTCCGGTATGCCAAAAATGCAACTGCAGCAAGGAGAAGGTAGGAGCCATGCTGATGGCTTTGCCGGACAAGGATTTTGCTACTTTGGCACAGGATGATGTTACTACCGTACATTGCGATTTCTGTAACAAGACCTATTATTTCAAGTGGGAAGAGCTCAATGCCATGAAAGCTGCAAAAGACAAGAAAAACTCTTGACTATACGAACAGATGTTTGTATAATGGGTTTATAGATAATTTAGCAAAGAAATTTGGAGGAATAATAGCATGGATATGGATAAGAGCAAAGCTCTTGATGCTGCGGTTAAACAAATTGAGAAGGACTTCGGCAAAGGGTCCATTATGAGAATGGGCGAAGCCGGAGCCAAAATGAATGTTGAGACTATTCCTACAGGAGCATTATCCTTGGATATTGCTTTAGGTGTAGGCGGTATTCCACGTGGTAGGGTTATTGAAATTTATGGACCTGAATCTTCCGGTAAAACTACAGTAGCTTTGCACATGATTGCTGAAGCGCAGAAAATGGGTGGCTATGCAGCCTTCATTGATGCCGAGCATGCCCTGGATCCTGAATATGCTAAGCATTTGGGCGTAGATGTTGATAATCTGTTGATTTCCCAGCCTGATACCGGCGAGCAAGCCTTAGAGATTTGCGATGCCTTGGTACGCAGCGGCGCTATCGACATTATTGTCATCGACTCCGTAGCAGCTTTGGTTCCTAAAGCTGAAATTGAAGGCGAGATGGGTGATTCCCATGTAGGCCTGCAAGCTCGCTTAATGAGCCAGGCACTACGTAAATTAACCGGTATTATTTCTAAGTCCAAGACCTGTACCGTGTTCATCAATCAGATTCGTGAAAAAGTTGGTATTATGTTTGGCAATCCGGAGGTTACCACCGGTGGTCGTGCCTTGAAGTTCTATTCCACTATCCGTTTGGATGTACGTAGAATTGAAACCTTGAAAAACGGCAACGAGATGATTGGTAACAGAACTCGTGTAAAAGTCGTAAAGAACAAGATTGCTCCACCTTTTAAACAAGCAGAGTTTGATATCATGTATGGCAAGGGCATTTCCAACTCCGGCTGTCTGGTGGATCTGGGTGCTGAGTACAACATCATCGACAAGAGTGGTGCCTGGTATTCCTACAATGACGAGCGCATTGGCCAGGGCAGAGAAAATGCCAAGGATTTCTTAGAGAAGAATCCGGACATTGCCAAGGAAATTGAAACTAAGATCAGAGCTATTGCTATGCCCGTTGCTGCTGATAAAGTAGCTGACAAGGACAAAGAAGTAGTTTGGGATGATGATAAAACAGCGGGGACGGAGAAAGATGCGAAAAAGTAAGAAGGAACTGACCAACTATAGTGAGGCCTATTCCTTTGCTTTGGATAAACTGACAATTCGTGATTATAGTCAAAAAGAACTAGAGGGGAAGCTACAGGAACATAGCTGCCCCTCTGCTGTCATTAAAGAGGTTATGGCGAAACTCTTGGAATGTAAGTTTATCAACGAGGAGAAATACGCTGAATTGGTCTATCGCACCTGGGTCAGCAAGAAGTACTACGGCCGTCTTCATCTGAAGCAATATCTGATGAAGAAAAAAGTGCGGGAAGATTACCAACAGAGTATTTTGAAGAATTTTACTCCGGCAGAGGAAACAGACAGGGCAGAAGCTTTTTTAAAACTGCAGCTGCCTAAGCTGAAAATAAAATACAAGACTCAGGAAGAAAAGCTGCGGGGCGCGGTAGCCCGGGCTCTGGCTTCCCGTGGTTTCGGCTCTGACATTGTGTGGAGCTGCATTGATAAGATTGGTGAAGATTAGCTAGATTTACCATTGGGGACGGAGAAAAGTGGTAAATCCGCCTGCTAAGGCGGGAAAAATTTACCACTTTTCTCCGTCCCCAATGGTAAATCATCTCCTTGTCCCACATCTTTTTTACATATATTTGTAGGAAACATTGACACATTATGTAAAATACTATAAAATATTCCTATCCAATCGTGTTAATTTGGGAACAAGGCGACCATTGGTTGCCTTGTTTATTTCTGTGAGACTAAATACTTAAAATTTGAAACCATTTTATAGTAGAGGAGGTGAAAATTATAAATAGTACACTTATTATTATTATTGGCTGTGTTATAAGCGCAGTTGTAGGTTTTTTTGTACGTAAGAGCATAGCTGAAAGCAAGATTGGTTCAGCTGAAGAAACAGCTATACGCATTGTGCAAGAAGCAGAAAAAACCGGTGAAGCTAAGAAGAAAGAGGCTTTGTTAGAAGCCAAAGAAGAGATTCACCGCTTACGTTCTGAGATGGAAAAAGAGAACAAAGAAAGACGGGCTGAGTTAACAAAATCCGAGCGCCGCATTATCCAAAAAGAGGAAAATGTGGACAGAAAGATGGAGTCCTACGAGAAGAAGGAAGAAAAGCTGGTAGAACAATCCAACAAGCTACGGGAAGCCCAGGATAGTATTGACGAATTATATGCCAAAAAACTAGTGGAATTGGAGAGAGTTTCCGGTTTAACTAGCGAAGACGCTAAGAAGGAACTGTTGGAGAACGTGAAGAACGATGTTCAACACGATACTGCCAAGCTGATTAAGGACTTAGAACAAAAAGCTAAGGACGAGGCTGACATGAGAGCAAAGGAAATTATTTCCACTGCTATTCAGCGTTGCGCCGCTGACCATGTGGCAGAAACAACAGTATCTGTAGTGGCCCTGCCTAATGATGAAATGAAGGGACGTATTATTGGCCGTGAAGGTCGTAATATTAGGACCTTGGAAACATTGACAGGTATAGATTTAATTATTGATGATACTCCGGAGGCTGTTATTGTATCCGGGTTTGACCCTGTACGTAGAGAAATCGCACGTACTGCTTTGGAGAAGTTGATAAATGATGGCCGTATCCATCCAGCCCGCATTGAGGAAATGGTGGAGAAAGCCCAGAAAGAAATCGACCAGCGCATTAAAGAGGCCGGTGAGCAAGCTACTTTTGAAACCGGTGTGCATGGTGTTCATCCAGAGATTATTAAACTATTAGGCCGCTTAAGGTACAGAACAAGTTATGGCCAGAATGTGTTAAAGCATTCCGTTGAGGTTGCCAACTTGGCAGGCCTTATGGCTGCCGAGCTTGGTGTTGATGTTACCTTGGCAAAGCGTGCAGGTTTGTTGCACGATATTGGCAAAGCAGTTGATCATGAGATTGAAGGTTCCCACGTTGACTTGGGAGCTGAAGTGGCAAAACGTTATCACGAATCCGATGGCGTTATTAACGCTATCATGTCTCACCACGGAGATGTTGAAGCAAACTGTGTAGAAGCGGTTTTAGTTGCCGCAGCTGATGCAGTATCTGCTGCTCGTCCCGGTGCCCGTCGTGAAACCTTGGAGACTTATTTGAAGAGGTTAACCCGGTTGGAGGAAATTGCAGAATCCTTTGATGGCGTGGAGAAATGTTATGCTGTACAAGCAGGACGTGAAATCCGCATTATGGTTAAGCCTGAGAAGGTGGATGATGATGCTTCAATTATTTTGGCAAGAGATGTTGCCAAGAAAATTGAAGAAGACATGGAATATCCTGGCCAAATCAAAGTTGTCATTGTTCGTGAAACACGAGCAGTTGATTACGCCAAATAATCATAACAATAAAAGGCAAGTGCAGATAGGACCTTATGGTCCATCTGCACTTGCCTTTTATTGTTATGTCTTGGATTTACCACTGGGGACGGAGAAAAGTGGTAAATCTTTTTCGCCTTAGCAGGCGGATTTACCACTTTTCTCCGTCCCCAAGTGGTAAATTTTATTTGTTCTTAATTAATGAATCTTTTTCTTGCCATTTCTCTCGAAAAGTTTTTTTACTTTCTTCTTTCGCAACACTTGTTTGGCTGACAGAAGCATATTTAAGAGGACTTAAGACGGTGTCTATGGATAACCAGATGTCGTCTGTCTCAAAGCCTTTGCGCCAAGAGGCGATACCGGGCAAATCATATTTATATACTAGTTTTATTTTTTCTAGCAAAGAGGCAGCATCTTCTTGCCAGAAGCTATAAGTCTTGCCATATTTTTGATATTCTACATAAAATTGGCCTTCGTTAGGCAGCCATACCGGTGTTACCTTTTGCTTCACGATGGTTTCTTCCATGGCTGGCATGGAGATGGTTCTGCCATTGGCATAAAGGCTTTGGCCTTGCGAGTCCCACAGCCTGGAATAAAGCGGCAGGCCAAGAATTAATTTCGTGGCTGGTACTTCATTGAGGGTTTGTTTCAATCCATCTGTAACCCAATTTAACGCTGCGGTAGAGCCTCTTTGGTGTTGACGAGGAGTGTGCTGATCATAAGCCATCAGCATGATGTAGTCCAGCTCTTTGGCCAGGGCTTTCCTGTCATAGCAGGCGGACCAGTAGGGAGTGTTGCTGGGCATGGTAATATCCATGGACAAGACTAGTTTCTTGGGCTTTAGGGTCGCAGCAAGTTCCTGCACCAAGTCGGTTAAGCCGTTTTTGTCTTCGTCAGCAATGTTTTCAAAATCAAAATTATAGCCATCAAATTTATATTTATCTGCTAGTTCCAGCAAATTATTTCTTAAATTTTCTCTGCCTAGAGGATTGTGAATAAGGGCGTGAGTCAGCTCAGGATTAAAGCTGTTGGTAATGAGAGGCCAAATCTTATAGCCTAAGGCATGCATGTTAGTAACGTAATCCTTGTTGGTAATCTTATTCCTAATTAGGCCATGGGCCGTAGCAATATCAAACCAGCAGGGTGATATGACGTTGACGCCTACTACCTTGGGCAGACGGCTAAAGTCAGCCTCTGCGTCAGGAACGTCAGCCTGCCAGACCAGATTAATCTTCTCAGGGACAGTAGGAACAAGCTGGGGCTTTTTATGTTTGAAACCTACGGTAAGGGGTAAAATTAAAAGAAACACGGCCACCAAATAAGTTTTTTTCATCTGCAACCTCCACCAATTAATATTTTAAACTAAAAAGTGTTATAATAAAAGTAATTTCAGTGGAAGGAAGTGAAAAGATGTCTGTTTTAACCAGAGATGAAGCTTGGAAATTGGTAAACGAGTTTAATAAGGACAAATTTCATTTACATCATGCCCAGATTGTAGAGGGCTGCATGAGGTACTTTGCTAAATCACTAGGCTATGGCGCAGAGGAAGACTTCTGGGGCGTTGTGGGCCTATTACATGATTTGGATTTTGAAATGTATCCTGATCAGCATTGCAAGAAGGAAGCTGAAATCATGCGTTCCAGAGGCGTTGATGAGAAGATTATCCACGCTGTGGAAAGCCACGGCTATGGCTTGTGCGACGATGTAAAACCAGAGCACGAAATGGAGAAGATTTTGTTTGCCGTAGATGAATTGTCCGGCTTAATTGGAGCTGCTGCTTTGATGCGCCCCTCCAAGAGCGTACAGGATATGGAAGTAAAATCAGTGAAGAAGAAATTCAAGGACAAGCATTTTGCTGCCGGTTGTCATCGAGAAGTCATTCAACAGGGCGCTGATATGCTGGGCTGGGATTTGGACAAACTGATTGGTGAGACGATTTTGGCAATGCGTACTTGCGAGATACCTATGTAAGTACAAAAAATAATAGAGGAGTGAGTTTTGATGAACAAGAAATTAGCGATCTTAGGTTTAGCGGTAATGATGACAGTAGCTACAGTAGTACATGCAGCACCGATTGACGATTTGAATGCCTCCGTGCAAAAATACCAAAATCCTACCGGTACTTATCAATTGCATATGACCATTCCTTTTGAAAATGTAGATACCATGAATACCGATTCTACTATCGATATTCAAGCCAGCCCTTATTGTGCCAGAGTAAAGAACGTGGTAAGCATGGGCAAGCAAGCTCCTGATACCAGCTGGGTTTATGAGGAGCAGGTTGGCAATCAGATGAAGACCTATACTCAAGAAACCTTGCATAAGGGTGATAAGAACAAGAGCTGGGTTTATGAATTAACCGATATTAAACCGGGCGAAACCATTATGAACGCTGTTGATCCTAAATCTTTGTTTGCTTCTGTTAAAACAGCTACCTTGGTTGGCAGAACAGGCAACACCGAGCGAGTTAAAATAGCTTTTGATTGCGAGAAATTATTTAGCAACTGGGGCATGAAACATACCTTGAAGGAATCTGCTTCTGATCCTCAAACTGATGCCGATTTTGAAAAAGAGTTTGAAAAACTTCGTAAATCAGGTACCTTGGATGGTGAAGCTGTTATTACTAACGGTGTGTTGACTCATATTGATGCCGATATTACTAAACCTGTTGACGCTTTCACCAATGTTATTAAAAAGGGTGTTAGCCGCAAGACTCATACTGGTTTCATGGGCAACTGGATTTTGGGCATGATTTTAAGAACTGGTAAATCTACCTTGAACCTTGACCTTAAACCTTTACAAGGCTATGTAAGCATTCCTGCTGAAGTAAAGAACGCTGCTGTTCCTAAACCGGAAACAACAACCAAGAAATAAGCTAAAAATAAGCTAAAAATCCCTAACCAAGCTGGTTAGGGATTTTTTTGCGTGTGACAAAGGGACGCGTCCCTTTGTCACACTTTTTTCCTGCTTTTTGGTGTATAATTAAGGAAACAAATAATGAAGGAGTGAGCGTATGGGTAAGCTGGCTAAAGCAACTGAAATTATGTATCATACCGGTTTAAGCAGAAAGATGTTAAAGGGAGCTCGCTTTGCTTTGTTGCCAGGTGATCCGGGCAGAGTAGAATCAATTGCTGAAGGTGTGGGCCAATGTGAGCGTCTGGCTGTTCATAGAGAATATACCAGTTATTTATCCTACTTAAAGGATGAGCCTGTTTTGGTGTGTTCGACAGGCATGGGTGGTCCTTCTGTAGCTATTTGCATGGAAGAGTTGGCCCGTATTGGCATTACCCATTTTATCAGGGTAGGAACTACAGGTTCCATTCAGGATAAAATAGAACTGGGAGATTTGATTGTGGTGAAGGGTGCAGTAAGGCTGGAAGGAACTTCCACTCATTACGCACCTATCAATTTCCCTGCCATAGCTACCTTAAAGGTAACCAATGCTTTAGCTGCAGCTGCGGAAAAGAAAAAATATAGATACCATATTGGCATTTGTATTTCTTCCGATACCTTCTGGCCTGGTCAGGAGCGATATGACAGCTTTACCGGTTATGTGCCCAAAGCCTTCCGTGGCACCTTGCAGGAGTGGCAGCAGCTAGGTGCTACCAACTATGAGATGGAAGCGGCAACCTTGTTTATCGTGGCTCAAAGCTTTGGCCTGTCTGCAGGCTGCATCTGTGTAGCGGTGGCCAAGAGAACGGATAGTGAGAAGGTAGCTTCCCAAACTATTTACATGGGCGCTTTGCCGAAGATGATTTCTACGGTGAAGGAAGCTTTGTTGATGTTAATTGACAAGTAGGAGGTGCGCCATGGCACGTGGAATAATTTTATTACTAGATTCGTTTGGTATAGGATACGCAGAGGATGCAGCAAAATTCCAGGATGCAGGTGCAGATACGTTGGGAGACATCGTGAGGTGGTGTGCTGCTAATCGTAAGGAAAATGGTCAAAGCAAACCATTGGCTTTGCCTAATATGGCTAAGCTTGGTTTAGGACTGGCTTCTGAAGCAAGTACGGGCAGAAAGCTGGTGCCTACTATTGGCGCGGCAGAACCTTTGCAGGGTGCCTATACCTATGCCAGAGAAATTTCCAGCGGCAAGGATACTTTAAGCGGACACTGGGAGATTACCGGTGTGCCGGTGATGTTTAACTGGGGCTATTTTCCTAATAAGCCTAAATGTTTTCCGGCTGAGCTGATGGAAAAATTAATTGAGCAGGGTAAGCTTCCCGGTGTACTGGGAGAAAAGCATGCTTCCGGCACGGAAATCATTAAAGAGCTGGGGGTTGAGCATTGCCAGACAGGCAAACCGATTGTGTATACTTCGGCGGACAGCGTTTTGCAAATTGCCGCTCACGAAAAATATTTTGGCTTGCAAAAATTATATGACTTGTGCGCTATTGCTTACGAGCTGGTAAAGCCTTATAAGATTGCCAGGGTCATTGCTCGTCCTTTCGTAGGTGAAACGCCGGCGGATTTTGTGCGTACCGGCAACAGGCACGATTATGCAGTGCCGGCTCCGGATAAGACTTTGCTGGATTATCTGACTGAGGCAGGTGGTAAGGTTTATGCCATTGGTAAGATTTCCGATATTTTTGCTCATCGGGGTATTTCCAAGGCTTATCATGCCACAGGTTTGGAAGAACTGTTTAATACCACCTTGCAGGCTGTGGACGAAGCAGGGGATAACAGCTTGATTTTTACTAATTTCGTGGATTTTGATTCCAGTTATGGTCATCGTCGTGATGTGGCAGGTTATGGCGCCGGGCTGGAATATATTGATAAACGGTTGCCTGAAATTTTAGGCAAATTACAAGACGGAGATTTGCTGTTAATTACAGCGGACCATGGTTGCGATCCTACTTGGCGTGGCAACGATCATACCAGAGAACACATTCCTGTCCTCTTTACGGGACACCGCATCGTGCCTGGTGCTTTAGAGCCCATGCCAACCTTCTCTGATATTGGACAAATCATGGCTAAGCATTTAAACTTGCAACTTAAGAATGGTACAGCACAGGAGGTAGAAAAATGAAAAAATTCCTAATGGCGTTTTTGTGTGCTAGTATGCTTTTGGTGCCAACCTTAACCCAGGCTATGGATAAGGCTCCTGCACCGGCCACTACACCTGCTCCTGCCACTAAGACTGCTCAGCCGGCAGCTACAACTAAGGAAACTCCCAGAGTGCAGCCTCAGCAGGTAGCTTTTATCGTACTGGATGGAACCGGAGAGGTTACGCCTGAAATGAAACGCAGGTGGATGTACGAAGTGAAAGATGTCTTCCGTTTGCCAGGCTATGCCTACTTAAAAGATAATAAAGGCTATGTGGCAGCTACTCAGCTGATCGGTGGTACTAATTATGCTACTGCTGATCTGCCCTCTGATGTGCTAAAGCAAATTGCTGATGAAGCAGGAGCTCAGATGGTAGCTCTTATGATTGTGCACCAGATGGATGAGTATATTATGCATGGCGGTATTTGGGGTTATGATGATGGGCCGGAAATGTATGTGCGTGTTTTAAGCTCAGCTGATTTGTATATGTACAGAAAAGATGCTGACTATATGAAGAAGTTAATTGTTCGTGATTCCGACTGGGCAGATATGGGAAACCAAACTCATCCCTACGAAATCATTGGTGAAGCAATGCACAAATTAGCCAAGAAGATGGACTACTAAGCTAAAAGTTACCAATGGGGACGAGTTCCCATTTGGGGAGGTCGAAAAGTGGTAACACCAAGTTAAAATGAATATATTACTTAATGAAATAAAATACTTACATTTTGCCGTAGGTATTTGCAAGGTTCTCAAAATATGCTAGAATGATGACAACAAAAGTTCATATGGTAAACTAGTCCTATAGTAGAACATAAGGAGTGTGCCTCATGTATACTAATAGTCCGGCGATTACCACAGCTTTATAAGAAAAAACCGTGCAGTCTTTTTTCAGGCAGAGCCTGATGTTAGACTGGACGGTTTTGTTGTGCTTAAAAGAATTAATCTGAATATTGATAGAGGAGTGTGTATTGTGACTAAAATAATTTTACCATTGCAGCAGCATGTAGGCAGACCTTGTAAGCCTATTGTGCAACAGGGCGAGAAAGTAAAACGTGGTCAGCTTTTAGCTATACCGGCAGGCTTAGGAGCCAATCTTCATGCCAGTTTCACCGGCAAAATTAGTGAAATAGCAGAAACTCATATTGCAATTGAAACTGAACAAGAAGAAAATCTTACCACCTATTTACCTTTGCCTAAAAATCTTAATAAGCTGGAAACTATTGCTTCTGCCGGCATTGTAGGCGCAGGGGGAGCAGGGTTTCCTACTGCTGTAAAATTAAGCAGGCAACTGCCACAGGGAGTTTTTATTGCCAATGGTGCTGAATGTGAGGCTCTGTTTGGCCACAATGTTCGACTGATGCAAGAAGAGGCAGCAAAATTAGTCAGAGGAATTAAATACTGTATGGAAATTACCAAGGCGCCACGTGGCTTTATAGCGCTTAAAGAAAAACATAAGGACCAGGTTAAGGCGCTTCAAAAGCTGGTGGCTCAAGAAAATAATCTTGAGCTTTTCTTTTTGCCTGATTTATACCCGGAGGGTGATGAAAGGGTATTGGTAAGAGAAATCCTAGGCATCGAACTGCAACCTGGTCAATTGCCAGGGGAAGTAAATGCCGTAATTAATAATGTAGAAACCATTAAACATATTGTAGAGGCCATTGAAGATGGCAAGCCTTTTATTGATAAGGATTTGACCATTGCCGGTCGCGTAGCAAAATCAGGATTGGTTCTATTTAATGTTCCCCTTGGAACACCTGTAGAACTTTTGCTTCATAAAGCAGGTGGGCTTATTGAGCCATCCGGAGAAATTATTCTAGGTGGACCGATGACAGGAAAGACCGGTAGTCTTACTTCACCCTTGCTAAAAACCATGGGTGGAGTACTGGTGGCTATGCCCTTTCCTCAGGAAAAAAGAAAAATGGGAATACTGGTTTGCGAGTGTGGTGGTTCTGAAGCAAGGCTGCAACAAATTGCTGTGGCAATGGGAGCAGAAGTAGTTGCCCAAAAACTATGTAAACGTATGGTTAAAGTGCAAGACAGATATAGATGTGACAAGCCAGGTGTATGTCCGGGTCAGGCCGGTGCCGTGCTGGAGCTGAAAAAGCAAGGCGCACAAGTACTGCTGGTGGGAAGCTGTTCGCAGTGAACCAACACCCTGATGGGTGTAGCTCCTAGGCTAGGAGTGCCGGTTTATCATCATACGGATCATATATTGCGGGCTGCAGGTCATAGACTTTATCGCACTTTACCAACAGAAAAGGAGGAATGAGCGATGTCTATTACAGATGAAATGGCCCAAAAACACAAAAATGATCCAGCAATATTATGTTGCCGTACGGAAGTAGGAACTATTCTAAAAGCTAGTTATTTAGAGGATCCTGTTATTTTCCCGGATTTGGAGGAGTCAGGGCTTTTGACTATTCCCAAGGATGTATTAACCATTGGACAAGTGCTAGGTGGTAGGCTTTTAGCCACTGTTGATTCTCTGGTGCCTCTTACACCTGCTTTGGTAGAAAATTTTTCAATGCCGGAGAAAGACAGCTTAAGTCAAGAAGAGAACTTGCAAGTTAAAGCAGCAAGTCCCATATCTCCTAAGGGTATTGCAAACAGCTCCGGTAGTTCTAAACAGGTAAAAATCCATATTGCCAAAGGTGAGAATATTACTTTGGAAATACCCTTTGTGATGCCTGTTGGTAGGCAAGGTGAGAATGAGCCTGTCACGATAATAAGCTCTTCGCCGTCAGGAACTGCTACTCAAAAGACTGAGACGGAGGCAGAGCCACGTAAGATTCATAGTGTTCGCCATGATCATTATCTTGTTAAGGAAGTTGTTTTTGGTGAGGAAACCAAGCTGGAAGGTACAACCCTTACCCTGCGGCAGATACCTGAAAACTTATGCAATGATTTACCTGATACCATGCAGCTGGTAGAGAAAATAGAAGTAAACATAATTACTCCTCAGCAGTATGGACAGTATAGCGATACCATTATGGATGTGCAGCCTATTGCTACCAAGGAAGCAGGAGAGGTAGGCGAGGGCGTTACCAGAGTTTTGGATGGTGTCATTTTTTTAGTGACAGGTATAGACCATAATGGAGTACAAGTTGGTGAATTCGGTTCCTGCGAGGGGGAACTAAACAGGAATATTATGTGGGGCAGGCCGGGAGCGCCTGATGAAGGAGAAATATTCATTAAGACAAAGGTTACCATTAAAGCCCATGCTAATATGGAGCGTCCCGGACCTTTGGCTGTACACAGAGCCTCTGACTATGTTTGTGAGGAAATACGGAGAGCTTTGCAAAAGGTAGATAACAAGCTTTGCATAAGGTCGGAGGAAATAACTCACTATAGAAGACCTGGCAAACCTAAAGTCTTAATTGTGAAAGAGATAATGGGGCAAGGAGCAATGCACGATAATTTATTGCTGCCGGTGGAACCGGTAGGAACGTTAGGTGCAAAGGCCAATGTGGACCTGGGTAATCTGCCTATTATGTTTTCTCCTACAGAAATACGGGACGGTGGCATACACGCTTTGACTTGTATAGGACCTGCGTCTAAGGAAACCTCCCGGCATTATTGGCGGGAACCATTGGTGAAACTGGCTATGGAAGATGACGAAATAGATCTAGTAGGCGTTATGCTGATAGGGTCTCCTCAGGCCAATACAGATAAATTCTATGTTTCCAAGAGACTGGGCATGGCTATAGAGACCATGGACATAGCTGGGGCTATTGTTACTACAGAGGGTTTTGGGAATAATCACGTAGATTTTGCTTCCCATATAGAGCAAATTGGCCAAAGGGGCATTAAGGTAGTAGGTGTTTCTTATAGCGCTGTACAAGGTGCCTTAGTTGTAGGTAATCAATATATGAACGCTATGTGTGATAACAATAAGTCTGCCCAAGGCATTGAAAATGAAATTCTGGCTAATAATACTTTGTGCCCAGAGGATGCCATCAGGCAGCTGGCTATGCTGAAAACCCTTATAGGCGGTGGAGCGATTAAGCCGGCAGAGCGGAAATGGAGTAATACTGTGAAACTGAATAACTTGAAAATTATTGAAGATAAATTAAATGAGAAGATTGCCACTGTTGCTAATGAACAGATTCTGCCTAAGAGCAAAAAGAGACAAGAAATTTATGAGGTAGAAGCATAAGATGAACGAAATGAAACTTAAATATATTTCTAGTGAAACCTTCTATCAAGGGCGTATCGTAGAAATACATGCCGGTAGTGTCATTATTGATTTACTTGGCAGGTTAGGGCAATTACGTTTGCCAAAACGCATGATTATTTCCCAAAACGATTTGCAGATTGGGCAGAAAGTCGGTCTGCTCATGACTTATCCGGAAGTATTACCGGAGGACAATTAAAGGAGGTAGGACAAATGAAATTAACAACTTTTAGTGGCTTACAATCAGAAATTTATGTGCCTATAACGCCCAAAGCCGTCTTTACTCAAGCAACCAAGGATTTAAAGAAGATGCGTATTGCCCTAGTATCAGCTTGTGGTGCTCATTTGAAAACAGATAAGCGTTTTAATCTGGCAGGCGATACTTCTTATCGCTGTATCCCTAATGAGGCTAACACCAGTGATTTAATGATTTCTCATGGTGGCTATGACAATACAGATGCCAATAAGGACATTAACTGCATGTTTCCTCTAGATCGGTTAAGGGAATTAGCACAAGAAGGTTTAATTAAGAGTTGTGCCCCTGTGCACTATACCTTCATGGGAGGAGGCGGCGACCAGGAGGCTTTTCAACATCAAACCGGACCGGAGATTGCCAAAAAATTATTAGAAGAACAAGTAGATGGTGTTATTTTAACAGCTGGGTGAGGCACCTGTCATAGAACTGCCGTGATTGTGCAGCGCGTAATCGAAGAAGCAGGTATCCCAACCGTTATCATTGCTGCTTTGCCTCCTGTTGTAAGGCAAAACGGCACTCCCAGAGCAGTGGCACCGCGAGTTCCGATGGGGGCTAATGCCGGAGAACCTAATAATAAGGCTATGCAACTAGGCATCGTAAAAAATGCATTGGATGCTATTAAGAGTATAACAACACCGGGACAGATACTTCCTCTGCCTTATGAATACATAGCTAAAATCTAAGCTGCTGTAAGGAAAATATATTTTAGAGGAAACAAGGAGAAAGTAACATGAAATTTTCAAGAATGATTGCAGCTGTTGATACCCATACTTTGGGCGAAGCAGCTAGGATTATTATAGGTGGCATACCAAAGTTTCCCGGCAAAACCATGGCTGAAAAGAAATTATATTTGGAAAGAGAAAATGATGATTTACGGCGTAGCTTAATGCATGAACCCCGTGGACATAATGATATGTTTGGGGCTTTCATCTGTGAGCCGGTTCATGATGAGGCTGACTACGGCATTATTTTTATGGATGGTGGTGGCTATCTGTCCATGTGCGGACATAATACCGTAGCAGCAATGACTGCGGCAGTGGAGTGCGGCTGGGTGAAGATACCAAAGGATGCTGAAAAAGTAAAGGTTATCCAGGATACTCCGGCTGGTTTAATAAAAGGACAGGTCTTAATCAAAGATGATAGGGTGCAATCTGTAGCTTTTGAAAATGTGCCATCTTTTTTGTATCAGGAGAATGTTGCTGTCCATGTTCCTAACTGCGGAAACTATCATGTAGATATTGCTTTTGGGGGAAATTTTTTTGCACTTTTGCCGGCTACCGAACTAGGCCTGGAAATTTTACCGGCCAATAAAGGCAAAATTACGGAAATTGCTTTGGAAATACGTAAGGCAATAAACCAGCAACTTCATATTCAACATCCGACTTTGCCGCATATGCAAACAGTTGATCTGGTAGAAATATATGGCCCGGCTAAAAGTTCCAAGGCCAATCTGCAGAATATAGTAATTTTTGGTGATGGGCAAACCGACCGGTCACCTTGTGGTACAGGAACCAGTGCTAAACTGGCAGCTCTTTATGCTAAGGGCAAGCTGGGAGTGGGAGATAGTTTTGTCTATGAAAGCATTATTGGTACAAGGTTTAAAGGAGAAATAGTTAAAACTGTTGATTTAAACGGATACAAGGCTATTATCCCACGCATCACAGGGTCAGCTTTTATCACTGGCTTTAATTCGTTTTTAGTTGATCCACATGACCCTCTCAAAGATGGCTTTTGCCTGAATTAGGGGGGAGATAGATGGTTAATTGTATATTGGGCTTTTTACTGCTTTTGACCCTTTATTATTCCTGGTATTTTGTACGTGATTTATATTCAACTAGAGGAGCGTGGGGCACAGGAAGCTGGCATATTAATTTTTTAATAGGCTGGATTACCAATTTCCTAGATACATTAGGTATTGGTAGTTTTGCTACGACAACAATGGCACTTAATGTAACCAAACAAATGCCTAATGATAAATTATTGCCCGGTACCTTGCTGGTAGCAGATACAATTCCTGTTATGCTGGAGGCATTTATCTTTATTGTGTCTGTGGAGGTAGAGAGTGTGACTCTGTGTGCCTTGCTCTTAGCTGCTATTAGTGGAGCCAAGCTTGGTGCCAAATTCGTACCACGGCTGCCGGAACGAAAAGTGCAGTTGTATTTAGGCTGTGCCTTATTAATTACGGCGGTTTTTATGGCAGGAAAACAATTAGGCCTTATGACCTTTTTGGGCACGGGCAATATGGCAGTAGAATTGACTGGCTGGAGATTGTTTGTAGGAATTATTGGAAACTTTGTTTTGGGTGGACTTATGACAGTAGGATGTGGCTTGTATGCTCCATGTATGGCCATGGTATATTTATTGGGACTTAGCCCCAAAATTGCTTTTCCCGTCATGATGGGTTCTTGTGCGGCACTTATGCCTGTTGCTGCCACAGAATTTATTGTTGCAGGAGATTACGCTCGTAAAAATAGTGTTGCAATATTACTGGGCGGTATTGCAGGTGTTTATATTGCAGCAAAATATGTAATTGGTATGGATATAAACCTTCTCATTTGGCTAGTTATTTCAGTGGTTACTTACACTGGTTGCATTTATATCAAGAAAAGTAAAAAGAAAAACTAGACATAAAGAAGAATTTACCATTGGGGACGGAGAAAAGTGGTAAATGAAATTAAACTTTTTAGAGAGAAGAAGGGCTTGATGAAAATTCAAGCCTTTCTTTTTTTGTAAGCAAAAATTATTCAACGCTAGATATTAATATGTATACGAAAGACATATTAACAAAATATTGTAAAACGCATAGGCTCTTTGCTACAATGAAAAAAATAAAGCTGTAGCGAGGTATATGCAGTGGCAAGACAAAATAGAAAGATTAGTAGAACAAGATGTTATCATATTATGTTGCGAGGAAATAATAGAATGGATATTTTTTTAGACAATCGGGATAGGCTTTTCTTTTTAACACTCCTCAAAATAAACAAGGAACAGTCGGACTTTCAAATATATGCTTACTGTCTTATGGATAATCATATACACTTGGTTTTGCAAGAAAGTTCAGTGGCAAGTTCAGAGAACAATGTTTCCGCTATAATGAAAAGGTTAGGTGTTTCATATGTTAAGTACTTTAACAAAAAATATTCTCGGATAGGGACATTGTTTCAAGATAGATTTAAAAGCGAAAGTGTTGAAAATGACAGTTATTTGTTAGCCGTAATAAGATATGTATTATGTAATCCGTGCAAAGCTATGATAACTGATACACCCTGGAAATATCGGTGGAGTAGTGCTGGTGAATATTTAACTGGCTGTGGTGGGCTTACAGATGTTGCAACTGTTTTGCCAATGTTTAACGATGATATTGAATCGGTTAAAATGTTTATGGGCGATGCCATGAAACTAAATGAAGAAGAGTCGTTTTTAGAATTGGATAATAAGCAAGATGAAAAGGAAGCTAATTTGAAAGAGCAATGGAAGAGGCTAGGGTTCTTATCATTAGAAGAAAAATTAAAGATTTTATATTATGAAAAAGGGAATTCGTTAAGGATGTTGGAAAAAATAAGTGGACTTAGTCGATTTAAAATAAAAAGTCATTTGGATTTCAATCGATTTTTATAACTTTTTCCTACTACTAACAGCTTTATTACTTGTCATATTTTCAAAACACAGAAAGAGGCACCTAATGCTTGGCATTAGGTGCCTCTTTCTGTTGTTTTGCTCATTGTTACCTCAAAAAATTTACCACTTTTTGGATCTATATTAATAAAGTAGACACAAATACATGTTACTTGTTACAATAAATTACACACCCAAACGGAGGTAATATTATGGCTGACAAATCAACACGTTATGACGAAGAATTCAAAAAGTCTGTTGTGTCCCTGTTTAACAATGGTAAAACTCAGACGTCCCTGTGCAAGGAATACGGTATTTCCCAATCGGCCTTGGCCAAATGGATTAAACAGTATTCCACGGTTAAGACTGAAGATGGCGAAATTCTCTCCGCCAGACAGATTAAAGACCTGCAGAAACGCAACTCCCAGCTTGAAGAAGAAAATATCATACTAAAAAAAGCGATTGTCATATTCACGCCACACTCAAAGAACGACTAGACGCCGTTCATAAGCTCAGATTCCAACACAACATCAAAATCCTGTGCAAAGTCCTGCGTGTAAACCGCAGTACATACTACAAGCACTTCCATTCTGCTCCGGCACCCCGAAGTCTGGAAAACCAGATCATTAAATCCTACATACTCCACATCTACGCTGACTACAAGAAAAGACTCGGTGCTTACAAGATTACATACGTATTGGAGCGTGATTATGGCATCAAAATCAGCGTTGGCAGAGTGTACCGCCTGATGAAAACCATGCAGCTACCACCAATGTCTTCCGTTAAGCCTTCTTTTGTTCGTGCTGCAGCAGACGAGGACGACTGCCCAAATCATTTAAAACAGCTCTTTACGCAAAAAGCTCCTAACCTTGCTTGGGTCAGCGACTTTACCTACATCAGAGCCGGTGGCAAATGGTATTACTTATGCATAATCATCGATCTTTTCTCAAGGAAAGTAATTTCTTGGCATCTTTCCGGCAAACCCGATGTAGACCTTGTCCTGAAAACATTTAAAAAAGCCTATGCAAAAAGGAATGCAACATTCGGCCTGATGTTCCACTCAGACCGTGGTTCCCAGTACACTGCATTTGCTTTCCGGCAGCTACTAGACTCTTTGAACGTCGTTCAGTCTTTCTCTAAAAAAGGCTACCCTTTTGACAACGCTGTATGTGAATCTTTCTTCAAATATCTGAAGAAAGAAGAAACTAACAGAAAGACATACCATACTTTTGAAGAATTGAAAAGCTCGATCTTTGAATATATAGAAGGCTACTACAATCCTAAGCGTCCTCATGGCGCCTTAGGCTACTTGACGCCCAATGAAGCTGAGGCTGCCTATGACAGCCAAATATCTTCTGCTTCTGCTTGATAACAAATTAGCTGAATTTGTGTCCACTTGCTTGACTATAGTGCATTTCTCCGTCCCCAATGGTAAATCATCTCATATTAATAAATTGTAAATCAATACCGTAGTCACCGTTTCTGAGCAGTTGGATAACGGCTTGTAAATCATCTTTCTTAGCTCCGGAAACGCGAACCTGGTTTTCTTGCTGTTGAGCAGAAACCTTTAGCTTGGATGCTTTGATTGCAGCAACGATTTGTTTAGCAACTTCTTTGGAAATACCTTGCTTTAGCTTAACAGTTTGACGAACGGTGCCTTTGGCAGCGTCTTCAATCTTGCCGGGGTCCAGGCTGCGTAGGGAAAGGCCACGCTTAGCCATTCTTTGTCTTAGCATGTCCAGCATAGCACCTAGCTTGTATTCGTCTTCCGCAGCAAATTTCAAATCACCTTCCACTAATTCGATTTCTGCCACAGAACCGCGAAAGTCATAACGTTGAGAAATTTCTTTGCGGGTTTGGTTAAGGGCATTGTCTAATTCCTGCATATCGATTTGGGATACTACATCAAAAGAACTGTCTTTAGCCATTTTACTTCCTCCTTATTTGTCTACCTTTACGTTAACTTCGAATAATCTGTTCCAAGGAAATTCTACACTAAAATTGATATTTGTTAAATAGGGTTCATCAGCAATATATTTAGTAAATAATCTATTCGTACCACTTAAAACCTGATTGTAATATTTGCCCAAGTCGTATTTTAACTTAAAGTCATGTTTTTCGATTTCCAGGGCTACCCGGTAGCGAATGTTGGCTTGGTAGAGCCAGTCGTCTAAATAACGGGTCTTTAATAAGCGGGTAATATCGCTAGGATGCATTTTTTTAGATAAAATCCCATGAGCTAAGGCAAAGCCGATGCTGTTATCAGCGGTGTTCCAACCGGAATAGGCTACAAAGCGGGGTAGAATCTTTCGTTGACTTAATTCATACATGAAACCGTTATCTGCGCCATTAGCGTAGGAAATGTCTGCTAAGGCTACAGGCGTAGTTTTCGTTAAGGAAGCCAGCAGTTTAGCAAATTCTTTATTGGCTTCGTTGGCGTAAGGAGCATTCTCATCAGAGGTAGAGTCTAAGCACTTGCCATCATCAGGAGTGTTTACAGCCAAGACCAGGTTGGCTCTATCACGATATTCAGTGGACACAGCGCCAATAGCGGCAATTTGCTTAGCTACGGAATTGGTTACTGTTTCGTCGGAATACAGTGGAATAGTTTCACCGCCCTTGCCGGGAGCATAGGTAACGAAAATCTTTGGTGTATTGCCTTCCATTTCGTTAATGGCACGAGTGAGCAGGACGATGCCTACTTGATCTACGCCGGGCATGATTTCAAAATGTTGCTTATTGATACCGCCGGCATAATGCTGCAAATGACGAGCTTCCATATGAGTCTGGGAAAGAGGAGCATTGTCATCCTTGCCAATGGCAAAATAATAAAAGGTTTTATCTTTACAGAGATCAATCAATCTTTCGTTAGTCTTGAAGTTAATTGTTCTGCGTAGCTTCCAGTCGTGCAGCAAATCATCGGGAATAAAGGAAAGTAGCTTGGCTTTTTCCGCAGCTTCCTTACCGGAGAGAATAGAGGTATCTTCTTTATCGTCTAACTGAGAAAGACGGAAGATGCTAGGACCGAAATAACGGTAATAGTCAGGCTCTACCTTGCCAATACTTTCTTTAGGAGTACGCATGATAGTGGAGAATGCGTAAATTCTAAGACCCGGGAAGCTGGTCTTTAAAGCTTGCATTCTTTCTATCTTATGTTTTAAGGAGCGTTCGGTAAGCCGGTGGGTACGAGAAGCAACCAATCCGCCGTAGTTTAGGCTGTCAGTAGAAATTACCGCTGCCTTGGCTTTGGGGGCGTTGGCTTCCAGCCATTTCCACAGACCATTGTTGTCGCCGCTGGTGCGGTTGTTGGCAATGAATTTAGCCGGAGGCACGTTAAGCTCATAGCCTGCCGCTTTGGCTGTTGCAGTAACATAGCCAAGGCAAACGGGACGGTTGTCCAGCGGTATATAAATTATTGGTTGGGCAGCTTGTGCTAAGCCGGTTAAGCTAGAGATAAGTAGTACGTTTAAAATGAAAATGTGTTTGAGTAGTGTGTTCATAGGCCTCTCCTTTGAATAAGCGTAACTATTATACACTATTTTGTAACTTTGTTCAAAATTACGACAGCACCTAGCCAGATATGATATAATTATATTTCCAAGTAATAGAGGAGAAAAACCATGAAATTTAAAATTAAAGCTCCCTTTGCCCCTGCCGGTGACCAACCGGAAGCCATTAAGGAATTGGTGCAAGGCGTGAAGGATAATTTACATACACAGGTTTTATTGGGTGCTACCGGCACCGGCAAAACTTATACCGTTGCCCAGGTAATTAATCAGGTGCAAAAGCCTACCTTGGTCATTGCCCATAATAAGACCTTAGCAGCTCAGCTGGCCAGCGAGCTGAAGGAATTTTTTCCGGATAATGCGGTGGAGTATTTTGTGTCCTACTATGATTATTATCAACCGGAGGCCTATATTCCTTCTACCGATACCTATATTGAGAAGGACTCTTCCATTAACGACGAAATCGATAAGCTGCGCCACTCTGCAACCAGTGCCTTGTGCGAGCGCAAGGACGTTATCATTGTAGCCAGTGTTTCCTGTATTTATGGTTTAGGTGCGCCACAGGACTACTATGATATGGTATTGTCTTTGCGAGTGGGCCAAAAGATGGACCGCCAGGATATTTTGCGTAAGCTGGTGGAAATTCAGTACAACCGTAATGATATTGCTTTCGAAAGAGGTACTTTTAGAGTACGTGGTGATGTCATAGAGGTAATTCCTGCCAGCTATACGGAAAAAGGTATTCGTATTGAACTTTTTGGCGACGAAGTAGATAGCATTACAGAAATAGATGCATTAACAGGCGAGGTCATTGATAAGCGTTCCCATGTAGCAATTTTCCCGGCTTCCCATTATGTTACCAGCAGGGAAAATCTGGAAAGAGCCATGGAGGACATTAAGGTAGAATTGGCAGAGCGCTTGGCGGTACTGAAAAAAGCAGGCAAGCTTTTGGAAGCAGAACGTCTGGAGCAAAGAACTAATTATGATCTGGAAATGATGGGAGAGCTAGGCTACTGCAGTGGCATTGAAAACTATTCCCGGCATTTAACAGCCAGACATCCGGGCGAGCCACCTTTTACTCTGGTAAATTATTTCCCCAAGGATTTCCTTACTGTCATTGACGAGTGTCACGTCACCCTGCCTCAAATCAGGGCTATGTTTGCCGGTGACCGGTCCAGAAAAAACATGCTGGTGGATTATGGTTTCAGATTACCCTCCGCCATTGATAATCGTCCTCTTACCTTTGACGAGTTTCAAAGCCAGAGAGGACAGGCTATCTATGTGTCTGCCACGCCCTCCGAGTATGAATTAAAGGAAGCAGACAAGGTTGTGGAGCAGATTATTCGTCCTACCGGTTTGTTAGATCCCCAAATTGAAGTAAGGCCTATTAAAGGGCAGATAGATGATTTGTTAGGTGAAATTCACAAGGTAACTGCCAAGGGTGAGCGCATTCTGGTGACCACCTTAACCAAGAAGATGGCAGAAGACCTGACGGATTACTTAACTAACGAAGGAGTGCGGGTGCGTTATTTGCATTCTGACATTGTGACCATTGAAAGAGCCGAAATCATTCATGACCTGAGGGCCGGCGAATTTGATGTGTTGGTAGGCATAAACTTGTTAAGAGAAGGCTTGGATTTACCGGAGGTTTCCTTGATTGCTATTTTGGATGCAGACAAGGAAGGCTTCCTGCGCAGCGATACTGCCATGATTCAAACTATTGGCAGAGCTGCCCGCAATGCCCATGGCCGGGTTATCATGTATGCGGATGTTATTACAGGCTCCATGCGGCGAGCCATTGACGAAACCAATCGGCGCCGGGAAAAACAGGAAGCTTATAATAAGGCTCATGGCATTACACCGAAGACCATCGAAAAGAAGGTTGTTGATTTAATCAAGCTGACTAAGATTGCAGAAGACGATACTACCTTGGATTATTCTGCCAAGAAGCTAAAGAAGTTGTCCAAGGCTTCCATAGCAAAGCAGACCAAGGATTTAGAAACGAAGATGAAAGCGGCTGCTAAGCAGCTAGACTTTGAAAGAGCAGCAGAATACAGAGATAAAATTATTCTGCTTAAAGGAGAATTAGGTAAGAGACATGGCGAACGAAGACAAACTCATAATTAAAGGTGCTAGACAGCACAATTTGAAAAATATAAATTTAGAAATTCCCAGAGATAAGCTGGTAGTAATTACCGGTTTATCAGGGTCAGGAAAATCTTCCCTGGCTTTTGATACAATTTATGCGGAAGGGCAGAGGCGCTATGTAGAGTCCCTGTCTTCCTATGCTCGTCAGTTCTTAGGGCAGATGGACAAGCCTGACCTGGACTACATTGAAGGACTAAGTCCGGCTATTTCCATTGATCAGAAAACTACCAGTCATAATCCTCGTTCTACCGTAGGTACGGTAACGGAGATTTATGACTATTTACGTTTGCTATTTGCTCGTATAGGCATTCCTCATTGCCCTAACTGTGGCAAGGTTATTGAAAAACAATCTGTAGAGCAAATTGCTGACAAGGTGAAGGCTTTACCGGAAGGTACTAAGTTCATGATTCTTGCTCCCCTGATTTGGGGTAGGAAGGGTGAACACAAGAATATTTTTGAGCAGGTAAAAAAAGCCGGTTATGTACGTGTGAAGGTGGATGGCAAGGTACAAACCCTGGATGAAGAAATAAAACTAGATAAGAAGAAAAAGCATTTTATTTCGGTAGTAGTAGATAGATTAGTTGCCAGGCCTGATTTGGGACAACGCTTAAGCGATTCTTTGGAAACAGCTCTTAATTTATCTGAGGGCATTGTGGAAATAGAAGAACTGGACGGCAAGAGCACAGTGTTCAGTGAGCATTTTGCCTGCCCGGATTGTGGTATCAGTCTGCCGGAAATTGAACCAAGACTATTTTCCTTTAATGCTCCTTATGGTGCTTGTCCTGATTGCACAGGTCTTGGCATGCATATGGAATTTGATGTGGATTTAATCATTCCGGACAAGAAGCTTTCGTTTAGTGATGGCTGTATTGCAGCTGTTAGCTCCAACCCCAAGTCTTTCTTCATGAAATTATTTGCGGCAGTGCTCAAGACCCGCAAGTTAACCTTGGAGAATACTTGGCAAGATGTACCAAAGAAAATACAGAACGAATTATTAAACGGTATTCCGGGAGAAGAATTTTCCTTCTATTACGAAAACCTGATGGGTGAAACTCATTTACACAAGCTGGAATTTGAAGGTATCATTCCTATTCTACAAAGACGACACAGAGAGTCCATGAGCGAAAGCCAAAGACTGGATTATGAAACCTTCATGACCTCCATTCCTTGTCCTACCTGCCACGGAGCCCGACTTAAACCGGAGGTTTTGGCTATTACGGTAGGAGGTAAGAATATTCAGCAGGTTACCGGGTTTACTGTTAGCAAGGCTATCGACTTTTTCCAAAATTTAAAGCTGACTAAACGGGAAGAGATTATTGCTAAGCAAGTACTGAAGGAAATTCTAGCTCGTTTAAATTTCTTAAATAACGTAGGCTTGGAATATTTAACCTTGGATCGTTCCGCCGGCACCTTGTCCGGTGGTGAAGCTCAACGTATCAGACTGGCTACCCAAATCGGTTCCGGCTTGGTAGGTGTGCTGTATATTTTGGATGAGCCCAGTATAGGCCTTCACCAAAGAGATAACGATAAGCTGCTGGATACCTTGAAGCATCTGAGAGACTTGGGCAACACTTTGCTGGTAGTAGAGCATGATGAAGAAACCATGTATGCTGCGGATCAGATTATTGATATCGGACCCGGGGCAGGTGAGCATGGTGGTGAAGTTGTGGCTCAAGGCACTGTAGAAGAAATTAAGAAGGTGCCGGAGTCCATTACCGGGCAATATTTAAGCGGTAAGAAATTTATTCCTGTGCCGAAAACCCGTCGTAAGGGTAATGGCAAGAAGCTGACTATTAAAGGCGCTAAGGCTAACAACCTGAAAAATATAGATGTGACTATTCCACTGGGAACCTTTACCGTGGTTACCGGTGTTAGCGGCAGTGGCAAGAGTACTTTGGTAAATGATATTCTTTATCAGGCTCTGGCTCATGACCTATATGGCTCCAGAACTCATCCCGGTGCTCATGACAAAATTGTTGGCATTAACAACATCGACAAGGTCATTAACATTGACCAGTCTCCTATTGGCAGAACACCACGTTCTAATCCTGCTACCTATACAGGTGTGTTTGATTTTATTCGTACTTTGTTTAGTACTACTAACGAAGCTAAGCTGCGTGGCTACAAGCCGGGCCGGTTTAGCTTTAACGTGAAGGGCGGCCGCTGCGAAGCTTGTAGCGGTGATGGCATGAATAAGATTGAAATGAATTTTCTGCCTGACGTGTATGTGCCTTGTGAGGTTTGTCATGGCGCACGTTTCAACAAAGATACCCTGGAGGTTCATTACAAGGGCAAAAACATTGCTGATGTTTTAGCTATGACCGTTAGTGAAGCCTGTGAATATTTTAAGAATCAAAATAGAATTTTAAACAAGCTGCAAGTGCTGGAGGATGTAGGCCTTGGCTATATTCGTTTAGGCCAGGCTGCTACTACCTTATCCGGTGGTGAGGCCCAGAGAGTGAAGCTGGCCACGGAATTGTCTAAGCGAGGCACAGGACGTACCTTGTATATCTTGGACGAACCTACTACCGGACTCCATATTGCCGATGTTGCTAAGCTGCTCCAGGTGTTGGAGCGTTTGGTAGATGCTGGTGATACAGTAGTGGTTATCGAGCATAATCTGGATGTAATCAAGACAGCAGATTATCTTATTGATTTAGGACCGGAGGGTGGCGACAAGGGTGGCACTATCGTGGCTACCGGTACTCCGGAGGAAGTTGCTAAAGTGAAGAAGTCCTATACGGGACAATATGTGAAGAAGGTTCTGAAATGAAAGAGGCAATTGCCCAGGCTTTAGCTGTCTTGCCTAATGCCCCCGGTGTGTATATCATGCACGATGCTACCGGCAAGGTCATTTACGTTGGCAAGGCCATAATTTTAAAAAACCGAGTCCGCAGTTACTTCCGGGAATCTAGCAAGGTTGCGCCTAAGGTGCAGGCCTTAGTTAATCATGTGGAAAATATCGAAACCATTGTGACTGCCAATGAAATGGAAGCACTGGTTTTGGAATGTAACCTGATTAAGAAATACCGGCCTCGTTACAACATCAGCTTAAAGGACGATAAGACCTATCCCTATCTAAAAATAACTTTGCAGGAAGAGTTTCCCAGAATGTTCATTACCAGGAAAGTTCTGCGGGATGGGGCTAAGTATTACGGACCGTATCCTGATGCCGGTGCTTTGCATGCTAATTTAAAATTAATCCGGCAGCTTTTTCCTTTGCGGCATTGTCGCAACATGAATGTGAAGCGGCCCTGTCTGCAATATCATTTAAAGAGATGCCTGGCGCCCTGCACAGGTAAAGTAAAGCCGGAAGAGTATAGGACTATGATTAATTCTGTCTTATTGCTAATGGACGGAAAAATAACTGATCTGGAAAAAGAGTTAAAGGCTAAGATGCTAGCAGCTTCTGAGAATCTGGAGTTTGAAGCAGCAGGCAGATATCGAGATGCCATTAGTAGCTTAAAATATTTGCAGGAGGAACAGAAGGCTGCCACCGACAGCGATGACAGAGATGTTGTGGCTTTGGCCGGAGACGATACCGGCAACTGTGTGCAGGTTTTCTATATTCGCAAGGGCAAGATTTTAGGCAGAGACGATTTCTTCTTTAGGCAGGAAGTGGAAGAGAGCAAGGAAGAAGTGTTGGCTGCTTTTCTGAAACAATATTATGATACAGATCGTTTCATTCCTAAGGAAATTCTTTTGAATATGAATTTAGAGCAAGGCCAGCAGGAGCTTTTAAGTACTTGGTTGACTAACAAGGCTCAGCGTAAGGTGGATATTGTAGAGCCGCAGCGTGGCCTTAAGCATGACCTGGTCTTGATGGCTCAGGCCAACGCCCAAAAGAATTTGGACGAGCGCAAACGCAAGGGAAAGCTGGAGCAGGCCAGTGGTGAAGACGCAGCGGAACAATTGCAGAAGGCATTAGGACTTACAGAGCCCCTAGCGCGGATGGATTGCTTTGATATTTCTCATACCCAAGGCAAAGAAACTGTTGCCTCTATGGTGGTGTTTAGAAATGGTGAACCTAGTAAGAAGGATTACCGTCGCTATAAGATTCGTTCGGCAGAAGGTAAGCCGGATGACTTTAAGTCTATGCAGGAAGTAGTTTACCGTCGCTATCGGGATGGGGAAGATTTGCCTAGCCTGGTAGTCATTGATGGTGGTAAGGGCCAATTAAGCTCTGCCTTGGAGATTATTCGTGGCTTAGGATTAGAGGAATTACCGGTAATCGGCTTAGCGAAGAGAGAAGAGGAAATCTTCAAGGAAGGGGCTCATACCAGCATTATGCTGGATAAAATGTCTCCGGCTCTGCACCTCATCCAGCATATTAGAGATGAAGCCCATCGCTTTGCCATCACTTACCATAGGAAGCTGAGAGCTAAACGTAATCTTGTCTCTGTACTGGACCATATAGAAGGAATTGGTCCCAAGCGACGCACGGCTTTGTGGCAGCGGTTCGCTTCTTTAGACGCCATGAAAGCAGCTTCTATCGAAGATATTGCTGCCGTACCGGGCATGACTAAACCGGCAGCTGAAAAGCTCCATGAATTTCTCACAGCTGACCTGGTAGAAAAACAAGATCAACTAAAAAAATAATAGTGGAATGTATTGCTGATATTTTTTCGGAAAGAATTGATAATAATTATTGATTATGGTATAATGATTTATCATAGAAAAGATAGGAGTGTATAGATATGAAAAAATACGTTTGTGAAATTTGTGGTCACGTTTATGATGAAGCAGTAGGCGATCCTGAGCATGGTGTTGCTGCCGGTACTAAGTTTGAAGATTTGCCGGCTGATTGGTGCTGCCCTACTTGTGGCGTAGATAAGAGCCATTTTAAACCTCAAGAATAAAAAAGTTAAAGGCTGCTTCGAAAAGAAGCAGTCTTTCTTTTTTTGTGATATAATGACACTTAGTTTAAATTTTGGAGGGAAAAAATTGTCTATTAAATTAATTGCTACAGATATGGATGACACACTTTTAGATAACCATCAAAAGATTTCTCCACGTAATGAAGCTGCTATTAAACAAGCTGCTGCCCAAGGCATCAAGGTAGTATTTGCTACCGGCAGAATGTTTATTTCTGCTCAGACTTATGCCAAGGAACTGGGCATGGATGTACCTTTGGTTGCCTATAACGGCGGCTTGGTGAAGGGAAGCGTTTCCGAAAAGGTATATTACGAAAAGAAAGTAGAATTATCTACTGCTCATGATGTTTTGCAATATTGTCATGAGAAAAAGTTTTATATTCAATACTACAAGGACGAAAATCTGTATATTGACGCTCCCAATGATTTTTCTGCCAGATATATGAGCATTGCTCATATTACGCCTATAGCCATTGGAGAAGAGCTTTATCATCCCACGGCTGCACCTAATAAACTTTTAGTGATGACTTCCTCAGAAGAATTTGACAAGGCTTGGCAGGATATTGCCCAACGCTTTGCCGGTCGTCTGGATGTTACCAGTTCCAAGACTAACTTTTTGGAATTGATGGAGCCGGGTGTTAATAAGTGGAGTGCTGTAAAGGCAGTAGGAGAAATGTATAAGATTAAACCGGAAGAAATCATGTGCATTGGTGATAGTAACAATGATTTGCCCATGATTGCCAACGCAGGAATTGGCGTAGCAGTGGCCAACGCTCCGGAACCGGTCCAGAAGGCTGCCAAGATTGTTACCGCTTCTAATGACAATGATGGTGTGGCTATGGTAATTGAACAAATACTTACCAAACAAATTAACGTACCGAATTGATAAGATGATTAAAAGCTGACAAAGGAATTTTCCTTTTGTCAGCGCTTTTTTTCCTTAAATGCGTTAACCATAATTATTTATAAGGTTGACGCATTTGCTGTTACCGACTACAATCAAACAATGAGAGAGGTGAAAAAATGCTGAAATTTGCCCAAAAAATATGTTCTTTGCAGGCGGAACGCTATAAGAACTGTTATATTGGCCGGATTAGTTATACCAGGCTTCGGCACACCAAGTCTGATCTTACAAGTAAGTTGAACCTGACCGTGGTAAAACAAACTAAGACAAGGGAAACAATCAGGATCTGCCAGAATTCGGAGCAGGGTGAGTGTTTGGCTTATATGGAGGTATTACTTTTTTATGCTTCGAACAATACCGACCAGCCATCTGTTCCCAAGCAAGCAGGGGTTTTACCACCGAAGCTACAAAAGTGGCGCAGCTTTACGGCTCAGCAAATATGGGATTATTCCAGCTTGGTACAAGACAGTAATCCGTTGCATTTAGGCGCTAATCCTGTTGTGCAAGGTTTTTTGCTTTTTGAAACCTTATACAAGGATAAGCAGGAGCCGGACAAATTAATTATGCATTTTCACACCAGCATTTTTGCTAATACAGAAATCTATTTACAGGAGAGTAAAAAACATGATGGACAAACAAACTTATCAAGTACCAATGACAACTTCAAAAGTACAGGAAATGACCAAGATGGCTTTATGTGTAGCGCTTTTAGCAGTAGCGGCGTACATTTCTTTTCCGCTACCGTTTACCCCAGCTATGGTAACGGGTCTGACCGTTGCTGTTAATTTAGTGGCTTTTATTTTGCTACCTAAAAAGGCTCTGTTGGTTATGATAATTTATGTGCTTTTGGGAGCAGTGGGAGTGCCTGTTTTCGTAGGTGGTACAGCAGGCCTTGGTAAAATATTTGGACCTACAGGCGGTTTTATCATAGGGTTTGTCGTTGCTGCCTTTGTTATGAGCTTGTTGCGTGGTAATTCTTGTAATTATAAAAAAATGCTCTTGCTGGGTATCGCAGTTGGTATGCCCATTATTTATGTGGGAGGCTGTATTTCCATGTATGCAGTGGCAGGCATGAGCGTTTGGAAAACTTTGATTATAGCTGTTTTTCCTTTTATTATTGGTGATGTGCTAAAGGTTATCCTTGCTGCTTTTTTGGCAGATAGACTTAATGCCATTGCCAAGAGGTAGTTAGAATATATATGAATAAAGTTTATGTTTTAGGTGGCTTACGTAGCCACATTGGTTTAAAAAATGGTGCTTTTAAAAATATACCGGCAGAAATTTTGGCAGCCAAGCTTTTAAGCAAGCTGCAGGAGAAGTACGCTGCACTACATTTTGATGAAATCATTGGAGGCAATGCCGTAGGTACAGGCGGAAATATTACCAGATTGGCTGCTTTGGAGGCAGGCCTTTCCGAACAGCTTCCTTGTCTTACTGTAGATGTACAATGCGCTTCTGGTGCGGCAGCCATAGAATTGGCCTATGCTAAGCTTCGTAGTGGCTTAGCGGATGTAATTGTGGCCGGCGGTTTTGAATCGTCTTCTATGCAGCCTACCAGGGTATATCATAGTTCAGATCCTCGTTATACACCGGAGGGTTTTCAAGTTGCCCAGTTTTCTCCTGAGACTAATAGCCCTTTGGCTATGTTAGAGGGTGCAGAGCGTACTGCCAAGCAAGCGGGAATTGGCAGGCAGGAGCTGGAGCAGTTTACTTTGCGTAGTCACCGGTTGGCCTTGGCAGCACAGGAGCAGCAAGTTTTTACTCCTTTTATTGTTTCTTTGTTTAACAGTACAAGAGATGAGGGTATTCGTCCTCGCATGAATGAACGCCTTGTTGCCAGAATGCCGTTGCTTCTGGGAGAGGGAACAAGCTTAACGGCAGCCACCTCTTGTCTTATTAATGATGGAGCTGCTTTTGTGATTTTAGCTAATGCTTCTTATGTAGCCCAAGCAGGGGTTAAACCTTTAGCGGAAATTATTGGGGCTGCTGGTGGTGGTGTTGATCCTCAATGTAGTCCATTAGGAGCTTTGGCAGTTGGTGAGAAAGTATTAAACAAGGCCGGTCTTAGGATGGAGGAGATGGATGCGGTGGAATACAACGAAGCTTTTGCGGTAATTAGCGCTTTGTTTGCCAGACGTTATCCCGCTCTTCTGCCTCGTTATAACCAATGGGGTGGAGCTTTGGCTTATGGCCATCCATATGGAGCTTCCGGCGCGATTTTGCTGCTTCATTTACTGGCTGAGTTAGCCGCTCAAAAATCAGGCTATGGACTTATGTCTATTGCCGGCGCAGGTGGTATGGGTACAGCTTTGCTGCTAAAGAAGGTATAGAACATGGATTATTTTCAACTATTAAAGCAACAAGCAATGAAAAAGCCAACGAAAAATTTCCTGATAACTGCTCAAGCAGAGCACAGTTATCAGGAGGTCTATCAAGATGTATTAAGCTTTGTTGCTGCTTATCAGGATAAGCTTATGGGAAAGCATGTGCCCATACTTATTCTGCGTCGGGCTGTTTATGATCAGCTTATTGGCTTCTTGGGTTGCATGGCGTTAGGGCAAATCCCTATTTTGGCTCATTATGATTTGCCTGAGAAAACTCTACAGCAACTGCAGCAGAAAAATTGTTTGCCGTATTTGTTGCGAGAAGCTGTTTTAGAGGTTGCTACGACTGTCAAAGCAGAGTACCAGCCGCAAGAAATTTGCATGGGCGTGCTTAGCTCAGGCTCTACAGATGTTCCTAAAGTAATGTATAGAACCTATGAGAGCTGGGCAGACTTTTTTTCTGAGCAGAATAAAATGTTTGCAGTAAAAGCAGACAGCACGCTTTTTATGGAAGGCAGCATGAGCTTTACCGGTAATCTCAACATTTGGGCAGGAGCCTTATATGAAGGCGCTACTTTAGTTATCAGTGAACGCTTAAATTGTCGTTCCTGGCTGCTAGCGCTTGAGAAGTATAAGGTACAGATTATTTATCTTGTTCCCACCAAGTTAAGAATACTGACTAAATTTTTGCACAAAGCTTATCCTGGGGTGACGATGATTTTAGCCGGTTCACAGCTCTTAGAGGCAGCTTTGGCAAAGCAGCTGAAGCAAGGTTTTCCTCATAGTCAAATTTTGCTTTATTATGGCGCCAGTGAGCTTAACTACATTACCTCTTTAACCTATGATGAGCTGCTTAGTCAACCAGGTAGTGTTGGCAGAGCTTGCCACGGGGTCAAGGTGACTACTAAGGATGGCTATATTTATGTAGATACTCCTTATCATGTAGCAGGGATTACTTGTCCTTTTACTTTGCGTGATAGAGGTTATTTTAATGAAGCAGGTTATTTAATCTTCCAAGGCCGGGAAGGTGATGTCGTTAATAAGGGTGGTTTTAAAATAAACTGTACAAAAGTTGCCAATGCCTTACGCAAAGTAGCAGAGGTAGAGAATGTTGTAGTACTTGCTTATCGGCAGGCAGAACGTGATAAAGAAATAGCTGCCTTTGTAGTAACGCAACAAGCACTTGATAAAGTTCAATTGCGTCATAAGCTTAGTGCCTTGTTGCAGCCAGGAGAAATACCGAAAAGAATAATTTTTGTCGACAATATTCCTCTTAATAGTTTAGGCAAGATAGATAAGCCAATGTTGTTGGCATTACTTAAATAAAAAATGTGCAAACCAATATGGTTTGCACATTTTTTTGTTATGCTTCTACTTTAATTAAGTGAATGGATTGTGGGTCGATATTGAGGAAGGCTTTTTCACCAGGCTCAAAAATTTTTTTGTAGTAAGGATTATATTCCTTTACTTGGATATTAGTTTCACCGGCTTTTACTACGTAATCCTGAGATTCACCCATGAAAATACTGGAAACAACATCTACAGGAATTTCGCCTTGCTCAGCCAGCTTTAAGGCTTCCGGTCTTAGAATGGCTTTGCAGTCTTCACCACCTGCAAAGTTAACTTCCGTGGAGGTGGTGTATTGCTTGCCCAGCACCTCGGCAGTGGTTTTGCCATCGAAGGTGGCAACGACTTTAGCGGGAACAATATTGGCTACACCGATGAAGTCTGCTACGAATTCGTTGGCAGGTTTTGCATAAATATCTTTAGGCGTGCCGATTTGCTCAATGTTGCCGGAACGCATAATGATAACTAAATCGGAGAGGCTCATGGCTTCAGATTGATCGTGAGTTACATAAATGCTGGTAATGCCAATCTTACGTTGAATCTTATGAATTTCGTTTCTCATATAGATTCTCAGTTTAGCATCAAGGTTGGACAAGGGTTCATCAAAAAGCAATACACCGGGCTCCATGACCAAGGCTCTGGCCAAGGCAACTCTCTGTTGTTGACCGCCGGAGAGCTGGTTAGGAGCACGGGTTTCCATGCCTTCCAGGTTTACCAAAGCTAAGATGTCATGAACTTTTTGTTGGATGACTTCCTTGGATAATTTCTTTAGCTTTAAGCCGTAAGCAATGTTATCAAAAAGGTTGAGGTGAGGGAAGAGAGCGTAGCTCTGGAATACCATGGCGGTATCACGTTTATCAGGAGTTAAGCTGTTAACTCTGTCTTCACCAATGTAAATATCGCCGGCAGTAGGAACTTCAAAACCGGCAATCATTCTTAAGATAGTAGTTTTGCCACAGCCGGAAGGGCCTAGCAAGGTCACGAACTGACCTGGTTCAATATTGATGGACACGTTGTTAACGGCGATTACCTGCTTGCCGTTGTGCCCCGGATATATTTTACTGAGATTAGCTATTTTTACATTCTTAGTTGTCATGTTGTCCTCCTTAACCTTGTACGTCAGAAATGCTAACGCCTAGCTTGCTTAAGAAGAGCATTAGAATTCCTACGACGATAAGTACTATGCAAATCAAAACTGTGGAATAAGCTGCTGCCACACCAAGACGACCTACATCTACGTGGGACATGATGGCTACGGTGAGCAGGTTAACGTTAGCAGATACCAGGAAGATAACGGCGCTAACGGCGGTCATGGAACGTACAAAGCTGTAAACCAGACCGCTAAAGAAAGCTGACTTAATCAGAGGAATGGTCACAGAACGGAAGACCTTAAAGGTTCCGGCGCCCAAGTCCTGAGCAGCTTCTTCAATGGCAGGATCAATTTGCTGTAAGGAAGCAACACCGGCTCTAATACCTACCGGCATACTTCTGAAGACAAAGGACAGCACGATAATGGTGCCTGTACCTGTTAAAACCAGAGGCGGTTCGTTATAGGCTAGAACATAACCCATACCAATAACAGTACCGGGAATAGCTAAAGACAAGAGAGAAACGAATTCGATGGCGCTACGTCCAAAGAATTTTTTACGGACAATCAAGAAAGCAATGACCATACCGAAAATGCCGGTAATAGGCATGGAAATCAGGGACAATTCCGTGGTATCAAGAATTGGTTTAATACCTTGATCCCAAATATACATATAGTGTTTAGTAGTAAAGGTATAATCAATACCCCACAGATTTACGAAGCTGCCAAAAGGAATCAGGCCATACAAAATTAAAATGAACAAAGCCACTAAGAAACAAGGAATACCAATAATAATCAAGCTGGCAGTGTCACTTACCAAGGCTCTTTCTCTGGAAGGCTTACCTGTTAGGGTAACATAGGATTTGTTGCCAATCCAATATTTCTGCAGCACGAACATTAACACAGAAAGAGACAGGAGCACAGTAGCCAGAGCCGTACCGCCTTTGATATCGTAGTTGCCCATAGCCTGTAAATAAACCTGAGCAGCCATGGTGTTAAAGTTACCACCAATAACCATAGGATTACCAAAATCTGCTACGGTCTGAATGAACACCAGTAAAAAGCTGTTAGCAATACCGGGCTTTAACAAAGGTAACAACACAGTACGGAAGGTTTGCCATCTGGTAGCACCAAGGTTTCTGGCTGCTTCTTCCATGGAAGGATCTATTTGTTTTAGGAGTCCTACCAGAACCAAATAGGCTACCGGGAAAAAGGTTAAGATTTGAACTGTAGCCAAGCCTCTAAAACCATACACGTTAGAATTTTGAATGTGGAGGATAACCTTACTGACAAAACCTTGTTGGCCGAAGAGCATAATGAAAGACATGGCCAAAGCAAAAGGTGGAGAAATAATAGGCAAAATTGCCACCACGTTAAATAGCTTCTTGAAAGGAAGCTTGATATAGGCATGAGCATAAGCAAAAATAAAGCCTATGATTGTGGAAATAGTGCTTACAAACAAACCTAAGCCAATAGTATTGATGAGAACTTGAATATTATCTGAATGACTTAAGGTTTCTTTATAGTATTGCAGGGTTAAGCTGCCTTCGTCGGTGAAGAAGCTTTGTGCCAACACTGCATATAAGGGCCAGAGAATAAATATTATAAGTGCTAACATAACGAAAATAATGGTACCCAGCAAGACGGGATCACGAAAGATTTTTTGCATTTCGTCCCATTGCAGGGAAAAATTGCTACGTTGTTTTACTTCCATAAGATTATCTCCTTTATTAGGATAACCTGCTTAATCCTGAAAAAAGCCGCCTACCGAAATGATAGGCGGCAGGATTATAATCAACAGATCGTTTAAGATTTAATTGCCTTGTTCCATTTTTCTACTAACGCATTCCTATGAGAACCTGCCCATGGGAAGTCGTAGTTGATTAACTTGGTGTTATTAAGTTCAGCAGCTTGTTTCGGAGGAGTAGCATCCGGGTTGGTCAGGAATTGATAAGAACCAACAGTTTGACCAATTTCTTGAGCTTTCTTAGTTAAGCACCAGTCAATAAACTTCTTAGCGTTTTCCATATCAGGTCCACCTTTGATAATGGAAACAGCACCAATTTCATAACCGGTTCCTTCGCTGGGAGCGGTAAGAACTAAGTCCTTCATGCCTTCTTCACGATACTTGATAGCATCATGCAAGAAGGAGATACCAACCATGCACTCGCCTTGACCTGCTAAGCGGGCAGGAGCAGTACCGGATTTTTGATAGTTCTTCATTTGACCATTTAAGGCTTTCATATATGCTAAGCCTTTTTCTTCGCCCATCAGTTGTACAACGGTTGCCAACATGGTGTAAGCGGTTCCGGAAGAACCGGGGTTAGCAGAAATAACTTGACCCTTGAATTCAGGCTTTAACAAATCTTGCCAGGACTTAGGAGCTTCTACGCCTTTTTCTTTTAATAACTTAGCATTGGAAGCGAAGCCCAGGTAACCAACATATACACCTGTCCAATAGCCTTCTTTATCTTTGAATTTATCAGGAATCTTAGCTGCAGCAGGAGATACATATTTCTCTAATAGTCCGTCTGCTTTAGCTTGAATTTGTCCATCAGCAGGACCGCCGAACCAAATAGAAGCTTTTGGATTAGCTTTTTCAGCTTTAATTCTGCCGATAACTTCGCCGGAGCTCATACGTACAGCTTCAACCTTAATGCCGGTGTCTTTCTCGAATTCCTTAATATCCTTAGCCATCCAATCGTCTAAGGCACCCCAATACATAACCAATTTCTTGCTTCCGCCGTTTGCTGCCTTACCTTTGTCGGCTGCTTTCTTGTCGCCACCGCCACCACAACCAGCTGTTAGCAGCATCATCGTAGCTAAAGCCATGGCACACGTCTTTGTGAATTTCATCGGTAAAACATCTCCTTTTTGTCTGCATATTAACTGCAAAACTCTACAGCTCTATTTTAGCAAAAAAAAGGTGCCGACTCAACATGGAAACATACTTTTGCAAGTAAGTTAACCAAAATTAATTCTTTCTGTTGTTTTCACCACAGATTGGGGTATAATATAAAGGAGTATATGCTATTGTACACAAGGGGTGGTAAAAGTGGCGGAGGCAAGAACCTTAATCATAACCGGTATGTCCGGGGCAGGCAAAACTCAAGTAATGAGGACGCTGGAAGACCTAGATTATTTTTGCGTGGATAATTTGCCACCTACATTCATACCTAAATTCATGGAAATTTGCATGCAAAGCCAAGGCAAAAGCTCCAAAGGCTTAAAGCTGGCTTTGGTTGTAGATATTCGTGGCGGTAAGTTCTTTGAGGAACTAGCAGGCGTGTTGGACAAACTGGAAAACAACAGCGTGAAGTATGAGCTGTTATTCCTGGATGCATCTGATGCAACCTTGATAAAACGATATAAAGAAACGAGAAGAAGACATCCGCTGGGTACCAGAGGAGGCCTTAGCGCCAGCATTGACAAGGAAAGAAAAGTCTTGTCTACGGTAAGGGACAAGGCTTCTTTAATTATTGATACTTCAGACTTGACCAACGATCAGCTACGGAAAAAAATCATAGCTGCCTATGGCAAGGACGGAGGACTGCCTCCCATGAACATAGTTATTCAATCCTTTGGCTTTAAGCATGGTGTACCTATGGATTGCGATATGCTCCTGGATGTGCGTTTCTTACCAAATCCTTTTTATGTACCTGAATTAAAACAACTGTGCGGTAACGATCAGTCTGTCATTGATTTTATTAGTAAAAAAGCTGTTACCAAAGAATTCGAAAAGAAATTAGAAGACCTAACGCAGTTTTTACTGCCTCTCTACGTGAAAGAGGGCAAGAGCCAGCTCATGGTAGGGGTAGGCTGCACCGGTGGCAGACATCGCAGTGTGTATATTGCCAACCTGATTGGCGCTTGGATCAAGAAGAGTGGTTATAGCGTACAGGTGGTGCACAGGGATTTGCTGAAAAAATAAGGAGTTGGACATATGGATTGGGTTAAATGGTTATATCCGGGCTTAAATTTAAAGCGCTGGCTTTTTGTTTTTGCCCTGGGTGTTGTTATGGCCTGCTTGGGGGTAACCCTTGTCTTTAATTACCAGTTCGTGGGACTAATAGAAGCCACCGTGTTTAATGTGATGCACAATACCTCCGGTGAATTTTATCAGCCTACTGTTACAGTGGTTGGCGTAGTAGGTGTGGTGCTAGGTATTTTGTTGATGGTTTTCGGCAGCAATAGATTGGTGAAAACAATCATTACTTCCGTATTGCCCGGTGCCAAAGGTTCTCTTCGGGAGATTCTCTTTACGCAGCGCAAGCTGACTAAGGGACCTGCCGTAGTAGTAATCGGCGGTGGTACAGGCTTGTCTGTGCTGCTGCGTGGTATTAAACAAATTACCGGCAATTGTACTGCCGTAGTTACAGCTTGTGATGATGGTGGTTCTTCCGGCAGATTGCGCAAGGAGATGGGTATCATTCCTCCCGGCGATATGCGTAACTGCTTAGTAGCGTTATCTGAAACCGAGCCTTTGATGGAAAGAGCTATGCAATATCGTTTTAAAACTGACAGCTCCCTGGAAGGGCATAACTTAGGAAATTTGTTTATCGCAGCCATGAGTAACATGGAAGGCGATATGGAAAGTGGTATTGCAGCTCTGTGTGAAATCTTGAATGTAAAAGGTCATGTCTGGCCGGCTACTACCAACAATGTGCAGCTGAAGGCAGAGATGGATGATGGCAACGTGGTAGTAGGCGAAAGTGCTATTACCGAAGATGCGCGCAAGATTAAACGCTTAATGCTGGAGCCGGAAAATCCTAAAGCTTCTCAGCATGCCGTTAATGCTATTTTAAATGCCGATGCAATTATTTTAGGACCGGGCAGCTTGTATACCAGTGTGCTGGCAAGTCTCATTGTGCCGGGAATTAAGGATGCGGTAATTCAATCCCAGGCTGTCAAGATTTATGTTTGCAATGTTATGACGCAGCCCGGGGAGACAGACGGTTTTGGTGCCTATGACCATGTGAAAACCATTATTGATCACATGGGTAAACAATGCCTGGACTATGTTATTGTTAATAGTCAGGAAGCTAACGCTGAGCAGCTGCAAAAGTATGAAGCAGAGGGTGCTTATCCTGTGAGCCCGGATATTGATAAGATTGAAAAGCTGGGTATTGATGCAGTACCTGCTAAATTATTGAATGATAGTAACTTGGTTCGTCACAATCCTAGCAAGCTGGCCAGAGCCATCCTTGCTTTGATTTATAAACTGCGCTTATTTGGTAAGGGTGTTCAGTTCTTTGATTATTTCTTTGCCAGACAAGCCATGCAGGAATTAAAAAATAAGTAGTGGAGAAATTAAGGTGTCTTTTTCAACTGATGTAAAAAATGAAGTGGCGAGAATAGAAGGGGAACCTAAGAACTGCGAAAAAGCAGAACTTTTTGGTCTTCTTCGGATTAGTGGTTCAGTAACTCTCCGTGGTAAGAATGTTGGTATTCATTTCACCACAGAAAATGCTGCACTGGCAAGACGAGTGTTGCAGTTACTGAAAAATAATTTTGACTTGCAAACAGAAGTGCTGATTAGCCGTTCCCGTCGTTTAAAAAAGAATAATCGATATCAGGTGCAGGTCATACCTTCTGCCGAAGTAAGAGTTGCTTTGCAAGACTTACAGCTGTTGGCACCCTTAGGTAATGGTAAGCTACCACTGCTGAAAGAAATAGCAGCCAGGAAAGCTTTCCTGCGAGGTGTTTTTCTGGCAGGTGGCTCGGTGAATAAGCCTACTAGTGACTATCATCTGGAAATAGTTAGCGATAATGAAGAGCTAATTAAGCTAGTGCAAAAAAACATGCAAAGATTTTCTTTGAATGCCAAGGTAGTGGACAGAAAAGCCAGTTATATTGTATATTTAAAAGAAGGCAATGCTATTACCAGTTTCTTGTCCATCATTGGTGCCCATAATGCTCTCCTGGAATTTGAGAACGTCAGGGTAGTGAAGGACATGAGAAATAATGTTAATAGGATTGTTAATTGTGAAACTGCCAATCTTAACAAGGTAGTGAAAACAGCTTTGCAGCAAATTGCCTGTATCAGGTACTTGGAGCAAAAGAACTTGTTAGTGGTTTTACCGAATAAACTAAGGGAAGCAGCCCGCTTGCGCTTGGCACATGAAGACTTACCGGTTGGCGAGTTGGCCAGCCTGTGCGAAGAAGACGTAAGCAAGTCCGGGTTTAACCACAGATTGAAGAAACTTGAGAAGATAGCTGCGGATATGGGGATGGGAAAAAACGATGTTAAAGAAAATAATTAGTGTAGTTCTGGTGTTAGGTAGCATAGGCATCATTGCTGATTATGGCTACAATGATTTTAATAAGTTCTGCGATGAGACAGTACCGATTTTGGCTTATCACAGAGTAGAGCCGGCCAAACCTAACGATACCTACACAGTGCCACCGGAAATATTTGACCAACAGATGAAGTGCCTTCACGATGCAGGTTATACTACCATGAACCTGGATAAGTATGCGGCAGCCCGCAAAAATCACGAAACCTTGCATAAGAAGATGGTACTGATTTTTGATGATGGCTATGTGGACAACCTGAACGTAGCAGCACCTATCATGCAGAAATACGGCTATACCGGTTCCATGTACATGGCGGTGAAGTTCGAAGGTTGGACAGGTTATTTTGACTGGAACAATGTACACGGTCTTTTAAAGTACGGCTGGGAAATTGGTTCTCATACCTACAACCATATTCCTTTAACACAACTAAGTCATGAGGAAGTCAAAGAAGATTTGGCCAAGTCCAAGGAATATATTCAAGGCATTTACAATCCGCCGGGAGGCATTACGTTGTCTTATCCTACCGGTGCTACCAATAAAGCTGTTATGCAACAGGTTAAGGAAGCAGGCTACATTGCAGCAGTGTCAGGTAGTGTAGGCGTCAATACAGATACTACTGATATGATGGCGTTAAAGAGAGTTAACATCTTCAATTATAGAAAGATGCAAAAGATTGAAACCTTTAAGCTGGCTATTCTAAAAGCTCAGCTTAAGAGCTGGTCAGCCAGCCATGGTTTTGATGTAGTTGGTTTGTGGGATCGCTTACGTGGCAATGCCAAGTCCTAAAGAATTGCCACTTGCGTAATTGGGTAAAACAATATACAATAATTAGGATATCAATAACAGATGTGGAGGGAAATACTATGACAAAGAAAATTAAAACTGTAAATAAACAAATGTTAAAGAAGACTTTAAAGACCGGCGGTTGTGGTGAATGCCCAGCTTCCTGCCAATCTGCTTGCAAGACTTCTTGCACTGTTGGTAACCAAGTTTGTGAAAAAGCTTAAGTATTATTCTGAACTGCTGGCTCCCTGCAAAAGCAGGGAGCTATTTTTCTGTAAGAGAGAGGTAGAAATTAGTGCTAATTCATAGAATGCATTTGGATGATAATTATGTAGTGCTGGATATTAACAGCGGTGCCGTACATCTTGTTGATAAAGAAATTTATGATCTGCTGGGTTTTTATGATGGAACCAATAAGGAAGAAACTATTGAAAAGTTTTCTTCCACCTATCCCCACAAGGCTATTATGGAGGATTTGGCTGCTTTGGAAGATTTGCAAAAGCAAGGCCTGTTATTTTCTCCGGAATTTCCTGTGCCGGATACCTTTAAGTTTGAGCCTATTTTAAAATCTCTGTGCTTGCACATTGCCCATGACTGCAATTTGCGCTGTGGCTATTGTTTTGCAGGTACCGGTGACTTTGGCGGACATCGTGCTCTCATGAGCAACGAGATTGCCGAGAAGGCCGTAGAGTTTGCCATTGCCGGCAGCAAGCAAAGACATAATCTGGAGCTGGATTTATTTGGCGGCGAACCCTTAGTTAATGTTCCGGTGGTTAAACACGTTATTAATTATGTAAGAAAACGTGAAAAAGAAACAGGTAAGAATATTAAATTAACCTTGACTACCAATGGTACTTTACTTAGTGACGACATAGTTAAATTCTTAAATGACAATCGTGTAATGCTGGTACTGAGCTTGGATGGCAGTAAAGCAACTCACGACCATATGCGTCCCTTTGCTGGTGGCAAGGGCTCCTATGATGCAGCTGTGAAGGGCTTTAAGAAAGTAATTGATTCACGCCAGGGTAAGAACTATTACCTGCGCGGTACCTATACTCATTACAACACTCACTTTGCCGATGACACTGTGAGCATGTTAGATGTTGGTAAAGAGATTTCCATGGAGCCGGTAGTTGGAACTGACGAGCCTTATGTGCTGACGGAAGAAGATTGGCCAACCTTGGATAAAGAGTATGAGAAGCTGGCACGTATATATTTGGAAAAGAGAAGAGCGGGAGAGCCCTTCGACTTCTTCCACTTTAATGTAGCACTGGATAATGGTCCCTGCGTAGCTAAGCGTTTGGCAGGCTGCGGAGCAGGCCATGAGTATTTTGCTATAACTCCCGAAGGAGATATTTACCCCTGCCATCAATTTGTGGGCAGAGAAAAATATAAGATGGGCAATCTGGCAACAGGTATTGTGAAGAAAGATATGGTGCAATATTTCAGACAGATGCACGTCATGAAGAAACCGGCCTGCCGGGAATGCTGGGCACGCTTCTTCTGCAGCGGCGGTTGTCACGCCAATGCTGAGCTGGCCAATGGCGACATTGCCAAGCCCTATGAGTACGGCTGCAGGATCCAAAAGAAACGCTTGGAAATGGCAATTATTGTGCAGGCTCTTTTAACAGAGGATGTTAATGAAGGCAAGGACGATTTACGTCCGGCTATCGATAACTTTAAATTTCAGGTGAAATAGCATAAAAACCCCTTGCAAAAGGGGAAATAATTTGCTATTATAGTAGAGCTCACCCCCTTGATTGAGAGCATTTTTGAGAACTTCAAAAAAATCTTAAAAAAGGGTATTGACGACTTCGAAAAAATGTAATATACTTTACAAGTCGCCGAAAAGTGACACAGAACCTTGAAAACTGAATATTAGATGTAACGAATGTGCGGGTCAAACCACTTCGGTGGTTATGACCGAGTCAATTAATTTCGAATTCGAAGACAACGAATCAAAAAAATAACATAGTCAGTATTTTC
>Ga0183095_10377_pt4:0-92500 | contig 93690 bp, 87 predicted proteins | sample BioMet4_FD_130346 | JGI IMG/M metagenome (GOLD analysis project Ga0183095, IMG submission 130346) | Microbial communities from bioreactor (seeded with sewage sludge) at LBNL, California, USA - Biofuel metagenome 4 (v2) (version 3) | ecosystem: Engineered > Bioreactor > Anaerobic >...
AAATACATGGATGATCCGGCATTTATTTCTCATAAAGCCATGTTGGAGAATAATTATACTAGAAGGGCAGCCAATAAAGTATTCCTGCCAGACGAAGAAAAATACCAAAAGCCTAACCTGGCCTAGTTATTATATAGATGGGCATGGTTTGGCCGTGGTAGTGAGGAAAGTGAATCACTGTGGAGGTGAAATATTTCATGAGTTTTGTTAAGGTTGAGCTATGTGACGAGATCGCCGTTGTAACAATTGACAGAGAAAAGTCTTTGAACGCGCTTAATAAGCAAGTCCTAAGAGACCTGGAAAATGTATTTAAAAGCATAGACGTCAACCAGGTGCGGGTAGTGGTCTTGACAGGAGCAGGCAATAAAGCCTTCGTGGCAGGAGCAGACATAGCCGAGATGCATAAAATGAGTTTTATGGAAAGCAAAGAATATTCCAAGTTCGGGAACGGGATATTTCGGCGCATAGAGCTGTTTCCCGTTCCAGTTATAGCAGCGGTTAATGGTTGCGCGCTTGGTGGAGGAAATGAGCTTGCCATGAGTTGTGATATAAGAATCTGCAGCGAGAACGCTGTTTTCGGGCAGCCTGAAACAAGTCTTGGTATCATACCTGGTTTTGGTGGAACCCAGCGGCTGGCTAAGGTAATAGGTTCTTTGAGCAAGGCCAAGGAACTTATTTATACGGGCAAGACAATAGATGCGGAAGAGGCGCTGCGCATAGGCCTGGTCAGTGCGGTTTACAAGCAGGAAGATTTACTGACTAGAGCTCTTGAAATGGCCGGGTGCATTGTAGGAAATGCTCCTATTGCTGTAAAGCATGCCAAATATGCCATCAACTGCGGAAAAGAAATGCTCATTAAGGATGCTCTGGATATTGAGGCCATAGAATTCGCTCAATGCTTTGAAACAGAAGACCAGCTGGAGGGAATGGACGCCTTTCTGACAAAGCGTGCCGATAAGAAATTCATTAATAAGTAACGAATCGTTAAAACAAGTACTTGGCAGTTCTGGCAGGAAAAGGAGCGCCTGATGCTTTGCGGCGCAAGATGGTAAGAGCCGGAAGATTGGGTCGTAAGACGAAGGCAGGATTCTATAATTACGAAAAATAACCGGGAGGCAGATTATGGATTTCACATTGCAGAAAGAATATAAGGCAGCCCAACAGCTGTTTAAAGACTTTGCGGAAAAAGAAGTAAAGCCGCTGGCGCAGGAGATAGACGAACAGCATCGTTTTCCCAGGGAAACGGTAGAAAAGATGCAGAAGTTTGGCTTCATGGGGATCCCCTTTCCCAAAGCTTATGGCGGGCAGGGCTGTGACACATTAACCTATGTCCTTTGCGTTGAAGAACTGAGCAAGGTATGCGCGACTACGGGAGTCATAGTTTCCGCGCATACCTCTTTGTGCGCAGACCTAATCTACAAGCATGGAACTGAAGAACAAAAACAAAAATACCTGGCCTCCTTAGCCTCCGGCAAGAAACTGGGGGCCTTCGGGCTCACAGAGCCGGGAGCGGGAACCGACGCTTCAGGTCAGCAGACCAAGGCCGTGCAGGACGGGGAAGAGTATGTTCTAAACGGCAGCAAGATATTCATTACCAATGCGGGGGAAGCAGATGTCTACGCAGTTTTCGCCATGACGGACGCTTCGGAAGGTACGAAGGGGATTTCCTGCTTCATAGTGGAAAAAGACACCCCGGGCTTTACTTTCGGCACACCGGAGAAAAAGATGGGCATCTGCGGTTCAGCCACTAACGAGCTTATTTTTTCAGACTGCAGGATTCCCAAAGAGAACCTTGTGGGCAGGGAAGGCAAAGGCTTTGGCATCGCCATGAGCACCTTGGACGGAGGACGCATAGGCATAGCAGCCCAGGCACTGGGCATCGCCGCAGGAGCCTTGGAGCGCACGGTGTCTTATGTCAAGGAACGCAAGCAGTTCGGGCGGGCAATAGCAGGATTCCAGAACACGCAGTTCACGCTGGCCGACATGGCAACCGAAGTAGAAGCGGCACGCTGCCTGGTGTATAAAGCAGCCACGGCCAAAGATGCCAAGCAAAAATTCTCAATAGACGCAGCCATGGCCAAACTCAAAGCCTCAAGGGTAGCAGAATATGTAACGGACAGAGCAGTACAGCTGCATGGCGGCTACGGCTACATAAGGGAATACGAAGTAGAACGCATGATGCGCGATGCCAAGATTACTGAAATCTACGAAGGCACGTCCGAGGTAATGAAGATGGTTATCTCCGGCAGCCTGCTGAAATAAAGACTTAAAGATACCGGAGGGATGAAAGCATGAGAATCATAGTATGTGTGAAACAGGTACCGGATACCACGGAAGTGCGCCTGGACCCAGTTAAAGGCACGCTTATCCGTGAAGGGGTGCCAAGCATAATGAACCCTGACGACAAGGCCGGCCTGGAAGCTGCATTAAGGCTCAAGGACAGCAGTGGGGCTGAAGTTACGGTAATAACCATGGGGCCGCCCCAGGCTGCCGACGTATTGCGGGAAGCTTTGGCCATGGGCGCGGACGACGCGGTGCTCATAACCGACAGGGCTTTTGGCGGAGCGGACACCTGGGCCACTTCCTGCACCCTTGCAGCCGCCTGCGGGAGGCTTGGGTATGACATTATCTTTACGGGCCGCCAGGCAATAGACGGAGATACGGCGCAGGTAGGGCCGGAAATGGCCGAGCATCTAAATATACCAAATGTAAGCTATGCGGCAGCCATTGAAAATTGCGGAGACCACCTCCTGGTAAAAAGAGAATTCGAAGACCGTTACCACGAAGTAAAGGTGAATACGCCCTGCCTCATCACGGCACTGGCGGAGTTGAACACGCCGCGGTATATGACGCCGGGCGGTATCTTCGACGCCTACAGGGAAAAAGAAATAACCACCTGGACACGTGCGGATTTGCCGGTAGAAGACGAAAACATAGGGCTTAAGGGCTCGCCTACAAAAGTAGTCAAATCTTTCCCCAAAACTGTCAAGGCAGCAGGGATGAAAATTGAAAGAGGCGTTGACGAGTCAGTGCAGTTCATTATGGACAAGTTGAAAGAAAAATACATCCTGTGATGGCGAGAAAGTGGTGAATGAACATGGTTAAAGAATCTCACGGCGTATTCGTCTTCGCCCAGCAGGTGGATAAGACGATTACAAACGTATCATACGAGCTTATAGGCAAGGCTAAAGAAATAGCCGGTGAGCTTGGCACAGAGGTAAGCGCGGTGCTTGTGGGAAGCGGTATAAAGCAACTGGCGCAGAGCCTTGTGGAGTATGGGGCAGACCGGGTAATAGTAATAGACGACGAGGAATTGGAAACGTACACGGTAGAACCGTACACCCAGGCGGTTGCGGCTGCAGTAAGAAAATACAATCCGGAAATACTTCTTATGGGGGCAACTGCCATCGGCAGGGATCTGGCACCAAGGGTAGCAGCACGTTTACACACCGGCCTTACGGCGGACTGTACAGCTTTGGACGTGGATAAAGAAAAGCAAGAGCTGCTCATGACGCGCCCTGCATTCGGAGGGAACCTCATGGCAACCATCGAGTGTCCGGACTACAGACCCCAGATGGCAACGGTGCGCCCGGGCGTAATGGTTAAACGTCTGCGGGATAAAGAAGCGCAGGGTGAGATAGTGCTTTTCGATGCGGGCCTAAAAAAGAACCACTGCTGCGTGGAAGTTCAAAACGTGGTTAAACATATAGCTCATAAAATAGATATACAAGATGCCAAGATACTTGTATCAGGAGGGCGCGGAGTAGGAGGCAAAGAAAACTTCAAGTACCTCTACGATCTGGCAGAAGCGGTAGGAGGAACCGTGTCAGGCTCGCGTGCGGCAGTCGACAGCGGTTGGTTGGAAAAAGACGAGCAGGTAGGTCAGACCGGTAAGACGGTAAGGCCCGGGCTTTACTTCGCTGTAGGCATCTCCGGGGCCATACAGCATGTGGCAGGCATGGAAGACTCAGACTACATAATAGCTATTAACAAAGACGGGATGGCTCCTATCTTCAATGTGGCCGATGTGGGTATAGTGGGTGACTTTAAGAAGATACTACCTGAGCTTACGAAGGCCGTTCTGGCAGAAAAAAACAGCCAGAAACAATGACAGCATTAATTCCAGGCTAAGTTTATTATGGCAGTGCTTTTTTAATATTACGAGTCAAGCTGTTAATAATTTTTAAGGTGGTGGAAACTTGAAAATATTTGTTTTGAATTGTGGGAGTTCCTCAATAAAGTATCAGCTCATAGACAGTGAAGCTAAAAAGGTTATAGCAAAAGGTCTTTTGGAAAGAATAGGCACCGCAGGAAGTTTTTTAAAACATTATTCTGTTTATGACTACGCCATAGAAATAAAAAGGCCTGTGGCCAATCACACAGAGGGCATACAAATGGTCCTTGACGCCCTGGTCCACAAGGACTACGGGGTAATAAAAGACCTGTCCGAGATAACAGCCTTCGGACACAGGGTGGTGCACGGCGGTGAAAAGTTTCATGAGTCGGTGCTCATTAACGAGCAGGTCATAGAAGACATAAAGAAGTGTATACCCATGGCGCCGCTGCATAATCCGGCGAACCTGGCGGGGATCAAGGCCTGCATGACCCTTATGCCCAATGCCCCCCATGTTGCTGTTTTCGACACGGCCTTTCACCAAACCATACCGGCCAAAGCCTACCTTTACGGCTTGCCCTATGAGTTATATATAAAATATGGCCTAAGAAAATATGGTTTTCACGGCATTTCCCACCAGTATGTGTCGGGAACGGCCGCAAAATATTTGGGAAAGGAATTGGCAGAACTGCGCCTTGTAACTTGCCACCTGGGAAACGGTGCAAGCGTGGCAGCCGTCAAGCACGGGAAATCAATAGACACCAGTATGGGGTTCACCCCTTTGGAGGGCCTTGTTATGGGAACTAGGTGCGGAGAGGTTGATCCTGCCATCATCCCCTTTATAATGGACAAAGAGGATATGACGGGAAAGCAGGTCTACCAATATCTTAATAACAAGTCGGGAGTGCTGGGTATATCAGGGCTGTCCAGTGATTTTCGGGATCTGGAAAAAGCATCAGGTAACGGCGACGAAAGAGCAAGCCTTGCCATGGATATCTTTGCCTACCGGGTAAGTAAGTATATAGGAGCTTATGCCGTTGCCATGGGAGGACTGGATGCAGTTATCTTTACGGCTGGGCTGGGAGAAAATTCCCCTGTGATTAGAGAGAAAATCTGCGAAAACTTAGGCTTTATGGGTGCTAGCCTGGACAAAGAAAAGAATGCTGTTCGTGACGGTATAAGGGAGATAAGCAAGGACGGCTGTCCGGTAAAATTATTGGTCATACCCACCAACGAGGAATTGGTCATAGCGGAAGAGACAGAGCGTATCTGCCAGAACATAGTATTTTTGTGACTGGTTGCCTAGCTTAGTACGGTGGCAGGAGAAGGAGCGATTTATGTGGAGTTTTCAATAGGGTTAGGGGTATCTGCCCGGCATCTGCATCTTTGCAAAAAGGATATGGCAAAATTGTTCGGTGCCGACGCGATACTGCATATTAAAAAAAGCATAACGCAGCCGGGACAGTTTGCGGCGGAAGAGCAGGTTACACTGCTTACAGAAAAAGGCATGATGATGAAGCTTAGGGTTATAGGACCCTTGCGCAAGGAAACGCAGATCGAGCTTTCCCTTACTGATGCCAGAGCAGTTGGTTTAACGCCTCCTATAAGGATTTCCGGAGACATAGAGGGAACGCCCGGAGGAGTGCTCATAGGTCCGGCAGGACAAGTTAATATTGAGCGCGGTATTATAGTGGCAGCCAGGCATCTTCATCTGTGTCCTGAAACTGCTGCTAAATACGGCCTTATTGACGGAGATGTTGTTTCGGTGAGAACCAAGGGAGAGCGGGAAACTGTTTTTAATAATGTATTAGTAAGAACAGGCGAAAAACATGCGGATGAGTGCCATATTGATACGGACGAAGCTAATGCCAGTGGTGTTAGCAGCGGTGACCAAGTTATTATAATGGCCTAAGGAAAACAGATAAGTTTTTATATTATAAAGTGGAAACACCACCATGCAACTCTTGAAAAAGAGTTGCATGGTGGTGTTTTTTACAAAATGCGCTATATAAGGCTGTTAGGTTTTTTGTTTTGGGGAGTGCATTCATTGTTTTCGGGGAAAATACTTTTTACTAGTTCAATAAATCCGTACATGTAATTTGGTACATATAAGTCTTTGCTCCAACATAGATAGTATTTACGGAGATATCGTTCGTCTTCTAAAGGGTAGTAGGGGAATAGTGGAGAGTTTTCTAATTCACTATTGAGAAAGGTGTCGGGAAAAAGTACTACCGCATTGCTTTTTGCTGCTAGTTGCACAGCTAAAAGACAATCATCTACATTTATAAGTATTTTTGGGGAAATCCCTTTATCGGCGAAAATATTGTCTTGCAAAGCTCGAAGACCATGACCTGGGTTCAAGGTGACAAATTCTTCATCCTTAGCTTCCATAATTTTTATAGGTGTGTGGGATTTTATACGTCTAGCTAGTTTTGTTGTTGGTGCGGCAAACAGTAAAATCTTTTCAGTGCGCAGAACAATGCTATGTAGCTCTTCAGGAGCAGCCTTATTAGAGGCCATAAAAGCCATGTCAACATCACCGGCATTAATGTGTCCGGGCATGGAGGCAGACCCATCTCGTATGATTTCTAAATTTACATTAGGAAAGTTTTTGCGATAAAGAGGGAAAAGTGTAGGTAGAAATATTTTTGCATAAGTAGTAGGAAACCCTATTCGCAAAGTACCGCTGCATTCAACGGTAATTTCCTCCATTTCGCGTTCCATACCTTCTTCTAACATTAGCATTTTTTGTACTGTTTTAATATAAATAATTCCAGCGCTGGTTAATGTAATGGGAGTTGTGCGTTTAAACAAAGTCGCCCCAAGCTCTTTTTCGATATTCTGTACAATTTGACTTAAAGCAGACTGTGATATAAAAAGTTTTTTTGCAGCTAAGGAAATTTGTCCTTCTTTGTAAATCGTAACCATGTATTTTGCTTGTCGCAAGTTCATAATCAACGCCTCATTCCCATGTGTATAAGATTTTACTTATATTATATATCAAATTTATCTGTTTGACTTATAATTGCCACGAATTCATAATAAAAGTAAGAAAAGTCTGACTTTTCAGCACGGGTATGGATTTTAAAAACATAAGGTGAAAGGGAGGGTGTTAAAATGCAGTTAAGTCATGCCGCTGTAGGTGGTACAGAAGATTCAGGTGATGTTCTTGTAGAAGTAGCCCCCGGACAGGGAACGTTGGAACTAGAAATTAATAGCAAAGTCTTAAGCCAGTATGGTAGTTCTATTAAAAAAACAGTTTTAGAAACACTTACTAGATTAAATGTTACAGATGCCAAAGTCATTGTTAAGGACAAAGGTGCTGTAGATCAAACAATACGTGCGAGATTAGTGACAGCTATATTTCGTGCGGCAGATATGAAAGAGAACTTACCATGGGGGGATTTATAATGAGTAGTAAAAATCGTTTAAGACGTACAATGATGTTTTTAAGTACTCAAAGAGCAGGATCTATAAGAGATGCTTATATATATGCCCCGGATTCTATTATTTTTGATCTTGAAGATGCGGTAGCTGTAAGCGAAAAAGACAGTGCTAGAGTTGCCTTATATCATGTTTTAAAATATGTTGACTATAAGGGGATTGAGCGTCTGGTACGCATTAATGGTGCGGACACGCCTTTTTGGAAAGAGGATATAAGAGCCTCAGTTGCTGCAGGTTGTGATGGAATACGTATACCAAAGTGCGAAACACCACACGATGTGGAAATTGTTGAGGAACAAGTTATAAACGCTGAAAAAGAATTTAATAGACCTATTGGCAGCACTCTTTTGCAGGTTGCTATTGAGACTCCTCTTGGGGTACGCAATGCCTATGAATTAAGCATGGCTTCTGAGAGAATTTTCGGCATTTCCATTGGAGCGGGAGACTTCATGCGTTCTATGCATGCACGTCGTCGCGACGACGGTGCAGAACTTTATGCTGCCAGAGCACAATTGGTATTGGCAGCTAGAGCTGCCGGTGTTCAGTGTTATGATACCGTGCATACTAAAGTAAAAGATTATGAAGGATTAGAGAGAGATACTCAGCTTATTTATGACATGGGCTTTGATGGTAAATCAGTTATTCATCCGTCCCAGATTCCTATTATCCATAAAGTGTTTACACCTACAGCGCAAGAAATTGAAAAGGCTCAAAAGATTATAAGCAAGTTGAGCAATGAAGCAAAAGAGGGCGTTGGCGTGTTTATGGTAGGGGAAGATATGATTGATGTTGCTATGCTTGAAGGCGCAAAACGTATTATGGCACTTGCAGAAGCTGCAGGCGCTTACAAGGGGGAATGACATTTATGAAGAACAAAGTGGGACGGGAGATTCCCGATGAATTTCTTAAGGAAGGTAAACAGGTTTTCCAAGGAGCGTTTGCTTTTGACAAGAATGTTTATCATAAAGTAGCTAGTAAAACAGTAGGAGTAAGTGATCCTAACCATACTAAAGTGCTTCCTGATTTAAAAGCTGCCATTATGGCTTGCGGGTTAAAAGATGGTATGACGGTTTCTTTTCATCATCATTTTCGCGATGGAGATTATGTAGTTTGCATGGTTATGCAGGCAATCGCCGAATTGGGTATTAAGGATATAATGGTGTGTGCAACATCTTTAGGAACAGCACACGATGCTTTGGTTCCTTTGATGGAAAGTGGAGTTATCACAGGCATTTCTTCTAGTGGCTTGCGTGGCAAGGTAGGCAAGGCGATTTCTGATGGAAAATTGAAGAATGTAGCTTATATACGTTCACATGGTGGCAGAGCAGCCGCAATTGCGTCCGGTGCAGTTCATATAGATGTAGCATTCCTTGGGGCCCCGACAAGTGACGATTATGGTAATGCTCGCGGACAAGGTGGCATTTCCGATTGTGGAGTTCTTTCTTATGGTGAAGTAGATGCAAGGTATGCAGATAGGGTTGTAATTGTTACAGACACATTAGTGCCATTCCCCAACGTACCTGCTAGTATTAGTTGCAGTGATGTTGATTATGTTGTTGTGGTTGATAAAATTGGCGACTCGGAAAAAATTGCTAATCACACAATGCGCATGACTGAAAATCCTAGGGAATTAATTTTGGCTGAAAACGCTGCGCTTATCATGAAACATACACCATATTTTAAAGACGGATTTTCTTTTCAAACAGGTGGTGGCGGACCTTCTCTTGCTGTAACAAGGTTCTTGCGCCCCATGTTAGAAGAGGCTGGAATAAAAATAGGATTTACAGTAGGTGGATGCACAAAACCTATGATTGATTTGTTGAAGGAAGGCTTTATAGGGGCTATTATGGATTCTCAAGATTTTGATTTTGCCTCTGTGGAATCTGTACATAAAACACCGGGTCATTTTGAAATTACCACATCAGAATATGCAGATCCCTTTAATAAAGGAGCCTATGTAAACCGTTTAGACTATGTAATGCTGGGAGCTTTGGATATTGATATTGATTTTAACGTTAATGTAATTACTGGTGTCGACGGTGTTGTGCGTGGTGCACCCGGTGGCCATGTTGATGCGGCTGCAGGTAGCAAATGTACTGTAGTTATGGCTCCGCTAGTTCGTAAAGGTAGACTGTCGTCAGTAAGGGATAGAGTATTGACGGTAACAACTCCGGGAGAAACAGTAGATATTTTCGTAACAGAAGTAGGTTATGCTGTAAACCCTAGAAGACAGGATTTAATTGAAGCTCTGAAAAACTGTCCTCTAAAGAGGTATACAATCGAAGGATTGCGTGATGAGGCTTATGCCTTAGCAGGCAAGCCGGAAGATACAAAATTTGAAGATAAAGTAGTTGCTTTGGTTGAATATCGGGACGGAACAATTATTGATGTTGTACGCAAACCGGCAAAATATGTTTTAGCCTAAGAAGTTAGTGTTGGCGTGTATAGGCAGGGATTTACCTCTTGGATAAAATTTCTGCCTATTTTGTAGAAGGTTAATTTAAATTCAGTGAGGAGGCTTATTATGGCAGAAGGAAAGAAAGAATTTACACCCTTCGGTTTAAAATGGTGGCTTTGCGGTGCGGTAATGTTTGTTATACTGGCAGCAGCTGCCACAGGATCCCTAACAACTGATTTAGCAGGTGCATTTGCGTTGATGTTGGCTATTGGTATTATTTGTAATGAAATTGGTGAGAGAGTTCCTATTTGGAATGATTATGTTGGTGGCGGCCTTGTCTTAACCTTTTTGGTTTCTGCAGTGTTGTTTACTTACCATATTATTCCAAAGAAATATGCTGATTCTATTGGTTCTATCGTTATGGGTAGTAAAGTGGATTTCTTGACATTATTCATTATTTTCTTGATTACAGGTTCTATTCTAGCCCTAGAACGCAAATTGCTTATAAGATCATTTGCAGGCTACATCCCAGCCATTTTTGGGGGCTTGATTGGGTCTGCAATCCTAGGCATTATTGGAGGATTTTTGTTTGGTATTTCACCAAAACTTATTCTTTTGAACTATGTTCTTCCCATTATGGGAGGTGGCAACGGGGCAGGAGCGGTTCCTCTTAGCCAGATTTACGAATCGGTGACAGGCGACAAAGCTGCGCATTACTATACTTTTGCTATTACTATTTTGACGATAGCTAATATTTTCGCTATTTTCACAGCGGCTTTGCTGAATAAAGTAGGTAAAATGAAACCTTCTTGGACTGGCGATGGCACTACGCTTATGAAAAAAGAGTTTGAAGAAGAAAGCACAGGCAAAGATGTTATTCCTAGTTTAAAAGATTTGGGGGGCGCATTTTTCTTAACATTGGGTTTGTATGCTTTGGGTCGTTTATTTGCCAAAGCCATTTTGCCAAAAATATTTGGTGTTGCTATTCACCCCTTTGCTTATATGATTGTCTTTGTCGCAATAGTTGCGGCTTTAGGTATTGTTCCTGAGAGTACTAAAGCTGCAGCTAAGAGACTGCAATCATTTATGACCACAAACATGATACTTATTATCATGGTAGGTGTTGGAGTTGATACTAACATTAACGAGCTTCTTGCCGCAATCAATCTTGAAAATGTAGTAATTGCTCTACTTATCGTACTGGGGGCAATTTTTGGATCGGCTATTGTTGGTAAATGGGTTGGTTTCTATCCCGTTGATGCTGCTATTACAGCCGGCCTTTGCATGGCTAATCGTGGTGGTTCAGGGGATCTGGCAGTACTTGGAGCTTCCAAGAGAATGGGGCTTATGGCTTATGCACAATTATCTTCGCGTCTTGGTGGTGGTATAGTGCTAGTAATAGGCAGTATATTGTTTGGTGCGTTTCTTGGTGCAAAATAAGATATAATCAAATTTAAAACACTGTCTCAAGTAAGAATTGAGGCAGTGTTTTTTAGATATTTAAAGAGGAAAGATGTGGTATAATTTATAAGAATAAAGCAATATATCAATAGTATAGAGGAGTTTAATATGCTGAAACCCGGGCCAAAAGAAATTGCCAAAGAACGTTGGAATAGTGAATTTGCCAAGCGTGTAAATTACGATATAGTCTATGATGATTGGTTGGATAGCTATGAAAAAGAGATTAAAACCTGCAATTCCCCTATTATTGATTTAGGTTGTGGAGCAGGAAACAATACAAAATATTTATTAGAAAAAGGGAAAAACGTTATTCCTTGTGATTTTGCCGAAACGGCTATTGAGAATATTCAAAATAGGTTTCCACAGGTTAAAAAGGCAAAATGTTTTGATATGACAAATGGTCTGCCATTTGCCGACAATTTTACAGATATTGTTATTGCTGATTTGTCACTGCATTATTTTAGCGAAGATACTACATATAATATATTGACGGAAATAAAGCGAATATTAAAGCCCAATGGTTTTTTGTTTTTCAGAGTTAATTCAGTGCTTGACAAAAATCATGGCGCCGGTCAAGGCACAGAAATAGAGAAACATTTGTATGCAACAGAGGATGGACGGCAAAAAAGATTCTTTGATAAAAATGACATTGAGACCTTTTGGCAGGCCTGGAACTTAATCGATTGCAAAGAAGAAAATATGGATAGGTACGAGCTGACTAAAGTGCTATGGCGTTGTTTGGCACAAAAAGTATCATAAGAGGCAGGGTAGCTGTCTCTTATTTTTTGCTATAAAGTGGTATATTATGGAACCAGTTATTTAGTTTGCATAAAATCCACTTGACATGGAGTCAACTCCATAGGTTATAGTTAAGGTGATATTAATATAGGTAAATTAGAAAAGTTGCTTCTTCAAAGGAAAATGACAGGGAGAAAATTATGACGAAAAAATTGGGCTTTGGGTTTATGCGGTTACCATTATTGAGAGCAAAGAATGCTAAAAGTTTTGATTTTGTAGAATTAAACAAAATGGTGGATACATTTTTGGCCAGAGGTTTCACCTATTTTGATACTGCTTATATGTATCATGATTACGAGAGTGAACGTGCATTAAGGGAATCACTTGTAAAAAGACACAAGAGAAGTGAATTTACTGTAGCTACAAAATTGCCAACCATGTTTTTGACAAAAAAAGAAGATTTACCAAGAATATTTAGTGAACAATTAGAGAAATGTGGAGTTGACTATTTTGATTATTATTTGATTCATAATTTGGGTGTGATTAATTATGCTATTGCAGAAAAACTTGATGCTTTTGACTTTGTGCAAAAGAAAAAAGCTGAAGGAAAAATAAAGAAAATAGGTTTTTCTTTCCATGATAAAGCAGACTTGTTGGATGAAATATTAACAGCACATCCGGAAGTGGATTTTGTTCAACTGCAGATTAATTACCTGGATTGGGATACGGATACTATTCAGTCTCATAAATGCTATGATGTGGCAGTTAAACATAATAAGAAAATTATTGTTATGGAACCGGTTAAAGGTGGAACACTGGCTAACGTACCACCAAAAGTAGAAGAGCTGTTTAAAGCTGTTCAGCCTGAAATGTCAATGCCTTCTTGGGCTATTCGTTTTGCGGCTAGTCATGATAATGTTATTATGGTACTAAGCGGGATGTCTTCTCTGCAACAGCTGGAAGATAATACCGGCTATATGCAAGATTTCAAACCTCTGGTACAAGAAGAGTTTTCTGCTATTAAAGCAGCTGTGGATATTATCAATGAAACTATTGCAATTCCTTGTACAGCTTGTCAATATTGTGTAGAAGGCTGCCCTAAAAAGATTTTAATTCCCAATTATTTCGCTTTGTATAATGCAGAAAAACGGGAACCACGACGCCCTTTTTCTATTCATTCATTGTATTATATGAATTATACACAGGATTATGGTAAAGCGTCAGATTGTATAGGTTGTAAACAATGCGAACAACATTGTCCGCAGCATATTAAAATAATAAAGTGGCTTAAAAAGGTAGCATCAACTTTTGAAAAATAATTCTACAAAAAGCAACATAGAGTTTACTCAATGTATTAAAATATTACTATAAAGAGGTAAGCTATTATGAACATTTCTGAGGTAAGCAAAGAATATGGGCTTTCTGCTGACACATTGCGCTATTATGAACGAATTGGCCTAATACCACTCGTGCCACGTAAGAAGAGTGGACTAAGGGATTATGATGAGGAAGCTTGCCAGTGGGTTAAATTTATCAAATGTATGCGTGGGGCGGGACTTACTATTGAGACTTTAATAGAATATGTAAAGCTGTTTCAAGAAGGTAAAGCAACTATTAAAGCACGTAAAAAACTTTTGTTGGATCAACGAGCAGAATTAGCAGCTAGAATCGAAGAAATGCAGAAGGTAATGGCCATGCTTGACGCTAAAATAGATGGCTATGAAGATCGCGTCGTTAAGTTTGAAGATAAGTTAAGAAATAAAGAGCATGTGCTTAAAAATAGATAATGACAACGTAAAATGTGCGAAAGGAATAATCAGTGAAAAAGATATTAATAGTGGTACTGGCGCTTATAGTTCTAGTGGCGGGCAGCGCTTTCTACCTAATAAAATTAAAAGGACCTGTTTACGCAGACAGTGCTGATGCTCAATATGTTATGCAAAATATTACCGCGGATAGTCGTACTTCCAGAACCATTGTGTGGCAATCAAGAGGTGTTGTCCCAAAGAGTTACATTGAATATCGCATGACAGGAAATCAGAATTCTTCCCAAATTGAGGCCACGAATATTGATTTTAAAACCGATGAGGGGGTAGTACATAAACACACGGCTTACCTAAGTAATCTAAAACCTGCTACTAAGTACGAGTACCGTGTCGGTGATGATAAAAATCGTACTAATTGGTTCACCTTTACTACCGAGGCCGAAAAGGTTAGCAATTATAAAGTCTTGATTTTCCCTGATTCCCAATGTGCGGACTATGGTGTGTGGCAGAGGCTATCATCGGCTGCCTGGGAAAGAAATAAAGATGCGGTTTTTTTTATAAACATGGGAGACTTGGTAGATAATGGTGAGCAATATTCCCAGTGGAGAGCTTGGCTACGGGCTATTAGTGGAATGGTTAGCACTATTCCTGCAGCTCCAATACCAGGCAATCATGAGTACTATACGCTAGATTGGAAGGCTACGCCTGCTAAGTTATATGAAAATCTATTTTCATTGCCGACTAATGGAACAGAAGGTTTACCAAACCAAACCTATTCCTATGATTATGGTGATGTGCATTATGTAGTCATAGACACTCAAGCTGAAGAATTAGCTGCTTTTGATAACAATATATATGAACGTCAAGTGCAGTGGCTGGAAAAAGATTTGAGCAAGACAAATAAGAAGTGGAAGGTAGCTCTATTGCATCGCAGTCCATTTGACTGGCGCGCATCAGACGCTCCTAATACTATCGGGAAGTCTTTCTTGCCTATATTTGATAAATATGGTGTAAATTTAGTGTTTTTGGCACACATCCATTCCTATAGCCGCACAGTACCTGTTAAGAACTTTGCACCGGCAAATAAGGGTACTGTATATATTACAACAGGACGTAGTGGTGATAAGGTGTGGGAAGGATCACCAAGGAAAACATTTGATGAAATATTCTATAACCCTCTTGATCAACCAAATTATTTGACCTTAGAAGTTACGGATAACGAATTGTATGTTCGTGCGGTTAAGCAAGACGGTTCTATCATTGATGAAGTTCATATAAAGGAATGAAAATGCAGTCCACTATTTTTAATAGTTTGGACTGCATTTTTATTGACAAAAGTGGTTGTTTGTTATACCATTAATATATACCCATAGGGGGTATATTGGAGGCCGATTATGAAAAACATTGAAGATAAAATAAACCAGGAACCTTGTCCTAGTTGTGCTTGTAAAATCAAGGTGCGGGACAAGGAAGGAAAAGAATATAAGGATTTGCTTTCTAGGTTGAATCGTATTGAAGGGCAAGTGAGAGGGATTAAAAACATGTTGGAAGGTGACCGTTACTGTGTAGATATTTTGACGCAGGTAAGTGCCATATCCTCTGCTCTTAATTCTTTTAACAAGAAGCTTTTGGCACAACATATTAAGTCGTGTGTGGTCAAGGATATTCGTGATGGTCATGATGATGTGGTGGATGAACTGTGCGTAACTTTGCAGAAGCTAATGAAATAAGGTGTTAGTATGAAAAATGAAAAATTTATTATAACGGGGATGAGTTGTTCGGCCTGTTCTTCCAGAGTAGAAAAATGTGTTAGTGAACTAACGGGCGTAGAAAAAGCAAGCGTAAATTTGTTAACTAATAGTATGCAAGTTACTTATGACGAAAATATTATAAGTAGTATTGACATTATCAAAACTGTGGAAAAAGAAGGATATGGAGCAAAACAAGCTGGTAAGTCAGTGAGAAGTAAAACAGAAAAAGAGGCACCAAAAAATATTGCGGCAGAAGAAATAAAGAAAATCAGGCAACGCTTGGTCTGGTCTTTTGTCTTTCTTATTCCTATGATGTATATATCTATGCACGGAATGTTAAGCCACCTGTTCAGGATTCCGCTACCTCCCTTTATGGTATTTGCTTTTGGCGGCAGCGAAAACGCAGTTACCTTTGCTTTCGCACAGTTCTTATTGGTTTTACCAATAATGTATTTAAATAGAACATATTTCGAAGTAGGGTTTAAAACTTTATTTCATGGAGCTCCAAACATGGATAGCCTTATTGCAGTTGGTTCAGGTGCGGCAGCTTTGTATGGAATTTTTGCCATATTTCGCATAGGCTATGGTTTGGGACATGGTGATATAGTTTTGGTAAATCAATATCGTGCAGATTTGTATTTTGAATCGGCAGGTATGATTTTAACATTGATTACTTTGGGTAAATTTTTAGAAAGTAAATCCAAAGGGAAAACCAGTGAAGCTATTGAAAAGCTCATGGATATGGCACCTAAAGAAGCTGTAGTAGAACGTGATGGGCAGCAATTAGTTCTGCCTATAGAAGAACTAATGGTTGGAGATATAGTTCTGACTAAACCAGGTGAACGCATCGCGGCTGACGGAACTATAGTAGAAGGAACTACTAGTATAGATGAAGCTATTATTACAGGTGAAAGTATTCCTGTAGAAAAGCGCATTGGCGACAGGGTTGTGGCAGCAACAATTAATAAAAATGGTTTTATTAAATTTAGAGCTGCTAAAGTTGGCGAAGATACAACAATCAGCCAAATTATTAAATTGGTCGATGAAGCAAGTGGAAGTAAGGCTCCGATTGCCAAGCTGGCAGATAAGATTGCAGGAATATTTGTTCCTATCGTTATGTTCATAGCATTAGCCGACACTATCGGATGGTTGTTCTGGGGAGCAAGTTTTGAATTTGCCCTGTCTATAGGAATTTCTATTTTAGTTATCTCCTGCCCTTGTGCGCTGGGACTGGCTACTCCTGTGGCTATTATGGTGGGAACCGGAAAAGGTGCGGAAAATGGCATTTTAATTAAATCAGGAGAGGCACTAGAAACTGCCCATAGTATAGACACTGTGGTTATGGATAAAACCGGTACTATAACTGAAGGGAAGCCTAGGGTTACAGACGTCATTACCAGTGGGGTTAGTCAGGCAATCTTGACAAGTATTGCGGCGGGAATTGAAATAGGTAGTGAGCATCCTTTAGCAGAAGCCATTTTGGAGTATGCAAAAGAGAATAACATAGCTCCTCAGCCTATGCAGAATTTCCGTTCCATTTTTGGACAAGGTATAACAGCTAGTCAAAATACTGAAATTTATTTTGCAGGAAATGAAGCTATGCTAAAAGAAAATGGTATAGATGTATCTAGTATAAAGGCAAAAATAGATAGGCTCGCAGATGAGGGCAAGACACCGCTTATTTTTGCTAAGGGAAAAGAATTACTAGGAATAATAGCGGTAGCTGATATAGAAAAAACCAATAGTAAGGAAGCCATTAAACTTTTTAAAGATATGAATATAAATGTAGTAATGCTCACAGGTGATAATAAAAGGACGGCAGAAGCGTTACGCAAACGGTTACATATTCCTGAAGTGATTGCAGGCGTTATGCCGGAAGACAAGGCAAAGCATATAGCAAAATTGCAGTCAGAAGGTCATATTGTTGCTATGATTGGAGACGGTATTAATGATGCTCCGGCGTTAGCCAGAGCAAATTTGGGCATAGCAATTGGTGCAGGTACCGATGTAGCAATAGAAAGTGCTGATGCGGTGCTGGTACGAAATGATTTATTGGATGCAGTTAGTGCTGTAAGACTTAGTAAAGCAGTAATTCGCAATATCAAGCAGAATCTTTTCTGGGCATTTTTTTATAATAGTATTGGTATTCCTTTGGCAGCAGGGCTGTTTTACCCGGAATTTGGCTTAAAATTAAATCCAATGTTTGGCGCAGCTGCGATGAGTATGAGTAGCGTTTGCGTAGTGTTAAATGCATTGCGCTTACGTTGGTTTAAGATTGATCATAAAATTAGTGAAATTGCAAAAAAGGAGGAGATAATTATGCAAATAGAATTAAAAATTGAGGGTATGATGTGTGCCCATTGCCAAAAGCACGTACATGACGACCTTAGCAAAATAGAAGGTGTAAAAGAGGTGAAAGTAGACTTAGAAGGTAAAAAAGCAGTTGTTACAATGACAAAAAATATACCGACTGAGGAATTCGCAAAAGTCATTGCTGCTGCAGGATATACACTAGTTAAATAAAAAACAGCCCTTGCTATTAAAGTTAATAGTAAGGGCTGCCTTTTTGTTTAATAAGATTTTTAATTAACTAACTAGGGGCTATTTGCTGTTCGCTGCTTTATCTAATAATTCTTTTAATTCAGATTTTGTCATACCGCCAACGTGCACTTTTTTTATATTACCTTTTGCGTTAATAATATAAGTGGTGGGAATGCCTTGAATGTTATAAGCTTTAGCAATGTCAGCTTGTTCTGCTGTATAAACAGGAAAGGTGAAGCCTTTATCTGCTATAAATTTGACGACTTTGTTTTTATCTTTACTATCATCTACACTAACCATAACGAATTGCACCTTGTCTTTATATTCCGGGTAGAGTTCATTAATAAAAGGCATTTCCGCTACACAAGGTGGGCACCAAGTTGCCCAAAAATTCATAAAGACTGGTTTTCCCTTTAGGGAGGATAACTCTATGGGATTACCGTTTAATTCGGTTAGCATTATTTGTGGAGCTGGGTTATCGCGGGTAGCGTCACCGTTATTTAAGGTGGTTTTGTGCCCCATGCCTAACCAATAGTACAAACCTCCTGCTGCCAGTAATATAAAAATTGTAATGCCTAAAATAATTTTTTTTATCATAATTCAAGTTCCTTTCTAGAGCTTTTTAAAGCTAATAGCTTTTGTTGGGCAAACTTTAAGACATTCGCCACAATTAATGCATTCGCGGTCGGCAACTTCTTGACAATCCATTTTACATACTTTTATGCAATGGTTGCAACCATTACACTTCACTTTATCCACCTGTATACCAAATAATGATAGCTTGTTATAAATACCATACCAAGCACCTAAGGGACAAATAAAGCGACAGAAGGGGCGGTAAATAAAAATGCTTATAAGAATAGTAAAAAGCATTAATAAAAATTTCCAGCCAAATAATAAGCCTAGGCTGCTACGTAAATCAGCATTAAGCGTAATTAAAGGAATCGCAGCTTCTAAGGTCCCTGCGGGGCAAATGAATTTGCAAAAAGCAGGAATTCCAACGCCTTCCCAAGCAAAAAATGCTAGCGGTATAATGATAATAAAGAGTATACCTATGGGATATTTAAGGTATGTTAGTTTTAATGTTAGTGTGTTTTTGTGAATTTTAGGGGTAGGAATTTTATAAAGTAGTTCTTGAATAAGCCCAAAAGGACAAAACCACCCACAAACTAATCTACCTAGTAAAAGACCAAAAAGGATTAGAAGCCCTAGGACATAGAAGGGAAAGCGTAAACCTACGCCTGATACAAAACTCTGCAAAGAACCTATTGGACAGGCACCTAAGGCTCCCGGGCAAGAGTAACAGTTAAGGCCGGGCACGCATAGCTGTTTTGAATTGCCTTGCCAAATTCGCCCATTTACAAAGCCAGGTAGATTTCCATTATATATGAAGGCTGTCAAAAATTGTACAATGCGTCGTTTATCCAATGCCAACACACTCCAGGCAAATTATAGCAGCTTTTTGTAATACAGCTATATAATCTTTTTGATAAAGGCCGGAGACGAGAAAAACTATTGCCAGAAACCATAGTGCTTTTTTCATGATTTGCCTCCTCCCTGCAGTATATTATTTATCATAATTATAGCAGTGTTTTATGTATTTACAATGGAATTTGCAGTATTTTCACAGTAATGGCTTGATAGAAAAGATGTAAAATGTTATACTTACTTGGATGTTTAAAGATTGTATCTTATATGGATGTAATAATTAGCGCAAATGCGGGAGGATGATTTTAGTGAAGAAACAGATTTTATCATTATTGGTAGCAGTATTAGTTTGTGTAGGGTTTGCAGGCGTTTTGTCTCCTAAAACTGTGTTAGCAGCAGATACTATTGGTTTTGTAAATGTGCAGAGGGTTTTTGCAAGTTATCCGGACATTAGTAGTGCTAGAGCTGCTATTGGTCTTGAACAAAAAAAGGCTCAAGAAGAATTTCAATCTAAGGCTGCAGGTCTAGACGATGAAGGTAAGAGAGCATTGGATAAAACTTTAACAGAACGTATTGCCCAAAGAGAAGATGAATTAATGGGGCCTATTCAAAAGAAAATTTTGGCTGCCATTAATAAAGTTGCTAAAGCTCAAGGTATATCAACTGTTTTCGATTCCGCTGCTATTGTTACCGGTGGCAAAGATATTACTAAAGACGTAATTGATGTAATTTCCAAATAACGTTAATTTGTCATTAAAGACGCATCCGGATTTATTCCGGGTGCGTCTTTTTTCTTCATATAATATAATGTTAAAGAAAAAGATAGAAACATAAAAGAGTTTAATACTATAGCGTGTCGTTCCAGCCCCAGAAAGTAATACCATGTTCAAGGGAGTAATTGTTCATATTATGATATTTTAAGCGGGCACCATGATTGATACTAATCCAATCTAAACCATAGTCGTAACATATTGTTTCATACGAGTATCCGTTTCTATGCATACTAAACACTTCATCAATAGTTAATGTAGGCCTAGACTGAATGATCATTATGAGAATGAGATAGTCGCCCAAGGAAATACCATGATTAGCACCCCACCAGAAATGATCACGTGGTCCGCCGAAACGAAAAACTATGTTGCTTCTGCGCCAATGATGGTATGATCGGTGATTTTCATAGCTAGGACCGGGGCCAAATGGTCTATGTCTATAATCAAATCTATTATCGAGATGACGGGGTTCCGGTCTATAAATATTAACTGGAGCTTTTATATATTTATGGCTTTCATGTTCTCCCGGGTCTGAGACTGGGTGCTGTGGAGTTCTGTTTGGTTGCGGACCTGGATAGGGGAGAGTTCTTTGCACATCACTAGGACGTTGGCGTACAGTTCTATTTATTGGTTGTTGAGGGTGTTGCCCGTCAGGTTTGCGTTGAGCAATAGGAGCATTAGGTGATACTCTATGCGAACTAGAAGAAGATGGATGTTGAGTTTTTTTATATTCACCTTGCTTAGCTCTCTGATGGTTTACTTGGTTTTGGTCTTCGTCTTGCGGCATTGCTAAGGCCGGTAAAGCATAAAGCGCTGACATAAAACACATTGCTAAAGTTATAGACAGTGTTTTTCTAAGGTTATTACTTAACATACTATCGCCTCCTTAATAATCATTATATAGCATAAAGACCTGTGACTCAACAGTCAGACGTTAAGATTTTGTATACTTCAAAAAACCGAACGAAATTAGAAATTAAGGCGGAAAAGTTCAGAGAAACATTGACATAAAACCTGCCTATTGGTAGAATTAATGTGTACAGTGATGTATTAATATTGAAAAGAACGCCTGGGAGAAATTTTGCTATATGTGTAGAGCTAAAAACTCTTAGGATTTTTTATTTTGGAGGGAAAAGCTATGAAGGTTGCCATTATTATGGGCAGTAATTCTGATTGGCCTATATTGGAGCCGGCAGAAAAAACATTAAAAGAATTTGGTGTGGAAGTAGAGGTTTTGGTGGCCTCAGCTCACAGAACACCTGATTTGGTACATGAATTTGCAGCGGGAGCAAGAGACCGCGGTGTGGAAGTTATTATTGCTGCAGCAGGCGCTGCCGCTCACTTAGGTGGTGTAATAGCCGCTTATACAACACTTCCTGTTATAGGGATACCTATTAATGCTACAGCATTAAATGGTGTAGATGCACTTTTGAGCTTCGTACAAATGCCATCGGGCATTCCGGTTGCTACCATGGCTATTAATGGGGCCAAAAATGCGGCATTGTTTGCTGTACAGATTTTGTCAACAAAGTATCCGGAATTAGTAGAAAAAATGGCTTTAGATAGGAAGAAAATGCAGGCAGAAGTTTTGGCTAAAGGTGAGAAGTTAGCAAAAGTTCGTGCCGAAAGCAACCAATAAGTATTTGTGTTTAGAGAAGGAGAATGAACCGTGCGAGGAATTGAATGGCAAGAAGACAAATGGCATGAAGAATGCGGAGTTTTTGGTATTTTCTCCCATAAAGAAGATGTTGCTTTAAATACTTACTGGGGTTTGTATGCTCTTCAGCATAGAGGACAAGAAAGTGCGGGCATCGCTGCTAGCGATGGTAAGAACATGCATATTAAAAAGGGCATGGGGCTAGTTGCCGAGGTGTTTAAAGATGGCGTAGGCGGTTTGGAAGGAAATATTGCTATAGGCCATGTACGCTATTCTACAACTGGCGCGAGTATGGCCTACAATGTGCAACCGCTGAAAGTTTACTATGATGGAGGAAACTTATCACTGGCACACAACGGAAATTTGACTAATGCTGTGCAAATACGTACAGAATTAGCAAAAGATGGTGTTGTTTTTCAAACAACTATAGATAGTGAGGTTGTACTAAGTCTTATTGCCAGATCTAGAAATAAAAACTTGGAAGATAGAGTAGCAGAAGCAGCGGACAAAATTGAAGGTGCTTTCGCTATTTTGATTATGAATGACCATAAACTGATTGCGTTCCGCGATCCTTATGGTTTTAGGCCTTTATGTTTAGGGAAAATGGATAATGGTTGGGTGGTAGCGTCCGAAACTTGTGCTTTAGATTTAGTGGGTGCTAAGTATGTTCGTGATGTTAAACCAGGTGAAATGATTGTTATAGAAGATGAAAAAACAGAGCCTAAAAGCATTATGTATAGTACTAAAAAACCTAAGAAGACGGCGCATTGCGTATTCGAATATGTTTATTTTGCCAGACCGGATAGCATAATGGATGGCGAGAGTATTTATGAAGCCCGCGTTAATATGGGCAGACAGCTTGCCCGTGAGACTAAAAATATTAAAGCGGATATCGTTATTTCAGTGCCCGATTCAGGGACTCCGGCTGCTATTGGTTATGGCTTGGAAGCTGGTATTCCTTTCATGGAGGGTTTAACTAAGAATAAATATATTGGCAGAACCTTTATTCAACCAACACAAAAACAAAGGCTGAATGCTGTCCGTTTAAAATTAAATGCTAATAAGGCCTTGGTTGCCGGTAAGTCGGTAGTTATGGTTGATGATTCAATAGTTAGAGGAACAACAAGTGGCAAGATTGTTCAGTTATTGAAAGATTCAGGAGCAAAAGAAGTTCATGTTTGCATAAGTTCACCACCTGTTACTGACCCTTGCTATTATGGTATTGACACTTCTGTGCGCAAAGAGCTTATTGCGTCAACTAAGACCGTAGAAGAAATTCGTGAATATATTAAAGCGGATAGTTTACATTATATTTCTATGGAAGGTTTGCGCAAGTCTTTAACACATTTAGATCCGGATGGTATGTGTTATGCTTGTTTTAATGCAAATTATCCTGATGATGCAGAAACAGCAGTACGTCAAGGAACAAAATTCTTGTTTGATGCCGAAGCCTAGGGGAGGAAAATAAATGAGCGACAAAAAACAAATTACTTATGCTGATGCCGGAGTAGATATTGATGCTGGTAATCGTGCGGTTGAACTCATGAAAGAAAGTGTACGTGCTACATATCGTCCGGAGGTAATCGGTGATTTAGGTGGATTTGGCGGTTTGTTTGCGTTAAATTCAGGTAAGTATAAGAACCCGGTTTTGGTTTCAGGAACAGATGGCGTAGGGACTAAATTAAAGATTGCTTTTATGCTAAATAAGCATGATACGATTGGACAAGATGCAGTAGCCATGTGTGTTAATGATATTTTGGTCCAGGGCGCAGAACCTTTGTTTTTCTTAGATTATATTGCTGTAGATAAAGTAAATGCAGAAAAAGTTGCTCAGATCGTCAGGGGTGTTGCCGGGGCTTGTAAAGAATCAGGGTGTGCTCTTGTTGGTGGAGAAACTGCTGAGATGGCAGGGTTCTACTCTAATGATGAATATGACATTGCCGGATTTTGTGTAGGCGTTGTGGAAAGAAGCAAAATGATTACCGGTGATAAGGTAACCGTTGGTGATGTATTGTTGGGTCTCCCCTCTACAGGGTTGCATTCAAACGGGTATTCTTTGGTTCGTAAAATTTGTTTCGAAGTTATGGGGATGCAGGGTGACACCCTGGTACCTGAGTTTGGCAAGACTTTAGGTGAAGAACTTTTGACTCCTACTAGGTTGTATCCTAACGTTTGTCTGCCTTTAATTGAAAAGTTTAACTTGCATGGCATGGTACATATTACCGGAGGTGGTTTCTATGAGAACATACCTCGTATTTTACCTGATGGCTGTGATGCTTTAGTAGATGCCGGTGCGTGGGAAATGCCTCCTGTTTTCAAAAAAATACAAGAATGGGGCAATGTTCCTTGGGCTGAGATGTATAGAACCTTTAATATGGGTGTTGGCATGGTTTTACTTGTGGGCGCCGATGAAGCTGATGCTGTTCGTGAACACTTAGCAAGCCTAGGTGAAAAATATTATGAATTAGGCTCAGTAGTTGAGGGAAGCAAAAAGACCATTATGAAGGGCGGAGTTTTTGGTGAATAACCGGAAAATAGGCGTTCTAGCCAGTGGTTTTGGCAGCAATTTACAGGCTATCATGGATGCTATTGCACAAAAAGGACTGCCGATAGAGATAGCAGTTGTAATTTGTGATAAGGGTGATGCTTACGCTCTGGAAAGAGCAAAAAATGCCGGTATATCTCATGTTGCTATAGTTCGTAAGGAATGTTTAGATAAAAATGATTTTGAGAATAAAATTGACACAGTTTTGCGGGCAGCAGATGTAGAATTGGTAGTGCTTGCAGGTTTTATGCGTATTTTAAGCAGCGGTTTTGTTTCTAAGTGGAAACACAAAATTATTAACATTCATCCAGCTCTTTTGCCTGCGTTTACAGGATTGGATGCCCAAGGACAAGCTCTGGAGTATGGAGTTAAGGTTGCAGGGTGTACGGTACATTTTGTCGATGAAGGAATGGACACGGGCCCTATTATTTTGCAAAAGGCAGTACCTGTTTTAGATGATGATACACATGATACTTTGGCTGGTAGAATTTTAGTGCAAGAACATTTGGCGTTGCCTGAAGCTATTGAACTATGGGCAAGCGATAAAATAGAAGTGCATGGGCGTAAAGTATATATTACTAAATAATTTAAATGGGGTGACTATATGACAATTAAAAGAGCTTTGGTAAGTGTGTCTGACAAAACGGGCGTTGTAGAATTAGCTAAATTTCTTCATGAAATTGGCGTAGAAATTATTTCTACCGGTGGTACAATGAAGGCTATTAAAGAGGCAGGGATACCTGTTACTTATGTTAGTGACGTTACCGGATTTCCGGAGATTATGGATGGCAGAGTGAAGACATTGAATCCAAAAATTCACGGCGGTATTTTGGCAGTACGCAGCAATCCGGAACATATGGCAGCCTTGGAAAAACATGGTATTAAGCCTATTGATTTGGTTGTTGTTAATTTATACCCATTTGAAGCTACCATTGCTAAACCTGATGTTACTGAGGCGGAAGCTATTGAGAACATTGATATTGGTGGACCGGCTATGCTTAGGGCTGCAGCCAAAAATTTCCGCGATGTAATCATAGTCACAAATCCTGCTCGGTATAGCAGTCTTATTGCTATGTTAGCACAATATGGTGATGCTGATATTACAACTAGAAAGACGTTAGCAAAAGAAGCTTTTGCTCATACTTCTGAATATGATGCAGCTATTAGTACATATTTGACAAAACAGTTAACTGACAGAAAATAATTTTGCTGGGGGATGCACATGCGTATTTTAGTTATTGGTGGGGGAGGGCGCGAACATGCTTTGGTATGGAAATTGGCGCAAAGCCCAAAAGTTGAAAAAATATATGTAGCACCGGGTAACCCCGGTATGCTCAATTTAGCAGAATGTATAAACTTGCCGGCTAGTGATTTTGAAAGTGTAGCAGCGTTTGCTATGGAGAAAAAAATTGATTTAACCGTAGTTGGACCCGAAGGTCCTCTTGTAGCGGGTATTGTTGATGTGTTTAAGGCTCATGGTTTAGCTATATTTGGACCTACTGCTGCAGCAGCTGCTATTGAAGGATCTAAGTCTTTTTCCAAGGAGCTTATGCACAAATATAATATTCCCACAGCTTTTTTCAAGATATGCAGTGACAGCACTGCAGCTAAAGCTTATATAAAAGAAAAAGGTGCTCCAATTGTTATTAAGGCCGATGGTTTGGCAGCAGGTAAGGGCGTAGTAGTAGCTATGACTGAAGCAGAGGCACTGACGGCCATCGATGATATCATGGGCAGCCATAAATTTGGTGAGGCCGGCGCACAGGTGGTCATTGAAGAATTTATGGACGGTGAAGAAGCGTCACTTTTAGCTTTTACTGACGGCGACATGATTGTTCCTATGCTTGCAGCGCAAGATCATAAACGCATTAATGATGGAGATGAAGGCCCAAATACAGGAGGAATGGGTGCATATGCGCCAGCTCCGGTGTTGACGGCCGAGCTAAAACAAAAATGCCTTGAAACTATTTTAAAACCTACAATAGCTGCTTTAAAAGCAGAAGGTCGTAAATATTCAGGTTGTTTGTATGCCGGACTCATGATCAAAGGTTCGGATATAAAGGTTGTGGAGTTTAATGCTCGTTTTGGAGATCCGGAAACCCAGGTTGTTTTACCTCTTTTGAGCAGTGATTTGGTGGAAATCATGCTTGCATGTGCTAATGGTACACTTAATGAGACAATGGTGAAGTGGTCGGATAAGTCTGCGGTATGTGTGGTTATGGCTTCAGGCGGTTATCCTGCTTCTTATCCTCAGGGACTTGTTATAAGTGGGCTTGCTGCGGCAAATGCCGCAGATGGCGTAGTAGTTTTTCATGCAGGAACCAAAGAAAAAGATGGTCAAGTAGTTACGGCAGGCGGCCGCGTCTTAGGAGTAACAGCAGTGGGAAGTAGTATTGCTCAAGCCAAAGACGAAGCTTATGTAGCAGTGGATAAAATACATTTTGCCAATGTACATTACCGCAAAGATATTGCTTGGAGAGCACTTAAATAAATCAATAAAGGAAATCCCGTTGATTATTTTCTGGTCAATGGGATTTTTTGTAAAGAAAGTTACGCATAACTGTTGTAATTGAAACGGTTTGGTGGTAAACTAAGTAAAATATTTTTTGTGAAAAGGGAGGAAAAAAATGGCTTTTATTTATGATGAACCAGCTCATACATTTAGCGAGTATCTTTTAGTTCCTGGATATTCTTCTAAAGAGTGTGTACCTGCTAATGTGGATTTACAAACACCTTTGGTAAAATTTAAAAAAGGTGAACAACCGGCTATTACTTTAAATATTCCTATGGTATCAGCTATCATGCAATCGGTTTCTGATGATAATATGGCTATTGCCCTTTCTAAAGAAGGTGGAATTTCTTTCATATTTGGCTCTCAATCAATTGAAAGTGAAGCTGCTATGGTAGCTCGCGTTAAGACTTATAAAGCGGGTTTTGTAACAAGTGACTCCAATATTCAGCCAAGTAGTACTTTGCAAGATATCCTGCGCCTAAAAGAAGAGACAGGTCATTCTACAGTTGCTGTTACTTCTGACGGAACTGTTAATGGGAAACTCATGGGTATTGTAACTAGCCGTGATTACCGTGTGAGCAGAATGTCTTTGGATACCAAAGTATCCGAGTTTATGACACCGATTAAAGATATGATTGTTGCTAAGCACAGCACAAGTTTGCATGATGCCAACAATATTATTTGGGACAATAAGCTTAATACTTTACCTGTAGTAGATGATGAAGGACGCCTTTTATACATGGTGTTCCGTAAGGATTATGCTTCCCATAAGGAATATCCACTAGAACTTTTAGACGCACAAAAACGACATGTAGTAGGTGCAGGTATTAATACCCGTGACTATGCAGAGAGGGTTCCTGCTTTAGTTGATGCAGGTGCTGATGTACTTTGTATTGATTCGTCAGAAGGCTATAGCGAGTGGCAAAAAATAACGTTGGACTGGATTCGCAGCAAATATGGAGACAGCGTTAAAGTAGGTGCAGGCAATGTTGTAGATAGAGATGGCTTCCGTTTCTTAGCAGAATCCGGAGCAGATTTCGTCAAAGTTGGTATTGGCGGTGGGTCTATTTGTATCACCCGTGAACAAAAAGGTATTGGACGTGGGCAGGCAACTGCTATTATTGAAGTAGCCAAAGCTCGCGACGAATATTTTGCAGAAACAGGTATTTATGTTCCAATCTGTTCAGACGGTGGAATAGTTTATGACTACCACATGACCTTGGCTTTGGCTATGGGAGCAGATTTTATGATGTTAGGGCGTTACTTTGCACGTTTTGATGAGTCTCCAACTAACAGAGTAAATATAAATGGGGCTTATATGAAAGAATATTGGGGCGAAGGGTCTAACCGTGCTCGTAATTGGCAAAGGTACGATATGGGGGGAGCTTCTAAATTATCATTTGAAGAAGGCGTTGATTCCTACGTTCCTTATGCAGGCTGCTTGAAGGACAATGTTAATTTAACCTTAAGTAAATTGCGGTCTACTATGTGTAACTGCGGTGCTATGAACATTCCTGAACTACAAAAGAATGCACGTCTGACGCTTGTATCTGCTACCAGTTTGGTAGAGGGTGGCGCACACGATGTTATGCTCAAAGATAATAATTCAAATAATTATCCTAAATAAATTCAAATTGAAGGTTTTTGCCTCTGTTTGTAGAACTTTACAAACAGAGGCTTTTTTCAAACTATAAAACATTTTTCTGACCGTACTATCTTATTCGATAATGTTGACAAATTAAGGGGGGAAGTACGTGAGAATTAAAACTACTATTGTAGCAGTTCTAATGTGCATGTGCCTACTACCTTTTGAGGTAGAGGCTAAAGAAAAAATATTGTTTATACCAATGGATGACAGACCGGTGTGTATGAGTTATACCGTAAATAGTTTGAAAAGCGCAGGTTGGGATATTCAAACACCTCCACAAGAGTATATTGCTTCTTATAATAGGACCGGTGATCCTGATAAGCTTTATGCATGGTTGGAAGATAATGCACTTTTGGCTACGGATGCTATTGTTTCCAGCGATAGTTTAATTTATGGTGGGTTAGTGGCCTCAAGGACCCACGAATTAAGCGAACAGGTTATAGATGCTAGGACACAAAGACTTTTAAATTTTAAAAAGAAGTTTGGTTTATTGCGCTTGTATGTTTTTGGCACTATTATGCGGTCCCCTAAGGCAAGTAGTGCTCCGGTAGAGCCTAGTTATTACGGTAAATATGGTCCGCAAATTTTTCTCATGGGTGCACTAAAAGATAAACAGGAAATGAAAACTATTAGCAAAAAAGAAGCTAAAGAATTACAAGAAGTGCTAAAAAGTATTCCCGCTGAAGTACAAACGGATTTGTATACTAGGCGCAAGGCTAATCTAGAAGTAACAAAAAAGCTTCTTGACGGTGTTAAAGATAATGCTTTTGATTATTTTCTTTTGGGTAAAGATGATACAGCTGTTAATTCAGATGCCCATCGAGATGCACGTGAAATTGACTCTGCGATGAAGAACCTGCCCGCTTGGAAAATCAGATTTTTTGCCGGTGCTGATCAATTGGGATTAATACTGCTAACTCGTGCAGTAAATAAAATTGAGCAAACGACACCCTTAGTTTATACTTTTTACAATGAAGGAGTAGGCGAGAAAACAATCCCTACGTATGAAGATACAGTCGTTAAAAAAACCTTGCGAGAGCATATTCTGGCAGCAGGGGCTTTCCCGGCAGCTATTTCTAAAAATGCTGATTTAGTTTTGGCAGTTAATACGCCTGAAAATGGCTTGTGTTTATCGGCAACTAGTCCACTTAATAACGGGCAGTTAACCGGGGCAAATAAAAACTTTCTAAACAAGGTGCAAGGCTTTGTTGAGTCAGGCAAAAATGTAGGTGTTGGTGACATTGCTTACTCTAATGGTTCTGATAATGCATTGGTGGCAGGTTTGTTTGCAACTAAGGTAAGGACGTTACCCAAAAAACATGGCAAAGAAAATGTTGGACGTGCAGGGCATGTTAGCGAACTGGCATGGTACTTGGGTGCTTATGCCGGTTGGAATACGGCCAGCAATACTTTGGGGTATGCTATTGGTCAAGGAATTTTGCGGCCATACATGAATGAAAACAAGAAAAATGATTTACTGGCTGTGCGTTATTTGGATGAATGGGTTTATCAGGCACATGTGCGCCAAGATGTACGAAACGACTTGATTTATAAAAATCAGTGGGTTGACGGTTCGCTAAAACCTAAACAGAGGGCAGAAGCAGAGGCAGCCATAAGTAAAGGTATGCTCATCTTTGCATCTAAGTATATGGCACAGGGTGAATTGAAAAGGTGGAAATTTACGTTGCCATGGAGTAGAATGTTTGAAGTAAATGTTTCCTTAAAAACTGATGAGATAAAGGTTAATAACAATTAGTATTTACATAATAAGGAGGAATAGTACATGAATGAAATTTGGCAAGAAGTATATGGTATGCAAGGAGAGTTAACTAAACGTCGTAGGGATTTACACCGCTATCCTGAATCTGCGTGGACGGAGTTTCGCACAGCTTCTATGGTTGCTACGGAATTAACTAAACTAGGTTATGAAGTCCATTTGGGTAATGAAGTTATGGATGAAAAGGAAATGATGGGAGTCCCCAGTGCACAAATATTGCAAAGTTGTATGGACAGAGCAATTAGCGAGGGGGCTGATCCTGCCCTAGTTGAGAAAATGAGTGGTGGTAAAACAGGCGTTATGGGTATAATGCATTTTGCTAAACCGGGTAAAGTTGTTGGCTTGCGTTTTGATATGGACTCTAACGAGGTCGTAGAGAGTTCTGATAGTACACACCGACCAATGGCGGAGAATTTTCGCTCTACCCATGAGGGTTGTATGCATGCCTGTGGCCATGATGGACATGTGACAGTAGGCTTAGCGGTTGCAAAATTAATTGCAGAGCACAAAGATGAGATGTCAGGAACTGTAAAATTCTTCTTTCAACCGGCAGAAGAAGGTGTGCGAGGCGCCAGAGCTATGGTAGCTAGTGGCATTGTTGATGACGTTGAATATTTTTTGTCAGGGCACATTGGCTTCAATGCTGATAAGGACAATGAATTAGTGTGTATGACAGGTGGATTTCTTGCAACTAGTAAATTGGATGCTCACTTTACCGGAGTATCAAGCCATGCAGGTGCGGCACCGGAGCAAGGAAAGAACGCTTTGTTAGCAGCTGCCCAAGCAGCTATCTCTTTACACACTATTTCTCGTCATGGGGCGGGAGCATCTCGTATTAACGTAGGTGTTATTAATGCAGGAACAGGACGTAATGTTTTGCCGGATGTAGGAGAAATTAAGATGGAGACTCGTGGTGCCAACACGGACATCAATAATTACATGATGAATGAATCTAAACGTATGATTGCCGCCGCTGCAGCTATGTATGATGTAAAAGTTACTACAAAAGAAGTGGGCGGAGCTCCGGCTTGCGAACTTAGCGAAGATATGGGTAAAGAAATTTACAATATAGCTACGGCATCAGGACAATTTACCGAGGTAGTTCCATTTATTAGTTTAGGTGCAAGTGAGGATTGTTCATACTTCATGGATAGAGTTCAACGTAACGGCGGGCAGGCAACTTATATGATGTATGGAACAACCCTAAAGGCAGGTCACCATAATATGGCTTTTGATTTTAACGAAGAGTGTCTTCCTAAGGCAGTAGGTATTTTGGTAACCTTAGCCCAACATTTTGGCAATAAATAAAGGTAGGCATCTTTTAATTATAAAAGGTGACTTTAGGTTGACATTTTACATCTATAGTGATAACATACTAGCAACGGAATATTACCTTTAATCTAGTCCTGTGAGACTAAGAAAGGGTCTTTTATGAAGCTCTTAAAAGCCTTCTTGTCCACATTGGCAAGAAGGCTTATTTTGTTGTACAACACATCTTTAAGTGATTCTGCGAAATCAGCAAGAGTGTTATAACAAGCATAAACACGTTATAACTCCACCCATTGCTGGCGCAATGGGTGTTTTTTTGAAAAAACGTATAGGGGGTAAAAAAATGGCAAAAGCAGCGGCATCATTGTCAGGCAGAGACATTTTAGATTTAGATTCAATGACTTTGGACGAGTACGAACTGGTTATGCGCACAGCAACAGAAATGAAAAAAATAATGGGTAGAGATATTAAAAAGGTGCCCTCTCTTCGAGGAAAATCTATAATAAATCTTTTCTATGAAAATAGCACTAGAACAAGGACGTCTTTTGAATTGGCAGGGAAATATCTTGGGGCAGATGTAGTAAATATAACTGCTGCTAGTTCCAGCGTAGCTAAGGGTGAATGTTTGCGTGATACGATTTTGACAGTGCAATCTATGGCTTGTGACGCTATTGTTATGCGTCATCCCATTGAGGGTGCAGCTGCTTATGCTGCAAAAGTTGCTGCTCCTGTTATTATCAACGCAGGAGATGGTGCTCATGCGCATCCTACCCAAGGTCTTTTAGATATGTTTACAATTAGGGAACAAGGTAAGAATTTCAAAGATTTAAAAATGGTTATTATAGGCGACGTTTTATATAGCAGGGTTGCACGAACAAATATTGCCGCATGGACAAAATTAGGGGCAGATGTACATGTAGCAGGCCCTATGACTTTATTGCCACATGACATAGAAGCCTTAGGCGTTACAGTACATAAACGGGTTGAGGAAGCATTGGAAGGCGCGGATGTAGTAGATATTTTGCGTATTCAGTTAGAGCGTCAACAAAAGGGATTGTTTCCAACGACGCGCGAATATGCGAGAATTTTTGGCGTAAATGAAGAAAAACTGAAATTAGCTAAACCTGATGTTACGGTTTTACATCCGGGACCTATGAACAGAGGGCTGGAAATATCCTGGGAAGTCGGTTATTGTGATAATGCCGCTATTCGCACGGAAGTTCAAAACGGCGTAGCTGTTCGTATGGCACTGTTATTCTTGACTTTGACTGGAGGTAAGCAAATTGAAAACGCTAATTAAGCACGGACGTATCGTAGATCCTAGCCAAAATCTTGACGCCGTTATGGATTTAATGGTAGAAGATGGCATAATAATAGCTTTGGAAAAAGAAATTACAACAGAAGCTGATGAGGTTTTTGACGCTAATGGGTTAGTTGTCGCTCCGGGATTTATAGATTTGCATACACATTTGCGAGAACCCGGATTGGAAGCGAAGGAAGATATTGTTTCCGGTACTAAGGCTGCAGCAGCCGGTGGTATTACTCGTATTGCCTGTATGCCCAATACAAAACCTGTGGTAGATAGTTCTATAATTGTTAGCGGAATTAAAGAGCGAGCTGCTAAAGAAGGATATGTACATGTCGAAGTTATCGGAGCTATAACTAAAGGTCAACAAGGTAAGGAATTAGCTGAAATGGGTGACATGGCGATGCGTGGGGCTATGGCGTTTTCAGACGATGGACATTATGTTGACAGTGCTCACACAATGATGGTGGCGGCAAAATATGTATCTGCTTTTGATAAAGCACTTATTTGTCATGATATTGAGACGGAATTAAATCACGAAGGATATATGCATGAAGGAGCTGTTTCTGCACGTATTGGCGTACCTGGGATACCTTCAATTTCCGAAGATATAGCAGTAGCTAGAGATACAATAATTTCTGAGTATACAGGAACACATATTCATGTTGCGCATATTGCCAGCAAGGGTGCAGTAGATATTGTACGACAAGCAAAAAAACGAGGTGTTAATATAACCTGTGAAGTTGCCGTTCATCACTTAACTTTAACAGATGAAGCTTGCGCTAATTATAGTACTGCAACAAGGGTTTCCCCTCCTTTACGCTCACAAGACCATGTTGATGCGTTGAGAGCGGCTTTAAAAGATGGAACAATAGATGCTATCGTTACGGATCATGCACCACATGCGCCTGAAGAGAAAGATGTGGAATTTAGAAACGCTCCTAATGGCTTTTGTGGCTTAGAAACCTCCGTTGGTGTAATTTTAACTGAACTTTATCAAACAAACCTCTTCACAATTAACGAGATTGTTGGTAAAATGAGTACAGAACCTGCGAATATTTTTGCACTAAATGCTGGAAGTTTAAAAGTAGGCAAAAATGCAGATGTAACTATAATCGACCTCAATAAGGAATGGACAGTCAATAGTATGAATTTTTATACAAAAGGCAAAGTTACACCTTATGAAGGTAAAACATGTAAAGGAAAAGCTGTGGCGACTATGGTAGCAGGAAAATTCGTCATGAGAGATGGTGTGGTATGCGCAAGGTAAAAGGGAAATTAGTATTAAAAGACGGCAGCGTCTATGAAGGAGATTTATATGGCAACCGCAACGCTGTGGGCGAAGTAGTTTTCACTACAGGCATGAGCGGTTATCAAGAAACTTTAACTGATCCATCTTTTTGTGACCAAATCGTAGTTATGACTTACCCTTTGGTAGGAAATTATGGGTGTTGTAAACTTTTTGATCAATCAGATAAATGCTGGTATCAAGGGTTTATTGTTAGTGAGCTTTGTGATGAGCCGAGTAATTGGCGTAATGAAGAGTCTTTACCGGACTTTTTAGAGAGAATGAATGTACCGGTTTTGGTTGGAGTAGATACGCGTGCTATTACACGTAAGATTCGTTCTTATGGTACTTTGCAAGGGGTTATTGTGCCCAGCGATATGCCACAGGAAGAAATTGATAAGCTTTTAGCCACACCGGAAGTGCATGATCAAGTAGCCAAGGTTACTACACCAGAGGTTTATACTATGGGTGAAGGTAAATATCACGTTGCCGTGTTGGACTATGGTATTAAGCGTAATATTTTAAAATCTTTAATTAAATTTGATTGCCGTCTAACGGTCTTTCCTGCAGAGACATCTGCAGAACAGGTTTTATCCGTGCAACCTGATGGCATATTCCTATCTAATGGACCTGGCGATCCGGAAGATTTAAAAGTTGAAATTGCTAATATAAAAAAGATGATGGGCAAAAAACCAATCTTTGGTATTTGTATGGGGCATCAAGTTATGGGATTGGCTAATGGGGCTAAAACAAAGAAGATGCTTTTTGGACATCGTGGTATTAATCAACCGGTCAAAGATTTGGTAGAGAACAAAGTAGTAATTTCCTCGCAAAATCATGGCTTTATGGTTGATGAAGCTTCTCTTAAAGGGATTAATGTGGAAATAACCAATAGGTCTTTGAATGATGGGACGATTGAAGGGTTGAAATATCTCGATCATCCCAGCTTTAGTGTGCAGTATCATCCGGAAGCATCACCAGGACCTTCCGGTCATGAGTATTTGTTTGAACGGTTTGTAAAAATGATGGGAGGACGCTAAGATGCCGAAAAAAGCTAGTATAAAAAAAGTAATAGTTATCGGCTCCGGTCCTATTATCATAGGGCAGGCCGCGGAGTTTGATTATGCAGGTACGCAGGCTTGTCGCTCCTTGAAAGAAGAAGGGTTGGAAGTTGTTTTGGTTAATAGCAATCCTGCTACCATTATGACTGATGTGCATATTGCTGATCGTGTTTACATTGAACCTATTAATGCAGAATTTTTGGAAAATGTTATCAAAAAGGAACGACCTGATTCAATGTTGGCTACTTTGGGCGGCCAAGTGGGTTTGAATATGGCCATGGATTTATATGAAAAGGGAATTTTGGCCGAATATCATGTAGAGCTTTTAGGAACGCAAATTGAAAGCATAAAAAAAGCAGAAGACCGCGAATTATTCAAAGAGACAATGGAAAAACTTCATCAACCAATTCCTGAAAGTGCGATTGTAGAAACTGTTTCGGCAGCGAAAGAATTTGCCAAAAAAGTAGGATATCCGCTGATAGTACGTCCTGCCTATACACTTGGAGGAACCGGTGGCGGAATTGCCAATAATGATGATGAGTTAGACGATATTACCAACAAAGGCTTGAAATATAGTCTAATTGGGCAAGCTCTTATTGAACGCAGTGTTGCCGGCTGGAAAGAAATTGAGTATGAAGTACTACGAGACGCGGCAGATAACTGTATTACTGTTTGTAATATGGAAAATCTGGATCCTGTAGGTGTACATACAGGCGATAGTATTGTAGTAGCACCTTGTCAAACTTTAAGTGACAGAGAAGTTCAAATGCTGCGTACAGCTGCTATTGATATTGTTCGTGAGTTAGGTGTTGAGGGTGGGTGTAATGTTCAATACGCTTTGGATCCTGATTCCGAAAAATATATTGTTATAGAAGTAAATCCACGTGTAAGTCGTTCATCTGCGCTAGCCTCTAAAGCAACAGGATATCCAATTGCCAAAGTTGCTAGTAAAATTGCGGTTGGTTATAACTTGGACGAAATAGAAAATGCTGTGACAAAAAAGACTACTGCTTGTTTTGAACCCACATTAGACTATGTAGTACTTAAGATACCTCGCTGGCCCTTTGATAAGTTCGTTAATGCTGATCGTACTTTAGGTACACAAATGAAGGCTACCGGTGAAGTTATGTCTATAGAGCGTAGCATGGAAGCTGCTCTTTTGAAGGCAGTCCGTTCTTTGGAAATAGGTCTGATACATTTAGAAATGCCAGAACTTAAACCACTATCTGATGAAGAGGTTTTTGCTCGGATTAAAAATGTTGACGATGAAAGATTCTTTGTTATAGCGGAAGCTTTTCGTAGGGGAAAACCATTAGAAGAAATTCATCAAATAACTAAGATAGATCGCTTTTTCTTGCGCAAGATTAGCAACATAGTTGATATGGAAGCTGTTATAAAACAAGGACCAATGGACGCAGAGCTTATGCGTCGTGCCAAGAAAATGGGATTTGCCGATGTTACAATTGGTGCTTATTTAGGAAAAACTGATTTAGAAATTCGCAAAATGCGTAAGGAATGGAATATTATTCCGACCTATAAAATGGTTGACACTTGCGCGGCAGAATTTGCAGCGGAAACACCATACTACTACTCAACCTATGGTAGCGAAGATGAAGTAATTGAATCTAATCGTAAAAAAATCATTGTACTTGGCTCCGGACCTATTCGCATAGGTCAGGGTGTAGAGTTTGACTATTGCTCAGTACATTCTGTATGGGCCTTAAAAGAACTCGGATACGAGACTATTATTATTAACAACAATCCTGAAACTGTAAGTACGGATTTTGATACTTCTGATAGATTGTATTTTGAGCCTTTGACTTTAGAAGATGTCTTGAACGTTATTGACCGTGAACAACCTGAGGGTGTAATTGTACAATTTGGCGGGCAAACAGCGATTAATTTGGCTGGACCATTAGCTAAATGTGGAATAAAGATTATGGGTTCAAGTGTAGACAGTATTGATAAAGCAGAAGATAGAGAACGTTTTGATGAACTTTTGACCGCGGTTAATATTCCTCGCCCCAACGGACATACGGTTTTTGACACTCTTGGAGCTATTAAAGCTGCCAATAATGTAGGATATCCGGTCATGGTAAGGCCCTCTTATGTACTGGGCGGCCGTGCCATGGAAATTGTTTATAATGACGAAGAACTTAAATACTATATGACTAGCGCGGTTAAAGCATCATTGGAACACCCCGTATTAGTTGACCATTATTTAATGGGTACAGAAGTTGAGGTAGACGCCATTTGTGATGGGGTAGATGTACTTATCCCCGGTATCATGGAACATGTGGAAAGAGCCGGTGTTCACTCAGGTGACAGCATAGCGGTTTATCCACCAAGAACTTTGAGCGAGCATGTTATAAAAACAATTATTGATTATACAAATAAGCTAGCTTTAGGTTTGGAAGTTCATGGCATGATTAATATTCAGTATATTGTGCGTGATGGTAATGTTTATGTTATAGAGGTCAATCCTCGTTCTAGTAGAACTGTACCCTTCTTGAGTAAGGTTACCGGTGTATCCATGGTAGATGTAGCCACTAAATGCGCTATGGGGCATAGTATCAGAGAACAGGGATTTAAACCTGGATTAAGGCTTTTTCCAGATTATTGTGCAGTAAAAGCTCCGGTCTTTTCTTTCAACAAAATGACAGATGTTGATATTACCTTGGGGCCTGAAATGAAATCCACAGGGGAAGTTATGTGTGTAGACTATCAATATTCCAGGGCGTTGTACAAGGCCTGTATAGCTGCTGGTATGAATGTACCCGCAGAGGGAGCTATTCTTATTACAGTGTCAGATATGGATAAGCCGGAAGCAGCAGAAATTGCAGCAGGATTTGTAGATTTGGGCTACGAAGTATTGGCTACAAGCGGAACAGCTAAATATCTAAAGGATAAGGGTATTAAAGTTACGGAAGCAGTAAAAGTTAGTGATGGCACGCCAAATTTATTGGATGATATTAAAGACGGTAGAATTGCCATGGTTATTAATACGTTAACTCATGGACGGGACGCCGCTAGAGATGGTTTCCGCATTCGTCGGTCAACTGTTGAACATGCAATACCTTGCTTGACTTCTATGGATACCGCAAGAGAACTGCAACATGTTATGAGTGCCATGCGTCGCAGGCGTATGGTCAGCACCATAGCATTACAAGATTTAACGTGGGAGTGATAAACTTGCCAAAAACAATTGTTGAGGCCAAAGTAATAGGACAACAAATTTTATCTAAAGATGTTAAACTTATTGAAGTCTTTGCTCCCGAAATCGCACGTACAGCAAAACCTGGACAGTTTGTAAATGTTCAAGTATCAAAACAGGCGGCGCCGCTTTTGCGCCGTCCTTTTGGCGTTGCGGGCATAGATTATAAAAGTGGTACTTTTAAGATGATTTATCGCATTATGGGCGAGGGCACTCAAATTTTGGCTGAGCTTTGTAGTGGTGATGTTATAAGTATTATTGGGCCTCTAGGTCATGGGTTTGACTTAACTGCTAAGCACCCGCTTTTAGTTGGTGGTGGATTAGGCTTGGCACCTTTGTTATATTTAGCTCAGAGTTTTTTAAAAAAGAATATAGAAGTGCTTATGGGTGGCAGGACGGCTTCTGAACTTTTTTGGCAAGACTTGTTTAATGAGGAAACTGCTGCGATACATATGACAACTGATGACGGCAGTCTTGGAACGAAGGGAACTGTTAATGCATTGCTGCCACAACTGTTGGAAACAGGAAAATATGATTGTGTTTATGTCTGTGGACCGGTACCCATGATGAAAGCAGTGGTAAAGGTTGTAGAAAAAGCTGGGCTGCCTTGTCAGATATCTTTGGAAAAATATATGGCTTGTGGCTTTGGAGCTTGCTTGTCTTGTGCTTGTGGCGGTGTTGGAAAACGCTTAAAGGTTTGCACCGATGGACCGGTATTTTGGTCGACGGAGGTGGAGGAATGGTAAAGCCTTTGTATGATAATCGTTTAGCAATAAATATTGGCGGGTTGAAAATGAACACGCCGGTAACAACGGCTTCCGGTACTTTTGGTTTTGGTTTAGAATTTCAAGATTTTTTGGATTTGGAAAAAGTCGGTGCTGTAACTGTGAAAGGAACTACCTTAGAACCGCGTTCAGGGAACAAGGGACAACGGGCAGTAGAAACACCGGCCGGTATGCTTAATTGTGTAGGGTTAGAAAATCCTGGTTCCGACTATTTCTTACAAGAAACTTTGCCTAAATTAAAAAAAATCGCTGTGCCTATAATTGTTAATATTGCAGGGAACTCACCTGAAGAATATGGTAAGTTAGCAAAAAAATTAGATGTGGATGGCGTAGATGCAATTGAAATTAATATTTCGTGCCCTAATGTTAAACAGGGGGGACTAGCTTTTGGAACCTGTCCGGATAGTGCGGTAGAAGTTGTCAAAGCAGTAAAAGCTAATACTTCAAAATTTGTTATTACAAAACTTTCTCCTAATGTGACGGATATTGTGGAAATTGCCTTGGCGGTGGAAAAGGCAGGTAGTGATGCAGTTTCTCTTATCAACACTGTTTTAGGTATGAAAATAGATATTGCTAGACAGCAACCTGTCTTGGGTAACGTTATGGGTGGCCTCTCAGGGCCTGCTATACGCCCTGTAGCGGTGCGAATGGTATATCAGGTGGCCCAAGCAGTACATATTCCAATTATTGGCATGGGTGGTATTATGTGCGCTGCTGACGCTATTGAATTCTTTTTAGCAGGAGCAAGTGCAATTGCAGTAGGAACCGGTAATTTTTCTGATCCTAGATTGGCAGAAACTATTAGTAAAGGAATTTTAGAATATATGGATGCCCATGGTATTAAAAATATTCAAGAAATTATTGGAAAAGCTTTGCCAAATCGTTAAGCAAGCTAAAAAGAGGTGCGAAATGAGTCATGATGATCGATTAATTGTTGCGTTAGACTTTTCTAATCTGGAAGAAGCAAAAAAAATAGTAGTGGAATTAGGGGATAGCGTTAGTTACTATAAGGTAGGCATGGAGTTGTATTATACCGCCGGTGCCTCTATTATTACATTTCTAAAGAAACAGGAAAAACATGTTTTTTTGGATTTAAAATTGCAAGACATTCCTAATACTGTCGCAAAAAGTTTATCAGTACTAACAGAGCTCGGTGCTGATATGATGAATGTACATGCTGTGGGTGGCGGCAAGATGATGGAAGCGGCTGTACACGCGGTTAAGGAAACAGCGGCTAAAGCAGGAAAAGCGGCACCAAAGCTTATTGCTGTGACAGTTTTGACTAGTATGGATGCTGCACAGTGGTCTGAGCTTAATTATGCCAAACCTATTAATGAACAAGTTGTTGAATTGGCAAAGTTGGCAAAAAAATCAGGTATGGATGGTGTAGTAGCATCTCCACAAGAAGCATCAATGATTCGCAAGGCTTGTGGTGATGGATTTCTGATTGTGACTCCCGGCGTACGTCCTGCAGGTTCGGCAATAAACGATCAGAGCAGGATAGCAACGCCTCTGTGGGCTATAAATAACGGCGCAAGCCATATAGTGGTTGGTAGGCCAATAACACAGGCAGAAGATAAAATTGCAGCCGCAAAAAACATTGTGGCTGAAATACGAGGTGTAGAGAATGAATGAACAAGAAGTTATGAAAATACTTGAAGAAACACAGGCGGTGCTCCATGGTCATTTTCTTTTGACCTCAGGTTTACATAGCCCTATGTACGTTGAAAAATTTAATGTTTTGCAACACCCTAAATATACAGAGGCTCTGTGTAAAGAATTGGCCGTTCGTTACATTAATGACAATGTTGAGTTGGTAGTTGGCCCTATGACCGGCGGCATTTTGCTTGCGCATGAGGTTGGTAAAAATTTGGGAACAAGAGCTATTTTCACTGAACGCGAAAATGGTAAAATGGTGTTTAAAAGAGGTTTCCATATTGAGCCGGGTACTAGAGTTTTGGTGGTAGAGGATATTGTTACAACAGGTGGCAGCGTATTTGAAGTACTGAGCGCAGTAAAAGAGCAGGGTGGGTTACCGGTGGGCATAGGCCTTTTGGTAGATCGCAGTGGTGGAAAAGTAGATTTTGGCATACGTACAGAAGCTCTCCTCCATTTGAATGTTGAAACCTTTAAAGAGGAAAATTGTCCACTCTGTGCGAAAAACATACCTTTTACTAAACGTGGACGTACAGGTAAATAATAAAGAAAAAGCCCCGTTAACGCAGGATAAATTTCCTGCTAAAATGGGGTTTTATTTTGAAACAATTAAATGGGCAGGTGACCAAATGGATGTAAGGCAGCAATTATTTATGTTACAAGACAAAACCTATGGTGAATTTCATAAAAAACTATGCCCTGGCATAGAAAATATTATCGGAGTTAGACTTCCTGCGTTAAGACAACTGGCAAAGACTGTAGTAAATTCGGACGATTGGCATAATTTCTTGTTAACAGCAACAAAATATAATGAAGAAGTAATGTTAAAGGGACTTATTATCGGCTTAGTTAAGATACCTTTTACGCAAAGGTTAGATTTAATAGCAAAATTTATTCCCAGCATAAATAATTGGGGGATATGTGATACTTTTTGCGCTAGCATTAAGGATACTAAAAAAAATCAAGAAATAATGTGGGAATTTTTAAAAGGCTATTTAAACAGCCACGAAGTTTACGAAAGGCGTTTTGCTATTGTAATGCTTTTAGATTACTTTATTGATGATGTTTACATTGATAGAACATTAAAAATATTAGGTGGCTTTAAATCCAATGATTATTATGTACAAATGGCTGTAGCCTGGGCTATTTCTATCTGTTTCGTTAATTTTCCAAAGCAAACAATGGGCATATTGCAAAATAATAAATTGGATGATTTCACTTATAACAAAGCACTGCAAAAAATAGTAGAGTCTTTGCGAGTAGACAAAGATACAAAGAATATTATACGCACAATGAAGCGTTAGTGGTAAAAGGTATTTAAAGTACATGGCTTCAAAAAACTGTAACCTTCTTAGCAAAACCTACTTATAGAAAAATTGGATTTATTATTTTTATTAAAATTATTGAAAAGAATAAATAAACGTGTTAATATTCAGTAAAGCTATAATGAGTTAAAGGTTAGGCAACGCGGCTTCTTCCTATTGTGGGAAGGGGTCGTTTTTAATTATAGTCACATTCCTATATTTAAAGACTATAACGGTTGTATTGTATTGAGTCAATGGATGGGTTCATGAGGTATGTTAGGATGGTTTATTTAGAGAGGCAAAAAGGAGAGGAGGCATAACTATGTTGGAAAAAGCTGAAATGGATGAGGCGTTAGCCTTATTACATACAATGATTAGTTGTGACACGGTAAATCCACCCGGTAATGAAAAAAAATTAGCACTTCAATTGCAAGATATATTGATTAATGAAAACATTGATTGTCAAATTGATGAATTTGCCACCAATAGGGCAAATTTGATTTTTACCATTAAGGGGCAGGAAAAAGGAAAAGCTCTTTTAGTTACAGGACATTTGGATACTGTACCGCCGGGAGAAATGCCCTGGCAGTATGATCCTTTTTTAGGGGCAATAGAAAATGGGTATGTATATGGTCGCGGAGTATCGGATATGAAAGGCTCAGATGCTGCAATGCTTTATGCTATAGTTAGGCTAAAACGCAAAGGAATAGTCCCCAAACAAGATGTAGTCTTTTTGGCTACTGCCGACGAAGAATTGTCCTGCCTAGGAGCAAAGCGTTTTGTGGAGCAGGAAGGGATGGTTAATATCGGCGCTGTTTTGGTAGGAGAACCAAGTGATGGCGATTTGCTTTTAGCACACAAGGGGGCTGCATGGGTAGAGGTTACTACATACGGTCAAACGGCTCATGGCTCCATGCCTAATTTAGGTGTAAATGCTATAATGGCCATGAATGATTTTTTATCTGCCTTTACAAAACAAAAATTCAACATCGAGCCCCATCCAGTTCTTGGTATGCCTACTTATAGCATAGATAAAGTTAAAGGCGGAGTTGCGATTAATGTGGTGCCTGATTCATGTACCTGTAGTATAGATTTTCGTACTATTCCGGGGCAACGCAAAGAAGACATTGAAACTATGCTTAAGGCAGCGTTTGCAGAGGCTAAAATGAACAATAAAAAGTTTAGTGCTGAGTATAAATTCAGATGTTTGTTGCCATCGGTATCCTGTCCGGCAGGGGATAAAATCATTGACTATGCCCAGCAGGCCGCAGGTAAAAAATTAAAGCAAAGAGGAGTAAATTATTTTACTGATGCGTCTTCTCTTATTGGCGAGAAAAATTTGCCAATGATTATTTATGGCCCAGGGGCAGATTCTCAGGCACATCAACCCAATGAAAAGCTATCTTTGGATAATTTTTTTGAGGCGATTGAGTTTTATGAAAACTTCATTAGCAATTATAAAATATAAGCACAAAAACGTTCCTGTAGTTATATAGGGACGTTTTTGTGCTTATACGATAAGTTAATACCGGTAAAGTAAAAGGACCCGGATTCTTAAGAATCCGGGTCCTTTTTATACTTAATCATTCGCTGATTTTCTTATTAATATCTTCAATAAGAGCATCAACATCCAAACCATGAGCACCGGCACCTTCACCGATAGTCTCAAAATTAGCTGCCATGCAACCAATGCAACCTAAACCATATTCTTGAAAAACTTCTATGATTTCAGGGTGTTCTTGTACGGCATCAATAATGCCGGTATCTTTTGTAATTTTAGCCATGTCTGTCCTCCTTGCAAGCATTTTTACCAACAATTTATTATAGCACAGGATGTAAAAAAACACACAAAAAAAATATTCGAAGCGACTATTTTTCCTAAAAATAAAAACCTCAAAAAAAACTAAATATATATAAGTAAAAACTTGTTTTTTACAGAAATAAAGTTTATAATGGTGAAAAGTGGTGAAAAGTGGAGCGAAAGTTGGTGGGCGTGTATGTTAATGGGTGAGTTCCAACACAATATTGATGATAAGGGACGGCTCTTTATGCCTGCCAAATTAAGAGATGCTCTTGGTACCCACTTTATAGTAACCAAAGGCTTAGATGGTTGTTTATTTGTCTATACCGAAGCAGAGTGGAATAAATTGCAAACTAAATTTGCGGATTCACCAATGTCTAACCAAAATGTACGAGCAGTTGCTAGATTTTTCTTTGGCGGCGCTGTTGATGCAGAACCTGATAAACAGGGGCGAATAATGTTGCCACAGAGCTTGAGAACTCATGCCTGTCTTAAAAAAGTGGCTGTAATACTAGGTGTTGGTTCTAGAGTTGAAATTTGGGATATAGATAAATGGAATGAATATAACGATAAAGTTGGTAAAGATGTAAATGATATAGTAGGCCAACTAGTCGACTTGGGTATTTAACTTTTACGGACAGGTGGTAATTTTAAATGGAGTTTGTTCATAAGAGTGTTTTATTAACTGAGAGTATTGAATGGATGATAACAGATCCGGATGGAATTTATTTGGATTGTACAATGGGAGGGGCTGGGCATTCACTTGAGTTTGCTAAGCTGCTTTCACCGGCAGGCAGACTAATAGGTATTGATCAAGATGCTGACGCAATTAAAGCAGCCTCAATAAAACTTCAAGACGTAGCGTGCCATATTGATATAGTTCGTTCTAACTTCAAAAATTTCACTCAAGTATTAGATTCCTTAAACATAGATAAAGTCACAGGTATTTTCTTCGATTTAGGAGTATCGTCCTATCAATTGGATACAGCGGAACGTGGTTTTTCTTATATGCAAGATGGTCCATTGGATATGCGTATGGACGATAGGCAGAAATTTGATGCTGCCTATATAGTTAATCATTACAAGGAAGAAGATTTGGCAGAGCTTATTTACAATTATGGTGAAGAGCGCTGGAGTAAAAGAATAGCTCAGTTTATTGTTGCTGAACGGAAGATAAAACCGCTGACAACTACCGGAGAACTGGTTGCGGTAATAAAGCAGGCCATACCAAAGGGAGCAAGACAAGACGGGCCACATCCGGCTAAGAGAACTTTTCAAGCGATTCGTATAGAGGTTAATAATGAGCTTAATATTTTAGCACAAGTAGTGACTGATGCAGTGGAACGTTTGAATTCTGAGGGAAGAATAGGCGTAATAACCTTCCATTCCTTAGAAGATAGAATTGTAAAGCAGACACTAAAACAATTAGCCAAAGGATGTACTTGTCCACCTCATATACCTATGTGTGTTTGTGGTAAAAAACCGCAAGTAAAAAAAGTAAAAGCTTTTGTTCCTACGGAGGAAGAAATTAAAGAAAATCCAAGGTCACGCAGTGCAAGACTTCGTGGTGCCGTTAAAATATAAGATAGGAGATACCATTATGTTAGCTCGACAATATGATAGTTATGCATGGAATGTAGATGATATAGACGTTACCCCGCAGCCAATAAAAATAAAGCACATAAATTATCGTATTTTTCGACATCAAATTATAGCTTTGTTTGTTGTTGGCATTTTGTGCTATTTGGGTAGTGTTATGTTGAGCGAAGTTTATGTTAGTAAAACCAGTGCATTGGTGAATATGAAACATGAAGAGCAACAGCTTTTAACTAAAAATGAAGCTTTAAAAATAGATGTAGATCGTTTAAGTAATCCTGCAAGAATTGCAGGATTGGCAACAACTAAGCTGGGAATGAGTACGGCAAGAAGCAACATATATGTACAGGCCGATGGTAAGAAAATTGCTTATGATGGATATGCTTACGCAAAATAATACGGAAGCTGTACTCTTTATTAATGCAGTACGAAATGCAAAGAGGCAGCCTTAATGGCTGCTTTTCTTGTTACGAGGGGGTAAAAATAGTGGAGAAACAATTAGCAAAACTTATAGAACTGATGCCTGGTGCTAAGGTGAAAAGTGGAAGTACGGATCAAATAATTACTGATCTTACCATTGATTCAAGGCAGGTAAGAAAAGGTAGTCTCTTTATTTGCCTAAAAGGGGTACATGTAGACGGTCATAAGTTTATTGAGCAGGCTTATAAAGCCGGCGCAGTAGCCGTACTGGTTGAAGATTCAGTTAAAGCCCCTGAAGGGTTAACTGTTATTAAAGTAAATGATACGACAGAAGCTATGACTGCGGTTGCACCCTGGTTTTATGATTCCCCGGGTAAGCAAATGCGGATTATTGGAGTTACAGGTACCAACGGAAAAACAACAACTACCAATATCATTCGCATTATATTACGCAAAGCAGGTTTTAAAGTGGGTCTCATTGGAACTATTAATATTATGATTGAGGAACAAGTTGAGACTTCACATAATACAACTCCTGATGTGGTTGACTTGCAAAAAACCTTGTATAGAATGTTAGAAGCTGGTTGCGATTATGTAGTTATGGAAGTATCTTCTCATGCCTTAGCGCTGAAAAGAGTAGCCGGAATTGAATTTGATGTGGCTGCCTTAACTAATATTACTCAAGACCATTTGGATTTTCACGGAACTTTTGAAAAATATAGAGAAGCCAAGGCACTTTTGTTTACAACTTTGCATGAAGGTACTAAAAAAGGCAAAACAGCCGTATTTAACACTGATGATTATAGTGCCAAAACTATTATGGAACGGACTAAAACTCCGATAATTACCTATGGCAGAACAGCTGTTAATGATGTGTATCCTTTAACTTTTGAAGTTGCCGCTAAACACATGAAGTTAAATTTATCCACACCGGTAGGTGAAATGGATTTGCTTCTGCATATAACTGGGGAGTTTAATGTCTACAATGTTATGACAGCGGTTTCTGTCATGTTGGCTGAAAAAATTGACAAGAAAATAATAACAGATGTTTTAAATGGTTTTACCGGAGTTCCGGGACGTTTTCAGCTAGTAGAGGCAGGACAGCCATATACAGTTATAGTTGATTATGCTCATACTCCTGATGGTTTGGACAATGTTTTAAAAACTGCACGACAGATTACTAAGGGTAAGCTATGGGCGGTATTTGGCTGTGGAGGAGATAGGGATAACAAGAAGCGACCAATTATGGGTCGTATTGCCCTAGAGTTGGCAGACAATTTAGTTGTCACCTCAGATAATCCTCGCTCAGAAAATCCGGAACTTATTATCTTGGATATTGAAAAAGGATTGGCTGGAGCGCCAGCTGAAAAAAAGATACATAAAATTACAGATCGTAAAGAAGCAATAGAATTTGCGCTCTCTCATGCAGAGCCTAATGACGTTATACTGATAGCCGGTAAAGGTCATGAAAATTATCAAATACTTAAAGATAAAACAATACACTTTGATGATTGTGAAGTAGTAAGTGACTATTGGCATAAGAGGAGCTAATTTAATGATTACCGTAAAAACCATCGTAGAGGCCACAAAGGCGTGCACAAAAATGAAGGACAAATTTGAATTTCTGGGAGTTACTACAGATTCTCGTGGTGTTAAACCAGGAGAGCTTTTTGTGGCACTTAAGGGTGAAAATTTCGATGGTCATAGCTATTGTGCTATGGCTTTAGAGTCCGGTGCAGCTGGCGTTTTGGTTGAAAATCCGATGGATTTACCGGAAGATAAAGTGTTGATAGTGCAGGATACTTTGGTTGCATATCAAGAAATAGCACATGCTTACAGGAAAAGCATGAAAAATGTTAAAGTTGTGGCAATTACAGGTTCTAATGGTAAAACGTCAACCAAAGACCTTGTTGCAGCCTGTTTAGCTACAAAATTTAAAGTAATAAAAACAGAGGCCAATTTCAACAATGAAATTGGGCTTCCTAAAACGTTACTAAATATCCGACCGGATACAGAGATAGCCGTAGTAGAAATGGGAATGCGTGGTTTAGGGCAGATTCGTGCACTTAAAGCTCTGGCAGAACCTAATGTGGTAGTTATAACAAATGTAGGCGAAACACATATGGAACTTTTGGGAAGTTTAAAAAATATTGCTAAGGCAAAAAGTGAAATTTTGGAAGATTTATTACCGGAAAACACGGCTATCCTAAATGGAGACGATTATTACGTTTCTCACATGAAAACAGGTGCAAAAATTGTCACTTATGGTATAATAACGAAGAATATTGTTCAAGGCAGTGAGATTAAAATTTCAGAAACCGGGACATCTTTTACTTATACTAGTCTAATTACCGGGGCGCGTGGTAGTATAGATTTGCCTCTTTTTGGTGAACATAACGTTATGAATGCTTTAGCTGCCATAGCAGTAGGGGAAACTTTTGGAATTGGTGTCGAGAACATAAAAAAGGCATTGAATAATGCTAAATTGACAGAAAAACGCCAGCAAATCTTGCATTTCGGCTCAGTTACAGCTATTAATGATGCATATAATGCTAGTCCTGCTTCCATGGAAGCCGCATTTAAAACTTTGCGACAACTATTTAATGCTCAAGGCAGGGGGCGTAGCATAGCTGTTTTAGCAGATATGTTGGAATTAGGTGAAAATTCTAAAGACGCACATGCCAGAGTAGGTCGTTTTGCCGCTGAGGCAGGAACTAATTTAATAATTACTTATGGTGAAGAAGCAAAATATATAAGTTCTGAAGCTGCCAAGTTAGGCGTGCGAGTTATTCATTGCAAAAATGGCAAAGAGGCGGCTGTGGAATTGAAAAACAACCTTAAGGAATATGATATAGTATTGTTTAAGGGGTCACATTCTATGGCGGTTGATAAAGTTATAGATATGGTTTTTGATAAATAGGCAACATGAGCATTAGTTACTTACAGATGAAAGGAAAGACGAAAAATAATGGATTTTAAGGGGTTTTGGGCGTTATTAACAGCTTTCTCTGTTTGTGCTATTAGCGGTCCTTTTTTGATACCAATTTTGCATAAATTGCATTTTGGACAAAGCATTCGTGATTGTGGGCCACAAGAGCATCTAAAAAAAAGCGGTACTCCAACAATGGGGGGTATTATGATAATTATTTCTATTATCATCGCGGCCCTTGTTTGGTGTAAACTAACGCCTCAGGTTACTATTGCCTTGTGGCTTCTAGTAGGTCATGGAGTTATAGGACTAATAGATGACGTTATAAAAGTCGTGTTTAAACGTAATTTGGGCCTGACGTCGGGGCAAAAACTTTTAATGCAAATAGCCTTGGCCGCCGTTTATTTGGTATATACCGGAGATGTAACAACAGGAAAGTTTAGCTTATGGATTCCCGGATTTAACACTAACGTTAATCTGGGAATTTGGTATTATTTGTTCGTAATCCTGCTTTTGGTAGGAACTACTAACGCTGTGAATTTGACAGATGGCCTAGATGGCTTAGTTTCTTGGGTGACAGTGCCGGTCACCTTAGCATTCTCTTACATTGCTTTTCATAGTGCACAAGGCGATTTAGGAGTATTTGCCTTGATAATGACAGGCAGCTGTCTTGGGTTCTTACTCTTTAACCGACACCCGGCAAAAATATTTATGGGTGATACGGGCTCATTGGCATTAGGTGGTGGAATTGCAGCTTTAGCACTTTTAACCAAAACTGAGTTGCTGTTGGTGATTATTGGAGGTGTTTATGTAATAGAAGCACTTTCAGTAATTATGCAAGTGACATATTTTAAATTTACAGGTGGTAAACGTATTTTCAGGATGAGTCCTTTGCACCATCATTTTGAATTGGGTGGTTGGAAAGAGACAAAAGTTGTTTGGATGTTCTCGTTAATCAGTATGGTTTTGTCTGTTTTAGGTATAATTTTATTTATTCTTAAATAAATTGTTATAATGCTTTCGCCTTTAGAAAAGTCTAGAGAAAAAAATTCTACCTAAGGGAGAATGAGTGAATAAAAAAGAGGGGCGTTTGTTGTGATTGAAAACAAATACATCTTTGTGTATGGAGCAGGTATTAGTGGATGTGGTGTTGCCGAAGTACTGGCTAAAAATGAAAAACAAGTTATTTTGTTTGATGATGAACATAAACAAATTGATGCCGCTTTAGTTTTTATGTTATTACAAAGTGGCGGTAAGTTCGTTTGTCAACAAGATCCGGATGAATATTTGCAGGCATGCAGTTTAGTTATTATTTCACCGGGTATTTCGATTAATTGTCCATTGGCAGTCAGAGCCAGGAATATGGGTATAGAGGTTATTGGTGAGGTAGAGGAAGCTTATCGTTTATACAAAGGAAAGTGGATTGGTATAACCGGTACTAATGGAAAAACGACTACGACTACTTTGGTGGGTGAAATGATGCAATCTCTGCCTGTAAAAACTAAAGTAGGCGGAAATATAGGCCTTGCCATTTCTAAGGAAGCAGAAGGATTAGGTGCAGATGATTGGCTGATTGCAGAATTATCAAGTTTTCAATTGGAAGGCGTCACTACATTAAAACCTAATATTGCACTTATTTTGAATGTTACTCCCGATCATATAGAACGACATGGTAACATGGAGAATTATATTGCTGCTAAAGCTAATATTTTTGCGCAGCAAACTAGAGAAGATATTTTGATACTCAATCATGATGATAAGACGGTCATGCAATTTGCTGAAAAGACGAAAAGCACGGTTTGCTATATTAGCCGGAAAAGAATTTTAGGCCGGGGGATTTTTTTGGAAGATGGAAAATTCATTATTGCCTGGGGTGGCAAAAGAATTGTAGTATGTGCGGTTAGTGATATGAAAATTTTCGGTTCTCATAACGAAGAAAATGCCTTAGGGGCTATAGCTTGTGCTTATTTTGCCGGAGTGGCAATTGATGAAATCAGAAATGTCTTAAAAACTTTTCAAGGAGTTGAACATAGGCTGGAATATGTCATGGATATTGGTGGTGTTCCTTATTACAATGATTCTAAGGCTACCAATCCTGATTCTACTATTAAAGCACTAGAATCTTTTCCCGGACATGTCATTCTTTTAGCCGGTGGTCATGATAAAATGACAGACCTTGCACCTATGATGAAATTAGTAAAGGAAAAAACAGATGCTTTAATTTTGCTGGGAGAGGCAAAGCAACGTTTTTATGAAGCAGCTTTAGCTGCTAATGTAAAAAATATTTATTTAGTAGATAGTTTTGCTGATGCAGTAAATAAAGCACATGAATTAGCTGAAAAACCACAAGTGGTTGTATTATCACCTGCTTGTTCTTCATATGATATGTTTGAGAATTTTCCTCAAAGGGGAAGGGTTTTCAAGGATTTAGTGCATCAATTAGCTAAGTAAGGCGAAGGGGGATTTTTGTGAAAATAGTGTTATCAGGAGGCGGTACAGGGGGACATATTTATCCCGCCATAACTATTGCTAATCATCTCCAAATGCTAAGACCGGATGCGGAAATAATTTTTGTGGGAACAAAAAGTGGCCTAGAAAGCACTATTGTTCCACGTTATGGCTATACTTTGCAATATATTTCTGTAGCCGGATTTCAACGCACATTGGGTTTGAGCACAATTACTTCATTCATAAAATTACTGTTTGGTATGAAGGAAGCTTACAGTTTGGTTAAAAAAATAAAACCTGATTTGGTTATTGGTACCGGAGGGTATGTTTGTGGTCCTGTCCTTATATGGGCTGCACTCCTAGGAATTCCCACCTGCATTCAAGAACAAAATGCTATGCCTGGTGTTACAAATAAAATTTTATCTCGTTTTGTAAACAAAATTTTTTTGGGGTACAAAGAAGGAGCAAAATATTTCCCGGGTAAGGCTCTGAAGGTGTTTACAGGTAACCCGGTTCGTAAGGAAATACTTGTGGACAAACGTGAACAGGCCTTGCAAGAGTTTGACCTGGATCCTAGAAAGAAAACATTATTAGTCTTTGGTGGTAGTCGAGGAGCTAGAACCATCAATCGAGCTATGGCCTACATTGAAAAAAAATTTGCCGGACGTGATGATATTCAGGTCTTGCATGCTACAGGTGAAAATGAGTATGATGGATATATTGCTCAGCTAGACAAAAATATTGTTGAAGCTGAAAATATAAAAATTTTACCCTATATTCATGAAATGCCACTGGCGTTGGCAGCGGCTGACATAGCTATATCAAGAGCAGGCGCTATTGGTTTGGCTGAAATTATGGTAAAAGGAATTCCTGCTATTCTTATTCCGTATCCTTATGCGACGGCCAATCACCAGGAATTTAATGCCAGAGCCTTAGAGACAGCCGGAGCTGCTGTGGTAATCTTGGATAAAGATTTGACGGGAGAAAAATTGCAAGGGGAAGTAGAAAAAATGTTGGTACATAGTGAAAAATTAGAAAGCATGAGAACTGCTGCACTAAAAGTAAGCAGACCAAATGCAGCAATTGATATAGCTAAACAAGCTTTAGATTTAGTAAAGAATGAGAGGGGGACTGCCAGTGCTGGAGAGTATTAAAAACATTCATTTCATAGGAATTGGCGGTGCCGGTATGAGCGCACTAGCTTATGTCCTTATTAAACGTGGTTACCATGTAACAGGTTCCGACTATAAATCAGGATATATGGCGACTAAACTAGCCAAAGAAGGAGCAATTGTTTTCATTGGTCATGCAGCCTGCCAAGTAGAAGGAGCGGAAGCAGTTGTTGTATCTACTGCTATAAGGCAAGATAATCTTGAACTGCTGGAAGCCCGTAAACGCAAGATACCTGTAATTCACCGCAGTGATGTTTTGGCGTATTTAATTAATAAAAGTAAGGGTGTAGCGGTAGCCGGAGCACATGGTAAAACAACTACCAGTTCTATGCTGGCATGTATTTGTGCTGAGGCAAATATTGACCCTACAGTTGTTATAGGTGGTGTAGTAGCTAGTTTGGGGGGAAATGCTCTAAATGGCAAAGGGGACGTAATAGTTGCTGAAGCTGACGAGAGTGATGGTTCTTTCTTGAAATTTCACCCATATTTAGCCGTTATTACTAATATCGAAAATGATCATTTGGATCACTATGGTTCTGAAGAAAAGATACAGGAAGCTTTTGCTAAATTCGTTTCAAATATGCATGAGGGCGGTAAAGCCGTACTTTGTTATGATAATGATAAATTAAGAGAATTAGGGCAAAAGACAGGTAGAGATTTTATTTCATATGCTATTGATCGTGACGATGCAGACTATATCGGAAAAAATATTGTGTATAGTCATGATGGGACGCATTTCGATGTGTACTATCATGGAGAAAAACTTGCTACCGCACATTTGGTTATTCCCGGCAGGCACAATGTACTTAATGCTTTGGGAGCTATTGCTACCGCACAGGAGTTGGATATTCCATTAGTTAGCACATTAAAAACTTTGGAAAATTTCCATGGTGCTAAACGTCGTTTTGAGACAAAAGGTAGAGTTGACGGTGTGTGGGTAGTGGATGATTATGCTCATCATCCCACAGAGGTTAAGGCTACCTTAAAAGCTGCTAAACAAACTAAACCTAATAGGTTAATATGTGTATTCCAACCACATCGTTACACCAGAACTAAATTATTGTTGGAGGAATTCAGTACTGCATTTGTTGATTGCGACGAATTGATTCTAGCTGATATTTATTCTGCCGGTGAAGATCCTATTGCAGGAATTACCAGCGAATTTCTAGCTGCAAAAGTAGGAAATACTACAAAGCAAAACGTTAAATGTTTTGCAAACTTTGAAGCAATAGAGAAATATTTAGAAAGTCGTGCACAAAAAGGTGATTTAATTATGACAATTGGTGCCGGGGACGTATATCGTATTGGTGAATCCCTGGTAACTGAATTAAAACGGAGATAATATAATGAAAATAAAAGAACGCGTAGCAGTAGTAATGGGGGGACCCTCCGAGGAAAGAGAAATTTCTTTTATGACTGGTAATGCCATTGTACAAGCGTTACAAGAAAAGGGTTATGATGTAGTTCCTATTGATTTAGAACCTGGGTATCTTGTTAGGCAACTGGAGGCTTGCGGAGCAAAAGTTGTGTTTAATGCTGTCCATGGACTGTATGGCGAAGATGGCAGAATGCAAAGTGTATTGGAAATGATAGGAATGCCATATACAGGCTCAGGCGTTTTGTCCAGTGCCCTGTCTATGGATAAAGTTTATTCTAAAAGAATGTTTCAGTCACAAGGGGTACCTACTCCTAGGTGTTTGTTTGCTAACTCTAAGGATAAAAAGGATATAGTACAAGAAACAATGGCAACATTTTCTTTTCCGGTAGTTGTTAAGCCAGCTTCTCAAGGTTCAAGTCTCGGAGTTGAGATAGTTAAAGACAAAGAGGAATTAGAAGCGGCAGTTAAAGAGGCTTTTTCTTATGGTAAAGAAATTCTGGTTGAAGAATTTATTAAAGGTAAAGAAATTGCCGCTGGAGTTATGGAGACCGTTGATGGTGTTTTGGCAATGCCTCTTGTTTTAATAGAGCCGCGTTCTGGGTCTTATGATTTCAAATCTAAGTATACAAAGGGGGCAACGGTTTATACAGTACCTGCTCCATTGGATGCTGAAATTACGAAAAAGATACAAGATATTGCTTTAGCCGCATATAAAGCCTTAGGCTGCAATGGAGTTGCTAGAGCAGATATACTATTAACAGTTAGTGGTGAAGTATTTGTTTTGGAAATGAATTCGGTACCGGGAATGACAGGTACTAGTTTAATACCAAAAGCGGCTGCTGCTATGGGGATTTCTTTTCCTGATTTTTGTGAAAAGATATTACTAACTGCAACTGCGAAAAAATAATATGGGGGTGAGTCCGGTGTCGACAAATCATGAACGCTTAATTTATAAGCGTAGTCGCCGTAAATATTACCGGGCTAGAGCTTTTTTTTACCTTTTGTGTTTTGCTATAATCATTGCTGGTACTTATTATTTATTACATAGACCATGGATTGCATTTGGAAGGATTGTTGTAGAAGGTGGAGAAAATATAACTGTAGAGGAAATTAAACGTTTAGACAGCATTCCGGAACCGTTAAATTTATTTAATGTGAGCCGCAGCAATTTAGAAAATGTTCTGCGTAATGATTTGCGGGTAGAAAAAGTTAGTACATCTTACAGGTGGCCTAATATTTTACGAGTAGATGTTACAGAACGTAAACCTGCCTTGTATGTGGAGTGTTCCTACAATGGCTTTGCCAAAGTAGGGTATAATGGTTGTGTTCTGGAAGTGGGAAAAGGTATTAAAGATGCTTCCGCTCCATTTATTTCAGGTCGCAAAATTGGTAATGTTTATAACGGCGATATTGTAAAAGATAAAGAAATTTTAGGGTTAGTACGATTTTTGGGAAAACTTGATAAATCTATAACGTCTGAGATTTCCGAAATTGCTATTGACGACAGTGATAAAATTAAAATATATTTGCTTAGTGGTGTTCCTATCTTGCTAGGTACTAGTGAAAAATTAGGTGAAAAAGTAGACACATTTGTTATAATATGTAATGAATTAAAGACGAAGAAAATTAATGCTGAATATATTGACTTAACATATAGTAAACCGTATGTTAAGCTTAGACAGTAATACTAAGCAAAGGTGGGACTGATAATGTTCCGAGATAAGCAAGCAAAAGTGCTAATATTTCTTGTATGTATGATTTTAGGGATAATGTTAGCTACTCAATTTAAAAGTGCGGAGAATGCAAAAAATAGCATTAGCCAACAGCGCGTGGAAGATTTGGCAGAACGTTTAAAGACTGCTGAAAAAGATAAAGCTAACTTGACGGAAGAAATAAAAAAACTGCATAAACAATCAGGTGGTGATGCTATGGCTTTAGAACTTACTGCCTTACGAGCTAGAGCAGGAGAAACTGCAATGGAGGGGCCAGGCGTTAAAGTAACATTAGATGACAGTACCGTGGTTACTAAACCCGGTGATAACGCAAACTTATATATTATTCATGATGATGATCTGTTAAGGCTGATTAATGAACTAAGAGCAGCAGGAGCTGAAGCACTAGCCGTTAATAAAGAAAGATTATTGGATATTTCCGAGATTCGTTGTGCAGGACCTACCGTTTCGGTTAATAATACTAGATTTTCACCGCCATATCAAATTATAGCTCTTGGTGAACCCAAAACCTTGGAGGGAGCTTTAAGGCTAAGAGGTGGCGTTATTGAAACACTTAAGTTCTGGGGAATTTCTGTCAAGGTAGAACAAAGCGATAGCCTAACAGTTCCAGCGTTTAAAGGTACACGTCGCTATGAGTTTGCTAAGGTGAAAGAGGGTGCTCCCCAATGATTTATCCTATTATTGGCGTGTTAGTAGGAATACTTGTAGGTTTGTACTTACCTATAGTTCCACAAGCCTATGTTAAACTTCTATCCGTAGCACTTATGGCGGCATTGGATTCAGGGCTTGGCGGCATTCGTGCAGCTAAAGAAGGGTGTTATGACAATGAAATCTTTATTTCAGGGTTTTTTGTTAATGGTTTACTAGCAGTATTCTTATGTTATAGTGGAATTCGCTTAGGAATTGACTTGTATTTTGTAGCAGTGCTGGCCTTTGGTTTAAGAATTTTCACGAATATAGCCATAATAAGGCGTTTATATCTAAAGAAATGAAAAAAAGTTACAATAAAACGTGAAAAACTTGTTATAGGATGTTATAATATTGTTAGTATGTTTTGTTTGGCAAAAAGATACTTTAGTTTAGGGAGGAGCATGTAACATGTTCAATGTAGAAAAAAATAATCAGCCGTTGGCAAATATTAAAGTTATAGGTGTTGGCGGTGGCGGTAATAATGCTGTTAACCGCATGATTGAAGCAGGACTTCAAGGTGTAGAGTTTATTGCAATTAACTGTGATGCACAGGCATTACTTTTGTCCCAAGCACCAACGCGTATACAAATAGGTGAAGAATTAACACGTGGATTGGGTGCTGGAGCTAATCCTGAGGTTGGTGAAAAGGCAGCGCAAGAATCTCGTGATCAGATCGTTGAGGCTCTTAAGGGTGCTGATATGGTATTTGTTACTTCAGGTATGGGTGGAGGAACCGGAACTGGCGGTGCTCATATAGTTGCTGAATGCGCTAAACAAGCAGGAGCTTTGACTGTTGGTGTTGTGACTAAACCGTTTACTTTTGAAGGCAGACGTCGTTACAATCAAGCTGAACAAGGTATTGTTAATCTAAAAGCTTCTGTTGATGCGTTGATTATTATTCCAAATGATCGCTTATTACAAGTTGTAGATAGAAGGACTTCTATGCTGGAGGCTTTCCACATCGCTGATGATGTACTTCGTCAAGGTGTTCAAGGTATAACTGACTTAATTGGTGTTCCTGGCCTTATTAATGCGGATTTCAATGATGTGAAAACAATCATGACTGATGCTGGTTCTGCTATGATGGGTATTGGTAGTGCTAAAGGCGACGGCGGAGCTTCAACTGCGGCTGAAGCAGCTATTAAGAGTCCTTTATTGGAGAGCACTATTGACGGGGCTCGTGGTATTCTTCTAAATATCACAGGCGGCAAAGAGTTGACTTTGATGGATGTCAACGAGGCTTGCAATATTATTACTGATGCTGTTGATCCTGATGCTATGATTATTTTCGGTGCAACTATTGATGAGTCGTTAGACGATGAAATTCGTGTTACTGTTATTGCCACAGGTATTGATGGTAAAAAACCAGCTGTTCCGGGAACGGCCCCAAAACCTTTCGCTGAATTAGGTGGCTCTTTTACTCATAAAAAATCAGTAAATAGTGCTGTTGATAATTTTGCACCTCCTTCTTCTGATATTCCACCATGGATTCGCAGTAAGTAATTTAAGCCCTCCCAACTAAAGATTTGTACAACCGCAGTCCCGTCGAGGATTGCGGTTTTTTTTACAACATTTAGTAGATGATAACAATATGGACGCAATATATAGTTTATGCTATAATTGCTATAGTTAATTTATACGGAAATGAGGTCGGTAATAGTGAAATGCCCCTTTTGTTCCTATGGTGATAGTCGTGTTGTAGATTCTAGGGCCATTGATGGAAGTACATCAATTCGGAGACGTCGCGAATGCCCTGAATGTGGAAGACGGTTTACAACTTATGAAAAATATGAAGAAACACCTTTGCTGGTTACTAAGAAAGATGGACGGCGTGAGCTTTTTGATTCTCAAAAACTTTTGAGTGGACTTATCAAAGCCTTTGAAAAACGACCAATGTCTTATGAAAAAATTCAGGAAATTGGCTCTGATATAGAACGGGAGCTGCGTTCACAAGGTGAAGCAGAAATTAGCTCAGAACTTATTGGGGAAACGGTTATGCGTCATTTAGAAAAAGTTGATCAAATTGCCTATGTAAGGTTTGCTTCTGTATATCGCCAGTTTGCCGATGTTAATAATTTTATGCAAGAAATTCAAAAAATGATAAAACGCGGGCAAGATAAGTGATAAATAAGGAGTTGAATTAATATGATGATCCGCAAGAGAGACGGTCGCGAAGTAGAGTTTGACGAGACAAAAATTACTGATGCTATATTCGAAGCGGCCAAGTCTGTAGGCGGTGCTAACCGTCAAATGGCTATGGAAGTTACTCTGGGTGTATTGAACTATTTGAAATCTCATACACAGGGTGTGGTAAGCGTTGAAGAAGTGCAAGACGTAGTAGAAAAAGTTTTAATAGAAAGTGGACATGCCCGTACTGCCAAGTCCTTCATCCTTTATCGTGCCCAAAGAACAGCTATTCGTAATGCTCGCAGCGAGCTCATGGATACTGTGGGTGAAATTCTTAAGGAAACCGATCGCGATAATGCAAATATTTCTAATTCACCTTCGGCAAAAATGTTGCAAATTGCCAGCGCAGCTAGCCGCGAATATTATCTGAACCGTATGATACCGGAAAAAATGGCGCGAGCACATCGTCGCGGAGATATTCATATTCATGATTTAGATTTTTATGGTAAAACTTTAAATTGTGTTAATATTCCGTTAGGCGCTCTACTTAAGAGCGGCTTTAATAATGGGCACGGTTTTATTCGCCCGCCACGTCGTCCGGGGTCTGCAACTGCATTAGCTGCTATTATATTGCAAAGTTCGCAAAATGACATGTTCGGAGGACAATCTTTTGGCTTTTTTGATTACGATATGGCCCCCTACATGGAAAATGCTTCTGAGGAAGATGTATTTCAGGCTATGGAAGCCCTCGTTTATAATTTGAATAGTATGCATTCTCGCGCTGGAGCCCAGGTACCTTTTTCTAGCCTTAACATGGGACTGGATACTTCTGAAAATGGACGCAAAGTTATTAGTAACCTTTTAAAGGCTTACGCCAAAGGTTTGGGGCGTGGTGAAAATCCAATTTTCCCCAATGTTATCTTCAGGGTGAAAAAGGGGGTCAATATGGATCCCGGTGATCCAAACTATGATATGTATCAATTGGCCATTTCTGTAGCGGCCCGTCGCATGAATCCAACTTTTAGCTTTATGGATACAACATATAATAGAGAATATGGTGGAGATGTGGCATATATGGGCTGTCGAACCCGTGTAATCGCTAATCGGCGTGGTCCTGCTGTTACTACCGGCCGCGGTAACCTGTCCTTTACCACTGTAAATTTACCTAGGTTAGCTATACGTGCGGATCATGATATTATGAAATTTTATAACTACCTAGACGAAGTGGTAGACTTAATTGCTGAACAATTGTATCATCGCTTCAAGGTACAAGCTAATCTTAAAGTCAGAGATTTACCTTTCTTGATGGGGCAAGGGTTGTATTTGGGCTCTGAGAAATTAGCTATGGATGACAATATTGAATCTGCCATTATAAATGGTACTGTTTCTTTAGGCTTCATAGGACTAGCAGAGACCTTGACCGCACTTATTGGACACCACCATGGTCAAGGGGAAGATGCACAAGCACTAGGGGAAGAAATAGTAGCCTTTATGCGCAATAAGATGGATAAGGCAGCAGATAAATATGATTTAAATTATACCCTTATTGCTACACCGGCAGAAGGTCTTTCCGGTCGCTTCATCAATATGGATAAGAAAGAATATGGCGTTATTCCGGGAGTTACAGATAAAGATTATTATAGTAATTCCTTTCATATTCCAGTAGGCTTTCCTATTACTGCTTATGAAAAGATGCGCTTAGAAGGTGTTTATCATAAATACACTAATGCCGGCCATATTAGCTATGTAGAATTTTCTGCTTCACCTGTAAATAATTTGGAAGCAGTAGAGGATATATTGCGCCATATGTGTGATTCTGATTGTGGTTATGTTGGCATTAATTTTCCAATAGACTATTGCAATCAGTGTGGTTATACGGGAATTATTGATGGGGATTATTGCCCACAATGTGATGAAAAATTTGTGCGTAGGATTAAACGTGTAACTTGTACTGGCAATTGATTTATAGCTGCTGTCTTAAATTTAGGAGGTGAGGGACTTGCTGAAGATTGCCGATATTCTGGGCGAATCTGTTGTTGATGGCAAGGGCCTTCGCACGGTAATTTTTTTCCAAGGATGTCCTCGTCATTGTGAAGGCTGTCATAATGAGAAATTGTTGCCCTTAGAGGGGGGGAAAAGTTATACTCCGGAAATGCTGGCGAAGGAAATTTTTTCTAAAATGACGCCAATACACAAAGGAATTACTTTTAGCGGGGGAGACCCGTTGCTACAGGCAGAGGAATTATTGCAAGTAATTAAAATCTTGCGCAAGGAAAAACCAAATTTAAACATATGGACTTACACAGGATATCTTTTTGAAGAAGTTCAACACTATCCTGTCCTAAAAGAAATTGACGTATTGGTAGATGGCCCATTTATCTTGTCACAAAGAGATATAAGTCTACCGTTTCGTGGTAGTGCTAATCAAAGAATCATCGACTTACCTAAGACTTTTGCAACAGGTGTTATTCAAGAATTAAGGTTGTAAAAATATAAGAGAAAATCTATTGCTAGCATGGGTGCTTATTTAATGATGAAAAATAGAGGTGCAATATGTTTAAAAAATTAGCAGTAGTAACAATGCTTAGCCTAGGCATAGGTATTTTTAGTGGTTGTGGTAATGAAAAACCACCTGCTAAATCGGCCGCAGATATGCCGAAAAGCAACATAGTTACCCCTGGTAAAGTAGATATTACCTTCAATTACGGTAAACAACAAGGAATGAGTAGTAATCAATTTGCAGTTTGGATTGAAGATGCTAACGGTAAGTATATCAAGACGTTGGGTGTTACTAAATTTGTTGCTACAAAAGGCTATAAGACTAGGGAACAAGCCTTAGTTAATTGGGTAAAAAAAGCTCAACGCGCTGATCTTACAGATAAGCAAGTGGAGGCAATAACAACTGCAACTCCAAGTACCGGGAAACAAAAATACGAATGGGATTGTACTGATGCCAAGGGTAACCCTGTAGTCGCAGGTGAATATAGTTATGTTGTAGAAGCTACCCGTTATATGGAAGACTATGACCTATTTAGTGGCAAGATATTAGTTGGCTCTAAAACGGTCACCAGTAAAGCGGCAATTAAAGTATTTGGCGATGCTGAAAAAAATAAAAACATGATAACGGATGTAAGTGCGGAATTTATACCTCATACTAACATATAAATTTTGCAGTAAATTAATTTTATTGAACCAGAAAATTATATTTCTGGTTCTTTTTTTTAGCTTTTTCTATTTATTATATAATGCTATAATTATTAGCATCAGGAATTTAATAATATAATGAGAAGAATATCTGTTTGCTTAAAAAAACAATTTCTACGGCAGGAAAAACTATTTAGAATAAATGCATTTCAATGCTAAAAAATGTTACTGGGGTGGTAGCTTTTGAAACTTGTAATTGTTATATTTGCGGTGTCTATGGTCTTTCTTTGTGCTTTTATAGGGATGTGGACTATAGAGGCAAGTTACACGGGGGAATTTGCTAACAGCGTTTTTAGCTCGGCTGCTTTGCAGAATAAAACTGTCATGGTATTTGTACCACATGAGGATGATGAGCTTAATGTTGCTGGGGTAACTATAAAAAACTTGAGGGATAATAATATACGAACTATTTGCGTATTTTCAACAAATGGTGACTGCTATCCTGCTGAAGCACGTATTTCAGAAGCAAGGGAATCTTTACATATTTTAGGTGTTCCTGATGATGATATTTATTTTTTGGGTTACGCCGATGGTCCGGCATCACAAAAATACTATGATAAATATACGGCACCTAATGATGAAATTCTAATTTCGCCTAAGACGGGGAAGAATGCAACGTATTGTGTTTTGGGTAAACGGGATTTTAGCACTCAGTTTAGAGCAGCTCCTAGCACGTATAGTAGAAATTGTTTTAAGCGTGATGTGCAGGATATAATTTTAAGATTTAAACCGGATATAATTTTTGCTAATGATTTTGATAAACATTTAAATCATAGAGAAAATACTCTGCTTTTTGAAGAAGTAATGGGAGATATTTTGCGGATACCGGGAAATAATTATCATCCTGAAGTTTTTAAAGGATTTGCCTACAGTACGGCTTATACAGCAGTTGCTGATTTTTATGCTCCCAATATACTAAGTACGCAAAAACCTGATAAAACTGAATTAAACAATCCTATCTATGATACGGATATACCTCAATACGAATGGGATAAGCGTGTACGGCTGCCATCAAATAAAACGTGCTTGACTAGGCTGCTAGAGGGAAATACGCTGTTTGCCGCACTAAAAGTTCACCGGTCACAAGATACATTAAAACGCTCACCACGAATTATAAACGGAGATGAAGTGTTTTGGCAGAGGGACACTAATAGTTTAACTTATCAAGGAACTATTGTGGTGTCATCAGGCAATGGCAATAAATTAAATGATTTTAAGCTAGTTGATGTTATGGATTTACATCCTAGAAATGTAGGGTTTGCAAATTATTTATGGGTTCCTAGTTTAGCTGATAAGCAAAAGATGGTAAAGGTAATTTGGCAAAAACAACAGACTATAGATAAAGTTGTTTTCTATGGTAATATTGAAGAGGACAGCAGAATTGAAGGTGGCGTAGTAGAACTAAGCAATGGGTTTCAAGTACAAGTGCCTGAGCTTAATTCAGCAGGGAGAGCAACTGTGCTAAATATTCCTCCACAGAAAAATATTGATTGGCTTAAATTTACAATAAAAAAATGGCGTGGAGAAAGACCGGGATTAGCAGAACTGGAAATATATGGTGGAGAGTCAGAACCGGAATTATTTAATTTGGTAAAAATAACTATTAATGACGACTTTGCTTATGATTATTGGGTAAAAGATGACGTAAAACAAGTTGCTTTGGGAATTTACAAATTTGGTAATGTGGGTAATTGCGAGCTAAAGATAATTAAAGGGAAAGGGCATTTAAGTGGTAATACCTTGTTTTTAGATAGTAACTATGTGATAGTAAAAGCAGAAGCGGCTAATAATGTTTTTGACCAAATTACAATACGTCGCCAAACCTTGTGGGCTTTTTGGAAATTGAAATTACGACAGAGCCTTGAAAGAAAAAAATTGAAGTTATAGGGAGTAATAAATGAAAAAATATCTATGGCTAATGTTAGCAGGATTGATAATTGCCTTTATATGGGGAAATTCATTACAACCGGCTGTAGAGTCTGAGTCTTTAAGTATTTTTTGGGCTAATCTAGTAAAAACCATTTTTGAATTTTGTCATTTTCATGTGAGTATCGGAGTCCTTGATCATGTAGTGCGCAAATTGGCACATTTTACTGAGTTTGCCCTGCAAGGTTTTTTAATTTATAAGTCTTTATCAATGTTTAGAGTACGGAATGGAGTAAAAATTGCTATCATAATTGGTATATTAACTGCAATTATTGATGAGACCATACAACTATCTGTTCCTGGAAGATCTAGTCAAATATCAGATGTAATTTTAGATACAGCAGGTGCAGCAACAGGAGCGTGTATAAGTTATTTGTTCGCGTTAAAGCATAAATAAATACTTAAAGAAACAGTGTATTGCCGTAGGGTCATATGCTGTTTTTTTGGTTGTATTTAGAGTATAATTGATAATATAAAGTTATAAAAGTTACTGCGGAAAATCATCTCATATAGGAGGCTTTTTAATGGGGAAACTTGCTAAGAAAAATGAAATTTTATATCATATAGGGATTTCTGCTAATATGCTTAAGGGTGCAAAGTATGCATTGCTTCCGGGCGACCCCGGGCGTGTTGAAGCTTTAGCTAAAGCCTTGGGTCCTGCAGAGTTTTTGGGAAGTCATAGAGAATATACCAGTTGGTTGGCGGATTTAGAGGGAAATCCTATTTTAATATGCTCTACAGGTATGGGCGGACCTTCCGTAGCTATTGGAGTAGAAGAATTGGCCCGTTTAGGAATTACTCACTTTATTCGTGTGGGTACAACGGGTTCCATTCAAGAAAAGGTTAATTTAGGTGATGTGGTCATTAATAATGCAGCAGTGCGTTTAGAGGGTACTTCCGGTCATTATGCGCCTATTGAGTTTCCTGCTGTAGCAGATTTGCAATTAACCAACGCTTTGGTTGAAGGGGCTAAGAAAGCGAAAGTAAAATATCATGTAGGCATTAGCATTTCCTCAGATACATTTTGGCCTGGGCAGGAACGCTATGATAGCTTTACAGGGTATGTACCGCGACGTTTTCAAGGTTCTTGTGCAGAGTGGCAACAATTAGGCGCAACAAATTATGAAATGGAAGCAGCTACTCTTTTTATTGTAGCGCAAAGTTTTGGCTTGGCGGCAGCGTGTGTTTGTGGAGTGGTAGCCAAGAGGACTAAAAGCGAAAAAGTGGCACCTAAAGCGGTGTATAAAAAAGCATCAGCTGCTTTTGAAGCAACTGTTAAAGAAGCATTATTGTCAGTAACTAAAAAGTAAAGAATGTACGAAAATAGTTATAATGGAAAATTGTTTTAGAAGGAGAGGGCCGTTCATGAGCAGAGCAGTTATTTTGCTGTTAGATTCTTTTGGTATTGGCAATGCGCCTGATGCCGCAAAGTTTGGAGATGCAGGTGCCGATACGTTTGGACATATAGTTAAGTGGTGTGCAGAAAATCGTAAAAATCCGGATGGGACTCCTAACTATTTGCACTTGCCAAATATGGCAAGACTAGGCTTAGGTAGAGCATCAAAATTAAGCACGGGTAATGTGCTGGCTCATCCTATTGGCGATGACAGTTCGGTTATAGGTGCTTATGGTTATGCGCGTGAGATAAGTCATGGGAAAGATACATTAAGCGGTCATTGGGAAATTACAGGTGTGCCTGTAGATTTTGAATGGGGTTATTTTCCTGATAAACCCAAGTGTTTCCCCGAAGAGTTAATTGATGCCATTATCAAAGAGGGCAATTTGCCCGGTGTTTTGGGAGAAAAACATTTTTCAGGTACTGAAATTATCAAAGAATTAGGTGAGGAACACTGTAAAACCGGCAAACCAATTATTTACACCTCCGGTGATAGTGTCTTGCAGATTGCCTGTCACGAAAAATATTTTGGCTTGGAAAAATTGTACGCTTTGTGCAAAATATCCTATAAATTAGTACAGCCGTATCATATAGCGCGTGTCATTGCCCGCCCATTTATTGGTGACGATGCAGAGTCTTTTAGGCGTACCGGTAATCGTCATGATTTTGCGGTACCGGCTCCGGCGGATACTTTATTGGATATTCTTACAGAACATGGTGGGAAAGTTTATGCTATTGGCAAGATAGCAGACATTTTTGCGCATCGGGGTATTAGTAAACATTTTTCAGGGACTGGATTGGAAGAGCTATTTAAAGTTACTATGGAGGCTTTAGCAGAAGCAGGAGATAAAAGTTTGGTTTTTGCAAACTTTGTGGACTTCGATTCTTCCTATGGTCATAGACGTGATCCTGCTGGCTACGGTGCCGGTTTAGAATATATTGACAGTTGCTTGCCTAATTTGTTTAATGCATTGCAACCGGATGATGTAGTTCTTATTACAGCAGATCATGGGTGTGATCCAACCTGGTATGGTAGTGACCATACTAGAGAACATATTCCTGTATTATTTTTTGGACCTAAAATTAAGGCTCAAGCTTTGCCGCCTATGGAGACATTTTCTGATTTGGGGCAAACCTTAGCGGAACATTTGGGCTTAAAGCTAGAAAAAGGCAAGGCACAACCAATTAAACTATAAGCCAATCGGTTTATATATTTTAGCTGTCTATTAGGAGGTCACTAAAATGAAAAAGCTAATGTTTTTGTGTTTGTTAGTAATGGTCTCTTTTGGCGTTTTAACTACACCTGCTTTTGCGTATGATATGAAACCTGTAGCATTTATTGTTATGGACAGAACAGGAGAAGTAAATGATGAAATTTCACGTGATTGGGAGCAACAGGTTAGACAGGGGTACCATGTACCTTATTATTCTATTGTTGATAATATAGTGCCAACCAAAGTAGCCAATGAAATTATTATGGGTGATGGAAAAAATACAGCTAAATTAGACCAGGCAATCTTGAAAAAAATTGCTGAAGAAGCTAATGTAAAAATAGTGGCCCTTATGGTCATAAAAGACATGCGAGAGATTCCCCTTAGAAATTTAGGGATTATAAGTCCGTGGCAGGATGAAGATGATTTGACGCGTGTATTTACGGCTGCAGATTTATATGTTTATAAACTTGATGAAAATAAAATGGTAATGAAGATTTTAAGGTCTGTTGTTACAGAAAATACAGTTCTTATTAAGCCGGCTAAAACAGTTATTAAATATGAAATGAGAAAACTGGTTAATACGATGGAAAACAGGCCGCAAATTTAGTGCCAGCATACAAAATATAGCATGACATGATGTTAAAAACACTATATGTTGTGCAAAAAGGCTTGACAATAAGGGCTATTTAAGTTAATCTATATTTACTGAAGTATGTATACGGGGAGTTGAAAGTCATGGTGTATGAATTGAATGGTGTTAGGGTTTCTTGTACAGAGGGTATTAGCGAACAAGAAGCAACAGCATATTTGCAAGGACAGCTGCAAATAATGCCTCACAAGACCTTGTTGGCAATGGATATTGATTTGGATGGGGATTCAGTTGTTATACAACCTCATTATGATACTATTGTCAGAGTGCGTAGAATTACAGGATATTTGAGTACGTTACCAAGATTTAATGATGCTAAGAAACAAGAAGCTCATGATCGCGTTGCCCATTTATAAAAGAAAAAGACTTCTGACAAGAAGTCTTTTTTTATGGTAGAATAAGGTATTAAGATAATTATAGTGTATAAAGTAGTTATAATATTTTCTGCGTATTTGGAGAAAAACAGGAGGAGATTGTAATGTCTAAAGATAGTTCTTTTGATGTAGTGTCACAGGTTGATATGCAAGAATTGGATAATGCCCTTAACCAAACTAAGAAGGAAATTTCTCAACGTTATGATTTTCGCGGATCAACTGCCAGCATCGAGTTAAATGATAATGACATAAAAATGGCCGCTGAAGACGATTACAAATTAGGCGCTATTCTTGATATGTTAAGGCAAAGGATGGCAAAACGTGGTTTACCACTTCGTTGCTTAGAACCGGGTAAAATTGAGGCAGCTTCTAAGGGAACAGTTCGTCAGATAGTAAAAATAAAGCAAGGGATTGATAAAGATAAAGCTAGAGATATAGTGGCGGCGATTAAGAGTTCGAAATTAAAAGTAACTACTCAGCAACAAGATGATCAAATCAGAGTTACAGGTGCAAAAAAAGATGATTTGCAAGCTGTAATCCAATTGTTAAAAGCAGGAGATTTTGGCGTTGATTTGCAATTCATAAATATGAGATAAACAGTTAGGCATATGTTTAGAATTAAAAATAACGCTTTGCACTATTTTGTGCAAAGCGTTATTTTTACTGTATTTTAACATCAATTTCAAACAATCTATTCCAAGGAAATTCTACTGTATAATTTGTTCCTTTGAGGAAAGGTTCCTGACTAGTGTATTTAGTAAAATATTTATTTGTTGCTCCCAAGATTTTGTTGTAATATTTACCAAGGTCATATTTAAGTTTAAAATCTTGCCTTTCAATTTCTAAGGCTAATCTATAACGAATATTAGACTGGTAAATCCAGTCATCTAAGTAGCGAATTTTCAGTAAGTTTTCTTTGTCTTGTTGTGACATGTTTTTGGCTAATACACCCTGAGCCAAGGCAAAACCAATACTGTTATCAGCAGTGTTCCAGCCTGAGTAAGCTGCAAAACTAGGTAATAAGTTGCGATTTTCCAATTCCAGCATAAAACCATTGTCAGACCCGTTGGCGTAAGAAATATCTGCAAGAGCTACTGGATGTACTTTGGTTAAAGCTGATAATTCTTTAGCAAATTTTTTATTGGCTTCAGAGCCATAGGGCGCATTCTCATTGGAAGTAGAATCCTGAAAAACACCGTTAAAGGGAGTATTAACAGCCAAAATCAAATCCGCTTTTTCTTTGTTAGAGGTTTCTTTAGCACCTAGGACGATTATTTGGTGGGCGATAGAATCATGGACGCTTTCGTCGGAATACAGAGGAATAGTAGAGCCTCCTTTACCGGGAGCATATTCTACATAAATCTTGGGCGTGCTACCTTTTAGTTCATTAATTGCACGTGTTACCAACAACATACCTAACTGATCAACTCCAGGGACAATCTGAAACTTCTTGCTGGAAAGTTTATTGGCAGCAGCAGACTTTGCTAAATGACGGCTTTCCATATGTGTACGTGATAAGGGGGCACAGTCATCTTTGCCAATTGCAAGAAATTCAAAAACATTATCATGAGCCATGTCGATAAGTTGTTCATTGGTTCTAAGATTTTTTTCACGACGGTCATTCCAGTCTAGCAATAAGTAACTAGGAATCTTTCTTAGTAAATCGTATTTTTCTTGCAGTTCATTAACGGTAAGACTTTTATTATCTTCTTTATCTTCTAATTGGGAAAGACGAAAAATGCTGGGACCAAAGTAATCATAATAATTGGGCTCCACATTACCGGCACTTTGTCTTGGGGTACGCATGATAGTAGAAAAAGCAAATATTTTCATGTAAGGATTAATGGCGTTTAAGGATTGCAAAAGAACTGTTTTTTCAGCAAGAAAGCGAAAGCTGTATTCGTGTTTGCGAGATGCTACAAGACCACCATAATTAAGACTGTCGGTAGCAATAACAGCAGCCCTGGCTGTAGGAGCTTCAGCTTCTAACCATTTCCACAAGCCTTCCATATTTCCGCCATCCTTATGGTTAGACAGGAGTTTAACAGGAGGAACAGCTAGGTTGTAACCGGCTTTTTTGGCAGTATCCTGAACGTAATCTAGACATACAGGCCTATTGTCCAAAGGAATATAAATAATCTTCGCATCAGCATGGGCTGGATGGGCATAGGTAAAAGTGGATATCACTATAGCTAGCAAGGTTAATAGATGCTTTATTTGCATATACACAGCAGATTTGCCTCCTTAATAAGACCTAATAATTATACTACGTTTATAAATTAATTTCAAAAAAACAGCGGTTATTTATTTATAACTTTAGTGGATTTGCCTCAGTGGAAGGGGTTTTTAGATTAATATAAATCCTATTGGTTCTGATATTGACAATTTACTGAGGAGAAGGTGGCCTATTGTGGGGAATTTTTCCTTGACACAAAAAATCGGTGTGCTATAATGATACGTAATAGAAAATAGAGACATGTAATGCGAAGGAAATGATATTAGATAATTATCTACAGAAAATGTCGCCATGGCTGAGAGCGACAGGTTAAAGAGATATATAACCACCTTCAAACAACCTTCCGAAATAGCAGTAGGAAAGGCCGTATGACCTGCGTTAAAGGTGCTAAAGAGGATTATTAATTTAGTCAATTTGGGTGGAACCACGGAAGTATAACATTTCGTCCCTACGTTTATGTAGAGGATTGAAGTGTTTTTTTATTATCCAAAGGTTTCATGAAATACAAGGAGGAAGAAGAAAATGATTAATGTAGAATTAAAAGACGGATCAAAAAAAGAATTTGAAGCTGGTGTAACTTTATTGCAGGTTGCTAAAAGTTTGAACCAAAAACTTGGCAAGAGTGCATTATTAGCTGTGGTAGATGGTGTAAACAGAGATTTAACTGATACATTAAATAAAGATGCCCGGGTGGATTTTGTAACACCGGACACTCCTGAAGGCTTGCACGCTATTCGTCATACTGCTTCACATATTATGGCGCAAGCTATACAACATTTATTCCCCGGTACTAAATTTGCCATCGGACCCGCTATTGATAAAGGGTTTTATTACGATTTAGACAGCGAGCATATTTTTACGCCTGAGGATTTGGTTGCTCTTGAAAAAGAAATGGCTAAAATTATTAAAGCCAATATACCGCTTACTCGCAGCGAATTGCCAAGAGAAGACGCACTGGCAAAATTCGCAGCCATGGAGGAACCGTATAAAGTTGAATTAATCAATGATTTGCCTAAAGATGCTGTTATAAGTCTTTACACACAAGGGGATTTCACGGATTTGTGTGCAGGGCCACATTGCCCAAGTACCGGTAAAGTTAAGGCCTTCAAATTACAAAGTATAGCTGGGGCATATTGGCGTGGCAACGAAAAAAATAAAATGTTACAGCGTATTTATGGTACTGCTTTTGCTACTAAAGAAGAACTGGATGCTTATATACATATGATGGAAGAGGCTGTCAAGCGGGATCATCGTAAGTTGGGTAAAGAACTGGAAATTTTTATGTTGGCTGATGAGGGCCCAGGCTTTCCTTTCTTCTTGCCGAACGGTATGATTATTCGCAATCAGTTAATTGAGTATTGGCGGGAAGTCCATAGACGTTATGGCTATACGGAAATTCAAACACCGATGATTTTGTCCAGACAGCTGTGGGAGACTTCCGGTCACTGGGATCATTACAAGGAAAATATGTATTTCACTAAAATAGATGAGTTGGACTATGCAATAAAACCAATGAATTGCCCGGGTGGCATGTTGGTCTATGCTAATAAGCCTCATTCTTATCGGGAATTGCCTATTCGTTGTGGCGAATTAGGTTTGGTACATAGGCATGAACTTTCCGGAGCTCTACATGGCTTATTCCGTGTTCGTTGTTTTACACAAGATGATGCACATATTTTTATGATGCCTAGCCAGATTAAGGATGTTATTCAAGAAACGATTCGTTTATTTGATGAAGTTTATGCTACCTTTGGGCTAAAGTACCATGCAGAATTGTCTACTCGTCCTGAAAACTCTATGGGTGATGATGCTACTTGGGAACATGCTACAACTTCCTTACGGGAAGCTATGGACGAATTTGGTTTGAAATACATAGTTAATGAAGGTGACGGAGCTTTCTATGGTCCGAAAATAGATTTCCATCTGCAGGATTCCATTGGTCGTACTTGGCAGTGTGGTACTATTCAATTAGATATGTTGCTTCCGGAAAAATTCGATTTAACTTACACAGGTGAAGATGGTCAAAAACATAGACCGGTAATGATTCATCGTGTAGTATATGGATCTATTGAACGTTTTATTGGTATATTAATTGAAAATTATGCCGGGGCCTTCCCAACATGGTTAGCACCTCAACAAGCTCGTATTATGCCAATTACGGATAAATTCATTCCTTATGCTAAAGAAGTTGAACAAAAATTATTTAAACTTGGTTTTAGAGTAGCGTTAGATGACCGCAATGAAAAGATAGGGTATAAGATTCGCGAGGCACAAGTACAAAAGGTTCCGTACATGCTTGTTATAGGAGAAAAAGAAGTTGAAGACGGGACTGTGGCCGTTAGAAGCCGTAGCGAAGGTGATAAGGGTACTATGAAGGTAGACGAGTTTATTGCTAAGCTGCAAAAAGAAATTATAGAAAAGAAATAAAAGTAATAAAAGTAATTGACGTTATACCAATAGTATGGTATCATTTATCAGTAACGAAGTAGAAACCGTCCGTTTCTCACCTTGCAACCATGAGTTCGACAAGGTCAGTGATATTGCTTATTACTAACGGGTGGAATTTATTTCTACCCGTTTTTTTATGATTTCATGGAGGTGAATTGTCATAGCCAAAGAAGACTTGCGAATCAATGAAGATATCAGGGCCCGTGAGGTGCGTGTAAATGCTGAAGATGGAGAGCAATTAGGCGTTATGTCGGTTGAAGATGCTCTTAATCTGGCAATCGAAAGACATTTAGATTTAGTTGAGATAGCTCCTACAGCGAAGCCGCCTGTGTGCCGGATTATGGATTTCGGCAAGTATCGTTACGAGCAACAAAAGCGTGACAAAGAGGCGCGTAAACGTCAAAAAACCGTTGATGTCAAAGAAGTTAAACTTCGTCCAGGTATTGAGGATCATGATTTCAATACTAAGTACAAGAATGCGGTAAGGTTTTTAAATGATGGGGATAAAGTAAAAATAACCATTATGTTCCGCGGACGTGAACTTACTCATCCGGAATTAGGCGAATTGCTATTAATTAAAATGGCCAAACAATTAGACGATATTTGTATAGTCGAACGTGGCGCCAAACTTGAGGGCAAAAACATGATTATGATTGTTACGCCTAAGGTTACAAAATAATAAGGAGGATGTTACCATGCCAAAAATGAAAACTCGTAGAGCTGCTGCAAAACGTTTTAAAGTAACAGCAAGCGGTGAATTTAAGCGTTCCAAAGCTTTTAGAAGTCATATTCTTGAACATAAATCCCCATCTCGCAAGAGAAACTTGCGTAAAGCTGGATTGGTACATAAGACTGATCATGATCGCGTATCGAAAATGTTGCCCTACGCATAATAATATTATTTAGTTAAAGGAGGAAATAACAATGGCTAGAATTAAAGTGGGCGTAACAGCTCATAGACGTCATAAACATATTCTTAAATTAGCAAAAGGATATCGTGGTAGTAAAAGCAAGTTGTTTAAAAAAGCTAATGAAACCGTAATGAAGGGTCTTTCCTATGCTCGTCGTGATAGACGTACGAAAAAGCGTGTATTCCGCAAATTATGGATTGCCCGTATTAATGCAGCAACTCGTGCTAACGGTATGAGTTATAGCCGCTTCATCTGTGGTTTGACTAGAGCAGGTGTTGTGATGGACCGTAAGGTTATGTCTGATATGGCTATCAATGACGCTGCAGCATTTACCAAATTGGTAGAAACTGCTAAAGCTGCTTTATAATTTACAAAGTAATTAGGCTCCCTTTGGGGAGTCTTTTTTTTGTTAAGGTCTCTTTATTTATACAGGGAGAGGTGCGTGTACGTATAAGGCTGAATTATGATATAATACTAAATAGTTTAAAAAAACATGAAGGTGAATAAATTGGAATTTAAAATACAAGCTCCTTTTGAACCGGCAGGGGATCAACCAGAGGCGATTAAGCAGTTGACTGAAGGGGTGAAAGACGGCTTACACACACAGGTCCTTTTAGGTGCTACCGGCACAGGAAAAACATATACAATTGCTCAAGTTATCAATAAGGTACAAAAACCAACATTGGTTATTGCTCATAATAAAACGTTGGCCGCACAGTTGGCTAGCGAGTTAAAAGCATTTTTCCCGGAAAATGCGGTGGAGTATTTTGTATCCTATTACGACTATTATCAGCCGGAAGCATATATTCCTCAGAGCGATACTTATATTGAAAAAGATTCTTCCATTAACGATGAAATTGATAAGCTAAGACATTCGGCTACCAGTGCTCTTTTTGAACGTCGAGATGTAATTGTTGTAGCCAGTGTTTCCTGCATCTATGGTTTGGGAGCACCGAAGGATTATTATGATTTGGTATTGTCCCTTAGAGTGGGTCAAAATGTTGACAGGCAGGAAATATTAAAAAAATTAGTTAGTATTCAATATTCCCGCAACGACATTGCTTTTGAACGCGGGACTTTTCGTGTGCGTGGTGACGTTATTGAAGTTATTCCTGCGAATTATAATGAAAAAGCTATTCGCATTGAACTTTTTGGTGATGAAGTAGAAAATATTATGGAAATAGATGTGTTAACAGGAGAGATTTTAACTAAGCGAAACCATGTAGCAATTTTTCCTGCATCTCATTATGTTACTTCTCCGGAAAACTTAGAGCGAGCCATGGGAGATATTCGCAGGGAACTGGCAAACAGAGTTGCGGATTTAAAAAGCCAAAATAAAATTTTGGAAGCACAACGTTTGGAGCAGCGTACTAATTATGACCTAGAAATGATGGGAGAAATGGGCTACTGTTCCGGCATTGAGAATTATTCCAGACTTTTAACAGATCGTAAACCTGGGGAGCCACCTTTTACCTTGGTGAACTATTTTCCTAAAGATTTTTTAACGGTAATTGATGAGTGTCATGTAACCTTGCCGCAAATACGAGCCATGTTTGCCGGAGATAGGTCACGTAAGAATATGTTAGTAGACTATGGGTTTAGATTACCCTCTGCCTGTGATAATCGACCGTTGACCTTTGATGAGTTTCAGGAACAAAGAGGCCAGGCTATCTATATTTCGGCAACACCGTCTGCTTATGAACTTCAGGAAGCAGATGCAGTAGTAGAACAAATTATACGACCAACAGGGTTGGTGGACCCTCAGATAGAAATTCGCCCAATTAAAGGGCAGATAGATGATTTATTAGGTGAAATACATAGGGTTGCACAAGCAGGAGAAAGAGTACTGGTAACTACGCTAACCAAGAAAATGGCAGAAGATTTAACAGATTACCTAACAGAAGCAGATGTGAAAGTAAGGTACTTACACTCAGATATTGTTACAATAGAGCGGGCGGAAATAATTCATGATCTGCGTGCCGGTGTATTTGATGTTTTGGTAGGAATTAACTTATTGCGCGAAGGCTTAGATTTGCCGGAAGTCTCCTTGATAGCTATTTTAGATGCTGATAAAGAAGGCTTTTTAAGGTCTGACACTGCTATGATTCAAACAATAGGTCGTGCTGCCCGCAATGTTCATGGCCGCGTTATTATGTATGCGGATAGAATTACCGGTTCTATGGAGCGCGCCATAGGAGAAACGGACAGGAGACGCAAGAAACAGGAAACATATAATGTCGAGCATGGTATTACTCCAAAAACTATTGAAAAGAAAGTAGTGGAATTAATCCATTTGACTAAAGTTGCAGAAGATGACGCTACTAAAGACTATTCTGTTAAGGCTTTGAAGAAAAGCTCTGATAAGATTTTGCAAAAAAGCTTAAAGGAACTAGACAAAAAAATGGCAGTAGCTGCCAAAGAACTTGATTTTGAAAGAGCGGCAGAGTATAGGGATAGAATTATTTTAATAAAAGGGGAATTGGGCAGACGAAAGCAGTAAAATAGTGATAAAGCAGTAAAAATTTAACTTTGATTAATGGAGAATATTATGTCAGAAGATAAAATAATTATAAAAGGTGCAAGGCAGCATAATTTAAAAAATATTACGGTAGAGATACCTCGAAATAAGCTTGTAGTAATTACCGGATTATCCGGTTCAGGAAAATCTTCGTTGGCGTTTGATACTATTTATGCGGAGGGACAACGTCGCTATGTTGAGTCTTTGTCTTCTTATGCACGTCAATTTTTAGGACAAATGGATAAACCTGATGTTGACTACATTGAAGGCTTGAGTCCTGCTATTTCTATAGACCAAAAAACAACTAGTCGTAATCCTAGATCTACCGTTGGGACAGTAACGGAGATATATGATTATTTACGGTTACTTTTTGCTCGTATAGGCGAACCCCATTGTCCTAAGTGTGGAAAAGTAATTGAACGTCAGTCGGTGGAACAAATAGTTGATCGAGTTTTGGCTTTGCCAAGTGGTACTAAATTCATGGTTATGGCTCCACTGGTACGCGGCCGGAAGGGCGAACATAAAAATATTTTGGATAACATGCGTAAGGCCGGATATGTACGCGTTAGTGTGGATGGTGATGTTCGCACTTTAGATGAAGATATAGTTCTGGATAAGAAAAGAAAACATGATATTTCTGTGGTTATAGATCGATTGGTAGTGAGAGACGGCATTAGTCAAAGACTGTCGGATTCTATAGAAACTGCACTGGGGTTAGCTGATGGACTAGTGGAAATTCAGGAAATTGAGGGACCACTAACTCGCTATAGTGAACATTTTGCCTGTGATGACTGTGGTATTAGTCTACCGGAAATTGAACCAAGACTTTTTTCTTTCAATGCTCCGTATGGAGCTTGTCCTGCTTGCACCGGTCTTGGTATGAATATGGAAATTGATATGGGACTAGTTATTCCTGATCCGTCAATGAGTTTTGAAAACGGCGTTATCGCAGCGGTTAGTACAAACATGAATTCATTTTTTATGAGACAATTGGACGCTGTTCTTAAAAGCAAGGGCTATTCTCTCAAAAGTACTTGGGAGGAATTACCTAAGTCTGTTCAGAATTTTATTGCCTATGGAGGTAGTGACGAAGAAAAATTTACTTTTACCTATGAAAATATGATGGGCGAAATAAGAGAGTTTACACGACCCTTTGAGGGTATTGTTACTATGCTGAACCGTAGGCATAAAGAGGCAATGAGCGAAGCTATGCGCCTTGATGTAGAAAGCTTTATGACAAGTACTCCCTGTCCGGTTTGTCACGGTGCTCGCTTGATCCCGGAAGTTTTAGCAATCTTGGTTGGCGGAAAGAATATCCAAGAAGTAACCTCTTTGCCTGTGCGTGAAACAGTAAAGTTTTTTTCCGAATTAAAGCTTACTGAGCGGCAAAAAATAATTGCTAAGCAAGTGTTAAAAGAAATTTTGGCACGTTTAAACTTTTTGAATAATGTTGGGTTAGATTATTTAAGTTTGGATCGTGCAGCGGGGACGCTGTCCGGTGGCGAAGCGCAACGTATACGCTTGGCGACACAAATTGGTTCAGGATTGGTTGGGGTCTTATATATATTAGATGAGCCGAGTATTGGATTGCATCAGCGAGATAATGCAAAGTTACTGGACTCATTAAAAAATCTAAGAGATCTAGGAAATACATTAATTGTAGTAGAACATGATGAGGAAACAATGTATGCCGCCGATGAAATTATAGATATAGGCCCAGGAGCAGGTGAGTTGGGTGGCGAGGTAGTTGCTCAAGGAACAGCGGAAGAAATAAAAAAAGTAGAGCAATCAATTACAGGACAATATTTAAGCGGCAAAAAAAGCATTCCCGTACCTAAGGAACGTCGTAAGGGCAACGGTAAGGCATTAACAGTAAAAGGAGCCCGTGCTAATAATTTAAAGAATATAGAGGCTAAATTTCCTTTGGGAGTCTTTACCGTAGTAACAGGAGTTTCAGGCAGTGGTAAGAGTACTCTGGTTAATGATATATTGTATCAAGCTTTGGCTGTGAAATTAAGTCGTGCACGTTTTAGACCTGGTGAACATGACAAGATTTTGGGGTTACAGAACATAGATAAAGTTATTGATATTGATCAATCGCCTATAGGTCGTACACCAAGATCTAATCCCGCAACTTATACAGGGGTATTTGATTACATTCGCACTTTATTTAGTACCACTAACGAGGCTAAGATACGAGGTTACAAACCTGGGCGTTTTAGCTTTAATGTAAAGGGTGGACGCTGCGAATCTTGTAGAGGTGACGGCATGAACAAGATAGAAATGAACTTCTTGCCAGACGTATATGTACCCTGTGAAGTATGCAAAGGAGCACGTTATAATAGAGAAACTCTAGAGGTACACTACAAGGGGAAAAATATCGCTCAAGTACTTGATATGACAGTAACAGAAGCCTGCGAGTTCTTTAAAAATCTGCCGCGAATATATAGAAAATTATCTGTGCTTGAAGACGTAGGATTAGGCTACATTCGGTTGGGACAGGCTGCAACCACCTTGTCCGGTGGTGAGGCACAACGTGTTAAATTAGCTACGGAATTAGCTCGTCGTAGTACCGGTAAGACTTTATATATTTTAGATGAACCAACAACAGGATTACATATTGCTGATGTACATAAACTGTTGGAAGTTCTTCAACGTCTGGTGGATGAGGGAGATACTGTAGTAGTGATAGAACATAATCTGGATGTTATTAAAACAGCAGATTATTTAATAGATTTAGGCCCTGAAGGTGGAGATCGTGGGGGAAAAGTTGTTGCCCAAGGTACTCCTGAACAAGTAGCAAAGGTCAAAGCCTCATACACGGGGCAGTATCTCAAAAAAATGTTGCACTGATGTGGAAAAATATTGGCCACATTTTTTGTTTTAACTAAAAAGTAGGAGAAAAAGATGAAGGATTCTATTGCACAAACACTTGCTGTATTACCTAACTTGCCTGGCGTGTACATTATGCACGATGCACGTGGTAAGGTTATTTATGTGGGTAAGGCTATAATATTAAAAAATAGAGTGCGTAGTTATTTTAGAGAATCCAGTAAGCAATCACCAAAGGTACAAGCATTAGTTGCTAAAGTAGAAGAGATAGAAACAATAGTAACGGCTAATGAAATGGAAGCTTTGATTCTAGAATGCAATCTTATAAAAAAATACCGTCCGCGCTATAATATAAGTTTAAAAGACGATAAAACCTATCCATATTTGAAAATCACTTTGCAGGAAGATTTCCCACGCATCTTTGTTACTAGGCGTGTTTTACGTGATGGAGCTAAATATTTTGGCCCATATGCTGATGCAGGAGCTCTTCATGCAAATGTAAAGCTCATTCGCAGCATGTTTCCATTAAGGCATTGTCGCAAGATGAATGTTGACAGGCCTTGTTTACAGTATCACATTAAGCGTTGTTTGGCACCTTGTGTAGGGAAAGTTACTAAAGAAGATTATAAAAAAATGATTGATGCGGTAATCCTGCTCATGGAAGGAAAAACTGCTGAACTGGAAAAAGATTTAAAACATAAAATGCAGGCTGCTTCTGATAAATTGCATTTTGAAGAAGCTGCACGTTATAGAGATTCATTGCGGAGCATTGATTATCTTAAAGAGCAACAAAAGGCTATAACTGAAAGTGGAGATCAAGATGCCATTGGACTGTATCAAGATGACACGGGTATCTGTATGCAGGTATTTTTTATCCGTTCAGGTAAACTGCTTGGTAGGGATAACTTCTTCTTACCAAAAGATGCAGGGGATGAACCGTCAGAAATTATGGCAGGTTTTATTAAACAATATTATGGTGAGGGTGTTTTTATCCCCAGAGAGATTTTATTAAGTGTTGCTCCTTCTGAGGAAGAGCGTTTATTACTGGAAAAATGGTTTACAGCTAAAGTTAAACGTAAGGTAGAGCTTTTGGTTCCCAAAAGGGGCATGAAGTTGGATTTAATAAAAATGGTAGAAGAAAATGCTAAAAAAAATCTGCAAGAACAATTACGAAAGGGACAATTAACACAACAAGTAGAGGAAAATGCAACCGAAGAACTGCAACTGGCATTGGGGTTGACAGAACCCTTGGAACGCATTGATTGTTTTGATATTTCTCATACCCAAGGAGCTGAAACAGTAGCGTCTATGGTTGTTTTTCGTGACGGAAAAATGAGCAAAAAGGACTACCGGCGTTACAAAATAAAATCAGCAGAAGGAAAACCGGACGATTTTAAATCTATGCAGGAAGTAGTATACAGAAGATATAAGGATGCGGAAGATTTACCTAACCTAATAGTTATTGATGGAGGTAAGGGGCAGTTAAGCTCAGCCTTGGAGGTTATTCATGGTATAGGACTGCAGGAGTTAAATGTTATAGGGCTGGCAAAAAGAGAAGAGGAGATTTTTGTAGAAGGTGCTCATGAAAGCATTCTTCTAGACAAAACTTCGGGGGCCTTGCATTTAATTCAGCGTATTAGAGATGAAGCACATAGGTTTGCCATTACCTATCATAGAAAGTTAAGGGGTAAGAGAAATTTAGTTTCTGTGCTTGACCATATAGAGGGCATTGGCCCTAAAAGAAGGCAAGCTTTATGGAAGGAGTTCGCTTCTCTTGAGGCCATGAAGGCTGCAACAGTAGAGGAGCTGGCAAGGGTTGAAGGTATGAATAAGAATGTGGCAAATACACTTTACGAATTCTTTAGGCTTGATGTGGTTGCCAAGAAGGATAGTATTAAATAACATTTTATTGATAACGATTATTTTTTATGCTATAATCAAAGAATAAAAACAAAGGAGTGATTCCAGTGAAAAAATGGGTATGTGATATTTGTGGATATGTTTATGATGAGGCTGTTGGCGATCCTGATAATAATGTTGCAGCCGGTACTAAATTTGAGGATGTACCTGAAGATTGGGTTTGCCCCGGTTGCGGTGTAGGCAAGGATCAATTCTCTCCTGTTGAATAATTATAAAGTAAAGACTGTTCCGCTAGCTTAACTTCGCGGAGCAGTTTTTTTATAACTTATGATATAATAATGGGCGGAGGATATTAAAATATGTGTGGATTTTTATTACGGGGAGTATTTTTAAGCCTAGTCTTATATCTTTTGTTTGGTTTTGAAGCGGGCATACATATCGTGACCTTGGGTGGTCAAATATTAGGAGCTTCTTTGGTGGGGCTATTCACAACTTGTTATCATACCATTGGAAGGCACCTATTTGCCCATATTTGGATAGGCAGAATAGTAGCCGCTATTTGGGCAGGGTTAACGGTAATAGTTGTAGCACGGCTTTTACCGGGGTACACGGTTACAAATCCAAGTGTTTTTTCATATATCGTATCAGTGTTTTGTCTTATAGCTTGGACGGTTGATTATTTTATCAAAGATAAGTGAGGGGAAGTTTTTGAGTATTAAACTAATTGCGTGTGATATGGATGGAACTTTGTTAAATGAAGAACGGAAGATTTCCGCAGCAAATGCTAAGGCCATTGGCAATGCATTAAAAGAAGGAATAAAGGTAACGATTGCTACAGGCAGAATGTTTGCCTCTATCCAGAATTATGCGGCAGAATTGGGCTTGGATATTCCTTTGGTAGTTTATAATGGAGCACTGGTAAAAGAAGCTCTGTCAGGCAAAGAAATTGGTGCTTGGCCGGTGCCTGTAGCTGTTGCTAACAAAGTAGCGACTTTTTGTCGCGATAGGGATATTTATGTACATGCCTATATTGATGATGTCCTTTGGGTACGAGAAGACAGCGAATTTGCCAGATATTATGCAGATTTTGCCGGGGTGCAATTTGAAGTTCATGGAGAAGAATTATTTAATCTGCCCAAGGCACCACACAAGCTTTTAGTAATGACAGAAGATGGCCAGTGCGAGAAAGTACAGGGTGAATTAGAAAGTGCTTTTAGGAATTCCATACATGTTACCAGTTCTCAAAAAAACTTTTTGGAAATTATTGACCCTAATACCAGCAAATGGAATGCGATTAGGTGCATAGGAGAAAAATGGGGTATAAAACAGGAAGAGATTATGTGCATAGGCGATTCTAATAATGATGCAGAGATGATAGCTAATGCTGGTATAGGCGTAGCCATGGGAAATGCTAATGATAGAATAAAAAAAATGGCAAAAATAATAACTGGTACTAATGACAATGATGGGGTTGCAATGGTAATTAATAGCATTCTCACAGAACAAGTGACTGTTTCAGAAAATTTATGAGTTCGGATTAAAATAAAAATATGCTGTGATTACAAAGTAATCACAGCATATTTTTTGCTTTATTATTATTTTATTATGTGCATGGAAAGTTTATCTATTGATAAGAAGATTTCAGAGCCGGCAGCAAAAATTTCTTTGTTGCAAGGATTATATTCTTTTACTTCTAGGCTAAGGCCCTGAACATCTATCGTATAGTCTTGAGATTCTCCCATAAACACACTGCTGGTAACCGTTGCCTTAATTTCACCTGTGTGTCCAAGGGTCAATGATTCAGGGCGAAGGACAACATTGCAGTCGTCACCGCTTTGCACTAGGCAGGTAGAAGGTTTGCTGCAGGTTATACCGAAAAGACTAATGGTTGTAATACCATCGGTACGCTCAATAACTTTTGCCGGGACAATATTAGCAATACCGATAAAGTCTGCTACAAAAGCAGTAGCTGGTTTTGCGTAAATTTCACGGGGTGTGCCAATTTGTTCTATATTGCCTTGTCTCATAACTATGATTTTATCTGAAAGACTCATGGCTTCTGCTTGATCGTGGGTTACATATATGCTGGTTATTCCTACTTTACGTTGAATTTTGTGAATTTCATTACGCATATAAACACGCAGTTTTGCATCTAGATTGGATAAGGGTTCATCAAACAACAATACAGCAGGTTCCATAACCAATGCTCTAGCAAGTGCTACTCTTTGCTGTTGCCCACCTGATAATTGGTTTGGTGCACGATTTTCCATCCCTTCTAACCCTACTAAGGATAAAATGTCACTAACTTTTCTTTTTATAATGTCTTTGGGTAAGTTTTTTATTTTCAAGCCATAGGCAATATTATTAAAAAGGTTTAAGTGGGGGAAAAGAGCATAACTTTGGAATACCATTGCGGTATCACGTTTGTCAGGGGTTAGACTATTAACATTATCAGAACCAATGAAAACATTGCCTGCAGTGGGAATTTCAAACCCGGCAATCATACGCAATATAGTGGTTTTCCCACAGCCGGAAGGACCAAGTAGGGTAACAAACTCACCTGGGTTAATATTAAGAGACACTTTATTTACGGCAACAATTTGTTTACCCTCGTGTCCTGAATATATTTTTTCTAAATTTTCAACTTGTACACTTTTTGTCTGAGCCATGTTTATCCTCCCTAACCTTGTATTTCAGAAACATTAACGCCGATTTTACCTAGTAAAAAAGTTAAAACACCTACTACAAAAAGGACAATGCCAATAAGTACGGTAGAGTAAGCGGCGGCAACGCCTAAGCGTCCTACATCTACTTGAGACATAATAGCTACTGTCAATAGATTAACGCTGGCAGAAACAAGGAAGATAACTGCGCTTACAGCTGTCATTGAACGAACAAAGCTATAGACTAAGCCGCTGAAGAAGGCGGATTTGATTAAAGGAACCGTTACGGAATGAAACACCTTAAATGTGCCGGCTCCTAAGTCTTGCGCGGCTTCTTCAATTGCAGGATCTATTTGTTGCAAAGAAGCAACACCGGCACGAATACCTACAGGCATACTGCGAAAAATAAAGGATAAAACAATAATAGTGCCTGTTCCCGTGAGCATTAAGGGTGGTTCATTGTAAGCCAGAACATAACCCATACCTATAACCGTACCTGGAATTGCCAGTGACAAAAGCGAGGTAAATTCAATAAGTCCGCGGCCCATAAATTTCTTTCTCACGATTAAGTAAGCAATAATCATGCCCAGTATTCCTGTAATTGGCATGGAAATTAAGGAAAGAATAGTTGTGTCAATAATTGGCTTTGTGCCAATGTTCCAAATATAAAGATAGTGCTTGGTTGTAAAAGTATAATCAATGCCCCAAAGATTGACAAAACTACCTAGGGGAATTAGCCCATAGAGAATAAGGATAAAAACACTGATTAAAAAACAAGGAAGTCCAATAGCAATAAGGCTTACCTTATCATTAATCAATTCGCGTATTCTTGAAGGTTTACCGGTCAAGGTTACATAAGATTTGTTGCCTACCCAGTATTTTTGCAGTACAAACATAAGAATTGACAGGGTTAACAATATGGTTGCTAAGGCGGTACCACCCTTGATATCATAATTACCCATAGCTTGCAAATAAACTTGTGCCGCCATTGTATTAAAATTACCACCTATAACCATGGGATTACCAAAATCAGCAACAGTTTGTATGAATACCAAAAGAAAACTATTAGCTATACCAGGCATAACTAAAGGCAGAAGTATGGTTTTAAAGGTTTGCCAACGGCTGGCTCCCATATTGCGGGCAGCTTCTTCCAAAGATGGATCAATTTGTTTTAACAGTCCTGCCAATACTAAATAGGCTATAGGGAAGAAGGTAAGAATTTGAACTGTTGCTAAGCCTGTAAAACCGTATATATTAGCATTTTTGATGCCTAAAATTATTTTACTAATAAAACCCTGTTGCCCAAAAAGCATAATAAAAGACATTGCAAGAGCAAAGGGGGGGGAAATAATAGGTAATATAGCAATAACATTAAAGATTTTTTTATATTTGATCTTAAGAAAAGCATCAGCGTAAGCGAAAAGAAAACCTATAGCTGTAGCAAAAAAACTAACAAACAGGCCAAGAACAATGGTGTTTAATAAAACGCGTATGTTTTCAGAGTGCTTTAAAGATTCGCGATAATATTCAAAGGTTAAAGTACCGGAGTCACTTAAAAAACTTTGTGCCAATACAACATACAACGGCCAAACAATAAATAGGATTAATGATAGTCCAACCAAGATAATTGTAGCTAAGAGAACAGGATCTCTTATAATTTTTTGCATTTCATCCCATTTAAGGGAAAAAGCAGCATGCTTATTTTCTTGCATTATTTTGTCTCCCGTCATTTCTTGAAATAAAGCCGCCTATCAAAATGATAAGCGGCAAAACTTTACGGTATAGTTACTTGCTTTGGTTATGCTTTAATGGCTTTGTTCCATTTTTCTACAAGAGCAGAGCGATTTTGACCAGCCCAAGCAAAGTCATATTTAACCAGTTTTGTATTATTAAGCTCGGCAGCTTGTTGGGGAGGTGTTGCTTCAGGGTTGGTCAAGAACTGATAGGAGCCAACAGTTTGGCCGATTTCCTGAGCTTTTTTGGTCAAGCACCAATCAATGAACTTTTTAGCATTTTCTTGGTCTGGACCGCCTTTAATTAAGGACACAGCACCAATTTCATATCCAGTACCTTCAGAAGGAGCGGTTAAGACTAAGTCTTTCATACCTTCTTCACGATATTTAATAGCGTCATGCAAAAAGGTAATACCAACCATACATTCACCTTGACCTGCCAAACGCGCAGGTGCAGTGCCGGATTTTTGGTAATTCTTCATTTGCTTATCAAGAGCAGCCATATATTCTAAGCCGGCTTGTTCGCCTTTCATTTGTACAATGGTGGCAAGCATAGTATAGGCAGTTCCGGAAGATCCGGGATTTGCGGAAATGATTTGTCCCTTAAACTCCGGTTTCAACAAATCTTCCCAACTCTTAGGTGCGGGAACACCTTTTTCTTTTAACAATTGTTGATTGGAAGCAAATCCTAAATAGCCAACGTAAACTCCGGTCCAATACCCATCAGGATCTTTAAATTGGGCAGGAATTTTTTCTGCGTTAGGGGAAATATATTTTTCCAATAACCCATCAGCTTTAGCTTGAATTTGTCCGTCCGCAGGGCCGCCGAACCATAAGGAAGCCTTCGGGTTAGCCTTTTCTGCCTTTATGCGGCCGATAACTTCGCCGGAGCTCATGCGTACAGCTTCGACTTTTATACCTGTTTCTTTTTCGAAGGCAGCGATGTCTTTTACCATCCAGTCTTCAAGTGCACCCCAGTACATTACCAATTTTTTGCTGGATTCCTTGCCAGCAGTGCTTTTTTTGTCACCACCGCCACCGCATCCGGCGGTAACTAACATCATACCGGTAAGCGTGATTGCAAACAGTTTTCTCAACTTCATTGTTGAACACCTCTTCTTAAATTTTTCCAACAAAACTCATATATATTCTACACATATTCTATCAAAAAAAATGCAATATCTCAATAAAAACAATGGAGTGTTTCACTTTCATTTGTCTAAAGAAAATAGTATACTATATTGTACACAAAATATTTAGGGCGATTTATAGGAGCGATGGAGGCGAAGTCATGGAAAATTCAAGAAATTTAATTATTACAGGTATGTCAGGCGCAGGTAAAACTCAAGTAATTCGTGCGCTAGAAGACCTAAACTATTTTTGTGTGGATAATTTACCGCCGGCACTTATACCTAAGTTTATTGAATTATGCATGCAAGCAGGTAGTAAAAACAGACAACTAGCTTTGGTTGTAGACAGCCGTGGTGGGAAATTTTTTGATGAGCTTGTGGGTGTTCTTGATAAATTAGAAGCAAATAGCGTGAATTATGAGCTGCTTTTTTTGGATGCCTCGGACGAAACTTTAATTAAACGTTATAAGGAATCCAGAAGAAGACATCCTCTATGTGGCAAGAGCGGTCTTAGTGATGCTATAGCCAGAGAAAGAGGCGTTTTAAGAGCTGTTAGAGCTAAAGCGACAACAGTTATTGATACTACAAATACAGTAAATTCGGCTTTGCGAGAGAAAATAATTGATTTGTATGGCACTGAGGGAACTTTGCCTCATATGAGTATTGTTGTACAATCATTTGGTTTTAAACACGGAATGCCAATGGATTGCGATATGGTTTTTGATGTAAGATTTTTACCAAATCCATTTTATGTGCCGGAACTTAAACCCCTAAGTGGAAATGATCAAGCTGTTGTGACATTTATTGAAAGTAAAGATGTTACCAAAGAATTTCTTAAGATATTGGAAACTTTAATAGTATTTTTATTACCTCAATATGTTAAGGAGGGCAAGAGCCAACTCATGATTGGGGTAGGGTGCACGGGTGGAAGACATAGATCGGTATATGTTGCTAATGTTTTGCGAACTTGGATTCAAAATGAAGGCTATGTTGCCCATGTAACTCATAGAGATATGTTGAGGAAATAAGGGAGAGTTGCTAAATGAAGTGGGTTAAATGGTTATATCCCGGTATGAATTTGAAACGTTGGCTTCTTTTCTTTGCCTTAGGTGTTATTTTCGTTGGTATTGGTATTACATTATTTTTTAATTATCAATTTGTGGGTTTTATCGAAGCTACGGTTTTTAATTATGTTTATAGTTCCACAGGAGCGCATTATCAGACTGTAGTTAGCCTTATGGGCGTTATGACGGTTGTAGTAGGTATTATCTGCATGGTTTTTGCCACGCGTAAAATAATAAAAACGATTATGGATTCAGTAATGCCTGGTGAAAAGGAACCTTTAAGGGAGTTAATTTTTACTCAGCGTAAATTGAATAAGGGCCCTGCTGTTGTGGTTATTGGCGGCGGAACAGGTCTTTCGGTGTTGTTGCGTGGAATTAAGCATATTACCGGTAATTGCACTGCTGTTGTTACTACAGGCGATGACGGAGGATCTTCAGGACGGCTGCGCAAAGAAATGGGTATGGTTCCTCCCGGAGACATGCGTAATTGTCTTATTGCTTTAGCAGATACAGAACCTCTAATGGAAAAAGTTTTACAATATCGCTTTAAAACTAATACCTCTATGGAAGGGCATAATTTGGGCAATTTATTTATTGCCGCTATGACAGATATAGAGGGAAATATTGAAGATGGACTTACGGCTATATGTGATATTTTGAAAGTTCGTGGGCATGTTTGGCCGTCGTCCTCGGATGACTTGCAGTTAAAGGCGGAAATGGAAGATGGTTCTATAGTAGTAGGCGAGTCTTCTATTACAGCTAGCAAAAAGCGTATTGTAAAATTAATGACAGAACCGGAATGCCCAAGGGCATCACAAAGTGCTGTTAAAGCCATTATGGATGCGGATGCTATTATTTTAGGCCCGGGAAGTTTGTATACTAGCGTTATTGCCAGTTTGGTTGTACCTGGAATAAAAGAGGCAGTTATCAATTCTAAAGCTGTAAAAATTTATGTCTGCAATGTAATGACTCAGCCGGGAGAAACAGATGGGTATGGAGCTTATGACCATGTGAAAACCATAATAAATCATATGGGCGCTCAGTGCTTAGATTATGTAGTCGTTAATGAACAGAAAGCTAGTGCCCAACAAATTGCTGAGTATGAAAAAGAAGGTGCAGCTCCGGTTGCCCCTGATGTTGAAAAAATTGAAGCTCTTGGCATAGATGCTGTACCGGCAAGTCTTTTAAATGATAGTAATATGGTTCGTCATAATCCAATTAAATTGGCTAAGACAATCATAACGCTAATTTATCGTTTGCGTTTGTTTGGCAAAGGCATACAGTACTTTGACTATTTTTTTGCTCGCCAAACTATTCAGGATTTACAAAAAAATATAGATGGAGAATAAAAAAGGTGTCTTTTTCAAATGATGTAAAAAATGAAGTAGCGCGTATAGAAGGTGAAATAGGCTGCTGTGAAAAGGCAGAACTATTTGGTCTTTTGCGTATGAGTGGTTCTGTTTCCCTAAAAGGTAAGGGTATCGGTATCCATTTTACTACTGAAAATGCTGCCCTAGCCCGCAGGGTTTTGCAACTGCTAAAAGGTAATTTTATGGTGCAGACTGAGGTCGTGATAACCAGATCACGCCGCTTAAAAAAGAACAATAAATATCAAGTGCAGGTTATGCCGTCTGCGGAAGCAAGTAAAGCCTTAAGTGAATTGCAACTTTTGGCGTTGCCTGAGGCAGGAAGAATAAAATTACTAGGTAAACCTTGTTGTCGCAAAGCTTTTTTACGTGGCATATTTTTGGCAGGTGGTTCAGTAAGCAAACCGGTTAGTGATTATCACTTGGAATTGGTAACTGACAATGAAGATTTAGCTAAGCTTATACAAAAAATAATGCATGGGTTTTCGTTGCCGGCTAAGATGACAGATCGCAAAAACGATTATATTGTTTATCTTAAGGAGGGCAATGCTATTACTAGATTCCTTTCTGTTATTGGTGCGCATAATTCATTGCTGCAGTTTGAGAATATTCGTATTGTTAAAGAAATGCGTAATAATGTTAATCGCTTGGTAAATTGCGAGACGGCAAATTTAAGCAAGATTGTGCAAGCGGCAGTATACCAAATTGCCTGCATAAGATATATTGATAAAACTTGTGGCTTACATAGCTTATCCCCGTTGTTGAAAGAAGCAGCGGATTTGCGTTTGGCGTATCCTGAGTCATCGGTAGCAGAACTTGCTGCTATGGCTAATGGGAACATAGGCAAGTCTGGTTTTAATCATCGCTTGAAAAAAATAGAGCGGTTGGCTCTGGAAATGGGGATGGAAGGCAAATGAGTAAGATTAATTATCGGTTTTTTATGATTACAATTGTAGTAGCTGTTTTAGTTGGGGGGATGTTTTTATATAAGGATTTTAGCGATTTTTGTGACGCCAGTGTACCAATTTTCGCATACCATCGCATAGAAGATGCAAATGATATATATAGCGTTCCGCCTAAGGAATTTGATGCGCAAATGGCATACTTACATGGACAGGGATATACCTCGATGACTTTGTATGAATATGCAATGGCTAGGAAGAAGCATGAAAAATTACATAAAAAGATGGTTCTAATATTTGATGATGGCTATAGAGATAATTTGACTAATGCTGCACCTATCTTACAAAAGTACGGTTATAAGGGGTCTATTTTCTTAGCAGTAAAGTTTGACGGGTGGCCGGGTTATTTAGATTGGGATAGCGATCTTAAATTACTAAAATATGGGTGGGAAATTGGTTCTCATACATATAACCACAAGCCGTTGACTACGCTTACTCCGGCACAGGTTGATTATGAGTTAATTAAGTCCAAAGAATACATACAAGGATTGTATAATCCACCAGGGGGACCAACTTTGTCATATCCAACAGGCGCTTGTAATAAGCAGGTAGCAAAACAGGTAGCAGCTGCCGGTTATATTGCCGGTGTATGTGGAGTTGTGGGCGTTAATACGGATCAGGTTCCTATGCAGGAGCTAAGAAGAGTAAATGCCTTTTACAAAAAGAAGGGCAGCCTAACCTACTTTAAGAGGCATCTTGTTAAGGCGCAGTTAGCAAGTTGGGGTTTGAGTCACGGCATAGATTTTATGGGTATGTGGGACAAGCTGCGTGGTAATATCAGATAATACTTGCGATTTTGAGCAAAACAATATAAAATGTATACATTAAAAGTTATGGAGGGATTCCAATGAAGAAAAGAATTAAAACTGTAAATAAACAAATGCTGAACAAAACATTAAAAACCGGCGGTTGTGGCGAATGCCCAGTTTCTTGCCAATCTGCTTGTAAGACTTCTTGTACAGTGGGAAATCAAGTTTGTGAAAAGAACTAAGCGATTAAAAGCGGCTCCCTGTTTAGACGGGGAGCTATTTTTCTTCATGGAAGGTGGACTAGGGTTTGTTAATTCATAGAATGAAGTTGGATGAGCACTACGCAGTGCTTGATGTTAATAGTGGGGCAGTACATTTAGTTGATGCCATGATATTTGATTTACTTGGTGTGTATGATGGTTCAAATGCTTCTGAGACTTTTCTTGCATTTCGCGATAAATATGCCGAGGAAGATATAAGTGAGGCTTTGGCAGAAATAAAGAATTTGCAGGAGCAAGGCTTGATGTTTTCGCCATCTTTCCCGGTTCCCAATACTTTTAGTCAAGAACCAATATTAAAGTCGTTGTGTTTACATATTGCTCATGATTGTAATCTTCGTTGTGGCTATTGTTTTGCCGGCACAGGTGATTTTGGTGGACATAGAGCGTTAATGAGCAAAGATATTGCGGAGCAGGCTATAGATTTCGCTATAGCTGGCAGTAAAAATCGCCATAATTTAGAAATAGATCTTTTTGGTGGTGAACCGCTAATGAATGTGCCTGTAGTAAAACATGTTATTAATTATGCCCGTAAACGCGAAGTTGAAACTAATAAAAATATCAAATTGACTTTGACTACTAATGGGACGCTCTTAAATGATGACATTGTGGAATTTCTCAATAAAAATCGGGTCATGTTGGTTTTGAGTTTGGATGGTTCTAAAGAAACTCATGATAATATGCGCCCTTTTCCTAATAAAGCAGGGTCCTATGATTCAGCAGTGGCTGGGTTTAAAAAAGTTATTGAGAGTCGACAGGGAAAGAACTACTATTTGCGTGGTACATATACCCATTATAATTTAAATTTTGCTGATGATACTGTAAGCATGCTGGATATTGGTAAAGAGATTTCTATGGAACCTGTTATTGGTACAGATGAACCCTATGTTTTAACAGAAGGTGACTTGCCAAGGATAATGGAAGAATATGATAAACTTGCACGCATATATTTAGATAGAAGAGCAAATGGCGAGGCCTTTGACTTCTTCCATTTTAATGTGGCGTTAGATAATGGCCCTTGTGTTGCCAAGCGTTTAGCCGGTTGCGGTGCAGGTCATGAATACTTTGCTATTACTCCTGAGGGAGATATTTATCCTTGCCATCAATTTGTGGGCAGGGAGAAATATAAAATGGGAACACTGGCTACAGGAATTGAACGACAAGACTTAGTTCAACATTTTAGGCAAATGCATGTAATGAAAAAACCTATGTGCCAAGAGTGCTGGGCACGCTTTTTTTGTAGTGGTGGTTGTCATGCCAACGCGGACATGGCAAATGGGGATATTTCCCAACCATACGAATATGGTTGCAAGATTCAAAAGAAGCGCTTAGAGTGTGCCATTATTATCCAAGCTCTTTTGTCTGAGGAAGCCAACGCCGGTGGAGAAGATTTGAGACCTGAAATAGACAACTTTAAATTCAAGGTTTAATTAGTATAAAAGATGAAGTTTTGGGCTATTATTTTGCGGCTTGTATTGGTCAATAAAATTTATTAAAAATTATTGCAGGAAAGTGTTGACAAATGGCTTAAACTCCTGTAATATAATACAAGTCGCTCGACACTAATAGCTCTTAAAACTTCTGAAAAAAGTAAAAAAAAGCTGTTGACTTTTATAAGAAATTGTAATATACTATACAAGTCGTCAAAAGCGATGCAGAACTTTGAAAACTGAATATTAACAATAAACGAATGTGCGGGTCGAGTCGCTTAACGACGACTTGACCGAGTCAATTGATTCGAGTAAACGAATACAAAAAATCAAAAAAGCAAGTCAGTATTTTAAAAGAGCCTTATCAAGGTTCTTCAAAATAAAATTATTTTGGAGAGTTTGATCCTGGCTCAGGACGAACGCTGGCGGCGTGCTTAACACATGCAAGTCGAACGGAGAATTTATTTCGGTAAATTCTTAGTGGCGAACGGGTGAGTAACGCGTAGGCAACCTGCCCTTTGGATGGGGACAACATTCCGAAAGGAGTGCTAATACCGAATGTGATCCATTTCTCGCATGAGAGATGGATGAAAGATGGCCTCTATTTATAAGCTATCGCCAAAGGATGGGCCTGCGTCTGATTAGTTAGTTGGTGGGGTAACGGCTCACCAAGACGATGATCAGTAGCCGGTCTGAGAGGATGAACGGCCACATTGGGACTGAGACACGGCCCAAACTCCTACGGGAGGCAGCAGTGGGGAATCTTCCGCAATGGACGAAAGTCTGACGGAGCAACGCCGCGTGAGTGATGAAGGTTTTCGGACTGTAA